>MDTB01161726.1_pt1 | contig 88831 bp, 157 predicted proteins | sample 811161 | NCBI WGS metagenome assembly MDTB01 (sample SAMN05326650, study PRJNA326480) | marine metagenome | isolation source: seawater | place: Mediterranean Sea | collected 2009
TAGATTATAACAAAAATAAAAAACTATTACAACTAAATTAAAAAATTTTTAAAGTAATAAGCAATATCATCGGCTGAAAAAGGTTTTACGCCTACTGTGTCTAGACAGGTAGCTGCACAATAATTAGCAAAGTCAATTGAGGCAGACATGTCTTCGGTATGATAAAAAAGATAAGATAAACCTGCTAGAAAATTATCACCAGCTCCGCATATGTCTATGACATTGTCGACATCATATATTGGAAAGTTTTCTCCTTCATATGACGCGCCTTCTTTCCCTCTTGTTACTATTAGTTTAAAATTATCTGGGAATATTTCAGCCTTGTTAAATTCGTGATTGTTTATTTTTATTACACAATTATTATAATTTTTTAAATTAATTTTTTTTGAATCAACAAAAATAGGTCCCTTGAAGTTTGCAACCACGTAAGTTATGATATCTTCATTTAATAAACCCTTGTTATAATCAGAAAAAACAACATAATCAAAACTTCTTAAGTTTATTTTTTTTAATTTTTTTAAACTCAGGGGTTCACATTCATCATCAAAATCAGCTCTTAAATAATGTTTTTTAGAAGTAATTTCTATAAACCTTTTTTTAACGATAGGTACTTTGTTTGTCAGAAAGGTTACGTCGCATTTTAAAGATTTAATACTCCTAAAAACATTAGAAGCCATTCCCATTTTCTTTTCTGATTTGACAACACTAAAGACAGGAGTAGAATCATTACATAGTTTTGATTCAATGTAATCCTTCTTTACATTACCGTAAACATAATAATCTACGCACGTCTCACCGATTAGTAATACTTTCAATTGTTTTTGTAGTAGAGTACCCGTCAACATATTTAAATATCCTAATTTCTGAGATGTCTTTTCCTACGACTTCTTCTGGGGTGTAGTCGCCACCTTTGACAATTATATCTGGTTTTATTTTTTTTATAAGGTTGAAAGGAGTTTTTTCATGAAAAATTAACACTTCATCAACGTATCTAATTGCTGATAAAATATTTTTTCTATAATCAACACAATTAATAGGCCTGTCCGGACCCTTGTTCAACCTGATACTGTCATCACTATTCAGACCAACTATCAATTTGTCACCCAAGCTTTTTGCATACTTTAACAAACTTATGTGCCCAGGATGAATAATGTCGAAGCAGCCATTAGTAAAGATTAATTTTTCACTCATAAAAACCTTTTTGCACTATAATATAATTTCTTCTAATACTTTACAATACATTTCACTACATTTTTCTGCACATAATCTTTCATAATTAATCTTGCCCTTAAAAGACTGATAATTTTCAGTTAAAAGTTTTAACTTTAAAAGAAATTCATCAAAATTACTGAAGGATTCTCCATGATGGGAGCACAGTCCATTTATACCCCCACCATCAATATGATACAACACAGGAAGTCCAGAAGCAGCTCCTTCAATGTGATGCATACCACAAGGTTCAAATCTAGAAGCTGTTACATATATGTCATGACTTCTCAATTCCTCGCCTAAGCTTTCACCGTAAAGTGGTTCTACCAGTCTAGTTGATTTAGTGTTGTAATCCTTGTTGTAACGACCAACGTAAGTGAATTCAAAATTACAATTATTGTTTGTTATATACTCATCTATTTTCGTGTATATGTCAAAACCTTTAAGCCAATTGTCAGACCAATGATGCGTCACTAATTTTATATTTCTATCATCAAATAATTTATCACTAGGTTTGAAGTGTTCTGTGTTGCAACCGTTGTATATAACATGACTATCTCGATTAATACCTTTAGCATAAAAGTAGTCTTTCAACCACTGGCTTATAAATATTGTCTCATCAGCATATTCATTTGATCTTACTATTAAGTCGTCAATAAAGTTTGTGTTTTTTCTCTTATCACACTCATTAATCCTATGAACTATTTTGGTTTTAGGGAAATAATGCTTATACTGCAAGACGTCATTAATTGACGAACCCAATTCACTAGGTCTTGGGTCTATAAGTAATATAACATCAATATCTTTTACGAAATCAAATACAACATCGTGACCCCTTCTTTTCATATAGTTAGTAAAATTAGTTACAAAATGTCCTCCTCCACCCCATGGCTTATTCATAACTGATCTGTTTATATACAATTTCACTTCGTAACCCTCGTCTACTTTGTTAACAAAACCTGACCATAATCAATATCTTCGTCTTTTCTTAAAAGATCATCATAGAACATTCTTCTATCTAAAATTATAAGTTCTTTGCTTTTATCATCAATCTTATCAATTACTTTAGAGCATTCTATTTCTGGTTGTTGCTTTGTAGGCAAATGATAATCGTCAAATAGTAGAAATTTATTGTACCTTTCTCTAGAGTTTTCCCAATCTTTTTTGACTGCGTCGTAAGTATGATCTCCGTCTATGTATATTAAATCAAATTTTTTATCCGGATTTTTTTCAAAATACGTATCAGATGTACAACCCATAAATTCAATTTTGTCAAACCATATTTTAGGAAAAACTCTCGTAAGCTGTTCCAAAAAATTTTTATCTAAACTAGGGTCAACAGTTGTAATCTTGCCATCTATCCCATGGTCGCACATTGCTTTTGCCATGCAAAACGCAGAATACCCTCTTCCGAAACCAATCTCTAAAATAGAATTTACCTCATTTTTCCTGATAAGGTAATACATTAATATTCCTCTTTCATAGTTGGGCCTAAAAAAACATCCGTATTTTTTGTAATATTCTGAATCAGGCGGTCTAGGCTTTTTTGCTGTATATTCACCAATGGCATCAAAATCTCCCATTACAATGTCTTCCAACTGAACGTTCATTTCTTTCAATTTTTCTTTAATAAATATTTTTCTCATTGATCTACCTGTCTTAGAGAGAGTTTCTCTGCCAAACTCTTGTTTCGTTAGGATGCTTGTGAGGATCTGCTATCCCCCTAGAAGAAACTAAATTAAAGTATTCTTCAAGTATTTCGTAATATGCAGTTCTTTCTAATCTAGCAGATTCTAAATCCGGGCCTCCAGTATCATCTTCTGGAGGCGGTGGGTGCTTTATGAAGTTTTCTATGTACACACCCCCAGGTGCCATATTATCTTTGATATTATTAATAACATCAACAGGACTTGGTGTATGCTCTAAAACTTCAAAACAAATAACGACATCTAGGTTTACATTATCGAAATTAGGTAATTTTTCTGGTGTTATTGTTTCAAAGCTCATATCAACATTTGTAAAGCCTCTTTTTTCTTTGATATCATTAAGTCTAAATTTTGCAAAATTAAAATGATCACAATCAACGTCTGCCATTGTTAATTTTAATTTTACTTCTGTTGATGGATCTAAATATTTCAAAAGAGAAGTAACATAAGGAGCGACTCCACAACCATACTCACAAATATGAGTGCCTTCTTTCAAGACTTTTAACTGCCTCAAAACCCCTAACATGTTTAAGTGGTACTGTTCTAAATCCTTATGTCTAACACATTGCCTAAATGAACTCCATGCTCCTTGATCTTTGTAAAAATCAAAAATATCTTTTAGGTCTGTTCTTTCTTTTATTTCCCATATTTCTTCGAGATTTTTACCTTCAACAGGTTGACATGTTTCCGAACCAGGTAAGTTAGGTCTCCTACCAGTCTTTCTCGTTCCTAGTCTTAAAGCATCCTCAGGATTTACCCCGTAATATTCGCACAGATGCGTGTGCCATTCAAACTTATATAAATTACTCATAATCACTCCTTTAAAAAATTTATATCACTTTTTACCATGTTACTAACTAATGTTTTAAAATCAGTTCTAGGCTCCCAACCTAACTCTTTCTTAGCTTTAGAGTAATCACCTCTCAAAACATCAACCTCTGCAGGTCTCATAAAACGTGGGTCTTGTCTAACATATTGATTCCAGTTGTTGATTCCTACACATTCAAAAGCAACATCTAAAAATTCTCTAATTGAATAAGCCTCACCTGTTGCTATTACAAAATCGTCTGGATTATCTTGTTGCATCATCAACCACATTGCCTCTACATAGTCAGGTGCATATCCCCAGTCCCTTTTAGAATCTAAATTTCCTAAAGATATATGATCACTCAATCCTAAGCTTATTTTTGCAACACCATTGCTAATTTTTCTAGTGACAAATTCAAGCCCCCTTCTTTCTGACTCATGGTTGAAAAGTATGCCTGATACATTGAACATATCATATGACTCTCTGTAATTTTTAGTTATCCAATGAGCATATAGTTTTGCAACTCCATACGGGCTTCTGGGATAAAATGGTGTTGTTTCTTTTGCAGGATTTTCAACCATTCTTCCGTATAGCTCTGAGGTACTTGCTTGATAAAACTTTAAACGTCTACCATATTCCCTGATTGCTTCGAGCATTCTTAAAGCGCCTAATCCTGTTACGTCCGAAGTTTGCTCTGGAGTATTCCAGCTTTCTCCTACAAAAGATTGTGCAGCTAAATTATACACCTCGTGGGGATTACTGTTTTTGAGACATCTGAATAATGAATTTTGATCTGTTAAGTCCCCTGTTAGAAAAGTTATTTTTCCTTCGAGATGACTTGTATTTTTTCTATTTTTAACAGACGACCTTCTTTCAACTCCGAAAACTTCGTAGTCTTTTTCAATTAAAAGGTCAGCTAAATGTGAACCATCCATCCCATTGATTCCGGTAATTAACGCACGTTTCTTTGTTTTCATTTTACCTCCATGAAAAATTTAATGAATTTTTTTCCATGCTCTTTCAAGTTTAATTTTAAAACTTTTTCGTAAGCAAATTCTACATCCTTTTCATTGGGTGTATAAAAATCTTTACTTATATCGACAACACAATTTTTATTGAGTACTGTATTTGCTATTCCTACGTCTGTAGATATTATTGGCACTTTCATTGACGCTGCTTCGATAATTGCTTGAGGGCCCCCTTCATACCTAGAGCTAACAATATATAAATCACAAGCCGCATACAGCATTTTAATTTTTTCAATATTAGCTTTTTCAAAAAGAGTGTATTCTATTCCAGCTTCTTTTAGTCTATTTTCAACATATTGTCTACGCCACCCACCTAATAGGACATGTAGATTATTTAATTTATTTTTATTCCTAATTAGATAATCACAAAATATATCGGGTCCTTTTTCTAATTTTGGTGTCTTTAAATCTGACCCTTCTGTATCTCTTTGAAAAGATCCTACGTAATATTTTTCTTCAGATAAGCCTAAATAACTTTTTGCTTTTTTTGAATCTGTCGGTTGCCACAATTTTTCATTGTACCAATAAGATATAACTTCTATTCTTTTATCTGTTATTTGTTGTAACAAACTTTTTGTTTTTTCATTAGGTACATGATAGCAATCAACAAATTGATCTCTCATTTTAAAGTTTTCATATTTTTGATTGTCAAATTTTTCCGGTACTATATGATGTTCTGTCACTATCAGCTTTTTATTTCTAAGCAATTCAACAGGAATATGATTCCAGCACCATCCTGCTAGGAGCCAAATAATGTCAGCTTCGTAAGCATTTCTCGTTGAATACTCGGGAAAATATTCGTACCATTCTCCTACAAGTCTGTCGCATATCCAATCCTCTTGGGGAGCTAAAACAAAAACTTTCATGTTATCTCCTTCATTATATTAAAATACTTTTCTGCGCAGTTCACAATCGTTGGTCTTTCTTCCCAGTTTGTTTTCTTTTCTACTTTAATCCATTCCAACGGAGGCGGATAATACAATCTTGTTGGACTAAAATCCCAGGGTTTCTCGTAAATTAAAATTCCATCACTCACCACTTCATTTGTGCCTCCTGATGTACTACAAACTATCTTGCATCCAGATGCTTGTGCATCAACAACTACATTTGGACAATGATCAAGATATGCTAAATGTACAAATGTTGATGATCGTTTATACAGTGAAAGTAAGCTCATGTAGTCTAAGTCTCCCATTAAAACTATTCGCTTATCATTGGGTAATTTTTTAGCATCATCCATTCCCAAGGCACCTGCTATTGCAAACATTGAATCTTTGGGTGCAAATTCTAGAAAATATCTAATATTATCATTTAATCTTTTGTGGGGCCTCCAAGATGACGCGCAAGACCAAACTTCTGTCTTTTTTCCAAACTTGGAATCCCAAAAATTTGCATTTGCTGATCTTACTAATTCTAAATCAGCAGCATTATGTATCACATGAGAGTTTTGATGTTTTCCAAACCAGTGTTCAGTTAATTTTTTATTAAATTCTGACTGGAAAATAACTGCGTCAGCATTTTCGTAAGAAAACCAGATAGGTTCATTTTGACTATTATAATCTTGATCAGAATTAAACCATATGCCATCTAAGCGCAAAACCATAGGTTTAACCTTATGTACTTGCTGTTGTATTAAACAGAATTCAACGTCGGCCAATTCTTGGGTACTTAAAGCTACTTTTTCATCTTTGATTAATTGACTAAATAAAGTTCGGGTAAATTTGTTTGGACCGCTATTTGAATCTGGGTTAAAATTATGGGTATATACTTTCACTCAACATATCCTCTACTCCGAATCCATTCAGCTGAATATTTTTGTCGAATTGATCGATCTTCTGTGAACAGATCTGGTTTTTCTAAGTCTATATTATAATGATAACACACATGAGGGAAAAATACAAGTGGTAATTTTTCTTTTACAGCTAAATGCATCATTGGTAAGAAAACTGCCTGGTCACAAGCAATCATTATCCAGTTGCCATCGTCATCAAAGAAATTATTCTTATTTACTTTTTTTAAACCAATGGCTCTAAAAGTTTTAAGGTGACTAGAAACCCAGGGATGGTCATAGACGCTCTGGTTTGGTTGTAGATTCATTTGTTTTGATATTCCATAATTTGTATAAGCCCAACGTTGTCCTGTCCAACAGACAGCAGGATTGTGACTTTTATAAATCTCATTTAGCATATAAAGACAATCATTTTCTGTTAACCAATCACCCGCGTCTAATCGAACTACAACTTCATCATTATCGATATGATTAAATACCTCTTCTACGGTATTCCTAACCTCACCAAACTTTTCTTTCCTTTTTTTCAACTTAATCTTGTCTCCGAATTGACAACTTGTTATAATCTGTTCAATTTTTTCGCTAGTCCCATCATTCGAAACATCATCGATTATGATCGCTCTCCAGTTACGATATGACTGAGCAAACATGGAAAATAAAGTTTGTCTGATTGTATCTTTGCAATTATAAGCAGGTATTAGAAATACAAATTTAGTTTCTTTCATTCATCTCTCATATTTTCGGGCTCACCTCTTTCAATAAGCACATAAGGTGTCCTTTGATTGAAATCAACCTTATTGTGGAATATCCAACCTCCCATTTCTTCTTTTAATTTCTTTGATAAATCTTTGATCTCATCATTTGTTACATCCTCCCAAGACTTGTCAAAAAACATATTATTTTCTGGTGTATCTTTTTGCTCAATATTGTAAAGGCTCTGCCAGTGCTTTGACCAATAGTTTTTATAAGTGTGTATCTTTCTTTCTAGGTCAAACCAACTATAATGGTGGACTCCCGGCAAATTTTCAATTAAATTATTAAACCAATTTTCGTAAGCTTCAGCTGCTTTTTGATCACCTTTCAATGCTGATATTCTTATATCATGAATATTCTGATCATAAAAATGCATGCATGGAATTGTCTGATATGAATCTTTATCAATATAATCACACCCGTCTGATCCGGGTAAAGAATAAAGATTCCCTTCATCATCAGTTTTTCTTAATTGAGCAGGGATACCGTGTGTTATATGCTTTAAATTCCTACTAAATCTCCACTTCCATGGATTTACATCAACCCTTACTTTCTCAGGTCCTCCCCAATATTCAACAACTGGTAAAGCTAGCAAGTGAATTGATTTTGGGACGTCTTTTAGAAGTTTTTTAACTTTTTCATAATCACGCTCATGAACTATTTCATCACTATCCATCTGCCAACACCATTTACCTGTACATAAACTTCTTGCATAAGCTTTTTGCAAACCATCAAATACAGCAAACCTTGGATGATTCCAATCTCTGATTCTTTGCTCAATTAAAATCCTATCATCTTTTTGTGCAATTTCTTTCAAAGCCTCCCAAGTTCCGTCTGTGGAACCTCCATCTACAACAACAACCTGATCACAAAATCCTAGCATTGATTCTATGCATTGTCTGAATGGGTATTTTTGATCAATGCAATCACGGGTAGTTGTATATCCACTAACTTTTTCTGATCTTGAGAAATATCCATTTAATTTTCCCCAAAATTTTTCTTGGGGGCCGTTTCTTAAAAAATTATCAATAGAATCTGGGTCCTTATTCCACCAGGATTCTTCTTTATGCTGTACATTATCGTTAATGTGTATTTTACAACCTGCGAGTTTGGCTTCAATTACAATCCTTGGGCATGTGTCCTTACCCTTTGGCATAAAAACAAAATGTTCATATTCACTCAACTTTTCCAACAAATCACTGTGACTTAAATTAGAAACAATATCATAATCAATTGATAATTCTCTTTTGCAGTATTCTACAGAATCATCAATTCCTTTAATCCAAGAATTAGAACCTATTATTATGGCTTTTTGTTTTCTTTCTTTTGAGTTAGATCTTAAGTCTCTAAGAAGTGCTAAAGTTTCCTTTGAAAATGCAGATGTTACAACAGTATTGTCCTTACTACTTAGAAAAGGAAAGAATTGTAAATAGAAATTCTTTTGAGCTTCAGACATCCAAAATAAAAAATCTGCGCCATACATGAAAGCAGATATAATCTTTCCGTGCTGCTGATCATGGCAATCACATTCTTTGCCTTCAGCAGATAAATGTTTTTCAGTTGATCGATATTTACAAAACTTGTAATCATATTCAACTATAGAATAATTTAGATTTGCAACAATAACAGGTATTAAATTTATACTCATCGAAGCATAGTTGAAGAAAATCCACTTCTTTAGTAAACCGGCCTGAATTAAATCTTTGTTGACTTGATCTGATTTTATCTTGCAAACTTTTTTATCAACAAAAGTATGATTTGAATATTGATACAAAACTTCTGTGGTTAATTCTGCGCCACCTATATAATCATCAACATATAAATCAGAAACAAACACGACATCACAATCTTTTATTTCCTCTTTTATATTTCTTTCATTAATTAAATTAGTTCCAAATATATCTTGACCAAACATAAATACCTCTCTTGAGTGATTATACCCAATAAAGGCGTTATATTAAACTAATTTAATTATAAAATTTTAGAAGCTAAAAACGAGAGTGGGGATCTTTCACCTTTTTGAAGCTGTATATGCCCAGCCATTTCTTGATTTTTGAACTTCTCTCCTACTATTGTTAAACCATTCGATAGAGAATCTATATAGGGAGTATCAATTTGATCTGTATCTCCTAACAAAACAATTTTTGAATTCTCGCCAATTCTAGTTATGACTGTCTTTAACTCATGTATAGTACTATTCTGGGATTCATCGATTATTAGGAATGTATCTGAAAATGTCCTACCTCTCATAAAAGCTAAGGGAGCTATTTCAATCTTTCCTGTTTTTCTCATAATTTCAAAATAAGACATGTCTTCATCGTTAGTACCTTGTCTAAAATTATCCATAATTGGAGCAATCCAGGGTAACATTTTTTCATTTGCATCTCCCGGTAGAAACCCAATATCCCTTCCAACAGGTTGAATATTTCTAGTTATTACAATTCTTTTATATCTTTTCTTGTTTAAACCATCTAAACCTGCCATAAGCGTAAGAAAAGTCTTCCCTGAACCTGCTATTCCTGTCAATGATATTAAGGGAACATCATCATTTGTGAGCAAGTCTAAAGCAAATAGCTGTTCTCTATTTCTAGGTTTAATACCCATAAAATCTTCAAGTTGACCTGATTCTTTAACTTTGCTCAATCTATTGTTTCGCTTGCATGCAATCATAGATCTACTTTTTCCAGATTTTATAGTTATGAATTCATTAGGAAAAAGTTTTCTGCCCAGCAAATCTTCAAAATCTTCTAAAACATCCTCATCATCGTAAAAGGAGTTAATTAAGTGATCGTGATCAGACTCTATTTTTAATTCAACAAATCCTTTGTACGATTCATCTTCAAAATCAATTACTTTGTCCTTGTAATAATCTTCAGAATTAATCCCTAATGCATCACATTTAACTCTGAAGTTAATATCTTTTGTTATTAAGGTGATTGGTTGTTCTTGACTTTTAGATAGCACCAATGCTAACGATATCATTTTATTATCTGCATCGTCGCCATTCAAACCTTCAGGAACACTATTGTAGCCTTCTAAGGCTACCCTAATTGTTTGACCATTTTCTAATTCTACACCCTCATGTAAGCTACCAAGTTTTCTTAATTCATCTAAAAACCTGTTGACATATCTTGCTGATTCTCCTGTCACACCCTTTTTTTCTTTAAACCTATCAAGTTCATCTAGGGCAACCAGTGGTACTATGACATCAATTTCTGGGAATGAATGTATTGAACTCTTGTCATACAAAAGAACCGATGTATCAACAATAAATAATTTTCTCACTTTAACTCCAATTGTTAATTTTAAATTGTCTCGTTATAATAAACATTAATTAGTTGAAATGGAGACGTTAATAATTATGAAGTGCTACGAATACTATGCCAATAATGATAAATTATGTAACAAAAAATCATGCAGATATTGGTTAAAAATCAAAGATGATCAAAATTGTGTTATCAATTGTGCTAATAGTGGACCCAAAACTTTACAAGATATAGGGGAACTATACAACATAACCCGAATGAGAGTTTGTCAAATAGAAAAGAACATCATAAAGAAGATAAAAAAAAGAGTACAAAATGTACTCTCTTAAAAAATAAATAAAAATAATTTTTTAGCTTTCTTTGTCTGCAGCTAGCGAAACTTTAACAATTTCACTGGCATTTGTCTTCACTAGTCTAAGACCTTTTCTAGCTCTAACACCTGCTGACTTATTACCGCTAACGTTTTTATGAATGTCTTGTTCAAGAGACTCAATTAGAACTTTAAGTTCTTCCCATTTTGTTAATAAATCTGTTTGTCGACTGGACATGCTTCCTCCATTAAGTTATTTTTATATTTCCAAAAGCTTTGGCTTTTGATTATCATTATAATCATTTTCTTGTTGTGTTAAACTAAATTTAATATCTTCATCAAGATTTTTTATTTTTTCAACTGCATCTACAATAATATTCATTGCGTCTCTAGACTCTAATTCTAGGGACAAAAGATAGATTAAATGAATTTTTTGTTTTTCTGTGATGCCAAAATTAATTACGTTCCTAACAATTTTTCTACACTCTACTAATTGTGATGCTTCTAATTCAGCTTCTGTTTCTCCAATTTTTTCTGGCACTTCACTCCTCCTAAAATTTAAAAGTTTATTTCATCTTCAATTATTTTTGATTCTATTTTTATCTTATCTTCACTTAATATTTCTAGGGTTTTAACGTGGTATTTACCCTCTATTAACTCTCTAGATAAGACAACTTTATAAGACCAGGCCTCGCACTCAACAATATCTAAAACTTGTTCCCAAGTAGATATATCACTCTGATATTTTACTAGAACATTATTTATCTTGTAAGGAAGTTGTAAAGATATATCTTCAATGCTTACTGCTGCCTTATTTTCGTCCTTTCCACCCTTAACAATGTCAGATTTACAAACGTCATAAACTTTATGTAAAGTTTGACAGTTATTACAGGGAACTATTTTTTGAATTAATTTATTTGTTTTTTTGTCAAATTTTGAATAAACTGGGAATTTGTGATACAGATGATTTTCACTACCTTTGTATATTTTCAAAGTGCAATGACACTCTATCAAATGTTTTATTCCAATTTTTTCCCAATTTTCACGAGTCATTAGTCTTTTGTAACTTGTTTTACAACATTATCAATTCCATTTAAAAAAGATGCTGTTATGCTCATGTCAACAATTCGACATATTTTTTGCAAATCACTTCTTTCTACATCCAGTTCTCTTGTTTGCTCAACAATATTATTTTGAGCTTGAATCTTGATAAAATCGATCAAATCTTTAACAGACGTTGTTACTTTACTCTCTAAATTTTTTTTCGTTCCCATAATTATCTCTCCTGATATACTATGCATCCTAAGCTATCAATTGTTCTAATAACTGCTTCTAGCTTAGTAAAGAGTATATTCAACTCACGAATACTGTAAATCCCTCTTTTTGTGCTAAGTTTATTTTTTCTTAACATTTTGACAGTTCCTGATTTTGCATTTATCACAAACCTTAAAAACCCGTCTAGCTCACTTTTTTCATTCTTATGAATATCTTTAGCCAAAGAGATCATGATTTTTTTTGTATTTAGATTTTTTATCCTCTTCTGAATAAAGATATAGTTTGGATCTTTCTCTGACAGATTTTTTAATTTCATCTTTAAAAATCCAATTTGAATATTTTTTGTTTTTTCATCAATACAACTAATCGTAAATCCTGTCTTTTTTACAGAAATTTTCTTACCTACCATCAATTCTCTTTTTACAGCAGAAGATATCGTGTCGCCGTGCAAAGCACTTATTATTTTGCCATCATGGCATGATGCTATATCATTTAGTGCATTAACATTTTCTTCATTTGTTTTCAAACAAATAGGCATTACATTTATTGTGTTTCTTTTTAAATTGTAGAGTATCGTATGTTTGACTTCTTCTCTCATACCCTTACAAAAAATAACGTAAGGTTCTTTATCCTCTGATGCTTTTTGTAGCAAATGATGAATTTCACCTACACTGTCAATAAATCCATCAATAATGATATATCGATAATCTTCAGCATTCCAAGCGTTAAATAAAATAAATTCACTATCAAATTCTAATTTAAAAAATAGTTCATTTGTTTTTTTAACAGTCGAATAGCTTCTAAAAGAATCTTCAACAATAATAGAATCATTAACTTCTGATTTTTGTATGACTGTCTTTGCTATCTCTTTAATAGTACTACTTGTTATAGACCTTGCATAATCGTTTAGATCTTTTTTATTAAACCTATAGACTTTATTGCTGAAATTAGCCAACTTTTCATTTAAAAAATTTTTTAAAACTAATTCACTTTTTTTAGCATCATAATCAGAATGTTTTTCAAAATATTCTGTCAAATAATCAAGAAATACATCGCCTAAACCCGGGGCAAAACTTTCAATCAACCATAATTCTCCAACAATTAAGTGTTTTACGGTTGTATCGAAGTAGTTTCCAAAATATTGATTAATAAAATTGAGATAATTTTTTTTAGTCTTAAAATTATTTGTGTATATAATGTCGTTGTCTTTTATTTTATTTCTAAAGTGTGACAACGAGGAAAAAGTTTTTATTTTTAAATTTTTTTCATCAACAATGTTAACAAAATTTTTCATTCTTCCTAACTGTCTCTCCAAAGATTATTAGCTGCGTAAGTCAATATTTCCTCAGCACTTTCTGGGGTGTAACCATAATCTTCGACAAGCGTGTTAATCATGTTTGAATATTTTCTTTTTTGTTTATCATCTCTGCTTTTTGACTTCGTAACAATCCTAGATATATCTTTAACTGATATAATTAAAAATTGCTCGATAGCTTCTTTAAGAGGACCGTAGCTAGAATAATCAACCTTTTCCCCTTTTCTCATTTTTGCAAACATGTAAGCAGTAACATCATTTCTAAAACCGTCCTTTGCAGAACCTACAACGCCAATCATTTCTTCAATTGACTTCATAAATTTTTCATCAGGTTCTCTTTCCTCTCTTGTGATTCTATCCTTGACTTTTGTCCTAGTAGTATAACATTCTGCGTTGTCTAAGTATGAATCAAATAAGCTCTGTGCTTGCTCCTCATAAGCTGCAATAAAAGCTTTTGCAATTTCTGTTTCAAGAATTCTCAGATATTCTTCTCTAATTATGTCTTGCAATATCTCTAAATATCGTTCTCTTGCGTCATCATCGATTATTTGTTCTTTTACCTGCTTAACTAAACTATCAATGGCATTAATAGGGGTAATCATATTTTTGTCTGAATCGCTTAAAGCTCTATCCAAAGATTTTGTAATGAATCTTGTAGATATTCCTTCCATACCTTCATTTCTAGCTTCAGCTCTTAAGTCCTTAATATCTATTTTTTTAACTCTACCTTTTTCAATTATCGACTCTCCATTGTAAATTTTCATCTTTGTTAATAAATCACACTTTGAAGATGGGATAAACCTACTCATAACTGAAAACATAGAGGCAATTTTTAAAGTATGGGGTGCGATATGGGCGGATTTAAAGTCTGATCTATTGATCATTTTTTCATAAATTTTCATTTCCTGATCTAACTCTAAAACATAGGGCACGTTAATTTTTAAAACCCTGTCTAAGATCGCCTCGTTTGTATGCTCCCCTTTAAACCTATTCCACTCTGATTCATTACAGTGAGTTAATAATACACCATCAAAGTAAAGCATATCATTTTTACCAGGAGAAGGTACTCTCTTTTCCTGTGTGGCTGTTAACATTGTATGAAGAAATTCAATTTCATTCTTAAATACTTCAACGAATTCTACAATACCTCTGTTACCTACATTGAAAGCACCATTTAAAGACAGAACTCTCGGGTCGTCTTCAGGATAAAGATCAAGCTTAGATATGTCTTCTGTACCTATTAGAACTGAAACATCTTGAGAATTAGCGTCCATGGGTGGCACAACAGCAATTCCTCGCCTACCCCTTTGAGAAAAACTACTTTGTGTAACAGGGAAATTTTCGTATTCTCCGTTAAATTCTTCCATCAACCTGTGTCTACAAATAGGGCATAAGTCTCCCTCAATGTGAATTCCTAACATTTCTTCGAACTGGGGTCTTAAGCTTCTAGGTATTAAATGAAGAGGCTCTTCTCTTATAGGACATCCTTCTAGATGATAGATTCTATCAGTCATTTCTAACGATTGCTTAACATGTTCTATGAGTGCAGACTTGCCTGCCCCTACTGGACCCATCAAAAGCAAAACTTGTCTACTCTCCTCACCTTTTAAAGCAGCTGATTTCAAATACTGCATCAGTTTGTGAATGACTGTTTCCATCCCAAAAAATTCTTTTTCAAAATATTGAAATTTTCTAAGTTTATCCCCATTGAAATACGGTCTATACTCTTCATCACCAACATCTATCGTATTCATACCTTGATTATTGATTGCATCATACAACCTCTTATGAGCCAATTTGACTGTTGTTGGTTTATCTTGTATAACCTCTAAGTACTCAAGAAATGTACCTTTAAATTTTTCTTTTTTGCTCTTACGTCTTTGTTTTGATATAAGTTCAAGGAATTTTTTTTGTGACATTGATTCTCCCTTTTAAATTTCCCATATTTCTTCTTCAATTACAGTAAATAGTTTTACTTCACCGTCCCATACATGTTTAATGTTTTTAACAACTTCTTCAGCATAGTTCAGCTCTAAATCTCTTCCATCGTGTTCATGTTTTAATTCTAGTAAGTTTAATTTTTTATTAACTTCAGAAACATATATTAGTGGAATACTAGCAACCCCTGTATTTCTTATCAGCTCTTGTTTAACTTTTTTCCAACCAGTGCTATCAGAAACTTCTGTTATGAAAGTGTCTCCTGTTTTTTGATCTCTTTGATGCTCGAAAAAGTTCAGCTCTATCATATCTTCTTCATCTAAATATGCTCTCAATGCTGATGCATCGTCATGGACTTCTCTAATGAAAAAACATTCTTCTAATCCCATTTCTCTTTCTATCTTTTGGAACAAATAGAAACCTAAGTGATAAGGATTAACCCCACCTATGTGAGGCCTGACCACTGCATTGTGCATTTTTAAAAAAGGTATGTGATATTTTTGGGGCAATTCTAATTCATGTAGAATCTTATAATGCCAAAATGATGCCCAACCTTCATTTAATATCTTGGTTTTTATTTGGGGTATAAAGTAATGTGATTCATCTCTAACTATATTAATCAAATCTAGTTGCCAATCATCAAAGTCACAATAATCCAAAAAGAATCCTAATAAGTCATAATCATTTCCGATTAACCATTTTTTCTCAACCATCCTTTCATATCTCTTTCTTTTTTCAGGAGCAGCATTTTTTAGTAATTTTGAATTATTTATTTTATCTATAAAGTTTTTTTGTTTTTCTCTAGGAGTCAGTCTAGGTAATTCATATCTTTCTGTTTGAAACCTTATAGAGTGCAAAGCGTCTAAAAAATTTTCAACCTTATCCTTACCTATCATTTGATCTTCAGAATATTCGAATATTCGCCGCTTTGCGTTCCTCATTTTGGAAACAATTGTTTCAGGATTAGTTTTTCGGAAAGTTCTATTATTTTTAAAAAAGTCACTATGTCCCACACAGTGTGCCATTATTAGAATCTGTAAATATAAAGGATTCTCTCTCATAAGATAAGCAATAGAAGGATTTGAATTTATTATCAACTCATAAGGTAAACCTGACATACCTGAATTATATCTTTGTTGTGTAACTTCAAAGGACTTTCCATAACTCCAGTGATTGTAATGACTAGGCATGCCATGATATGACATGTGACCAATCATTTCGAAATAATCACATATTTCATAGTTAATTGGATGCCAGTCTAAACCGAAAGATTCTGCTTTTTGACAGATAATATCATCCCAGCGTTTTAAATCGTCAAAATTCCAGTTATCATCACTCATTTTTATAATTCCCAAAAAGTTTTCTAAACTGGGGCCATATATCTTCTTTATTGTCTATTTCAACGATCTTAAAAGATTTATTTTGCAAATTTTTATAAATCGAAGACATTGGTTCTCCCCATCCGGCTGACCCTTTTCTACCGTCAGTTATCTCTATATAACTATACAATTGACTTACATCTCTTAACTTAATAGTTAAATTAACTGCCTTATCGTTATCTTCACTCCAATTATCTCCATCTGAACAATGGAATGCATATATGTTCCAACTATTAGTTGGATATCTTTTATCAATAATTTCTAAAGCTTTGCTTAATCCTGAACTTAAATGTGTTCCCCCACTAGAACCTCTTTCAAAAAATTCTTTTTCATTAGTTTCTTTAGCTTCAGTTGTGTGAGATATAAAAACAATTTCAGTTTTATCATAGCGGTATCTGATAAACTGATATAATAAAAAGAAAAAAGATCTAGCTTTGAATTTTTTAGTTTTACTCATTGAACCCGAAGTATCCATTATAAAAAATATGGTTGCATTTGTAACGCTTTTCTGGGTTATTTCTATGTGTTTATATTTGAGATCATCTTTATGAAACGGAAATCTTTCGCCACTTTCTACTTCATAAGTACCGTTTAATATTGCAGCTTTTTTTCTTCTAATCTTTCTTTTTAAAGTTTCTTTCTTTGATAATCTAGGTCTGATTCCTTCCTTTCTATATCCTTTTCTTTTAAAAGTTTCAGAATATATATTAGGAAATGATTTCTTTTCTAACTCGGGTAAATTTAAATCGTCAAATAAATACTTTGCTAATTCATCAAGGGATATATCAACTTCATAAAATTCTTCTCCTGCTGCATTTCCTGGTTTATCTGATTGTCCTTGGGAAGGTTTCTTTTGACCTTTTCCTATTTTTTGACCCTTTGTAATATCTTTACCTTGAGCTGATCCAACTTTTTTATTATTTTTACCATATATAAATTGAAATTCTTTAATACCTCTGACTGGTATTTTTATTCTTTTTTTGCCGTTTTGTCCAATAATACTCTCTTCTGCAACTATATCATGAATTCCTTCTTTGATTGCTTTTTCAATTTTTTCTTTATGTCTTCTTCTATCAGTTGCAGATCTATCAGCTGAAGATTTATGTTCTTTAAATATTGACATATGTTCTCTCTATATCTATAATTATACTCTATATTCTATTAAGTTAAATAAAGTAATGTTATATGATTAATAATTCAGTATAACGCTGATAATTTACAATTTTTGTAAATAAAAAAATAGCTCATTATTATCTTATTACTATATCTAATTTATCACATATTCTATTTTTAATCCAAGGAGGAATTATGAACATTTAAATTAATACATTGACAAATTATTATTTTTAATGCATATCTATTTTATGGGGGTGTGCATGAATAAAAATAAATTATTATACTTTACAATAGCATTAGCAGCACTAATTACAATTTTTACTACTAGTTTGGGCTGCTGCAGTTTCAATAAAAATATTTTAGAAGAAAAAATAAAATTCAACAACTATCAAAAAACTCTGAAACAATCAAACAACACCCCTGCTTTAAATGAAAATTTTATATATTTGACAAGAATTGTTGCCGGTTCTAACGACATGAGTAGGATTTGCGGAAAAGAAGATAATCTTAAAGATTGTGAATCCTTGATAGCTCCCTTAACCTCAGCTTCAGGATATGTTTTCAAAGTTGATAAGAAAAATTATAAATTATATGCACTAACGGCAGGACACTGGTGTCTTGATCTGAATCAAGATAATGTCTCAGATATATTTAGTCACAACTTGGATTATGAACCTATGACTAGAAATATTGCATCTTTTATGGGATATCAACACGATATTCAAGACATATACATGGATATGGAAAATGACATATGTATAATATCATTCATCTCTGAGCATGCTAAAGAAGCAAAAAATATTAAATTTGCTAAAAGCAATCCTTTAATTGGCGAAAAAGTTTATGCAATTTCTTCACCTGAATGGCACTATTCTAAATCAGTAAGGAACCACTTTGAAGGAAGATTTTCTGGTTGTGACGCACTCGAATGTTTTTATACAATACCCGCAACTTTTGGTAGTTCAGGAAGTGCGGTAATAAACGAAAAAGGAGAGATAATTAGTATCATTACAAAAGCATCAGTCGACTTTAATAATATAAGTTTTGGACCTAGACTGAAATATCTAAAATCTTTTGTAAAATTAAAACTTTGAAGGCTTTAAATGAAACTACTAGTTGATAAAAATTTAAATTTAGATAATTTTAAAATTAATCTAATAGGCGACTTCTGCTTATTCTGCGCAGAAGAATTACCCATAATCGGTGATTTTGAAATCTATATCATATCAAATAGATCAGATCATGACATAAAAACAACAGCAGCATATCATGTGGGTAACAACATATGTAAAGTATACGGTAAAAATAGAGCACTAGTAGATATACTCAGAAGTATAGCACATGAAATGACCCACATGATGCAGGATGAGCAAGGACTGTTAAAAGGTCACATCCAAGACGCAGGTGGATTTCACGAAGATCAAGCAAATGCCCGAGCAGGAGAATTGATTAAAAGATTTGCTAAAAGCAAAGATGGCAGAAGAGCTATCTATGAAACAAGGTTAAGAAAAATTAGAATTCTGTAGTAATTCTAAGATTAACTAGTGGCCTTCTTCACAGCCGCGGCTGTGACAACTGCTCCTGCAAAAGGTGTGGCAAGGGCGAGGTCTCCAGCTGTTCCTAATCCTGTAATGCTATCATCTCCTTCTTCACCTTCACCTTCAGTAGCTTTTCCAACTTTAACTTTTTTGATGATTGCCTCATGCTTTCCAAATGCCTTAGTCTCTTTGCAAGAATTACCTAAGTTGCCACCAACAGCTAAACCGCCACCTATAAATATGTCACAATGTGAAGCAATCTCACCACCGCCACCATCGATCCAAGATTTGATGTTACCCCTTCTTACATAAAACAAAACATCACCCGGAGATGGCTCTGCCTCGCCTTTTAAAAATAAAACATATTCTTCAGTCCCTGAAAAATTATTAGGATCTTCATCTAATTTTTTACGATTATCCAAAGCTTTTTTTGCATAAACATAATGTGCCGCAGCATCATAAAAACTTTCACCTGACTTTTTCATACAATAAGAAATAAATGCTGCACTCCACGGTGTCTTCCCAGGGTCCCACTGTGATTCAGACCATCCAGCCCCTTCTGACCAATAAGAATTCAATCGATCATAAGCTTTTTCGTTTGTCTCTTTTAGTTTACCATTTTCCCAAAAATCTGATTCATTTTTTGCTATCGTAACAACACTACTATTAGATATCGAATCAAAATCAAATTTAATTGGAGCCAATTTAGTTACACTAGCATCAGCCTTCATCAATCCAGTTAAGGTCCTTTGCTTTTTTTCCAATAAATTTCTTATAATACTTCTAAGCTTTTTTTCTTCAACAATGTACATTAATTAATCCTCTTCTTTTGTCATGACAGGTTGAGGTAGTTTTGGAGAATCTGAGTCTGAACTGCCACCGAACCCAAAGTATTTAGGAATTTCTTCAGTTAAGTCTAACTGACACACAGCTCTTCTAACGTACGGTTGAAGCTGCTCAACCATGTCTTTTTCAAAAGCTTCTTTAACGATTTTTCCAATTGCTCCAATAATCATGTTGTCAGATAATGCCTTCAATACTGTTGTCGATAATTGACCCATTAATTCTCCAACTATTGAACCTTCCCCACCTTCGTTTTCTTTGGTCCTTCTTTCAAATTCTTCTGACTTAATGTAATCAACTACAACCTTAATCATTATGTCTCCTCCTGATTTTCCCATTACCATTGTAATGTCATCAGCAAGAGTATTGCATCCTTTTTTATCATCCATATATAAAGCAATATTACCAGGATTTGCGATTAAGACGTGCTCTATGAATTCTTTAAACAATTCAATAAAGAAAGCTTCAAGTAAGGAATCGCTAGTAATCCCTAGTACTTCAAATATTAAATCGATTATCGACTCAGTTAATGCATTAAAAGCACCAGCAGATATATCACCCGCAAAATTTCCACCAATCGCTGATAAAGCATCAGCAAAACCAACATCTTCAGACAAATATAAGTCTGGATTACGACTAATATCTTCTTTTAAGAATTCAATGTCTATTAAAAACTGTCTAACTTCATTTCTAATTAGAAGACTTTCCAAGTTATTAGAGTTCATAAAAATATTTCCGTTTATGGTAAATATCTAACGATATTAGTATTTTCATTAATGATTTCACACTCAACATCAATTATTGTTTCTTTTGGATTTTTTTTCCTTGAAAAATCGCTGACATAGTTTATTATCTCAAGTTCTTCACGCTTTTTTGATTTAAATTTTCTTTTATTTTGCTTATCCACAAAATTCATCCAACTTTTTAGTAAGATAATTGTTGAAAAAACAACAATCATAAATACAAAAATACTTAATGTTAAAAGTAAATTCATGACTAACCCCCTATTAATACGTATAATAAAGAATTAATTTAATCTTAATCAGAAAATCATAAAGATGATATAGTTGATATCATTGCCTCACCAACCCATTCAATATGGCGCCCGGGCATCATTACACAAAAAGTTTTAGTTTTAGGTTTTGAACTTGAAACTGATATATTTTTTGTTTTTAAAATTATACCCAGACAATTGTACTTAGGTGTGGTTTTTGTAAGATTCATTCCTTGAATTCCTGAAGCAACATAATATTCTACAAATTCAATTAAATCACCAATTTTTATATTTTTTTGCATATTTTTGTATTATGACTCGCAGACTGAATATAGTATATATAGGAGGTCTAGTTAGTTTAGTGTTTATAATGTTGCAGCTCATTTTTGGTTGGCTATACGGTCATATTTTTGAATATATCACACATCGTCACATCCTGCACAATAGAAAGAAATTTAAAAAAATATTTAGAAATCATTTTAAAAGACATCATAATATTTCTAGAAAAAATAACATGTATGATGAAAACTACACTAAATTGATTAGTAGTAAATTTGAAATTACTGCTTTATTTGTCATTGCTATAATTCATCTTCCACTCTTGTTTTTTGTTCCCTACTTCTATTCAATGATAGTCTGGTCGGTTTGCGCTTATTATGTTTTTCACAGAATATCACATGTAAGAACAGAATTCGGTAAAAAAATGTTACCCTGGCACCATGAACATCACATGGGAATCAATCAAAATACCAATTGGGGAGTTAGACTACCCATAATTGACAAAATAATGAGAACAAGTAACTACTAATTTAATTTGATTTAATTTTGTAAATGTAATAAAATTTATTTATAATATTAATATTGGTTTAATAAAAAATTAATAAATTTTTTTTGGTAACAAAACCAATGTTCATGTTTTATTAAAGTTAAAGGAGTAAAAACATATGAGCTATTCTAAATCTAAAAACACAAAAAGGTTTAATTTTGGAATTCGAAGAGACGCTAGATCACACAAAGCAGGTGCGAATACATTTACAATTGGAACCAGAATTCCTGATACGAATTATTCAACATCTAGTTCTCAAATCACTATGACGGTCAAAGAAGCTCGCGCGCTGCAAGGCTTTCTTAATCAACATCTAGATAATCAATAGTATAAAAATTACTATATTGAAATGATGAAAAGCCTGCGATTGCAGGCTTTTTTATTGAATTATTACTTTGCTATTATGTTAAGATCTTCATCTAACTCTATTTGATCTGATTTAGATATCACAATCATCAAGTCAGACAAAATTGAGTCACGCATGCTTTCGTCTGAATCGCCTGCATCCCCTGCAACCCTATCAAGTAATTTGTCCAAATCCAAAGTTCCCTGATTAAGCTTATCGAGTATGTAATTGCCCCAATAATCCATACCCTGACTATCCATTTGACCAGTACCAATTTGTCTTGAAGGATGTACACCAGGTTCTTCTAAGTCAGGAGACAACCCTAAGTGCGGACTAAGATTTGGGTCACCGTAACCAGGCTCTTCACCATGACCAGTAGTTTGAAGTGACATGTCATCAAACATACCTTCTATCAAAGTTTTAAGTTGTCTTTTTGTGAGCTTCATGTTTATCTCCACCTTTATCTTATAATTATCAAGCAATTTTAATTTTTTAAAAATAAAAACGCCGGCATTAGCCGGCGTTAAATTTTTGAATGTGTAGTTTAAAGTAAGTTAATCACTAGATTTTTCTTCTTCAGTATACTCATCCATGGGAATTTCAGTTGTTGTAACCGTTACTACCGTATTGTCTTGTGGGGTATTTTGAGAATCAACAACTTGACTAGTTTCTGCTGATACCTTTTTTGTAGCAACATCAACCGCAGTATTAGTCTGAACGTTATCAGTACTCGTCTCTGTTGTCTCAACAGTTGTTGTCTCACTTTCACACGCAAGAATCATTAAAAATAAAAACATCTTATTCGTCTCCTTCAGATTCACCCTCAGCTGACTCTTCTTCTTCACCTTCGACTTCTTCTTCTACAGAAGTATCTTCTACCTGAGCTTCTTGTTCTTCTTCTACTGCAGCAGTATCTTCTACTTCATCACTACATGCAAGAAGCATAACTAACAATGCATAACGCATATTTACCTCCTCTATTTTTATTAGGTTGGAAAATAATACAGCGTTTAAATGAATGTTTACAATAATTTTTAAACTATTTAACAAATATTTGAATTAATAAAATACAAAATGCAAGAAACACGCAAGATGTTGTCTTAAGTGTAAACATGGATTCACCAAGATACCACCAGGTCATTATTGGAAACGTTAGGTATGAAAACACGGCTGCCACAAATCGGGCTGTCCAGAGTTCACCAGAGGCCTCCATTGCAAACTTAGTTCCCCACCAAAAAGCGAGTAAACAAGGTATACCAAAAATAATAGTGGGAAGAATAACCTTGTCTTTCCAAAATTCATTGACAAATTGTAAATTATGAGCGTACCAACCTAAACAATGACCTACCACGAAAAAACAAATTGCGTATATCATCTTAATATTGAAGAATTCAAGCATAAGAACCTCCCCATAATTATACGACCAAAAAGTAAAATCCCAAAAATAAAAAGAGAGAAAATTTAATATATATCGGCCCGGCCGGCGCGACTTTTACTCTACGATTGCTGAGTAGGACCTAACGGTCCTCCTCCGCCAAAACAAACCCTAACTACTTATCATCAAATAAACCAAGTGCCTTAAGCGTGGGCGATCTTTTATAATCAAAAAAGTCTACACCCTTATCAATAAGTTGATCTATCGTACTACCTGCAGTAATTTCTTCGTAAGCTTTCATTAACGCAGGAACACCCTCTTCTTCTTTCCAACGACCAGAATCAGGACCATACATCATGTTGCCAAATCTAGCCATCATTCCGTAGTTACTTTCAAATTCTCTATCGTTTCCACTTGCCAGCGCTTTTTCAGCGTAACTCTTATGTAAATTAAATTTACTATAATATTCTACATTAAAATTTGGGTTATCAATACCCGCAAATTCCCGTGCCCGACGATTTCTTTCTTCACGTGCAGCTCTTTCAGCTTCTATTTCTGCCGGCCACTCTTGTGAGAGCTTGTCCATCGCATCTTTATAACCTTCTGACCTAGCGACAGCATCATCATAGTGCTTGTCAGCCCTATCTAACTGCTTAGGGTCTAATCTCCCTTCATCGTCTTCAAAACTTCTTAAAAATTGATCATCAAACTTGGGAAGTTCTCGACTTTTCTTAAATTGATCATATCCTTCTCTGCCTCTAGCAGTTACTGCTTCCCGAATAAGTCTTCTTAATTGTCTTTTACTTATTTTCATGGTGTCTCCATTTTAAACATATTATAATCATAGCTAGTCTCTAATCACCATCAGCAAGTGGGTCATATTCATCAGGAACGTATCGTCTATCCGGACCACCACTCAGATGAGAGAGTTCCATGGATTTTTGAGCCTCTCGGCGCCTAACGTTTTCAGGGGAATTCAATAAAGCTTCTTCCCTTTCACGTTCTCGAGCCCTAGCCTTTTCAGCTGATCTTTCATAACGCTGTTGCTGCTCTTTCTCTTCAGCTGCTTTAGCATCTTCTTTTTCTTTTCTATCTCTTCTTTTCCTTTCAAAATTCAGATCATTTTTAGCCCTATCTGACTCTACATACAAACCATACAGCAACTCACTCACTTCATCCATTCGTTTCTCAATAATATCATTGATTAAGTTACCTTCTAAACCAGAAGATCTAATTACATTGAGTGTGATATTACTGTCAACGCCTAACTTCTTACCATAAGTAAGTAATGTGTCACGAAAAAGTTCTTTCATATGATTAAAGTTAAAAATATTTGCCTGCTTTTTACCTGCTAACTCAGTCTCAGGATTTAGGCTTAGTAACACGTAATTTTCACTAGCAGCATATTTTGCATCATCTCCAATAGCTCCAATTGATAATCCGCCAGCAGCCCAACGACGGGAGTCTTCGCCTACTGCGTCATGAATGATGAAGTTAAGCTTTTCTAAATTTTGTCGTGTACTACTGACAGAGCCGATATCTTCTCCAATAGCTGCGATTAAACTCACATTATCGTAACTCTCAAGCTCATCCTGTTCTATACTTGCACGTTGAGCCATTGACCACTCATGAGATATATTAAATATTGACTCTTTAAATTGATCAAGCATGGATTTAAGTAGATCAACTATTTTTTTTTTACCCATACCTGATGAAGAAAATCTATCGAAAAATCCTTCGTGGATTGTCTCTCTGATTAATTGCCTTAATTGGCTGCTTGATAATTTTATTCTATTGTCCATGGATTCATTGACATTACCTTTCCGAACTTTTCTAGATTTTTGTTTGGAAGCAGAAGGTTCTTTCTCTTTTGATTCTTCTTTAGATAATAAAGAATCAATCAGGGCTTTAAGCTCTTCATTACTACTTTTTACCTCTTTAGTACTAGCTTTAATTTCACTAGATAACATGTTGTAAATATTTTTAAGGACAGTTCTAGTAGTATGATGATGAGACGTCACCTCGTCGCCAAGATCGTCGGCCTCAACTAGTCGTCGCAATTGTTTTCTTGTAATTTTCACGTGTATCTCCTTTTCAATATAACTATCACACAGATGTTAAAAGTATTTTCATAAATATGCTAAATTAATCCAGCTAATACAAACAGCTCACATACTCTTAAACCAACGAGGTTGAAAACGGTTGCCATTTAACACTATACAGGTAGTAAAACCCAAGTATGGAAGAAGTGTAACACAGTGATCAATACAGTGTAATCATGGCATTACGTGTGCCTCGTTGTAGAGTTGATATGCACCCTTACTCAGTATCAATAGCTGCCAGTATTTCTGCTTCTATTCTTGCAGTCTTCTCGCGGGATAGCTGCACATACTCTTCCCAAGTATAGCCAAAAGCGTTGACAATTTTTCTCTGAAACTCGATAGCAGCTTCACCGCCTTGCGGGAACGCGTCTAAGAAGTCACAATGCGGACTGTGATATACTTCATGCCACAAATAGTTTTCAACAGCACTGTGAGGAAGCCTCTCACCCATTTCATCGCGCTGATATGCATTTGACAACATCTGGTCTAGACAGTACTGGAGCTCGAGCTCTAGAGACTCAACGATAAGCTTTCTTAATTGGCTTCTTGTTATTTTCATTATCATTCTCCTTATGCATAATTATAAATTTTTAAATAATTCTACGTATAAGTCCATAGCAGCTTCGGGCCCTTTTTTCTTAAAAACATCAGTAAGGGTATTTTTATGCGTAGCCCATGTCACAACTAAACCCGTGGGTGAAAGATATTTCAAACCCCACTTGCTAACAAGTATGCCTACCCCGGCGCCAAAAACAATTAAAAAACCTTCCGAATATTGATCAGGCATAGCTTTGTCTAGACTTAACAAATATAATTGAAGCTCTTCAGCTGTAGCTTCCTTACCCCTCACCCAACCTTCATAACTTTTTAAAACTTTTGATTTGAAAATATTAAAATTGCTAACGTATTTCAGTAAATCTTCATTTACTTCTACATCTTTTAAAAAATCGTCTACAATAGACTCACGAATAATATTTCTTAGTTGTATTTTTGTAATCTTAATCTTCATATAGATAAATAGGAAAAGTTTTGAAAAAGTTCCGGAGAAATTTTTGACGAAAATTGCAATAACCACAGTTAGGTCGCACAGAAATTGGGTTTTTAGTGATGTAAAATTTCATATGACCGAATATGATTACTATGAACGTAGAGCAGTAGGTAAAAGTTTATGAAAATTTCAGGAGCAGAAAACGCCCTTAGCCGCCCTCGGGGCTCGCACGCCGCGCCCATGGGCTGGCGGCCCCAGGGCGCGCCCCCCGGCCCTCTCTAAGGCCCCCGTCGTGCAAAATTTGACAGGGCGCGCTATAGGGACTAAATGACGTCGACGTGAGGGCGCGTCCAAGCGCTCGGAAAGCTGTGTGAGATGCAGGGCGCCTCCCACCCTGTCGAGCTCGTGCAAATTTTATCGAGACCTATTATAATATATATGTAAGGCAGGATGGATCATCATCCTCCCGCCGAGTCTCCCCTCCCGGAAACTTCCAGCTCTCCCAGATATCCCGCTCATGCAAAACCGGCAGACACGCGGTATAATATAATCACAGGGACACTCTCCCACATCGCTCAACTACCAACCAGGAGTCAATATGACACCCGAGCAAATCGCAAATCTCTCGACCGCACAGGTCATCTCTCTCACCCTCAAAGGCCACCTCGCGCTCGACGCGTCCGGGGCAGCAGTCTTCACCGATAAGGCAGCCAAGGCCGTCGCGCGGGAAGCCGTCAAGGCCCGTCGTGCCGCGGTTCTCGATGAGCTCTTCGAGTTCTTCACCTCCCCGAAAGGCCAGTCCTTCCGATTCTGGTCCATCAAGCCCACCTCGGGTTCCTTCGCGGCAGCAGCTGCACCCATCAATCGCTTCGTCGAGGCCTCCCGCGAGGATATCCTCTGGTCTCTCAAGCAGCTCGAGAAGAAGGGTCTCGCGCGCCAGGTCGGCATCAAGTCCGAGTTGGATGAAGACGGGAACAAGTTCCCTGTCGTCGTCGAGCCTCACGAGGTCAATAACTTCCAACGTCGTTGGGTACACAGCGTCGAAGCTGCTCCCGAGGAGGAGGAAGCAGAAGCTCCCGCTGGGGAGTAAGATATCTGGTGCTGGGGTCAAACCCAGCACCATTTTTTTGAGTTTATTTTAGTCTACATTTTATCCCTCTACACCTAAGACATCTCACACGCAGGATAACTCATGCCGGACAATACACAGATTCCCGTAGTATGGCTCGTCATCGTCGGACGCTTTAACCCAACGACTGAAGAGAGCGTGACAATCTCAACGAAGGTCTACGCTGATCGTCAGTCAGCTAACGCGTGCAAGTCTAAGCTCGAGCAGATCTGGGATGGCGAGTACTATTTCGTCAGGGTCACGCGTCGACATGTCAATTACGACGGGTACACGCCGTCGCTATAGCTCATTCAACATACAACGCAGGATAACTCATGCACATCATCAAAACCTCAGTCGGTACCGTATACTTCCAAGCTGCTAAGATCAGCGAAGCGCTAGCTTTCGTCAAGCATCTCAGAACGCAAGGTATCGAATACACGCACATTTTCGAAGACTAGTTCTCGACTATAGCCGGACCTCTCGTCCGGCTTTTTTGTGTCTCGCGCACGAGGACGAGCTATGTCGTCTATAAACGCTGAACTATATAGTCCGGATCTAGACGAATCAATTTGCTGATCATTCCATCTCTCCATAGGATTTGATATCTGAATGGATCATCTGTGTGATCCGTCCCGTCTGTATCAATGCGGGTAACAGACAAGATCAACCCTAATTCGTAGATCGTCAAGCTTAAGTCAAAGATGAGCACGAGATCGCCTGATTGTAAAGGCTCTCGTGCCTTTCTGTGTATGTCTAAAGACTTGCTACCCAACGCACTGAGTTCCACCACTTGTCTTGTGAAACCTCCACAAATCCCATCGATGGTATTAGAATAATTACATGATTCCTCCACGGGTGCGCTAGATCGGGTGATACAGGATTGTCACCACAGAAATTTCCACCTCTTAGTTTGACTACCATCCCCAACTTTAGTCGTTCGTTAGCATTCTCGGGTAGACGTAATGGCATTTGCCATGCCATGCTATATTTCATGCGCACGAGATCCCCCACACGCAGAGGCTGCCCGGTATTCTCGTCTTCAGCAACGTCAACCTGAAGCGTCATCTTACGCCCGGGAACGAGATGACTAGTATTCGTCTTAACATTGTAACGTCGCACACAAGATCGTCGACGAGATGAGCAAACCTGGAACTGAATATTTAAGGATCAGCTTCTCTTCAGAATGCATGCGTCCGGCGTTAGAGAGATACTGAATGAAAGCAAATAAGATCATGCCCGATGAAAAAACCGTCGCGAGGCCGATCAACAGTACCATAGTATTATACAAAGCTTGAAGTACGTCTGTCATAATATTCCCCTATGCTATGATGTTGAAGTGTGTTTCGAGCTCTTTAGCGATGACAAGCACGTTACTCTGTGCGTCCATCATGCTCTTTAACAGAGTCGTCAAAACTTCTCGCTCACCCGGGTCATTGATATCGAGATGTTCCCTCGCTTCGTCGTACGCTTCCTTCGCTTCAACGTATGCTTGAGTCTCTCCACAAACTGCACCCATGTATGCCGACTTCGCTCGATCGACTTCGATTTTCTCGAAAGGTGTCAGCCCGTCGATGTATTCCATCAGTTTGCTCATGTTTTTTCTCTTCATTTTTACTCCTTATTGGTTGGTATAGTTCTATTATAACACGCTTCTCCGATTTTTGCAGGAGATATATGTCTTTTTTCGGGGATTTTCACTCCAGGGCGCGCACTTTCGTCATATTGCCGTCTTTTATCGTCGTCTGACAGTACTTTGTGTCTAAAATGAATCGAGATTCATTCATTTTTATCTTGCGCCCCTGATACAGAGGACCTTTTGGGTGGCGTCTTATTTTCCTGTGCATTCGTAGTGTGGATTTATATATCCTGTGCGACAGATCATCATGCTGCCCCCAGAGGCCTCAGACAGTGGTTGCTTGACCACTGTCAGATTTTTGTCGTGTTGATTGATTGTCTTGAGTGTTGTTATTGGTAGGATTTGATATAGTCGAGGAAGTCTTGGACGTCTTTGTGTGAGCCTGTGATGGCACCGGTGTTGAGGTCGAGGGTGACGTCGTATTCGTTGGCGTAGCTGAGTAGAGTGATGTGTGTCATGTCTAGGGAGACCATAGTGTCTGTTACGTCGATGTATATAGTAGTTGTCATGATTGTAGTCTTCTCCACTTTGATTTACCTTTTCGGGAGTATCGTTTTTTATTGCGGGTGATTGTCCGCGTTCCGCCTCTCCACGAGACCAGGTCGCCTCCGTTGGAGAAGTGTGCTTTACGTTCTTCTCCTCGGATGGCTTTGAGTGCTTTGATTTTTGTGTTAGACATGATTGGTCCCCTATCTGAAGATGTCGTATTTGCTTACGGGCATTTGCCATGTTTCGAGATATTCTCTGATTACCCAGACTTTGATTGCGTGTGGCTTGAGTCTTCGAACCTCAGCTTCTGCCTCTTGTCGTGTGTCTGCCTTAACGAAGATCGGGAAGATCTGGTGGTGAGATCCACCCGGGTGGAGTGCTTCGTATCTGCAGTGCCATTCTTTTTTCATGTTGAATCCTTTTGGTTGGTGTATGTTTATATTATAATATGCTTCGCGTTTTTTTGCACGAGTGGTTTTATTTTTTATTATCTTCCTTCCGTCGACGGAGTTCAGCAAAGACGTGATCTGCGTTATGTTCAGCTATTCTTATCTCCCTGCAGTCAAATGCCCATGAGAGTCCACGACTCTGTAGGTGTGAAATGACATTCTCTAGTTGGGTCAGCCGAGCCTCCAGTTCCGCAGTCGTAGAGTTTTTGAACATATCTTTGAGATCTTCGTTTGATGCGATCATTATGATTTTCCTTGGTTGGTATAGTTCTATTATAACATGCTTCCCCAGATTTTGCTGGAGTGTGTCTTACTCTTCTATGGTTTTGATTACTGCTAGAACTTCTTCATCATTGAGAAAACGAGCGCCTTCCCATTGATGCATATGATATGCCAAGTCGACTAGATCATTCTTATCGTCAGCTATTACTGTTGTTACCATGTCAGTTCCGCTTCTAAATCTGAAGGGTGTCTTGTTGTAGTTGTAGGCTGAGATCATTGTGAATAGTGACTGAGTGCAGAATCTTAATGTGTACATGATAGTGTCCTGTGGTTGGTGTAGGTCTTTACTTTTATTGCGCGATTTTTGAAAAGTGAAAACATTCAAATGCGTCTATAAAGACTTCTGTTATTTCGTTCCCGGCGTGGTCGCAAGATATAAGTATTTGTTTCCCGTTGCTTAGTGTGATATGCAGACATGACGAACCTTTCTGACCACAGCATGGATGACTGCTTGGATGTGAGATAATGCCGCGTTTTAAGTAGATAACATAGTTGAAGTTTATAATATATTCGTCGCCGTATGTGTCTGTTGTATTGAAGATTGGTAACATGTTATTCTTATTCTCCGGGAGCTTGAGCACATTCTAGGGCAAAGGCAGCATCTGCGTCGTAGCCTTCTAGTTGATAGTCTGCGACGAGCCAGTCAGCATTTGCACAGAGCTGATCGCAGATCTGCCTATTGATGCCTTCCCATCCATCAGCGTCATTAAGGTCAACGGTTACTTCGACTTTGCTGGGGAGGCCTAGTTCTGCGAGGTCGTTACCGTCAGTGTCCCATTCGATATGATGTGCAAGTAATGTAATAATCATGATTTTCCTTTGTTAGTTGGTATATGTTTATATTATAATATGCCTCCCGCGGATTTGCACGCGGGAGGCGCTTAAATATTTGTCTGTGTATTAGTCGACGATTTCGATGATGCAATTTAGTTTCATCTTAGTGCGTTGCCAGAAGACTTGAAAGTTGTTTGGACCTTTTCGAACCTGTTCGACAAGAAAGTTTTCCTTGTGATGATTGAGCGCTTTGCTGATCTCGTCTCGTGTGAACTCATCACGGCCGACTGCATCCCAAACTGCTCGATGCTTGAATAGCTCTCCGGGTGTGATACTGAGGAGATGAGTCTCCACATGCGAGTTGACTTCATCTTGCCGAAGTTCTTTATTGCGCTTTGCATTCAAGTGTACGTGCTTCTTTTCGAGCTTTTCGATATCGGCTTTTGAGAGCACGCCCATGAGATGAAGATCTGCGACTGTGAACTTGAGGAATGATGGGTGAGTTTGATTAGACATGTTGACTCCTGGGCAAGTATTTTATTGGTTAGTAGTTCTATTATATCACGTGGTATAGAGATTTGCACGCGGGATTTACAAGCTTGATCTCACAATGTCGACCCATTTTTCGAGAGAGAAGTACCCGTCATCGTCGGCTCCGTCCTCTTCATATGCTAGCTCTATGTCATAAACATAAGTGACCCCGACTCTCCGGAGGTAAGTGATCAAATCTTCGAAAACCGGTACGAACAAATCCCACCCTTCCGCAGTTCCTAACTTGCTCATGTCCAGTGAACTAAAGTGGGCAGTGAGAATATATGCGGGATCGTTTTCAGATCCACACCCGGGATATGTGACTAGGGTGTAGTTCCAGACTTCGTTGCCCATTCGATCAGTGACTTTTTCGGGTTTGCGGGTGTCGATGATTTGCCCTAGTCCGGAGGGTGGTGAGCGATAGTCTATTGAAAAATAAATCATGTTGAGTCCTGGTTGGTTGATTGGTTACCTTTATATTATAAAAGGTTTTGTTTTATTTTGCACGAGTTTCACGTGCTCTTCTGTTTAACTCTCTCCCTATGTATGACACACTGATCATGAGATCTTTAATCTGGTTGTCAACCGTTTTATGACCGTGGACTTTCCAGAGCTCAGCTTTCTTCAAGTTGAGAATGGTCGCCCTGCAAAGGTCACGCTCCTCTTCGAGATATTCTGTCGTTGCGTGTCTGAACAGTGATTTAAGTTGTTTATCGTTCATGATGTTCCTTGATTAAAGTGATAGAGTTCCCAGCTTCTCTATCTAGACATGGCCTTCCCTGGGAATCGCTCCCACGCTTACGCAACCACGGTCCGGCATCACCCGTCACACCTCTGGTCCATGTCCCCCACGGGGTTTGTCAATCGCTACTCCTCAACCGCTTTCCACTTAAAATCGATTAGATTAGGTCCGTCGTCTGTGAGCATATCGAATGAATCAAAAACTTGTGTCTCGATACATTCATCAATATCAAGCAATACTTTTACTCTTCCTGCTTGTCCGTCGCTGTAGCTGAGCCACACTTCACATAGTCTGATGTCTTTCATATTCTTACCCTACCCTTATGTCTTCGTGAATGAAATATCGCTGTGATCCGCCCTGGTCTTTGTGGAGGACTGCTCGCCTAAGAGAGTCTAGACCCGGCGGCTTGCCGATGTGTATCTCACCAGCCTTGATCATCTCATTGACGTCATACCACTCAGCTCCTAATGCTTTGTAGTACTTGAGTGCGTCTAGGCGTGTTGGAAAGTATGATGTTCCGTGTATCATTGTATTCTCCCTTTGACGTCATCCGGTACCAGCGACAAGATGTAGTCCAGCGGTTCGTTGTAATGCATAGCTTCTTCGACTGATTTGATCAACACTGGGTCAGCTCCGGCGGTGCATAAGTCGTTATACACTTCGTCGACAGCATCCAGTTCAGTGAACATGTCTGCAACTTCGTTCTTATCTTTGTCGTATTGTTGTGCTGGTGTCATTTTAACTTCCTTTGGTTGGTTACCTTTATATTATAATGTGTTTTGGTTTTATTTGCACGCGGGTTGCGATATTATAACAGTCCCGGAATGCCTTGTGGCGTGTAAATGTGGACCATCCTATAGGTCTTCACGTTATAGAAGTCTGTGAAGTAGTAGAGCGAGAACCCGTTTGGGTACTGCTTCATAGCCCGACGAAATGCTCCGGTTCGAGTCTTGATATTTCTCCAAACCTCTTTGTTATCTCCTCCGCATGCTTCTGATCCGAGTGGTGCGTTTCCGCTGTATACGTAGTATCCCGACATTATGCTGCCCTCCTTTTGCGAGCTTCGAAGTTCATCGTCATTGAATGAAAATAATGACGACTGTAGTAACCTAATGTTCCGGTATCACTGTCACTGTTGTCTTGGAACATAAAGCCTGCATAGTTGTCTGACTCGTACAAGACCATTTCGATCATGCAGCAGATCCCGGACTTAAAGTCGACTGTTGCAAACTCATCATCTCGTTTGAGGTTCTCGTTCGCCCATTCTAGTAGGGATAAGACGTTTACTGTTTTCCTTGGCATATTATTTTTTCCTCTTCTTGATTTCGATGTAACCTTCGCCGAATGACATTGTATACTCTGCGCTCATGAACTTCGCTTCCTCGTGAGTGTCGAATGAGTCGATTTCCTCTACCCCATACTTACTGTGCCATATTAGTGTGTATTCCATTTTTTCTCCTTTTGTCTATTTGGTTATCAAAACCCAAGTGAAGAAAGGACCAAGAACTAGTGAAGCTCCAAAGAGTAATCCGAGGATAGCTGCTATTTGTTCTGTCTCTTTCATGATTTGTCTTCTCTATTCTGTTTGTTATTTTTTCTTGCTTCCCTGACTTTCTTCAGTATTATGTCGACTACCTTATGATGTTCTTCTTTAGTCATACTATCTCCTTTTGTCGTACTCTTTGTTCCAGGCACGCCACTGGTTGTCTTCACCAAGGTGCATCCTACCCCTGACTTCATCGTTAAAGCGTTTCTCGTCACGTGACAGAGACCAGTCCATGTCTTCCATGTAACGATCGTCCTCCCACTCGTAGTACTCATCGGCCAGTTCCTTTTGGGTTAACCCAGCATCACGATAACGATCCAGCTGCAGTTTAGAAGCCTTCCTGCACGCCCGATGGTATCGCCGGCGAGCTTCCTGCCAGGCAGAGCACTGGTAGGTCTCTCCGTTACGCTTGGAGCGACTCCACTTGCGACTGTGTTTGGCGTACTTGGCATTGGTGTTGAGGTTAGAAAGCGTCCGATTATGATGAAGGGTGTTGCTTGGCATGATACTCCTTTGTTTTATACAAATATATTATATTGTGCTTTTTTATTATTTGCACGCTTTAATCACACTATTGCACCTTCGTAGCCTATCTGATACAGATTCCCGTCGTCAGTAAAAATGATATCTCCTACTTCGACCAAGTGGTCAACGTGAACACACGTTATTTCCCACGCGGACTGATGATGTACATTCAGCCATGTTGCTAGCTCATTTTCAAGCAAGCCAGGGTCGACTATATCAGACTTGAAAAGTTCTAGACACACGTAGGGCGTGATAATGCTTGGCGTCTGACCAATAATCTCATAGATTGTTTGAAGTATGTCTTCTCTTATCTTCATGTTTCCCTTCGAAAATGTTATCTATTTCTTTAGATATCCACCAGATTATTTTCTGGTTGTTGTTAATATTCCAATCACACTAGCCTCAATTTTGCGTGCTCTGGGACTGCTTTGGCTTTTGCAGGTGTTGATGTCTGATTCTGCCTTTCGAAGTAGGGTCTTAGCACCAACTCCATTTGATTGTGAATCAGTCTGGATAAAAGTTCAGCTTCCTCCTTGCCTACGCCATCGAGTGTGTATGTTGGTAAGTCGACAGCTACTGATATGTGATCGTACTCCGAACTTATTCTAATGTGGAATTGTGCTCCGCTTGTTAAGCATTTTGTTTCCTGTGCCATGTTATCCTCTTTTATTTTGTCGTGGTTGGTGTTTACCCACCCTGTCCCGAGAGTAACCAGCCCTCTCTCCACGTTCCATTTTTATGTGGAACGCTTAACACCAACCACGGAGTTAATCTATTGTGTTACGAAACCTTTGTTTTGTGCGAGCCACCTGGGCATCATGATCGCGCCATCTACAATTGTGACTTGAGACTTTGGAAGCCATACGTTACGACCACCGACGTTTGCTTTGTAAGCACGACCTTTTACACCAACAACTTCTCCGCTAATCGTAATGATTTGTCCACCTGCTTCGCGAGATTCTTGTTTTTGTGTAGCTACTGCTGGCTCCGGAGCTGTAGGCAACTCTGGGGCTTGAAAATCATCTTCGAGAATCATCCCAAGCTGCTTCCAGTGCTTTCCGCAGATAAATCGTGCATAATCTAGAACAGTCTCGTGTTGCCCTGCACTATTGCGAAGATTACGAGCAAAGACTCGATTTGCTTTCGGGTGACGTAGAGACTTTGGTCCGCCCCATTTTGGGACTAACTCTCCAGTCTTTGATGATCTTCCCGTCAAGAACTCCCAAAATCTAACTCCGAGCTTCCCGTACGCAGCGTCAAAGCCTTCACCATTTTCATTACTTGTACTCTTCCGGCGTCGTTCCTCTGCAGTCTGATATCCTGTGAGGATAACAATTGCTGCGTCAGCAACAGCAGGATCTTGAAGTGCATCGAGGATTTGTTCTTTAGTGTGATTTGGATTAGCCATGTTGGTTTCCTGGGTTGATATTTTTGATTGGTTATGTTTATATTATACTGTGCTATTTTATTATTTGCACGCTTTAAGTCTGTAGATTATTCGGATTCAACGCTGATATTATCAGTATCGACCACACATTTTTCTTCGTATGATTCGATATCACCTTCAAGACGTTCGACAAAGTCTAGTATGATGTCGAGAAGCTGCGATGGGTCCATTGTAGTCTGAATGGGGATTGTAACAACTTGAGTTTCCACTTTATTCCTATTAGTTGGGGTTACCTTTATATTATAAAAGGTTTTGTTTTATTTTGCACGGGTTTTGTTAACCATAGTAACCATAGCCTCAATACGCGCAAAGATTGCTTTGCCATCTGGATAGAACAATTGCCATGCTGCGACTTTTTCGACTCTTCCGTCTTGCCACATTACTTTGACACAATCTTTTCTATCTGACTGCACGACTTGCAATATCACGCCTATTTTTCGACGTGTTGATGATGTGTTATGCCATTTCACTATTTCGCCTTTTTTCATAAAGCCTCCCACGCTAGTCGGGCTTGCTCCCTTGCGCCTTTTGTCCCATGTGAAAGATGTTCTCGAGGTGAGACATCTTCACGAAGGAAGTCGACACAGTCAGCAGTCATCGATAGCAGTCCAAGTGTAGTTGTCGACCCATCGCTGCCGTCAACTTCAACATTTTCTAAGTGCATCATTAAGTGCTCAGAAAATGCGAATCGAATAGTCACCCTTGCCTCATCACCGTCCCATAAGCGCAATGCTATAGGGCTGTCTTCGTCGACATCTGACATTAGTGTGAATGTTGTGCTCATGATTTAATCCTCGGTAGTTGGTTACCTTTATATTATAAAAGGTTTTGTTTTATTTTGCACGAGTTGACTATTCAAATCGAGCAATGATTTCGCTCATTTTCACGTTGTTTAAACACCCTTGCAAAAAGCTTAAGTCAATGATTCCGGCCATTGAGAGTATTATCATGAGCAAAGCTATCTTAGACATAATGTCAAATACTTTACTTGAATGTTCTGACAAGTATTTGACGATCCCTATGATCAAAACGAGTGCAATGATATTCATCGCATGCTCCGGGTAAAAGATTATGAATCAGTTTCTAATGTATCAGCGTCATTATCTGAATATTCAAAATCTAACTTTAGTTGTACGCCGTCCACTACATGAGCATTTTCTAGAAACAATTGATTAATCTGCTCACCTTCTTCAGTGAAACACGCAATGTCGTCAAAATCTGACATGTATTCACAATAAGCTTCAAAAGATATTGACTCTTCGTATGCACCCCGAAGATCATATGCAAAGTCTCGGAGTTGATCTCTAACCATTTCGGTCATCAGCTTTTCAGCGTTTGAAATCAGGTCAGGCCAATCACCATTGTATTCTTTTAGACTAGTCCAGTCAATAACCACATAACATGTATTCTCATGGCAGTAGTAGTTTGACGGTCCGCATCTTTCAACGCGAATGTCGTTTATAGAAAGCTTTTCTGCATTGAGGTCGTCACACAAATCTTGCCATATGTCTAGGTTGGCGAGCATAGTGTCAACGTCGAAGTGTCCAGTGAAGCATGCCCCTGAACCTTGAGAGTAAGAGATGTCGTAAAACATCTCAACGTCTGTCGCACCGTACTCTTCTTTAAGATTAGCCTCGAACTCAGAAATCGCGTCTTCGAGAACATGTTCTTGAAAGTAACAGAAATCTTCCTGGTTGCGTGTGTAAACATTCTCTTGCACTTCTCTGGGAAGTTCTCTGAAGGCATATCCGATTATTTCAGTCTTATAAGTTTTTGGCATTTTTTCCCCTGTGGTTGGTATAGCTTTATTATAAAGTGGTTTATTTATTTTTGCTGGAGTTATATCCAACTAAAATCGGGAGTTTCTTTGTTTTCAACAATAGTGGTAGGAGCCTCAGGTTCAGGATCTGTGGGTATGTCATCGAGAGGTATTTCTTGTATTTCTCTATTTTCAATCATACAAAATAAAATAATGCCGACTGCTCCGTTGCCGAACTCTTTCGCCATGTCGTGCTCAATATTGTCCTGCAGTCTTCTGAACTCTAAAAGCCCGGGCGACAGATTAAGTAACATTAAACCAATCGTATTCAGGTCCAGCGCAATGCATCCTTGGTGTTTTTCGTCCCAAGCAGCCCAATAATGATTATCGTTTGCATTGACCCATTCAATAAGTCGATCTCCAAAGCTTAAAAGATCTGTGCTTGTTCTTTGTGGTATCTTGATTCCGTTTGTAAGTGAATCAACAAATTGAGTTTGTGTGATTAGCTGTTGATCAGACATAATGTTCCTTTTTACCCACCCTATCCCGAGGGATCATCCCTCTCACGTCGTAAGTACGCTTTGTATTATAACGAACTTTTCAATTTTTTATAACAATCTATTGCCCACTATTTCTTTGAAGCTTTTTAAACTCGTTAAGAACATCCTTAAACCACTGATCTGTCTTATACTGATAGTAAGATTCTCGTATACTGGGTTCATTGGCTAGGCCTGATCCGGATGAGCCTCCATCACCGCCTTCAGCCATGTTTTCAAATTGCCAGAGAACTTCGCTCTGCATCCCTGGGCGCATGTTCTCATGGATGAGGCGTGCTCTTTCTGTTGGTTTCTCTAGATCTCTCATGTATTCTCCCTTGATTAATTGTTTGAGTTATCTTCGTTACGTAAGTAAGTCGGTGGAAATAAAGTGTGAATCCTGCAAAGTTCAGTCGTCTTAAATCGTTTAATCACGATTGTGCGTCGGATTTCGGTTCCTGATTTATCTGCAATGTGTGTCCCGTACTGCATTGGAGGATACGCTCTTTTATCTGATTCGTACACGGTCATGCATGCTGCATCTGATCCTGTCACAACTTTTGTTTCGTAGTGTTCTGGGGACCAATATTTAGATTTATTCATTGAGCCACTCCCATGCTTTTTTAAAGTTCTCTTTTGTTGCTTGAATAGATCCAGGTTCTTCGTTAGGAAATATATCGAATGTATCGTCCCACGGGTCACCATCGATATGGGACTCCGTAAAGAGGCGTAGATCAGAGCGGCTCAGCTGGGCTAGACTTCCGCAGCTATTGTCCAGCGCGATGCTGATAGACTTTTTGCCATTCTTAAAAACAGTACAGACAGTATGAGAGACTGTTCCGTCATCAAGTTTTGTTCTGTTTGGTGTATGGGCGAAAATCATTTGTAGCTCCTTTGTGGTTTACCTTTATATTATACCACATGTTATTTTTATTTGCACGCATTTAAGTCAAAAGTTTTTATTACAATTTCCCCTTGTGGTTATCGTTACCTAAATTTTCAGCGAGCAACGTGTGTTTAATATCATTGAGCCCACCAGTTCTTCGGTTATTCCAGCCTGTGTTTGCTGAATACCTCCGACAGTACTCATTTGCATCCGATTCTGAGTCAAATGAAAGTATACTGATTGCTGCCATCTTTCCGTTTCCTGTGGTCACAGCTCTCAAGACCGGTGTATTTTCGTCAGGATCAGGGCCGCTCAAGTGACAGTCCTCGCAGACTGTACTATAACCTCCGACTCTTTTGACTTTCTCACGCCAATCAAATTCATCTTCGCATTCTTTGCAGATTCTATGCTGCTTTTTCATTATTTACCTCCCAACCTTCTGAGAATCTTTAAACCCAATTTGCGTGGGCTGGTGCGTCTTTCGTTAAGTCAATAGGATCAAGACCCAACTTCTTTCTAACTTCGTTAGCACGTTTATGGCCTGCTAGGGTCAGCTTCATTACAGAACATCTTGACCGACATGCCATGCTTCCTCTCCCAGTCGGCATTGTGAACCAGCTCTGGAAAACACCATTAACAGACTTGCTACATTCATACTTGACGCCTCGTTTTTTGTCATCGTTATACCACAAGACATTTCGATAGCTTGGGCTGATAAAGTATCCACAGCATGTGCCGCCCTTATGATAGTCTTCAACTCCGTGTTTATATCGATGTAGCCTACGAAGGTAATGGCGTTGTGACTTACCTGGATCTGATTGGATTGCGAGCAGTAGATACTCTATTCCTTTTAACTTAACTTGTGGTTGTTTTGTTGGTTTCATGATTAACTCCTTTTTTACAAAACTTAGTGCAATAGATCGATCTACCACACTGGCCAGATATTGACAACTGCACTGTTATAGGGTTCGTGATAAAATTTAGGTGCATATGGATGCTTCTTCTGGATAAATTGATTTGCCATGATGTCAATCTTTACCCAGCTTTCTGAGTGATAGAACGTACCAAATTCTGAATAGTGTATGTCAGTCGCATTTGGAATGTGGCCTTCACAGTATATCTCAACTGTGCTGTTCGGTGACCATTGACCAGGTGCACGGGATGCGATATGAATATCACCTTTGATGTCTTTTTGTTTCAGTCCCCATACCTTAGCAATTGATCGGCGATAAGCGTCTCGTACGTCACAATTTGGAATATTCACTTTACTCTCCTGTTGTTATTCCTTTATATTATAAAACATTATGCTTTATTTTGCACGCGGTTTTTCATATTGTTGATCGTTGCATTGATTTTCCTCAGTGCGATTAATCGACATGCTTCTTCTACAATTGTACCGTAATAGTTTTTGATAATAGTAACCTTGTATTGACTGTATAAGTTGTTGTCACAACATTCTAAAATTGATGACAAGTAGTTCAACCCGTAGCTTTCGTCTTCTTTTCGTGTAGAGAAATCATCAGTTTGAAGTGATTCTATTTTGTTTGCTAAACGTTTTATTACCGTTCCAGCTGAGTAAGGTAGTTCATGAATCAATATTGGCTTAATTGTGTCGGACATTATTTTCCCTGGTTGTTTGATTGATTTTGATTCTCTTGAAGATACATGAGTTCCCACCCGATAGGGGTCTTTACTTTTGCATACAAAGCGTGCCAGCCATTTTGTTTCTTTCGAGATATCTTTTTAGTCAGTTCTTGACGCGAACAGCTATAATACTCTCCCGTCACGTCGTCGAAAGCTACCGGTGTTCTACAAAACATTACAAAGTAACTGTTCATTTTATCCTCCCCAAATTGAGTGCCAACGATACGCTTCTGCAAATCCTGGTGTTGCCCAAGCTTGTGCACTATTACAAATTGCGCCGACTGCCCACTGACCTTCGGAGTTTGATGCATCCGGGTCTTCTGGCAATGCGTTCATAAGCTTGCGCCATTCGCCTGCTTTCCAGTTGGAAACATCGATATGTTTTTCTAGCTCTGCATCGAATATCTTGTTGAAGTGGTGTGATGCAATTGAGTAAGGGTGCACACCATTTGATATTCTGCGATCATACTCGGCTTGACATGCGAGTACTAGTTTTTGTCTGACTTCAACTAATGTTAATGCTTGAGTCATGTTTTCTCCAGTGGTTGTTTACTTTTATATTATAATAAGTTTTACCATTTTTTGCACGCGCTTTGCACTGTTTGAAGTGTGTTCTTCTGGACAACTGTTATCTTACCTGTATTCCAAAGAACTTTTACGTCTAAAAATATCCGACCGCCTCTTTTGTGATGTCGAAACTCTTTCTCGAACTTTTCTTCATCCTCTATTTCTAAGACAGTCCCATACACTCCACCATCATGACGTTTCAAAACAATAGGATCACCCCCATGATGAAAGTACATGATATTTGATTTAACTAAATCACCGACTTTCATTTAGTATCTCTAAATCATTTGGGTTGAGGTATCTTATCTGATCTAAAATGAACACCTTCGTAGCTATTCTGCCAATGTCAAGAACAATGCCTATATGACCGACAAGGTTTTGCATATAGGCATTGTAACCATGACAATCCTTTACTGTTACTAGATCACCTGATTTCATTAACTATCTCCAGTTCAGATATGTCTGCGTGTATCGTACTTCCATCACTTAAATAAACATACCAGCTGTCTGCTGGTATCACCCTTGCTTCAAGCAAGATGCCGAAATAAAATTTGCCTTCAGGATTGAAATTCATAGATGTTTTTCCAAACGTCCAACGCACTAAGTCACCGACTTTCACTGATCACCTCCAAATTCTCAATACATTGTGTAGCCCTGTCGACCCCGTCGTTCCACCAGACTTTAACTTGCTTGCTCTTCCAAGGCTGGATCCAACCGATCCTGAGAACTAGACCTATTCTCATAATTTGCCAGCCAGTCTTTCTTGACCATCCTTGCTGTGCAACTAAATCGCCTGCTTTCATCACTCTTCACCTTGATTGTCGTGATAGTATTCGAGTGCCTCAGCAACACGATCACTGTCATCGCAGAAAAATGTTGCATCACCTATGACTAGTCTATTCTCAATGTCAATGTATTCAAAGCCTCCGTAGTAATCGATCTGACGTGTGCTTCCTACTACAGCTATCCAGCATTCTTCTGTAGACACAAACACAGAGCCGGCTCTGTTGTCTAGCCCAATAGCTTCTGCATTTACTCGAACAGCTGACGAATCTTCAAAGTATTGATCCACTAATTGTTCGGCTTGTTCTAGTATTTCCCACATAATGATTCTCCTTATTATTTGGTTGGTATAGTTTTATTATAATATACTTTGGTTTTATTTGCACGAGCTTGATACTTTCATCGTTTTTGTGGCTCCTTATATCTCTTTCCGAGCATTTCAAATATCTCTTGTTCAGATTTACCTGCTGCCAGATTTTCACTGCCATCAAACAAACCATGCTGACTTAGCTTGAGACCCTTCGACTTTGCTGCCCTTCTAAGTTGAATGTTATTGAATGCACTACCTGTCCACATCAGTGTGCAAGAACCCCAAGTTTCAGGTGTGGCTTCATAGAACTCTACTTGAACACCGTCATACAAGATAGTTGTCTGTGGTTTTCCGTTCTTCTTAGTGCCGTAGTTATCGACTAGCCATAATTTGAGAGCATCATTCTCGCTGTCAATAAATACAAAATCAAGATCACCACTATCCTTTTTGCCTCGACGAGCAGATCCACAAAGAAGGATACGATCCACTTTGCAGCTCAAGTCGTTGTCACAGATTATTCTTTCAGCGAGCCTGCGTGCTTCTTCGTTAGATATACGTTTACCGCTTAATGCTTTACCACCCATGATTACTCCTCCTCTTGGTTGTTATATGCAGCTTCAATTTGTGTCGAACAATATGCACACCACAGATTCTGGCTTTCCCAGTTGACAGCCTCTGCAATCTCTTCATTGTAGACGTCGTTATTACGCGCTGGATGATCGATTGGTTGATAGTATTCTTCTCCTGTCTGCCAAGCTTCATTACAGCAATCTGCACAGACGCATTCTCCTTCTACGATGTAGTAAATCGGATATCCGACAAAGTTAGGATCATTCGAATATTTTCTAAATGGTAAAGCCATATTGGCTCCTCTAATTGATAGTTATCTATAGACTTGACTTACAAAGTCAAGAGGATTTTCGTTTAGTGTTTGTCGCTTTTCATTGATTACTTGTTCAGTAAGACGTAGATCGACAACATACCCGTAGTCTCCCCAAACGTCACTAGTATCGTAGTATCCATGATCAATCTGCCCAAGTACATGATTCAATGCTGTGTTAGCAGACGCCATAAGTGATTCAAGCGTTTGTTGTCTTTTCCTGTCTAAAGTTAGATTAATCCATTCTTTGTATTCAATCATATTTTTCCTTGGTTGGTATACTTATATTATAATGTGTGTGTTTTAAAATTGCACGTGTTTGAAGCAAAGTCAAAATCAATCTTTGTGATGTTGTCAATAACATCCCGTGCTTCTTTTTCTCTGACATATACAGCAATTGAACCTAATAAAACTATTTCCCAAGTTGCATTTTCACGTTTAGAGTCTTGACATCTAACACAAGTAATGTGTGTTGGGTTAATAAAACACTCATTACTATCCATGTCAACTACTTTGATAAAATCAATTTTTTTCGTAGACATAATTCGTTCCTAACATGCGGGTATTTTTGATGAAAAAAACGTGGTCGTGCCTTCTTCTTTTAAATATAACTCTTCTATCTGTCTATCTAAACAATCACTGCAAACAGCTCCAATAAGTTTACCATTCTGGCATGTTGAGCAAAGCTCGTAGTTGTTTGTTTCTAGCTCAAATCCAAGTTCTTCAGTATCTTCTTCTAGTTTCATGTCATAATTACGCCTAAAGTATTCAACGAAATCTTCAAGTGTGTCGCGGCTTAAATACTTGATGAGGTCTTGTAATATGACAATTGAACCCCGCTCAGAGCCTCCGCATTCTTCTATTAGCTGATATATTTTTTCTGATCCGACACCTGAACCCATTTTATGCTCCTTGTTATTTTATTGTAAGTGAAATTCTAGAATGTCTATGTAACTGTCTTCGTGATGCTCGGCTGAAAACAGCCAGGTGTCGGGATTAACCGGATCCTGTTCCCATTCACAACCCCTGCTAGACAATTCATTGTCAATATATTTCTCAACCCAGGTAATTGCATCATCCTTGTCAGAAAAAACGCAGTAAGGCGAGTCATCCTTTGTAACGATATAAACTTTCATAAATGTTATCTACTCTCTTTAATTTTCCTAATGACTTGATTTTTAATAGTTGAAGCGTACTGTTCAAGCAAAGCCTGATAGTAACTATTGCTTCTAATTGGCTCAGGGCAATCGCTGGTTTGATACCACTCAATTATCCAGTCGGCATAAGACTCAGGGCAGCCGTCAACATTGTGTTCATAGCCTCCAGCAGCTCGGTCTGCTATTTCCTGAATTGCTTTTAATGTTCCGAGAGCTTCCATTTTTTCTCCTTTTGTTATTTTACTTTTATATTATAATCAGCTTTCGCTTTATTTGCACGCATTAAACTTTCTTATCTGGTTTTTAGTCAAAGACTTGATGTAATCTTGCGTTGCATATTTAATCATATTCGTATACTCTATCGAATAACCAGATGATGTCGCTAACATTTCTTTTGTAATAAGATGTTTATGCATATGATCAACATCATCCCAGTGATTACTAAGCTCTATTGCTATTCTGTCAAACTCTGAATCTGGCATTATATGAATACCTAGTTCGTAATAAGAATAAGAAGCCATCAAAAACCACGGTACGAGCATGTCTTTGTTAGTATCATACACCTTCAATGTCATTTCCACCTCTTTGGCTGTGATTGTGTTTTACATGTGGGACAGTATCCAAGAACCCAATAAGATTTATGAGACTCAGTTCCGCAGAATTGGCAATAATAGATTGTCCTAACTGTCATAATAAACACTAGACCCCGTCTTCTTGTTCAATTTCAATCGTATACAACACTTGATGAAGAAATGTTGCACAAACTTCTTGTGGCTCCACGAATTGATTATTAACACTTTTTCCACGAAGTCTAGTCATTCCCCACCGAAACCCAATGCCAAGAATAGTGCCGCCTGGGCCTTTGAAGTACCATTCAGGTGAGTCGTAACCCCGTTCTGGTTCCCAGTAACTATCGTCCCCCGGTCCGAAAGTTGCTGCCATTAGATGAGGCGTAATATTTCGCAGCGCTTCGAGATCATTATGACTAAGAAGATGTGAAATGTTCGATGTCATATTCGCGTCTTTTCGATCTTGTGTTAGTTGGAATTGCATATTTTCTCCTTTGGTTGGTTACCTTTATATTATAATGTGTTTTAGTTTTATTTGCACGAAAATATTTTAATTCCCCCAATAATAGTTACAACCAGCGCCGGTGTAGTATCCGTTATTAACAGGAAATATGTTAGGGCCCGATGATCCACCCCAACTAATCTCCACACCATTCTGTGTAACGATCCCAGCATGCTGTTGATAAGCCCACACTTCTAAGTTCATTCCGATCTCAATGTTTGAAAGATCCTCATTGTTTACGAAGAAGTCGTAATATAGTTGATGGGGGGCATTTCCAATACAGTAGTCAGTGTTGAAGTTTGGGTGATAATATTGGTGCCAAGCTTGACAAGATACTGTCTGTAAGTTAGTTGCAGGGTCAACGTACGCAATACAGTAAACATCACGTGCAACAGCCAGACCTAACACCTCAGCAGGTGCTGTCATATTCCACACACTTCCGTTGGGAATCTGATGATTACTCCAATTGCCCTGACTCGCTGTATCTAGATTCCAGCATGTCAATGTAATACCATCGTCATGCAAGCCGCATGTCGGACCTTCTTTTCCTTCGATTACCTTATACAAGTTAGAATCAGAATGAATCAGCCCGTCAGTTGTTTGATCGAAGCAGTATACATAACCTGCCGAATCTAATCCGCAGACATAAGGGTCGTTTTGTGAAGACCCGAGTGCTTGACCTACAACCACATCAACATACTCGTTGACTTTAGGAGGTGAGTAAGTGCCACCTTGATTATCATAACACAAGATATCACCTGTTGTGTTGATCGCACAAATATTGGCTAATGTACTTGAAGTATTATTATAAGCACCAGTGCCCCCATTTGTCACAGACAAGTCGACCACTTGTTCGAACGGGGTGTGTGAATTGATTGAAGTCGTAAGTCCGGTATTGTTTCCGGTAACATCACTACAAGAGATAAAGCCGTTTCCTTGTATTCCGCAGATAAAGTTTGTAGCTGTGCTGTCGATAAAAGTCCACCCGTAATCTGCTGCGTAATAATAGTTCTCGTCATAGACAACAAAATCATCTGAATAATTAAAGTTGTCCACAACAGTCACATCCACCGGTTCTTCGTCGATAATCTCTTCGGGTTCTTCCTCTGGTTCTTCGTCAGGTTCTTCGGTTACTTCTTCAATTATAGTATCTTCAGATTCTTCCTCTATTATTTCATCTACTGTATCTGATTCTGTATCATCTTCATTAAGTGGATCTTGTTCAGAACCCGTGTCCTCATCAATTCCCGTATCAAACTCTGGCTGTTCACCATCTTCATCGACAGGATTATCGTCAATTTCTAGGTGACCAGTATCAGACGTTTCAGGAACATCTTCCGTTCCTACAACAATATCATCTTCCGTGATGTCACCTTCTTGAGTTTTTTCTACGGGATACGCTAACATTTGATCTGAACATGCGGTAAGCATTAGGAAAGTAATCATTTTTTCTCCTTTGGTTGGTTACAATTTATTATATTATTCCATTATACTATTTGCATGAATTAATCAAATAGTTTTTTCAACTTACGGAGCTCCTCAGGGGTTGTATTTAAAATTATGTTACCGTTCTTCTTCAGATAACAAAACTTGTGGCCGCTCATCTCAATCAATTCTACCTCGATTGTGTGGGTTTTTCTATTATATGCTTTAACTTTAACAGACTTTGTTTCTTGCTTCATTTATTTTCCTCGTATAGATTGATCATTATCTTGACACAATTTTCAACAATATCAATGTTGTGAATATTAGGGTTATGATCATGTGTGTCTTCTGGTGTCACAAATCTGGCAGGGATCATGTACATCATGTGCGTCATTTTAGTTTCTTTATAAAATGGTTCTTCTAAAATAACCTGATAATCCTTCGACCAGTACACGATCTTGCCCTTTAAGATTTGATTATTATGTCTTGTTGTTATGACATAGCTTTTAAGCTGCGGTCTTTTCATTTAAGTCTCAATTACGCGATTGTAAGAAACTCAACAGCATGTTCTTCAGGTTCTGCATTTTGTGGAACACCCAAATCAGGCTCGTAAGTTCCTGCTCTATACCATCGAATTGAACAATTGTTGTTCACAAAATTTGCATTTGTTTCGACAAGTCCTTCGGCACGAAGTATCTTGAGCGCAGTAAGTACTTGATCACGATTAATACCATGCTCTGCTAGATGAGGCAAAATAGAAGTTGATTTACTCTTACCTTGTGGTTTAACACTAAACCCTACTCCATCTTTCATATTAGATGCCAGAAAGCAAGCAACCCCAATATTAGCTCGTGCTTGCAAACGTTTCCTTGCTTCACGATTAAGGGTTGTAGATACCTTTTTAGTGAGTTGTGGTTTATCGTCATTAACTGTCAAAAAACCTAAACTGGCTAGCATAATAGCTTGAGTGGGTTTAAGGTCGTTTAGTGCCATTGAACCTGACTCCAAATTTTTCAAAAGATTGACTGTGGTTGATTGAATGTTAGTCATAATTAACTCCTATAATTTTAAATTATGTATTTAACAATTTTATTATATTATATCTTTTTATAATTTGCACGAGTAAATCGGCTAGTGTATTACAATTTTATTTTGAGCTAAATCAATATCACAATGCTCACAAACAATAACTGATAGCGCTCTTATGACTGAGTAATACGATCCAATCTCAACAGCAAACTCGCCTATGAATTGGTTGTTCTTTTCTCTTCCTCCTGAAAAAGACTGATGCTTGCGAATTGCAAAAAGTATCATCGGCTTATTTTCAGTAAATTCTGTAGATGCTATGCTCTGGGGTTCCAACTCATAATACGTTGTCTTGTCGCTTAGCATCGAAGCTGCACTATTTACAATACAGAATGTTACATGTTTCCCTCTTCTGATTTTACTTTTCCAGTAATGAGAAAAATCAAACTGTGCACTATATTCTCTTTCAATACTAAGATTGTTATTATACCAGCTATTCATTTAAAGTTCTCCTAATTCTTCTAATATTATTCGAAATCTAGCGTCAGGCCATCCCGTGTAGTAGTATTCACGAATTGAAATACCGTTAAGATGATCAGGGACTCCACCGTTCCCACCCTTCGCCATGTTTTTAAAATTTTCAATTAACTCTATATACATTTGTGTTTCTGATATTTTTAGATTCTCTAAATAATCAAAAACTTGTTGATTAGTATAATCTCTCATTGACTTTCACCCTTTACCTAGAACTTGAAGATTCAGTATAAACGATTAAATAAAAACGTATACTCAAAAAATCATCTATAGATCGTAAGTTGGTAAAAAATTGTCAGTCTTTTGAAGTATCATATCAAAGTTTGTCATAAGTTTAGGCATTGGTTTCTTGTCGTGTCTTGCTACCCATTCTTTTCTTACACTATTATACAATGTCTTGTGAGCGTCGGTTAGCTCCCAACGATAAGCCGCATAATAATCTGAAACAATATTGGCTAGCTCAGTGTCTGACAGTTTTTTAACATAATCAGAAAGCGGAATAACTTCTTTGATAAAGTGACTCATAATTTATCCCCTAAACAAGTATATTATATTGTCACTTATAAAGTTTTACACGAATTTTTAAACTTAATGTTCCAAAACTATAAGGTTGCCATACGTGACTAATTTTTCATTGGTTCCTTTTCTAATCTTACCTGACTTAAGCTGCCCCGGAACATCTGATATCTCAATAAGGACTCCGTGATCTTTCTGTATTTTTGTATATTTTGAGTCATTGAGACTTAAAACTAGATCACCAAGTTTTGGATTATAGCTGTTAACAGGGACAGGCTTAACTTTTTCCCTATCAACTTTCATAGCACACTCTTTAGCTACCCTAAACGCCAAACCGATGTGTGACCCTTGTTCTTTTATAAATAACTCGTACTTTCCTACTTCGTTAACAACACCTAGACGATAGTGTGCAGCAGAATCTCCAGACAGTTTTTTAGTCAAACCTGCGTACACAATCAGGTCTCCCTTTTCAAACTCATCAGTCATATAACCCTATGTATATATATGACCTTCTATTTGATTAATCCTTTAATAAATATATTTCGAATTGCTGAGTCAACGTCATAGTCACCATATGTGCATTTTTCAAGCATAGTCAAATTATCTTCTTGTAATCTATTCTTACTCTTTTCTCTAAAAAAACTACTAACCTGTTCATGATCAACACCTTTTGGAAAAGCAGTGCTTAGTCTTTGAACTTCATGAGGTTCTAAATCTTCACGTGACATGAGAGCTCTTACTTCGGTCCCTGAAATTCCTCCTTCAAATCGCTCAAATGATTCAATTGTAATATTGTCCACATATTTTTTCAAAAAACCATACTTGGAAAAATCATCTTCGCCAACATAAAGAACGAATTCTGTATTAGGCTCTATCTCTGCCATGGCGATTAAAAAATTTGGAGGGCCTGACGAAACTTCAGAGACTAGTATATTCACATCGCCCCTAGCAGATAGCGCTTCTTCAATTTGATTGATAGTGTCTTTTATCTGATTCAGCCTCACTGGATTGTCTACTTTGAATTTTCCTGAATATACAAATACTACATTTAAAGTGTGTCCTTGTGGGACTACTGGTAATAGTGAATTGTTTGCAAGATAAAAGTCATTTAACGCTTGAATCACAGTTTCGCCATACACAGCCATTTGCCCAGGCTTTATTCTGTCTTGTATCGATATTATGACATAAGATTCGGCTGCATTCTCTCCATCTGGCGCTGATACGTCATTTACAACCTGCTGCATCATCGCGTAGTGACCCGATGTCATTGGTTTCATTGCACCGATAAATACTGATTTTCTCATAGATACCTCTCGCCTCTGTCGCATAACATGGTTATAACTATCCCTTCTGGGTTGAATGTTTCAACATAAGCCTCAGCAGCAGCAATGTTTGCACCGCTGCTTATCCCAACAAGCAGCCCGGTTTCCTGCGCATATTTTTTCATGCGCTGAATTGCTTCTGATGTTTCGACCCTTACAACATTATCCATCAAGTTACGATCAAGTAAAAAATCTGCTCCGTCATTTATTCCTTGAATACCATGCAATTCTGCTCCTTCATGGGGAACAGTCAATATACATTTTGTTGGAAGCTCATGATGGTCAATGTATTTCTTAACGCCCATCATCGTCCCTCCTGTTCCGGCTCCGTGAACAAACCCATGCCACTTCTTACCTAAACTTACAACTTGATGTAATATTTCAGGAGCTGTTTGCTTAAAGTGACAATGTACATTCAAAGGATTTTCAAACTGGTACGGACACCAGATCTCAAGATCTGTGCTTGGCGCTTCACTAATAATTTCATCTCTTATTTTGATAGCACCCTGAAAATCATTATCTCCGACTTCTATTATGTGTGCGCCAAATGCTCTCATCATTTGTTTACGTTGCTCAGACATATTCTTAGGCATGACAATGATACACGTGCAACCATACTTTGCTGCCTGAGCCGCTAAAGCTATACCTGTGTTACCGCTCGTAGCCTCTATGAGTCGAGTACGCCCAGGTATTATTTTGTGTTTGTTTAGCGCATCATTTACGAGATAACTTACCATTCTATCTTTGACAGAACCAGTAGGTTGATATGTCTCGAGTTTTGCGTATATTGTTTCTGTAATCCTTATTAGGGGAGTCGCCATTTGTAGTTCATACCTCAGATATCTTCTTTTTGTTTTTTATCTTGGCATGTCTGGGGTAAGTGAGATCTTAGATCTTTTTTGTATGTTTCTATAGCAGGTTGTTCCCATGTCAAATTAGAACAATATTTCTCATAGTCTTCCTGATCTTGCAAGAATAACTCAAGTGCTTCCATATCACGTTTAAGGTCTTCACATTCTTGTGCTTGAGCAAGGGTCGAATTAAATAGCAAAACAAACATGCCTGGTGTTAATGAATTCATCATCTGTCTTTTTTCCTTGTCACTAGTGATTCAATTCTACCAAGTGATCCCTTCATGTATTCAATATCTTTTTCAATTCCAATTATTTGAGATGCTAATTCAAGCTCTTTTGCCTCATATTGTGCTTTTTTAGCAACGAGCTCAGAAATGACTAGTTCAGCGTCGCCTAGATCGTTTTGAAGTTCAGCAACATGAACATTCGTATTCCAAACCCAGCCAGCTAGTGGTATGATAGTTATAGACATCATAATTTGCACCATTTTCCATACGTCATCTTTTGTTAATGTTGACATTTCAATCCCCCTGAAATTAAGTCGTGTACCACATAATATATATGTAATTCCATGAGTATAATCTCATCAGAAAAGATAAATTTTAAAATGGAACTAGAGTCTTTCCTTTGCGTGTCAAAACATATTTAGTGCCCTGTCCTGTGCTTTTGTCTTGTTTTGTCACCACAAGCTTTTCTTTAACAAGACCCTGTAACATATTAAGAAAATCTTTGTGTGTACTGAATTCACGTCTGATCTCTCTATATACATATCTTTCAGCTACTGGATCGTCATGCCTCTTGAGTTCAGAAAGGATTGCAGTTCTTCTTCTTCGAAAAACCAAGTCCGGGTCTTCAGCTGATTTTTTTCTGTCTTTGCTCCACTGAATCAGATTTTTGTTGTATTTCATTTGAACCCTCAATAAAAAATAAATGTCCCGGGTGCCAAACCAAAGAAGACATCACTCAGCACCCGGGACATAATTAAAACCAACGAGTGATGTCTTGAAAATAAATGGTGCCTCAGGCGGGACTCGAACCCGCACGCCAATCTCGGCAGAAGATTTTAAGTCTCCTGTGTCTACCAATTCCACCACCAAGGCATTAAAGTTGGGCGGTATTATTCTCCCCCGCCCACGGGAGCACGTCTCCTCACTACTGCCTACGATGCGTCAGATATTCTACCAAGCTCAGTAAATCCAGTTTCTTTAAGTTGTAGGAAAAAAGTGTGCCCACAACCTCCAAAACGATTCTTTTCAGTTGCTAGGATTCTACAACCGCGCATTTCTTCATCTTTCCTTTCAACGTCAAGAGTAATCATGGCGTCAACCATGTGCTTAAGTTTTTGTGTACCTGCCATCTTTCCATCTTTTGTAACTTGTCCGATACAAATAACGTTGCATGCATATTCTTTTGCATAGTTAGTCAACAATTGTAGAGAACGTTCAGCAGTAGCAGACGTAATTCTTCCACTACTAAAATAGCCATCATCAAGTGTTTGCAAAGAGTCAACAATAAGAAAGAAATGCTTGTCAGGATTAGCTTCTCTAAGTCTGTCGCAACCTTTAAGCAATGTAGGCACGTGTGTTTCAGCGCCAACAAGAAAGCCTCCGCGCAATCGCAAACGTTCAGAAGTCATCTTGATTTGATGCAGTGACTCTTCTGCTGTGTTGAATACTGCGATATTACCAGATCTAGCAATTTCATTAGCAAGTGTAAGCATCATTGTTGTCTTACCACTGCCTGGTGTACCAATAAAGAGTGAAACCATCGATGGGGTAAAGCCTTTGCCGCCTAGTGCGTCATCGAAATATTTTAGTCCTGTTGCTACTTTCTTCTTAAGAATCTCCGGTACTTCAACATCTTGAATATTTGATCCGAATGGAATGTCTTCGATTTTAACATTGAGTTTCATTTTTTGTCCTGGTTTTTAGTTTTGGTTTTTATTATGTTAGTATTATAATATTTTTTTAAAAAATTTACACGCGGCTGTTAAAAATCTATTTCACCAATTTTAGTACATGTACCATCGATATTAAATATGTTAGCTTCCCAAACAATTTCAATTCCTAGTTCAATTAGCCTTTGATCAAATTCATCAAACATATGCTTGAATTCTTTGTTTTTTCTGTACTCATTGAGATTAATTAACTCACCCATTATTTTCTCCTTATAAAATTATTATAAAACTTTTTTAAATAGTTTGCATGAGCAAAATCTATTTAAACAAAATCAAAATTAGGAGCAGGCTTCTTTTTAACTTTTGTTTGTTTAAGGTTGCCGTCAGACTTTGATGACTTCTTGTCTAAGATACAAGATAATAGTTGAATGAAAATTTTCTTAACAATTTTAAAATCAGACTTTACCTTGGGCGGCAGCAATAATATTTTATCGTGTTGTACTGATATCTTTGCAATCTCAACAGAACTTTGATTAACATATAACATCGATTTATCGTGTGAATTAGGGAATATCACGAAATCATTGTCGAGCTTGTAATTCAGAGCGCGCAATATATCAAACGCTAAATCATTAATGTCTTCATTCGATTCATAGGGAATACCATGCAGCAATTGATGCATGATATCAGATCGTGTATATCGGGTATCATTTACAGTGATGAGCTCATCTGTTTCGTAATCTGCAGAGCTAGCGTATATTTTATCGTAATCTTCGAAAACAGCAACCATTGTATTACTTACATCGGATTCCAGCAAGTCTTGCAATTCTTGTCTAGTTATCGACATATCATTAGACATATGTTTTTCCACAAGATCGGACAAGACTGCGTATAGGACTCTATTAAATTTTTGTATCATATCTATTTCCCCTTTGAATTAATTATTTGAACGATTTGATAGTTCTTCCCTAGCTACGTCCTTAGTTTCAAAAACACTTTGATAGTTAGAAACTCGTTGTTGCTCCCTGTAAATAACTTTTCCCAAAAGCAAAAGCAAATCTGTATCAGTTATCAATTCCTTATTTGCTATCAACCAAGGGAGACACCACTGTCTGTAGACACCTCCGTCAAACCAAGTTACACCACACTTTTCAGAATCCCAAAATCCTTGATTTGCCTTAACTAACCACGCTGTTATATGATCTCTACTAGAATTAGTAATAGATTCATAACCTCGATATTTCATATATTTGTAAATTCTACTCATAAGGAATGGAGAGTTAGAATTGTTGATATCAAGTCTTTTATGAAAATCAAGGTCGCTGATTGATTTATCATAAATAATTTTTGAACCATGAAGAGCAATTTTATTGTTTGTAAAGTCAAAACTTTTAAAAAGCTCAAGGGGGGTACCCGTAAACGCTTTAACTAGCTGGACTTTTACATACGGATTGTCGAAAAGCCAAGTTGTATATTGACTACACGACCCAGTAATAGACTCATATTTTGAAACACATTGCTTTTCGAAATATTCTTCTGCCTTTTTAAAACCTTCAAAACTATGAAAATATATATCAATATCACCGTGACTTAAATACTCTGATAAATTTTCGCGTAGATATACTTTTCTTGCAAACCCACCAGAAATATATCCGGAACAATGTTCAGTGACATATGTTATTAGACTGTTATCAAGAACATGTTTAACATTTTCATCAAGATAATTATTAATATGAATCTCTTCGTACTGCATGTCAACACCTAGTTTTAGTGAAAAGAAAGAGTGCACCCGGTAGAATAGGCAACTCGCGCCTGTAAGAAATATTGTAAGGGCCGGAGCGTATTACCGGGTGCACAAAAATTATTTGTTAAGTATCTCAATGCAGTTACTAACACAATGCCAGAATACTGATCGACAGTCGTGAACATCCTTAACAGCCTCGTGAGCACCATCAGTTGTTATATCTAAGTGCTCACGCAATGAATTGAGATTCTGACGTTCTGTCGGGATCATTAGATAAGAAAGTGCGACTGTGTCAATTACAGGGTAACCTAGACGGAACACTTTTTCTTCCGGAACTGTTCGACTCTTATATCCCATTGCAGATGATTTTCTCCACGGTGAAAATCTTTCTAAACAAGATTCAACAAAGCCTATATCAAAAGAAGCGTTGTGCGCAACAATAGGACCCCAGCGAAGCTTTTCAACAATTGTGCTAGCAACATCTGTAAAGAGCGGTGCATCTGCCCAATCTTTTTCATTGTAACCGTTGATCTCCAGTGCTTTTGAACTATAAGTCCCGGGCTTGAGTTGAGGCTTAATCCTTGTACTCCACTCAGTTAATCTTCCCTGTGAATCCTCTGTCAGAATTGCTATTTGAATAATTTCTCCTATTGTTGAATCTAAATGTGTAGTCTCAACATCAAAGAAAGTGATTGTTCTGTAATCTAGAATATTTCCCATTTTTTATCTCCTAATAAAATTATTATAATAGGCGCAATAAGATTTTACACGAGCAGCATAAACTATTTTAAATTCTTTTCATACACAACTAATTCTCCTTTAGAAACTATTCGAGCATATTCAGGCCAAGCATAGTGATTGTAATACATTAATGGGCTTGTTCTTGGCGTTTTAACTTGAACTGTTAAAAACTTTTTGCCATTCGGGATGCATGGACCAGACGGATTGTCCGGGTCTTTCATCTTTCTATCACCAATGTATATTACTCTTCCAACGCCTTGACTAATTCTTACTATGTCGCCTACTTTAAATTCCATTTTTTCTTCTCCACTTATTGTCGACTTTTTCAATAAAGTATTCGCTTGTTTCAGTTATGTTTTTATTTGACCAGTATATAACTAGAGTTAACCCATTTTCATTTTCATAGGTCTTTATTATTATACCGTAACAACTAGTAGATTTATTCTTCAATTTAGCATATTTTTTCTCATAAGTGACGAGATCTCCGGTTTGTACTTTGTACTGCCTTAATATCATTATCTACTTTTCAAAGCCTTCTTTTTCTGAGTAGCTGTGGGTTTGTCAATGATCCACTCTATTTTTGATATCAAGTATTTACTATCAACATCATCCAAGAACATAAACGCAGGACCAGTTGAGTCACCAGGGTAAAATTTCATTATTTCTCCTTTTCTAACCTCGTCTGTCACAATCTTAGCGTAAATAATATCGCCAAGCCTGTATCCTTCAAGTTCTTGAAGCTCATCTATCTTTTTAATTTTGTTCTTTTTTCTTTTCGCCATTGTCTATCCTCTTTAAAATGATTAAATTCTTGCAAGTCATCTGCATCCCAAACTTCAATGCCATATCGGCTGAGAACGAAAGTCAGCCCAATCTCATTAATTAAAACAACTAATCCTACCCTATACTCATGTAGTATTACTAAATCACCTGCTTTCATCAGTGCACTCTCCTTGTAATCTTAGTAATTGAAAAAGGTTATCTGATGCTCTTAGGTCTTCCCAAGTAATTTGCCCGTCGCTCCACATGATTTGTACCCATATCATGTTGTCTCTTTCTAAGTCTTCCTTATCTAAATTGATAATAATTCCGACATATTCAAATTTTGGGGCAATAACAAGATCACCTAACTCTGCTGATAACATTTGATAACTTCTCCGCTTGCATTTTTCTGACCCAAACGAGTCGACTATTACATAGGACAAGCAAGTACTCATCGTGCTTTCCAATAGTGCAATTTATAATTAAACCAATTAAATTGGGAGGTAACCCGCCGATAGATTCTAATCTAACCAAATCACCCGGCTGCATTTATTAACTCTAGCTCTGTTTCCCAAAATATCATTACTAAAATTGGGTTTTGCGGAAAATAAACACGCCAGCCTGGATCCGGATCTAGGTCAGCATAACTTACTCTCTCAACAATGATTCCCATTCGCCCTTCGAATCTTACTAAATCACCTACATTCACTTACCACCTCAAAGTAGTCCGCCGGCTCGTACCATACAAAACAGGTTTTGTTATAATTATGCCAGGGAGCATCCATACCTTTCAGACTGTAATATTCCCATGCGTATTTGGGCATAAACTCTCCTTTGAGAATCCATCTAATCATGATAAATCTTTTTTTTGTAACTGTAATATACTCTGACATTACGAATCCTAAAGTCTTCTTCCTCATGCCGGCACAATTATAGCATACTAAATCACCTACATTCACTGACAATTTGTAAATCTCCGTAATAACACCACTTTGTATTTTCTTGCCAACCAGAAAAGAAAACCCAGCAGTACGATCCATTTTCTTTGATATTTGTTATTATTCCAATGCCTAACTTTTTATTAGAGCTATGTCTTACTAAGTCTCCAACTTTCACCATTAAGCTCCTGTAAGCTAATTATAATTATTTTTAATAGACTTTGCACGTGCGAGATTATGTGTAAAAATTGTTTGGGCACATAAAATTAAAAGGTCTAACAGCTGCACTAGTATAGGTTTTTATTTCCCCACTCGCAGTCATTACGTGGAAAAGGTCCATTCCAAACGAGGCAGCGCCTTCATATACAGCAAGTATAATTCCGTTTACAAACTTTAAGTCACTTGCTCCCATGCATTTAACTAGATCACCTTTTTTCATTAATCAAAACCATTTTTTGTTTTCTCGACATTTTCTTAATTTGATATTCACGAATGCTAGCGGCAGATCTGCTTTCGTAATCCCAAGACACCAAAAGCTTGACAGGTCGACGAGATCTAGTGTACTTAGCACCCCTCATTCCATAATTATGTTCTAGTATTCTTCTTTCAATATCTTTTGTTATACCTGTATAAAGTGTCCCATCTGCACACTCAACTATATAAACATACCAATTGTTAACAGTGTTTGTCATAATAAACGTCCCCAATAATGACAAAAAGCCCTAAGACATGCTTTACTAAAGTATATTTTAAGTTGGAAAAACTTAAATGTGATATTTTGTGTTTTTAACTTCTCACACAACCAATTCACTTTATTATCTCCAAATACTCTAAAAATTCTGGCCTGATTAAACCATCAGACCACTTAACGAAACACATCTGCCCGGTTGGCTCTTCATTGTCGATACTAAGAACTAAGCCAATCCAATTCAAATATTCGGTTTCGCTAAATGAATTGTCATCTAAGTCTAGATTTAAAACTTCCCTTTTAAATCGAACTAAACTGCCTTTTTTAATTTTCATCATTCACACTTGATAATATCGTTATGGGTTTAAAAGATAAATTAACTTTTCGAAGAGAGCCGTCTGCAAAATGAACTGTTCCCACAAGTCCTGCGTATTTTATAACGGATGTCTTTATAACCAAACCAATACCCTTTGAACATTGAATTAAATCACCTACATCAGGATATCGAATGTTATCTGTTTCCATCATCACCTAAAAAATCTTTTCTATACTTTAAGAGTGCAAGTTCTTTCTTTTTGCATTCTAAAACAACATCAACGTCAAAACCACAATCATTAAAGGGCTCATAATACCAATCACTGTGTGCATTAATCATTACTTTTTCATCTTCATAAAGAGCTTTTGAATTTGAATGATGACACTGTTGTCGTATGCCTTCCGGCCACGTATCATTAGCCAAAAGGAATGCTTCTTCGTAATCAGTGTCTTGTGGGCCGCATTCAAAGTGATGTGAATCAAAAACAATAGGGATTCCAATTTCTTCGAAAACGCCATGATAAAGCATCTTAGTAGAGTAAAGATTACCTTTGTCGTCGTTTTCTACTGTAAGACGACTTCGAACTGATTCACTTAGCTTTTCAAAGTTTTTACAAAATCGGGCAAGAGCTGTCTCGCGCTCACCGTACGATGCGCCAACGTGGATGTTAATTTTTGATTGTGGGCTTCTTGGCATTCCCATTAGATCAAATATCTTTCCATGCATTTCTAGATCTTTAAAAGAATTTTCAACAACATGTGGTTTCGGAGAAGAAAGAATATTAAAGGGTCCGGGGTGGAATGAAAGCCTGTGATTGTTTTCAAGTGCGTACTGCCCTACAGCTGTCAGGTGTTTACAAATGCTTTCAAAGTCTTTAAGCTGTTCCAATTCATATTCGCTTCCCCACGGGAAGAGACATGATGTAATTCTAAAAACTTTTATACCGTTGGCTTCATTCCATTTGAGTATTGGAAGAATATTACTGGTATTATACAAAGACAATTCTGACGCGTAGTCCAAACCTTTTGTTTTAAAGGTTCTCTTTATCATACCCCTGTTGCAAGTAATTTTTGGTTTTTGTTGCTGAAGTGTTGTATTGATACATGCATAGCCAAGTCTTGTGGACATAAAAACTCCTTTTATTTTTATTATACACAAAAAAAGTTAAATTTGCATGAGTTTTACTTATTTATTTTTATATTTTCTCTTGCTCTTAGGTGTATCTTTTGGCTGCACTCCGTGCTGTTCGTTTTTATGATGGGAACCCTCTTTGACTGATTCTAAAAGGTCAACTGGTATATCTTGTTCAATTGATCCATCTGGCCACATTACATCGTAAACTTCTATGTTACCGTTTTCTTCGAGAGAGTGCCACATAACCTCACCGACTTCTTTTAAAGCGGAATCCTTCCGCTTAACATGAGTCAGTCACGTATGACCAATAATATCTTTTTTGTCCTTATCAAGTTTTGCTTGCTTCATCCCTGTGCCAAAAGGCGCAGCTTTAGATATCTCTTCTAAGATAATTGCCCTTAGCTGTCTTCTGCTAATCTTCATTTTTCTTTCCTTTTAGTTATCTCACGAATGTGCATCGGCATATAAGAAAGCTTTTTATTTGTGTCGCTACCTAAAACATGGCGTAAACAATCCTTGAGTTCAGCGAAAAGTTCTCTTGAGCGATCACACTCTGCTTTTGTTGCTGTACCTCGCTTGACAACACGCTTTTCCAAACCAAAGATTTGATCTGAAATTTTTGCAGCTTTTTTAATTAGTTTTTCTACTCCATCAAGTTTTGATTTATTTAATCTGTCTTTTAACTCATTAAATAAATTTGTTGCTGACAAACATATCTCAAAATGCTTTGTCTTATAACCAAAAACTGTAATGTCCTTTCCGCTTCCAAAGTGTGCAGGGACATCTTCGTCTTTACCCTCATTGAGCACATCACGTATAATTCTTCTAATGTTCGATTCAGACAATCCTGTCATTTCAATATAATCTGTCATTGCATGCTTTTTAACGTTAGGTGTACTTACTATGATTTCTTCATATTTAGCATCATCAGCATCTTTCAAATCTTCTGGTAATTCAAGATCATCATTAGCTAGTGCTTTGACTGCCTTGACTAAAGGCGCGAGGCCGGCTGCCCCGCCTTCGGCATTTAATGTATCAATAATCGCTTTTTGAATTGCATCTTTTGATACCACAGCATGTGCCTCTTCATTAATTAGCTGACGCAATTGTCTTCTTGATAACTTTTTCATTTTTTACCTCTTTTCTTTTTGGGGCATTTCTTACGTTTTTTAACTTTAGCCCAATCTTTACTTGGTTGCGCAGAGTTAACTCTCGCATACGCCCACTGTTGAGGGGTCATACCCTTGCGCGATCCGGAAGAATAGTATGCTCCTAAACCTGCACGAAATTCTCTGTACACAGAACCTCGAGTCAAGCAGCGAGCATCAGCTTTTTTATCTAAAGCTTTCTTGATAGACTTAGAAAGCTTTCGGCTACCGGATTTTTTCTTTTTGCGTTTCTTCTTTTTGCGTTTCTTCTTTTCATTCAATGTATCATAGCGCGCTGCTTCTCGCTCATAAACTTCCTCGAGTGCTAGATACAATTTTTCCTCTTCAATAATCTCTTCAATTAACTCACTCAAGATATCAGCGTCGTTAATTCTTGTTTCCTGTACCACTTCATTCTTTTTCTTTTTGTCTCTTTCCTTTTTCTCCATTCTCTCTCTTCTTTTATAGGCACGCTGCTCAAGGTCTTTAGCTTCTCCTGCCTTACCATCCTTACGCAATTTCTTAGCCTTCTTAAGGTCTGCTTGAGTTTGATCTAATTGCTTAGCTCTTTTTGAATCTTGGGGAGCACCATAATTGGGATTATGGTGCTTTTCCTCATCAATGGACTTTTCAGCTTTTTCTTTATTTAAAGCTTTAAAGTCGGCACCAGTAATCGCATCTTCAGGAGGTGCTGCTCTTGCTATTTTCATCTGCTTCGGTGTCAGCTTTTGCTTTTTCTTTTTTCCTTCTTTGACAATTGTAACAACTAAGTCTGTATCACCCTTTATTAGCCTGTGATACTCGCCTGCTTTAACAGTAACTGTATCACCCTCATTTAAAATTTGAGGTAGTTGGTTATCACGCTGAAATCTCCAACCTCGACCTTCTACGACTGTAATCGTTCTATACTCAGCATCTCGATGCCAAACTAAATCTTCTTGATAAACACTACTAGAAAAGCCACGGATCATCATGTTTTCATTTAATATCTTCTCTACATAAGGTCTGCTCATTTCTTACTTCCATTTTTTCTTATCTTTTTTTGTCCAGCTGGAGTTGCAACGTTAACTGACTTATCACCTTCAACTTCAACATTAGACTTGATCAAATTCTTAAGAATATCTTTTAATTTTGTATCGTCAGTTTCATCGTGAACTTTCTGTAAATGAGCAACATCACCGTCAGATAAACCGTGTGCTTCGTTTAACGATTCTACTATCAAACTTCTAATTTGCAATCTTGTTAATTTCATTTTTTCTTTGCCATCCTCTTAGTTTTTCGCTTGCTAGCTTCTTTTCTCTCTTTTGCATAGTCATATGCTCGTTTCAATCGAGCTTTGGTTTTTGGATTCTTTGCATTTCTATATGCTGCTCGAACTCTCTGATGTATAAGATTAATTATCTGTGATTGACGCTTATGACTCTTATTTTTAAAGCTTTTTTTACGTAAAGTATCTTTGATGTCGGTAACAGTTCGAAACTTTACACTCACAGTGTCTGTTGGATCCTCATCAGTATATAATCTTCGACCGCTGCCTTTCGGTTTTTTACCTGTCCCTTTTTTAGGATCTCGCTTCTTTTTCCTTTTTTTACCTTCTAGAATTAAAATTGTCTCTTCCAGAATTAAAAGACGTAATTCTAACTTAGAAAGCATAACTACCACCACCCAGCAATATTTCTACCGAAAAGCTTTGTCAACCGACAAGACCAATAGCCTGGCTTGGTCTTATCTTTCTTTTCTGAACACCGGTGCCTATTACCATAGCTTTTTCTTCTTTTTTTATGTGCCTCTGAATCACCCATTGCATCGGGCATCGATGAACCAAACTCTACTTTTACAACCTTACCTTTATCATTTCTTACATAAACTCTAGCCCTGCCGCCACCAATGCGCTGAGCTCCTTTTTTGCCAAGCTTAACTTTGCGACCCTTATACTTAGCTTCAGAAATCTCTTCGTCGTAAAGCATAGGATAATCCAGGGGAACACGTTTTCCTTCGTAATAGCCAAAATCACCTAAGTCTGAATTGTTTAACAGATTGTATTCTGATTCATTTAAACTGTATAATCCTGTGTTGCTTAACAAGCGAACTTCTTTAAAGAGTGCAAAAAAAGCATCAGATCCAGGACGATGAATATTTTGATCAACACCAACGCCATGTTGAATGTGATACATTAAACTTTCTGATATGGGGGTTTGTTTTCGATCTTTAATTAGTGTTTTTTCAACTAAAGTTCGCAATTCTTTTCTTGTTAGTTTCATAATAAAAACCTCTACCTATAAGTATTCACCAATAAGTAGAGGTTCAAAAAAATATTTAGAGAGAACCGCTTTCTCTAAAACCCACCTACAAGAGGGACGCCATTTTATATTTTATGTTATCTTGTACAGGTTTTTTTAAGTATTAAAAACCCATTTTATCGCGGAAACCTTGCATCCTGGAGAAGGGTTGCCTTTCTTCAGGTTTCGGAAACCTACGGTCCGGAGATCTGTGTATTGGATATACTCCGGGTCTTATTCCGGCCGCTTCCTGCTCAGGAGAAATGTTATGAAGTTCATATGTGTCATCATAAGCTTTATACACGATCTTATTAACAGTTCTGTTTATTTCTTCTTCAGTAACAGTCCGAAGATCTGATGACAAGAGTTTTGCAATTGCGCCTACCGCGAATTCTGGATTTTTTGCTAGAGATATCTGAACTTGCTTGTCACCGTAAATTTGACGAGTGTTGCCTAGATGTCCTGCTTCAATTTCACCTAACGCTGACTGAGTCTTGTCAACGAGAACAGTTATGACGCCTGTTGCTTCTGGATTAACAATGATAGGATCTGGAATGTGCGAACCTTCCATTTTATGTGCTACTTCATTGATCATCTCACGCATTTCTCTTCTAGATAACTTCATTGTAGTCAGCCTCCTTTACTTGACAATAATAAACATCAATAATTATAAAACAATATACTAATTTTCTGAAATTAATTCGTATAATGCTGCGGGATTAAATTCAATGTCTCCATTGGAATACATTACCCTTATGTAATCAGGGTAGCCCCAATGATTACAATAAACATCTTCAACAGACATTTTTTTAATTTCTACAATCATGCCGATCGGTGAATCAGCACCTCTTAATTTGTTTTTCACCAAATCTCCAACTTTCATTGATTATTTCTTTGATTATCAAACTTTTTATTTAATTGCTCAGCAGCTTTTTTGTATTCATCTAAATTAGGCCAACCAACTTCAGGTAATAATATCTCAACAGGTATTTCTGAAGTGACTGGTATCAGCAACTTTGTAGCAGGGTGAACTATTGTTTCACAGCTTGAAAGTGTTCCATCTAAAATTTTATCTATAATCTTTCGAGTTATAGCAATTGGTATTCTATTTCCAACGCCGTAACCTCCTCCCAACCACCCGGTGTTAACCAACCAGCAGTTAACATTGTGATCGCTTATTTTCTTCTGAAGCAATTCACCATATCTTTTTGGTGGTAATGGCATAAAAGGCAAACCAAAGCACGGTGAAAACGTTGCGACAGGTTCTGTGATACCAGATTCAGTCCCAGCAACTTTTGACGTATAACCAAGCAAAAACTGTTCAACTGCTTCTCGAGCAGTGAGTTTTGCAACCGGTGGCAAAACACCAAAAGAATCACACGTAAGCATAACAATATTCTTAGGGTGTTGATTGACCAGCCCAGCCTCAGATGAATTTTTAATAAACGAAAAAGGATAAGATGCCCTGCCATTTTGTGTGTGCTTCTTATCACAAAAATCCGGTTCTCCATCATTAATCACAACGTTCTCTAAGATTGTGCCCTTTCTATTACATGCTTCCCAAATCTGTGGTTCTGCTTCTTTAGATAAGTTGATTGTCTTTGCATAGCAACCATTCTCAAAATTAACTAACCCTTTATCAGTCCATCCATGCTCATCATCTCCTATTAGAATTCTATTTACATCTGAGCTTAATGTTGTCTTTCCGGTGCCTGATAACCCAAAAAATATTGCCGGATTATTTCCTGCCATATCTGTGTTAACAGAGCAGTGCATTGGTAAAAATTCATGTTCTTCAGGGAACAAATAATTTAATACAGTAAAAATACTCTTTTTAATTTCTCCGGAATACAGAGTTCCTGTTATTAAGATGACTTTCTCTTTTAAAGATATCAAAACAGTTGGCTTACTGTCCAATAAAGGGAAATGATAGATGTTATAATCAGCTTCAAAATTTTCATCGCTATCGCAAGGAGTAAACATGTTTCTAGCAAACATGCTATGCTTTGCAAATTGTGTCCAGACATTAATATTCAAAGAGTATTCTTTATCTTTGACAGCGTTAACTTCTTGCAAATACACTTTTTCTAATTGATTTTTATATCCTAAAAATCTACTGTAATGATCATCGAAGACATCAACACCTATTTTATTATTGTTTGTCCAATCAACGGTATCGCTTGTTATACTATCACAAACTATAAACTTTGCTCCCGGAGATCGACCGGTGTGTTCTCCCGTGTATGTGCATAATGCTCCCGCATTATTAACAAAGCTTCCTTCTTCGCTAACAGATATTTCAGTTAGTTTATTTGTTTTATAATTCTTATTAATATGCATTCAAGTATTCCCGTGACTTGACTATTATACCAAACCAAACATTGATGTTTACAAAATTTAAAAATGAGTATTAGTCATCTTTTAGTTTGTTAAATGCATCATTGTGTTGATCTATGATTTTCTTATAAGACTCATAAAACTTTTCTTTATCGTTAAATTCTTTAGTACAACTAGACATCGCTTCTGCCATACTAATCAACCCCTGGACGTATTGATCTCCACCATGCACATAAAATCTCAAAGTGCCCCATTTTGATTTGACTTGTAAAGCCTCAACTTGAGATATCTTGTTGTTATCAACGTAGCTTTGAATTTGATGACAAAGTGTATCGATAATATCATACCAACCATCACCGCATGCAATACCCCAACACATACAAGTTTCTTGGGGAGAAAGATCTTTTTGTCGAAATATTTTAGGGTATTTTTCAAAAAGTCTATCTTGTAATTCTTTATTCATTTATTTAACACCTAAAACAAAAGTCATAAAACTAAAGCATACAAACATCATTGGCATAAAAACCATCATGAACGGATCCATGTATCACCTCCTTTTAAAAGCATTATATTATATAATTTTATTCATAACGTTTACAAAAATTTTATTAAAAATTATTCAAGAGATAAATTAAAATTAATACTAAAGGACCTTCGCTCACCATTCGATTTAAAAGGATAAACAGTGTGCACTAAATTAGACGGGAATAAATAAAAGTCACCAATCTTTGGTTCCACAGCCCAATTATGCCTTTGCATGGGCGTAACACTACCGTATATAAAATCAATTAAGCCTACACACGGACAATTATCTTGGGCATCAATCTTTTTTTCTTCTGCCCAATCTGGTAATTTAAGATATCCAACACATGACATGTTACAACCGTTGTGAACGTGGCATGGATTAAAATCCCCAGCAAATGATCTGACAAACCATCCTGATAATTTTTTTGCTTCTGTCTTTTCTTTTTTAGTTAGCCCGCTTTCAAACATAAACTTGTAGTAAACACCGAGACAATTATAAAAGTATGTTAAATGTTTATCAATAACATTGTCAGGTATTAAAAATTCTTGCCTGACTTTGCCAACCAAATAATTAGAAAAATCAAGCTTATTTTTTAATTCTTCACTTTTAGATATTTCATCGCAGGCTGCGTTAAAATCTAAAATTAAAGCATCAGGAAGTGTAAACTTCATTATTGTTGGGCCAAAAGGTCTCAGAATGGATTGCAAATGATCGTTGCTATTAAAGAATTCAGACATGATAGTAAATATTAAATTGCTCTTCAAATAAATAAAATATTTAATCAGTTACATGTGAAACGTTCTGTAAAGTGAATTCAAGTTTTTCTCTAAGTAATCCATGCCTATATCATCCTTAAGACAGACAACAACTTCTTTATCAACATTTCTCGCCCACAGTATAGAACCTGCTGGTAGTAGAGCCTTTAAAACTAAATACCCGTCGTTGTCTGTCATTATAACTTCTATTTTAGAAAACTTCCGCATGGAAAACCCCTTACTATATATATCGCACATACAGTAAGAGGTCTAGATAAAAATTATCTAGATGAATTAAATATCGTCTATTGGTGTGTATCTTGCCAAAGCACCCAACCATCATCTGTCATATCAGCTAAAGTTAGAATAGCAGAAGTTCCTAAAGCTATAATCTTTGGTCGTATAGTGCTATCAGGTATAGCTGGATTAGAATTTTCACAGCTAAGCTCACAGCCTGAATTTGTAGGGAATTCAAAATCACAATGATCTGCTTCACCAACCTTGATTTTATAAGCGTCATTTATCATCTCAAAGAGATCCAACCCATTACCATTTGAATTGCAGGACGTAGGTTCTCCTCTTATAGAAAATGCCGGACTAATTACGTCGGACGCGTATTGTTGTCCTATAAAATCTTCGACACCGAAAACGCCTTCTGTGTCTGTCGTGTCCAGCCCTAAAACGCCTAAATTGCTATTATCCAAACTAGCAGCAATTATAGCAGCAAGACCTCCTGCTGAGTGCCCTGCATAAATGACCTCTTCTGCGCCGTGGTACTGGCCTAACTCGACCATGTTTTGCCCATTCAGTTCATGATCAACACCCCAAAATACATTATAGTGACAGAGCGTCGGTAACAGTACTTCAATCCCCCATGTGCTAAGGTGTTCAGCCCATCCAGACATTGTCTGTGGACCTCTTGAAAATCCATGACCAAGAACCACGACTGGTGGGTTTTCAGCTCCGACAGGTATATAGGCAGTATAGCTCATGCTGCATCCGGCTACATCTGCATATGTGTCTACAACTGTAAACGAATAAGTCCCAGAGAGGTCAAAATCTTCAGGTGTTGTTTCGTCTTCCGGTTCTTCAAGCGCATCGTCTTCTGGTACTTCTTCGTTACCTATTCGATAGCCAACCATGTCAAATGTAATTTTAAGCGGTTCTGAATTGCTAACTGCTCCGAAGAATGCGCTGTATGGAATGATGTTAAAATCAGAATGTGTGAATTCAATAACGCTTGACATATAAAACTCATCTTCCTGCGCTGCAAAACTTAAGTTCACATTCCACTCTCGTGTTACATTACGAATAGTCATGTCACCCGTTACTGTGAGTGTATCTTCGCTTGCAAATTCACAACTTGTGCTGGTAAATGAAATGTCAGAATATGCGTTTGCATTTAACTGGTCTTCTGCTAGCATGTGTTCTCGAATTGTTTCGCGATCTTCAGCTGAAATTTCGTCACCGTATCCAACGTATTCTCGCATCGCAGGTTCGTCAACTTGCAAATCTTCAACTGGTAATGTGAACCCCATCGAGCATTTCGTAATATCCTCTGGGTTATACGTTGCAAAACCCTCCCAACTTGCTGACCGCATCACATGATCATGTGCCAAACCAGACGCAGCTGCATCTAGATTTTTATACACTTGAACGTATAATAAACTGTCTTCGTCACCAAAAGTGTAATTAGCAGTCACATCTTCACTAATTGAATCTTCGGGGTCTAAATCTGCGCTAGGTGTAGGAATGTCGCCTACATCTGATATCTCATCTGATTTTTCTATTGCGGGAGCTCCGCATGCCAGTAATAATAAAAAAATTATATTCATAAGTATGCCTCATTGTTAAAGTCAACACAATTATAACAAGCCTTGTGCTTGTTATACATTTTAACAATGTTACAATTATGAATCACATAAAAAATGGTGGGCCCGGTGGATGTCAATACCGGTACTAACTTTATCTGTAGTTAGCTGACTTCGGCTTTGCTGTACCTGTGGAGACTCCGATAAGGACGCTAATCATTATACCGAGATCATATTTGTCCGGCAGGAGATCCGTGGGCACATATGACGTCATAACTTTAGTGTAGTGTCCTTTAAAATCTTCACCGCGACGTACTTGTGAAGGTCCGGTCTTTGATTCTAAAGCCCATGGAATATATCTTTCAGCAATCTTCTTAGCACGTGATGTATCTGAACCTGTTAGTTCCATTGCATCCTCGACGAGACGAAGAAGCGAACCATTCCTAATCGCCATTTCAACATCATCCGCCTTACCTGCTTGTTTAAGTTCGTCAATGGCAGATTCTAGTTCTTCCCATGTTCCAGTCGGTCTTCCACCGCCTTCTGGTTCCATGAGCGCTACTTGCTCCCTGACTAGTCTTCTTAACTGTCCTCTTGTAATCTTCATTATATCTCCAAGTTTAATAATATATATTACATAACTACCGATAGTTTAAAAAAAATGGTGGAGACGGCGGGAGTCGACCCCGCGTCCGCAATAGTCTAAGTTTGAGTCATTCACAAGCTTAGCTGATCATTTCTCCGATCAGCAGGATATCCGCCGTATTTTTTGCCTCTACTGTGGATTGGGAGGACTGGTGTCATTTTATTTCTCGGCTGCTTCACCAGCTCAAGTCCCTCTTGGTTAGATGGCTTGGGACGGCCACCCGATTATGCCGCTAAGCGTGCAGATTCGTAATGGTAATTGTTATTTGCAATTATTGTTTTGAACTTTAAGGCTGTATCTTCCCTTACTTGCACTCTCCCCCGGATTCTACCCCGTCGATACCGTTTCGTCCCCTAATTTAGCAGCAGCTAGCACATTCACATGCACAACATTCGCAGCATTTACATTCATCGTTTGACATAATTTCCTCCTTTAATTAAATATACAATACTGTATGTGTTTGTACAAAATTGTACTTATTAAGTTATATGATTGTCAATAACTGTCGCAACTCTTTTCTTGTTATTTTTATCTTGCCTTCCTTAAACATTGCCATTCTCATGTCGTATCTTTCTTTATCTGTCGCACCATGCGGTGGGAAGCTTCCTGCGTACTTTTTGCGAGGATCCTCAAAGTCAACTCCTATGCTTTCTATTTCAGAATTAGTATCAAAATAAAGTTTATAAAGCATGTGAGGGTGCAATGTCAAAATGTCATGCACGTGTGACCGAGCTGCTTCATGATTACTTTCAAAAAGTTTCTGGGCTTTTTTAAATCTTTCTATTAGTTGATTGTTTGGTTCATCCTGCTGACTTAAGTGATCAATTTCATCAGCAATAATCTGAATTGTTAACTGCATGATCCTGTCAATGTCTTCAGGTTTTTCAACAACTTCTTTGACGTATTCTTCGTATGGGTAAATTTGAACAATGTCATAAGAGGTAATTTCATCTATATACTGATACATCCAGTTTGTACATGCGTCTTTGATTACTGTCGTCAACTCTTTAAAATTATTCAAGATGTCTATGTCTAATTCATAGGCTACAACTTGCTTTGAAAAATCATCAGCACCAAATCGATCAGTCTGTTCAAAACCACCAAGCTCTGCAAATTCTCCGGCAGAAGCTTGAGCTTCTTCATCGTCTGACATTGCCAGCATCTTTATGTTTTGTTTTTGCTTTTCACTATAATACAAATCTTCAAGTGGGTCGCTCAATGGTTCCTCAATGGGTGTAACAAACTTACCATCTCTTCTAATTGATGCTTCTATTATATTTTTTAATTGTTTTCTTGTTATTTTCATTTTCATTCCCCGTCAGGATGACGTGCTTGCAAACCAGGATAATTTTTCCAAATATGGTCGTACATGTCTACACCATATATTACGTATGGCTCTACATTTAAAATGTATTGTAATAGTGGTTCTCTTATTTCATTCGGATTTAATGGGTCATAAGGCGGATACGCACTGTAGTATAAAACTGTCATTTGCTTAGAGAGTTCCTCATCAGTTATCGGACCCATCGTATCGCCCGGATCATCTCGATCAATGTCTAGGCCTAAATCTCTGGCTTGCATTACCAAGTTCATAAAATAAGGAATGGCTCGATCCAGTGCCGTTATCATTGACGCCTTAGTAGTGCCACCATAAAACTTTTGAAGAAGATTACCATTTTCATTCTTATAAATTTTAATATAGCCTACATCACCGCCACTTGAGTCTCCATGATCGACTGGCGGAAAAGTACCCCCGAGCGATCTGTCATCGCCCATATAGAATTCACGAATTAGCTTTCTCAACTGGGGACTTGTTAATTTCATATCAAACTACCATGTCCGGATCAAGCGTGTAGCCGTTGCGTTCTAATCCTATTACGATTATCTTTTTGATCGGATCCTCTGCACCTTCTGGTGATCTAGCACCTAGATCTTTAAAATATGCTGCGACGGCAGCTGTTTTATTAGGTAGGTGAATTATCCCATTCTCCAAAGCCTCAGTATAAAACACTGTTGCTGATTTCGAAAGATATATTATCGCGTGTAACAGTGCTCTTTCGATCAAATAATATTGATTTTTCTTTCCATGTACCTCCTGCATTAATGTATCTAAGTCTTTGACAATTTCAGAAATACTTTTTTCGTCTAACCCAGCTATAGAATTTCCTGCCATGACAGCGTCTTCACCGCGCCAATTTTTTCCGTATCTAGGTGTTGCAATTTGTAGGCCGTCGCTCCTGCCTACTGTTATAAATATGTCTTGATCTATTACATTCTCCAGTGCTTCATTATGGCCATTTTCGCTTAACACATCCGCTACCTTGTCCTTGTTCAAATTAACGGGTGTTTTCTGAAATATTTTTAATGCGTTATCATAAGCATCAAGATACGTATCAGCAGAGCCTTCTGGGTCTAGCATAGAATCGAGGAGCATATAGTACGTCGACATGTCGTCAGGATCTTTAAACATTTCGAGTGTTTCTAGCTGATCAGGTGACAGCCTACTTAAATCTAGACGTGCCCTTGGATCTTCCATTGCTTCTATGATTAGATATCTTAATTGTCTTTTTGAAATTTTCATATTTGTTCCTTATATTGTATACGCGCTGTCAGTTTCTGCTGATGATATGTGTAGAATTTTTATACCTTTGATATCATACAGTATGTGTTCTGAACTAGGGTAAGGGCTTTTTAAGACTGTCGATGTAACAAGCTCATGATTGTTTTTGTTATTTTCAATCCACTCTTCAATCGCCATATAATGTCCGTTCCACCAGCTATAGCGAACTTCCATTAAATCTTCCGCAGGCTTATTTAAAACGCTAGCTTTGTATTTTGACATTTCAAGCCTTTCAGGCGCCAAACGAGATGCAATTCTATCATTCTGATCGAATGAAATAGATCGCAATAGATTTGTAAAACCTATCGTCTCGAGCAATTCTGGTTTTCCGGAAACTAATATTGCCTCCAGGGGTAAATCGATATCTAAATTTTCGATTGGTGATTGTTCTTCTGATCCTAGCATGGTCGCCAATTCATAAGCCTGATAGGGATCTTCTTTGCCGATATCGGACATATGTCTAACAGTACTTGGATCCATTACACGGGATCTCTGCCCAATTCTTAGTGCAGCATCACCTGCAGGTGTTTGGTCGAACGCTTCTAATATTAATCTTCTCAATTGCCTTCTTGTTATTTTCATTTTAATATCCCATCATAGCCATTCGAACTAGCCCAAGCAAATAAGCAACATCTCCCGGATCAGATTCTTCAAATTTATTATACTTTAATTCCATCTCCATGTCTTCTAGAATCAACCTCATTTCCCGAGAATCTAGAAAACCTCTTTTTGAACCGGTCAGCTCGTCAATCAATTCAAGAATTTTTCTGTCAGGTTTAGGCAGCCACACTGCGCCCTTATAAGAAAGAAGTTCATCTAATGCTCTGCTCGCGTCACCTGGCAATATTGATTCTACTATAAGGCTAGTCAATTGCCTTCTTGTTATTTTCATAATTAACTCCTTGCTCAGTTTATATGAGATCTTTCATGATTTCTGAATACATGTGTTCAATATATAAACCTAACCCTTCCCTCGCATTATCTTTAATGCCTTCAAGATTGGCTAAATTTGTTAAGGACCACTCCATATCTTCAATCAATCCTGTCACAAATCTATTGTTAGTGATCAGTGATTCTTTGTCGTCACGGTAAGCAGCAAGATTCTGTAATGTCGATCTGAACTTTAAAAGATCTTCACCAGCTTGACTTAAGAATTCATCGCCATCTTCGTCATAATCAACGTATCTATAGGGATCTGGAACGTGCACAAATTCTGTTCCTCTTCCTCTTAGTATTGCATCACGCAGACTCTCAGCTGTATGTGGTTTACCCATCGCTTCTTCCACTAGTGAACGCAGATTGCTTCTAGTAATAATGCTTTCATTGGTAAGATTTTCATCTCCACTAACAGGCATCTCGCTAAAACCCCAGCTTGCTTCTAACTCTTGCTTAAGTGACTGCAATCTTTCAATTTCTTCAAGAGTTTTTGAATAAGTCTCGAAAGCTTCTGCTTCTGCGAGTCGACCTTCCTCTTCCTCTTCATTTCTGATATCGTGTTCATATCGCCCATATGTCATTGGTTCAAAGTCTTCAATCCCTACTCCACTGGACGGAGCTCCAAAATCTGAACCTCCTAATGATCGAACTTCGCCAGGAGACTTGTATTCCTTGCCGTACCTGTCACGCATCGGATCTCTCTTGTGAGCCATTTCTTGTAGAATTAGCTGTGTTAATTGTTTTTTTGTTATTTTCATTGTTTCACCTTAAAGTATCTGTAATACATAATTGTCTAAATAGTAAATATATTCTAATAAATTACCTTTAACTAGTTTTTAATTCTACGTAGTAATTTGGATTGTAATCACTGTATTCCCTTACATATTCTAGTATTTTGCGTTCTATCTCAATTGTGCTCTTATTAGAATATTCAGCCAGTTTATTCATTATATCTTCAAGTTCTTCTTGGTCCGGCCCCATAGTGCTAAAAGGTCCTCTTCGACCGGTTACAGTGATAGGACGACGTGCTCTTAGCGAGTAAATAGACAACAACTGCGGATTGTCAAGGGCGTCAATCTGGTTTGCCTGTATCTTATCGTAAAGTCCATTATGATCTTCTCTAGATATGTTATCATCTATCTTCAAAAACAATACAATTCCTTGCTCTGCTAAAAGAGTTGTGATTAAGACATCATACATAAAAACGTCTTTTTTCTTAAGCATGCTCATACCAGGTATGGAATTCTCAAAACCAGAGGGTGACATGAAATATTCATAAGAATCAAAACTGTCATCATCTAACGTTAACGTGTCTAGTAACGAGAAAAACTGGGGAATATCACCTGAAGCTCTAATTCCATACAACATCTCTTGCTGTTCGTTACTAAGGGAAGCTATTCGCGCATCGATATCTTTAGACAAACTATCACCTACTTGGTCTTCAATGGCTTCTCTAATCAATCTTCTTAATTGCTGGCTCTCTATTTTCATATTTAATTGTTTCCAAATAAATTTTCAATTTCATCAGAAAGATCTTCAAAGTCCGAACCTTTCATATTTTTAATCTGCACTAATTTTAACAGATACAGACCAATAAGCCACTCCTCTAAGACATAACCCATACCTCCGGAATGTTCCCCTGCCAAAGCAGAAGAATATGACATTCCTAATCCGCCCTCAGCTGTCTGGTATATTTCCTCACCTTGCATACCTTCATTGCTTATTAGATTGACAATCTCTCCGCTACTCATCCCTAAAGAAAGGGACGGATAATTTGGTAACTGATCTAATAATGCAGGGAAAAATGACATACACGGCTCCTCTTTTGTCCCACCGTACATAGAATTGTCAGCGATTGCATATATCAAATTCTGTATGTCACCACCTTCTCCCCGGTGTCTTGCTACAAAAGGACCAAGCACAGCATCAACTGCTGAATGGCTTGAGGCAAAGATATTGAAAATATCTAAATCTGCGGCAAAAGCAAGCTCTTGTGCTTGTATCAAACCTTCAATTCCGGATGCCATCAACCCGGCGATTTTTTGCTCAGCGGTTCTAGGTTCATCAATAGCCTCAGCAATTATCTGCCTTAGTTGTTTTTTTGTTATTTTCATTTTTGCCTCATCATCGCGATTACATTTTGCACCTGGTTTTGCATCTCAGTAGCATTTTCTAAACTATCAAGTGGTAGTGGTGTAACGTTTTGGTTTAGTAAATTTAAGAAGCGTATACCTTCTGCCTCTTTTTCAATAATCAAAGACGGTGGATTAACTAAAATCGCTTCCCCATCAGGCAAGATCATGTAAAAATCGATAAACTTTTTTAATCCGCTATACCCTCTGGGTGTCTTATATGACACACCTTTGGTCATAAAAAAGTTACCCACCCTATGTTTATCTTTTTTGATTGTTGCACTTGTTTCTTGTCCTGTAGCGAGAGCTTGCATTGATGGTGGTAAAGATGCCACATCCTCTTCGTACTGTTCATCAGAAACAGTCTTAACCCTAAATTCGTGTGCAGCTTCTGCGATTAATTGTCTTAATTGTCTTCTTGTTATTTTCATTGTCAACCCTCTTATGTAATTATCGCTTTAAACCTAAAACTTCTAAACCATTTTGAGTTGCTATGTTAAATAAAACATTTTCATCATATATCTTACAAGATTCTAAGAGCATTCTTAATTCAAACATCATGTTACCGTCTGAATAAGGTTTGTATACATCATTTATATTGTCACTTCCAATTGCGACAATTAAATCGTGTTGAATTAATTCGTCAACAGGCGTAACTGCATTATGAAAAGGCATAAGTGTTTCACTTCTTTGATGATCAATCCAAGCAGAGGGGCATGTTATGAAGCTTAAACCCGCATCTTTTGAGATCCTGTAAACTTCTTCTCTGTAACTTTTTTGATGACAGGCTAGCGAAATTGAATGGACAGCTGTTACTTTCCCTTCAAGCCCATGTTGAATTGTTTTTCTTGCTAGCAGTTCTGTTTCCTTTTCTGTTGGTATATTTAACTGATCAACATGAACATGAACTCTCTTATCATACTCTTTTGCCCAATTCATTATCTTATCTAAATGTTCTGATTCCTGCCCTTTGTCAGCTCCTGGTAAAGATCCTATAATATCAATGTAAGGTAAAAAATTTCTTATTAAAACTTCTTGAGTTTGTCCTAATACGCCTTTTAAAGTTTGACTTGCAATTACTAACCTAATATCATCTACCTCTTTAGCCAATTCTCTTGCAGATATTATGGCTTTCGATGAAACAATGTCGTCTATGTCAATGAATGAGCAGACATGGCTAACGCCTTTACCAGATTGATCATGGAGAGCTTTTCTGATTCTTTCCTTATATTCCCTATAAGAAGTAATTGCTTTAATCTGATCAACTAACTGCCACTTTTCTTTTAAGTGTTTGTATTGATCATTCAAACAAAAAAAATGAGCTGTATTAGCTCTGTCTAAGTGTGCATGTGCATTAACGAATCCGCCTGATTCAACTATTCTCTTTCTTAAGTCTTCAACTGACACAGTATAAATCTCCATTAAAATTGTTTAATTTGATATAATTATAAACAAGCAAATCAAAATTATGGAGAAGTTATGCCAAGAATAAGAAATATGGGGACAGCAACCATGAAATTCGGCGAAGGAATCGTCGTGTCAGGAAGTGCTGCGAACAAGAACAATACATCTTCTGATTTCACACTAATCGTCTCGGGCAGTTCTCTCTTAGAGGACGACTTAAGACTTAGAGACACGTTTGGCAAATTATATTTTGGCCAGACAAACAACGACATCTACCTGCGGACCACCGACGGTGACACGCTTGGCATTAATGCACCCGCGACAGCATGGTCAATTGGTGATAGCAGTGGAAACACAAAGGATTCCGATCAGATTAGAATAAACAAAGGCGGGCAAGAAATATTTAAAATTGGAAAAGACGGATTTGAGTGGAATAGGGTTGGGCTTATAGTTGGTACGACAGGAAGCTTTAATGTTAACGGTCTCTCAAAATTTAAAAAGGGTCTTGTTGCAACAGGAAGTGCCGGTGAAATGTCTTCTGCAGATTCAGAGTATGCAGCATTTCATTCAAGCGGTTCAATAATGCTTTCATCAGAATCTGACACTACGGGCATGGATATTGAAATTCAAACAAAAAGACCTAGACTTGTTCTAAAAAGTCATGCAGGCAGTTCGTACAATTCAGCAGTTGTTTTTGACAAGTTCAATGATTCTGGTGACGGTAGTATATCAGCTGTTGCTTCTGGCATGACGTTAAGTCAAATTGATGCTAACGGTTTTGACGGTTCAGCGTTAAGAAATGCTACAAGTATAAAATCAGTAGTCGATGGGACACCAGGTAGTGGTGACATGCCCGGACGTCTAGAATTTAGAACTTCACCTGACGGATCTGCATCTGTTGTTACGAGAATGACAATTAAGAATGATGGAAAAGTTGGGATTGGAACTACTGATCCGGACTATGAACTTGATGTTGCGGGTGACATTGGGCTAGCTGAATATATTTATCATAGAGGTGATGATAACACTTATATAAGATTTCAAGATGACGATATCAATCTGCAAGCTGGTGGCAGATCTATGATTAAAATAAGTGAAGGTTCAATAGATCAGGTTTTAATAATGTCTGGCGGATCCGCAGCTAGTCCCAATGTTAAGACTTCTACAGACACTAACTTTTTTGTATCAGGATCTATCGATTCAATAGATTCATCTACTCAAGGCACATCTGTTTTTGGTGGTGATGTTGTCATTAGTGGGAGCACAAAAATAAAAGATGTGCTACGAATCAGTGAATACATTACACATGAAACTGACACGAACACTTACATTCGATTTAACGGTGGTGACACTATTCAAATGTATGCTGGTGGGATAGACTTTATACAATTAAGAGAGCACAGTGAGGATCTCTTGATGTTAAACCCTAGTTCTAGAGAGATGGATCTACACTTTTTTCATGATGACACAAGTAACAACGCGCGTGTATTCTTGCTAAGTGAAGGAGCTAGCTCAACCCCTACAAACGCGACAGATCTTAGTTTTTTCGTTTCGGGATCAATTGGTTCAAGGGGTGGGTCTGCAAAGGGAACAGCAGTATTTGATGGTGATGTTGTAATTTCAGGAAGTCTTTACACAAAACAACGTCATGTTAACAGCGCAAAATTTAGCAGCACAGATAATTCACAACGATACGTCCGATGGGATGCAGCAGGTAGTAATGGTTCTCCAGGTGTGAATAATAAGTTTATAGCTCCGACTGATGGGCGTCTTTTATTTGTTACAGTACGTTGTACTTCAGCTGCTAACGGCACTAATGTCGCATTTCATAAAGCATCAGATGGAACTGCTAATTTAAACACAACTGCAATAGAAACAGTAGGCGTTGATATTGATTCAAGTAACACTTCGTTTCAAGTACAATTCACGTCAATATCTAATTTTAGTGCCGGTGATATTTTAGGAATATCTATAAATCCAACCAGCACGCCCAATGATGTCAACATAACTTGTGTTTGGGAATTAGACTTTGTTAGTTAAGGTAGCCAAAATTGTCTTCCCATCTTATGGTAAAGGGGGTGCATGATATGACCCGGTTCATCAATGTGGGTAAACCCTAGGGCGTGCCCTAATTCATGCTCGTTGATTAAATCTAAATTAAACGAACCTGATTGGTAATAAATTATTGCCCCTATCATCTCGAAATATCTAGAATATCTTTGTGTACTAGCAATTGTATTGGCAGGTAGAGAACGAGTGCGTCTCAATATTATAAAACCTTCAAGCCAGCTGTTATCACAAACAGAACTTGGCGGATCATGCTCATAAAAACCTATTGGGTAACCGTTGTCTTCCCAATAATTTATAGCTCTTTTAATTTGATATTCATTAAAGTCAGGACCATAACAATTAATAATCGCTGGGGGGTGCTTCCACGTATAGGGCTCAAACATTGAAGCTTCGTAACGATACTTTATTGCCAGTCCCAAAAGAAAACCAATTATTAAACTAGCTAAAAGTATAAAAAATACTCGTGAGACTTTCACGTCCCGCATCCCCACGATGCATATTCGATATCAATTGTTTGCCCTTCTGATGGTTCATATCCGTGTTCAAAAATAACAGCATTTTGATCTTCATCATACTCCCAATCTGTTGTTTGCTGTCCGTTAACGTAAACCTCAATTGTACTTTCAATAGGATCGTCTTCAGTGAGTTTAAACACTCTTCTTGCTGTTACCTCACCGGCTAAGTCTTGCAACTGTACACCCCAATCAGATGCACAAATCGAGTACCAGTTTCCGCCATAATGGTCTATTAAATCCCAGTATCCTTCTCCCGCCTGAGCTGTTCTGAAATATCCGTTGTGCTGATACTGGCAACCGGCGGGATAGTCACCTATAACTCCGTACGGAATAAAATCACCTGTTGGTTTGACTGCGTCAAAAAAAGTAAGATAAGATGACCACCCGGGGGATGAATGGTCAGGTTCATCTGAGACAAAAATCACTATAAGTTTTGCGGATTCTCTGAAGAAGCTTCCACCTGGTCCAGCAGCATTCGGGTCACTAAGACTGTTGTATGCCATCTGAATTCCTTTTTCAATTCCGGAACCGTAAGTTCCTAACAAAACTAAGCTTGATAAAGCGCCTTCAGGATCTGGGTGTGTTGAATCAATTATTGTTGAAAACGTAGCACGGTCTGTGGTAATTACAGACATTCTATAATCTGCTCCTGTCGTGGAAAAAGCATTCATAAAAGAACCAATATTTGTCGATAAATTTGTCTGAAAAGGTAGCATCGATCCAGAGTTATCAATGACCCACAAAACATCTAAAACAGGTATTTCATCTTGTTGCCATTGATCTGTATGCCATTGTTCAACGTCACCGTCACCATGCTGAACAACTATCTGTTCAGGGTTTAAAGGGTCGTCTCCTTTTATTGTTATTGAACTTTCATCGATACCGATATCTGATGGAATATATGAAACTAAAAAGTCTATCTCTTGTCCTGGAATTAAGACCCACGGGGGTTCAGGTAGACTCCCATATTCCATTTCAATATCAGCAGGTTGTGAAACCATTTGAATTATTGATTCGACAGTCAAGTCCAAATTGCCTTCGTTTTTAATTGTTACTCTTTCTTCATTGTCACAACCAATTGATATATCTCCGTAGTCAAAAATGTCTGGGTCAACGGTCATGACTGGAGCGTCTCCATACCCCTCAAGTGTAATGACTGACACTGGTTCATCTTCATCATCTGATATAATTTCTATATAAGCACCATTTGACTCATACGTCACAGGGGTATACCCGACTTCGAATTCTAATAACTCCCCTGGTTCAACAACATACAATTCTTCACTAGCGTTCAAACTAAACCTAGTATTGCCAGAAACTAATTCGGGAGAAAAGATTTTAAGTTCTTTGTCTCCCGTATTGATAATTTGAAAAGTATCTTGTCCTGATTCTTGTCCTGATTTTAAGTGGCCGAAATTAATATGTTCAGGATAAACCAATATTTCTTGTTGTCGTTTTTCTATGCCTGCAACTAAGTAATCATTGCAAGCTAGTAAACTTAATAAAATTAAAACCATCAAACACCCCCTTATAATAAATAAAAGGGATTCGGGGTTTTATCTAAATTTTATTGATTTGACAATCTTTTTGCTGCTTTAATGTATCCCAGTGCTTGATCAAGTGATGCTGACTGTTGTTTTATTTCTTTAACATTTCTCGCAATTCCAGCAGAACGTTCTTCGATGTTAGCTAATCTTGAAAGTGGAGCATCTATCCCTCGAGTTTCTAATTCATTAACTGACATGTCTATCATCTCTTTTAGCGTCATTAATTGGGATTTGAGATTAACCATGGTCGACTCAACACGACCTCTTGTGTGGCTAAGTTCTTCTGCGATTTGCATTATTTTATCTAAGTGATCCATACTTGCGCCTATATTTGTAATTGTTTTGTTGTATTATATACAATACGTTCAGAGGTGTTTATGGAAAAGAAAATCTATTTATATGCAGATAATATTGGATCTGTTGAATATGTAAGTCACATGGGTAAAGATATTACCATCGTCAATAGTGCAAGAGTGTCGTTTGGAAAGCACAAGGAGAGTATGGATGGAAAAGACAGAAAACTTATCAAATACCTCATCAAACACAGACACACGTCCACGTTGGAACACAATCTTGTTACGTATCGTTTTGTGGTACCTTTGTTTGTGCGTAGTCAGCACCACCGCCATAGAACTTGGTCTTATAATGAAATTAGTCGTAGATATACTGATGAAAATCTTCGATTTTATGAGCCAGTAAGTTTTAGAACCCAACACAAATCAAATCGACAAGCAAGTAATTTAGATGAAATAAATCCTGTCATATACCCAGACTGGGATGATCCGGAGAGTGGCTACAAAGCAGATCAAGTTATACAAATGCACCACAAAACATCTGTTACACTATACAATGATTTGATGAAGGGAGGCGTTTGTAGGGAACAAGCACGTGGAGTTTTACCTCAAAATCTATACACTGAATATTACGGTACTGTCAATCTTAACAACTTACTTAAATTTATTGACTTAAGAACGCACGAAGGTGCTCAGTGGGAAATACAAAAAGTTGCTGAAGCTTGCTTAGAGATAGCTACTGATTTATGGCCTGAAACTATTAATGCATATAAATTAATTAGGCAATAAATAATCTTTCTATTAAAGTCTTCAATTGTCGTAACGTAACACGTACGATCCCTTCGTTAGCTGATTCAGCTCTAGGTTTTGTTCTCCGAGCTCTTCCAATAATCTGATTTGCCATTGCAAAAGCACCTGTCATTTTATATAGCTTGCCGTCCTTTTCAAAAACAATACCTTCAAGAGATGATGCTACATTTTCTATACTGCCGAGTTTTGCTAATTGCCTATCAACGAGTTTACCCATTTTTTCATCACCTGACTCTGCTAATGATTCTAGATATGAAATACTTTCTTCTAACTCTTCCCTCATGCTCTGAACGGCAGTATCATGATCGACAACAAAAAAACTCTTGATACCCCTGAGTACTTCTATCGCAAAATCGTTAATAATGTTTTCAAGTGGTCTCAGAACTACACCAATTACTTTTTTAGCGTTGACCTTTGTGCAGTATTTTGAAATCTTTTTAGACAGCTCTCCTGTCTTCCCGTATACTTTTTTAATATCCCGCAATGACGCTCCGTCGGGTTCCTTAAAAACATTCTTTATTATTTCATTACAGACGTTAACTGGAATATCTTCTGACAGCATTAAATTCTTATAGTATATTTTGCATAGACTCTTAATTGTTCCGTCCATACCAACCGGGGATGCCAATTTTTGTATTTTATCAACCACTTCTTGATGTGCTTTTCCGGCTGCGATATTATTAAGAGGGATAACTTGGGGCCCATATACGCTCCAAGCTTCTCCGTCAATTTCAACTTGAGCGCTGTCCAAAGCAGATCGGAGGCGCTCGAAAGACTCAGAAGTTTCGCCTTCGTCAATTGATACTAAGTTATGAAGCACAACGTACGATGCACCATAAATTATAATATTAGGGTTTCCTGGATACATTATTTCCATGTTAACGTAACTTTTTCCTCCATCAAAAATATCAATGACATCTTCCTGATCAAGCGAATTGATTGCTGCCCCGATGGCTCTAAATCCTTTCATAAAAGCATCCTCAGCAGGATGACCTTTCCACTTTGACGCATAATCGCTAGTCGACATTCCGCCTTTTTTGATATCTGTAGTATTTCGCGCCGACCTTATTTCCCCTAAAGAATTAACAGTTAAAAATAAGTTTTGACCGTCTACCTTTTCAACAACTTCAATATCAGCTGAGGCAACTTGATTTAATATCGACACTAACTCATTGAAAGTTAAATCTAAATCTTCGTGAAGATGTGCCATATGCCCGGCTGCTCCTCCCATTTTATTCTCCTTTTACTTTAACTAAATAACATATATTAATTATCTGTCTGCCATGATTATTTCCAATGGTTGCTAACCAAACTTTGCAATCACTTCCACCATCAGATCCTACAAAGTATTCATCGATGCTATAAACAAGATATATCTCTTCATCTTCATCATGATCTAAGTCAACAATATTGTGATATTTGACTATATCTCCGACAGATGCTAGTTCTTTATTGTAGTAAAACTTTGGTATGTTACTTTGGTTTAAATGAAAGGACATTTTTATTTTCTTCAGAATATTCCTCAGATTCGACTACTTCTTCTTCTTGTTCTTCCGGAGGTTCTTCAACAATTTCCCCGTACTTTTCTTTTACTGCATCTAACCCTACACCCATCAAAAAACTTTCAATACGATATAGTGCCTCTTTCTCACTTTCTTCAACAGTTAAATTGTTGCTGGCCAAAAACATCTCATCAAAATAAACCCAAGAATCATTTTTCCAAAACTCAATGTAAGGGTTAATAAGTAATTCGTCATTGTTATCTTGATCGTATATTATTCCAATTTTTGCTCTCATTGAGATAGGATGCGTCATACTCTCAAGCATCCAAGATAATACCCAAATTGAAGATTGTGCACTAATTTCAGCATCAAACTGTTCTGAATACTGTTTATCACTTTGTTTATATAGAAGTTTTCTATTAAATATTGCTTGCTCTTTTTCCATGTCATTACCTTCTTTTTTTATTATTTTGTTATTCGCAAAGTGGAATATTATTGATAATACAGATAAGTAAGTCGCCCTCTTTACCCCATTTCCATGTGTCATAATTTTCTCTATAAAATATTTTATTGCCTTGCAGCTCTAAAACTTTATCTCCACGAATGTTCCAACAGCTATAACCATCTGTGTATAAATTAAATCTATCTGCGTACTTTCTAATATAACTTTTTTGCATTCTTCACTCGTTCCATAATTCGCTTATAATATTCATCAGCATCATCAGCTTCAAATGCTTTGCTTACCTTAACTGGATTTTTAACAATTTCTTCCTCTTCCGGTTCTTCTTCAGGATATTGATACTCAATTGCAGATTTTCCAAGTCCCATTAAAGGTTTTCTAGGCTTGATAACGTGTCCTGCACCATGACCTTTGTGACCACGAACGTCAACAACGTTTTTTGTTATTGCCATGTCCATTTCTCTAATTAATTGCCTAAGCAGTTCTATTGTTTTTTTCATAACATACCTCTAGACTAAGTATGAGCTTTATGATTTGATATCCCACAACAATTCATAAAAAAAGCAACGTAAATTAAAATCACCATGAATATCATATTAACTAGTAAGTTCGGGTCCGCCCTTAAAACTTTCAAGCTTGTAAGAATATCTTGGGTCTGCTTCTTCCCATTTTTTAATTTTGCCTTTAAGCTCTTCAATCTTCTTATCATAAAAATCCTCAATTTTCTTTACACGAGAACCAGTCTCCTGTATTGTTCTATCAAAACATTTGTTTATCATAACGCTTACGTCATAAGCACATTTTTCTTCAAACCCAGTTATTCGTTCTCTGTACCGTTCTATGTAAGTTTGATTCAGTGTAGTAAAGCCCCCATACAAAACATTGCATTTTTTCATTGCATTCTTTTTGTTCATTCTTGACTTCCCTCTAGATCCAGAGGCTGGTGGGTAATAGTCATCAGGTGTTAATCCTTCAAAAAATAAAACGCAAAATTCATCAAAAGAATCATTAGTCAACATGAAAACATAATCTAATCTTTTCTTCTTACAAATTGTTTCCCAGTCTGTTTGAAGGCTAAAAGATCTTTTTTTGCTTTTAGTCCTGCTACCACTTGTTAATTTACATTCTAGTTCTGTTTCAATATCTTCTATATATATGTCAGGTTTTCCTGGTGCACCATCTTCAATAACCACATCATAAACCCTTCTTAAAGCGTTGGCTGTGGCTTTTTCTTGTGCAGTTGAAACCAAAGCGTTGCGCCTACCCAAGTTATCTCTTAAGTTCAAGTCATGATCATTGAAAACCGTGGCCAGGTCGTTTTCAAATTTCTGGACATCTCCAAGAATGTTTTTAACAATTTCTCTGTTTAAATAAGTCATATAGCTCCCTTTATATAGTTTTATTATATTACACTTAATTCAAAATTGCATGAGTTATAAAAAAGTAAACACAGCCTGCACCAAAAATAACGTAAAGAAAAATTAGTGTATTGATTACATAATCTAAGTACTTAAGAAACGTTACGACTTCTAGCTTGTCCTCTTCAAGACCCATAGATTTAATCGTTAAAGCTTTCCAGAGTCTCGCTGTGTAATTTTTAATGTTAGTATATGTTTTCATATATCATTGACTCCCTGTTAAAACCTGGATCATCCTCAGATCATCTAGAAAAGTTCCAAAACGAGCGCCATGGTTATAGTATACCATGTATCTGCAATTTATATCATCTAATTCTTCATCTATTTTGTAGATTATGATTCCGTATCTTTCCTTATACATGAACTGAACTAGTGATCCAACATATGATCCTGAATTATAATATTTACTTTTACTTAGGCCAGAAGAGCCACTCAATAATTGTGCCATCGGGAACTTCCTGATAATAGTAGAAGCTTCCGTCTCTATGACTTTTTATTTCACTGGGTTCGCAAGGGAATTTACTAACTGAATCAACCTCAAAAGCAATATGAGGAGGATGTTTACCGGGCATGGTTAAAGCTAAAACCAAATTATCAATAAGAATCATGCCCCAGTCATCATGTTCTTTTAATATTTTAGCACTTAAATTTTCGACATACCAGTTTATACTTTCTTTTATGTCTTCAACTTGTATTGCGATATGATGGAATTTCATTAGTTCCAATCTCCAGTGTCGATATATTTTTTAGGTATTTTGAATAAATTTTGTCCTACTAAACAATCTATCGAGTCTGATTCATCACAATTATTAAATAATTCTTCGTCTAAAACAAAAACTTCAGATTGTGGCCAGATTCTAACTAGCTGCATCTTAACAGAACAGTATGACCAAAGTGGCTTTGGAGCATCATTTTTAATTGTATACATTTTTTTTGTAAAGTTATCAATTAAATCTTGCTCAAATTGTTTGTTTTGCAGTAGCATTTCAATATCTAAATCAAAATCACTTGGCAAATCAAAACTGCCAGTCACCATTATGATGCTTCCGCTAGCGTGATTCTCCATACCCTATATCTTCCTCCTACAATAATATGTATCATAAAAGTAGAAAAAGTAAAGGTTCATATCAACGACTTATTTTCTGCCAGTAGCTAAAAGTATGCGTGGAATCTGCATAACCCCTACATGTCACGGTCACATATATGTGTGGCTCTCCCCCAAAGTATCTTATCTCCTTGTTTGCTGGATACCGGGATATCTCTTTCTGATCTCCATGTAAATTCTTTTTCGATGTATCTTTCGTACTCATGATTTTTTTTGCCTTTATTAACTTGTGCATCAGACATTTTTTTATCCTAGTGTTCTATGTCGTTATTTGGATTATTAAATATAAGGGTCGGGGACGCAGGGGTTTTCTTCTTACCACCCGGTTCAGTCACCATAAGCTGATGTATCGATTGCTTCAACAATTCATTAGCTCTTTTAAGCTCAGACTTTTTTTCTTGTTCTTCACTATACTTCATAGAATAAGTGATTCCTTTTGCCAATATCGATATCGACAACAAAATAACACCAATCCACCAAGACTGTTGAAAAAAGAAAAGTGAAGTAACTAGGGCAACCTCACTAAAACCAATTTTAATATTCATATAGCACTCTCCTTACAGGAAAATACTACTGTTTTTTCTTAGCAGAGTACAATAAATTTTTAATTATATTTTCATAAGATGACTCAGACATTGAATCCAATTGCAACTGATTATCAAATAATGATCGCGTTGGTTGTGCTTGTGACAACACACCAGGTGCAACAACAGACTGCTGACTAGGGCCTCGCCCCTTCAAAGACCCTATTATCTGGGTGAGCGAGCTGTTTAAAGCGACTAAGCTGTCATTTATTTTATCAATAATAATCTTAAAAGAACTGTAACTGTCAACAATGCTTTCACTCGTTGTAGTCACAGCGTCCATCACACCCAATACATGTTGTAATATTGAATTTGTTTGAGTGTCGAGTTGTTGATAATATGTGTCAAGAGCATCCACAATATTATCAAGTGCTGTCCCTCTTTCAATATTTGTCTTATTATCATCGTTAACTGTTTCAACTAAGGCAAGGAATTCTGTTGAATCTAATAAATTGCTTAATTGCATTGGATAATACCTATCAAGAAGCAGTATTAACTTTTGTAATTTGTTTCTGTTGTCCTCATCAAATCTAGCTGAATCATAAATTTTCTGTAGATCTGATTGATTTCGAGACAATCTATCTAATTCGGCTTTTACTTTATTTAATTCTGTCAGCAAGTCCTTTTCAATTAATCCACCTCCCGGAGAAGATGCAGCAGCTGAACTGGGCGAATACGTTGCTCCGGTTCGTAATTCAGGAGAATCTGGTGATATTCCTGCCAACAATATTACAACTTCGTAAGTATCATAAGCTCCACCATATTGTTGTTTGAAAACGTTGACTGAGTTTGGTTTTGCTACAGGTACCCCTGTCTGCATTGAGAGTCCAACATATCTATTTGCTCTCACTGTGATCTCCGATAAATTTGTCTTCGTGCCCACCTGGGTGAGACTTTGGGGCGCTGTAGTTCCTGGATTATTCAATCCTAACACTTCAAATCTCTTGCCTAAGAAGCATCGCATAGCTGCTGCAACATATTCGCCAATAGTAAGTTTCGGATCTTTTCCGGGCATCTTTGAAATTACAAACGTTCCGCGGGATGTTTCTTTTGAATTGAGGTCCAAACTCTTGAGCCGAGCTGGTATTTGAGCTTTTTGTGCATCAGTAATTGTTGCGGTATTATTATATATCGTTTTTAAAGAATTAGTTGCACTGCTGCTAGCTGATCTTTTATCTCCGGCCATGGTTCCTAAATATTTTATTCGAAATGCTTTATAACCTGCATCGTTAAATTCATACTTAAGATCATAAAAAGTTCCCGCGTCAGAAGTTTTTGTAAAAGAACCGTAACCCATCAATTCGCTAATATATTCTTCTAGCTTATCCTTACCGCGGTTAATCCCGCTTGTTGGGAATCCTCCGGTAAAATCACCAACTTTTGTCGGAGGATTGCTGGTAAAAACTGTTTTAAAAAGAAAAGCTAAAGCATCTGATTTGACGTTGTCGTTTGCTATTGATAGTCCGCTAAAATTTAAATCATTAGCAATGTCTGTATTTTTAACTTTAAAGTTAGCTGGTAATTCATCTTTAAAGCTATCAAACAACGACTTAAGTTTGCTGCCGTTAAATACACTACGTGAAAAGTTATTGATTCCCAAAGAACTAGCAAACGATTCTGACTTTTTTACAGACACGTCATAAGGTGAAGGTCTTTCATAGTTATCTCGGTGTGATATTCTGATGTTATGATTTTGAGGAACTACATATTGCATCAGGACAGGTGTCGTTCTTGCTAACACTTCTTCAGGAGCGGTATTTGGAAATTCTGATTCTAACGCTGTTCTGACTAAAGATGAATAACGTTGATCAAGAATATTGGCTGTATTTGCACCTGACCCCTCAACAAACATTGGTTTAAAAGCAGCGACCCCACATTTAAGTAGTAGATCATCATAGTTTGCTAAATTAACACCATTAACCTTAAGATGTTCAGCAATCGCCTTTGCCATTTCGACAAGGTTGTCTTGCTTAGGTTGATTTCCATCTAGAGGATCTTTGTTTTTAA
>MDTB01097292.1_pt1 | contig 88138 bp, 70 predicted proteins | sample 811161 | NCBI WGS metagenome assembly MDTB01 (sample SAMN05326650, study PRJNA326480) | marine metagenome | isolation source: seawater | place: Mediterranean Sea | collected 2009
AGTATAAGTGTTACTGAAACTACGCTTAAAACAACTTTTTCAACAAGTGGTGGAATTAAAGACGGAACGTGGGTCTTTGATTTTGTGAAACAGTAAACCAAACCATTCTTAACTAACTAACATGAGAAATTTTACTAAATTAATTACCTTTTTTATTATCTTATTTTTTGCTTTTGACGGTTTTAGTCAATTCATAAATTATAAGTCTGCTAGAACTAATAATCTATTCTCTGAACCAACTAACTGGAGTTCAGGATCTGTACCAACTGCTAATGATAAAATTAAATTGTTGTCAAATAGAGACACATTAATTATAGATGGTGTATATGAAATAAGACAACTTGTTGTTACAAAAATTGGTGCAGTGGTCGTGGGTGATGGTGGTGATAACGACACACTTAAAATAAATGGAAATAATGGTGTCACACAGATAATTCAAATAAATAATGATGGTTCTAGACTTGATATGAATGTTCCTCTAGTTATATCTACACTCCCAACAACTACAACTAAACAATTCGTTATAAGGGGACCTAATGCAAGAATGTTTCTAAATGCACCATTAATAAATGATAATGCACATATTGTTTTTGGAAATAATGAAAATAAGAATAATACTAAATTTTACATTGATGCTCCAATATATTCAACTAAGTGGGTTCAAATTGGTTCTAACACCAATGTTTGGTTTGAAGATGACTCTGATTTATCTAGTCATTTCAACGCTCTTAGATTTATGCAACAAGGACAAGCTGGTCCAGCAAAAATATATGTTAATTCAGCAGAGGGTAAATTTAAAGCCTCTGGACAAAATATTATAAATTTAAATCCAGGAACTGAACTATATATTAATACTCCAAATGTTCTAGGAGCTAAGATTTTAGTTGATACAACTTCTGGAGGAGCGTTTGCCAATCTTAATTTAAATATTGAGGCTAAACAGTCTAACGCTGGTAAAATACAAATTCACGGAACTAGTACATTAAAACTTAATGTTAATCAAAATGTTGATAGTGTTAATTTTGTTGATCAGTCTACCATGTCATGGGGATCTGGTCATATTGTTTTAGATACTTTCACAAATAAACAAATAGGATTTGGCTCAGATGCAGGTGGACTGACTAATGATCAGCTATCTCAGATAACTGCTGATAACTACAATGGTCAAATTATATTAGATGCAAATGGAAGACTTTCACAACCTGAACCAACGGTTGTGAGTCTAGGAACACCATACAATGTTACTGCTTCAGAGGGAGATACGGTATCAATAAAAGTTGAAATAGCTAATTCAAGCGTTACAGACTCAACAGCAGTGGTTGTTTCCTTAACTTCCGGAGATGCTGATGATGTTGATACAAGTATTTCTAATGATACTGTTGCTTTCCCACCTGGAGATAGTAACACAAAAATTTACCAATTTGTAGTAGTTGATGATACTATAATTGAGAATCAGGAGACCATAACATTCTCACTTCACAACGCTTCAGGGGGCACTACTGCTAGTGTCGGTGCTGATTCTGTATTTACTCTCACAGTATTAGATAACGACGAAATAAAAGCGGACCTTATGATTGTGGGTGTAAATGATCCTAAAATTGGTAAAGAAGAAAATACTATTGAATTGTATGCAGTTAATGATATTCCAGACCTTAGTAAGTATGCTTTGTCTGTTGATAATAATGGTGGGGGTATTGACGCTATAGAATACACACTACCTGATACTTCAGTCGCTAAAGGTACATTAATAAGTTTAAGTAGAGTTGATACTGACTTCAGTAATTATTACGGTGTTGATGCAACTTTTAATGCTGGTAGTGGTTTACTGCAACAAACTGGAAATGATGCTGTGAGTCTTTATTACAATTCTGTAAGAATTGACGTGTTTGGTGAATCGACACATAATGATTCTATTGCATGGCTTCATACTCATACTTGGGCATATAGAGCGAATGCATCCTCACCTTCCACAACCTTTAACATCAACCAGTGGACAATTGGACTTCCACAAGTTGACGCAACAACAACAAATAGTGCTGCGGCTACTCCATTCCCATTAGGGACATACAAAGACTATGGTACAGACCTCATGATTGTTGGTTTTGTTGACGTTAAAGGATCGGCTGATCCTGATACTGTTGCTGCGGGACCTGCTACTGGACCTCACAAGGGGAATATTATTGAGTTATTAGTTTTAAACGACATTCCAGACCTAAGTATCTATGGACTTGGTACTGCAACTAATGGTAGCGGAACTGATAGTGTGGAATTTGCATTCCCTACTGGATCCTCTGCAGCTGCTGGTGATTACATCATTGTTGGAAGAGATAGCACAATGGCAAAAACATTCTTTGGTGTCGATGCAGATTATATTGATTCTGGAGGAGCCTGTTGTAACTTCAATGGCGATGATGCTGTTGAGTTATTTAGTAATGGTACATTAATTGATGTTTTTGGAGATCAAAATGTAAAACCTATTGAAGGTGATGCATCATTTTATAAAGAAGGTTGGGTACACAGAAAAGATGGTAAATCACTCTCAACAACTTTTGATGTTAATGATTGGACAGTTAATGTAGGTGCAACAACTACGGGCGCTATATATAAAAATGCTACCCTACTTGATCCTTATCCTCTAGCCTCATATGTTGATGCGGCTAGTCCGACGTCTGTATTCTTACAAGCTTCATCTGGAAGCGTAGATGAAGATGCTGGAAGCTTTATAATTTCAGTTCAGATAACTGACCCGGACCCAACTAATGCTACGGTAGTTGACCTTGTGTTTACTGGAACGGACAGCACGGACATTGGTAATTTTACCTCTGAAACACTTACATTCCCTGCGGGATCTACTGTGTCTCAGAATGTAGATTTAACTATTATAAACGATATTTTACCCGAAGGTACAGAGACTAAAACATTTGCTTTACAAAATGTTTCTGGAGGGTTTAATACAACTATTGGAAGTCCTAATACTTTCACTCTTACAATAAATGATGACGATTTAGCAGACTTTACATTGGTTTATAATGAATTACATATTGACCCTGCAAGCTCGATTGATGGTGATGCAAACGGTGACGGCAGAAGAAGTCCAGTTGAAGATGAGTTCATTGAATTAGTTAATACTGCAGCCACATCATTTGATTTGAGTGGTTTCTACCTTACTGACTCAAATGAACCTAATGAATCACCTAGACATATTTTCCCTCCAGGAACAGTAGTAAACCCTGGACAGGCGATAGTTGTCTTTGGCGGTGGTATACCACAATCTCCATCTAATTTCGGAGGTGCAATAGTTCAAGTTGCATCGGAGAATAGAGGTGGTGTTAAGCTTAATAATTCTGGGCAAACAACAATGATTAAAAATAGTAGTGGACTAACAGTCCTATCTCAAGAATATAACGGTACTATGGGAAGTGCTAATATGTCTGTCACTAGAAGTCCAGACATGACAGGTGCATTTACTGCACACTCTGGAGTTGCTGCAGCTAATGGAGCATTATTTTCACCAGGTATGAAGCTTGATAGCACTGTTTTCTATAATCATACCAACACATCTGTTCAGTTTAATATAAATAGAGCAACAGTTAGAGAGACTGATTCTATTTTCAATATTGGAGTGACAATAAATGGTGCATCTGACACAGCATCCACAGTGGTAACAATTGGTACAACTGGAATTGGTAATGGTACTTTAGGCGATATCGGAGGGTTTACTCCTCAAGTATTAACTTTTGCTCCAGGTTCAGGAACAACACAATACATTGCTTTGTCTTTAACAAATGATGATTTATTGGAAGGAAATGAACTTATTGAATTTGGAATTTTAAATATTCAAGGAGGTGATAATGCAACTGCTAGTTCACCAGGTAAGTTTTTATTAACTATTATTGACGACGAGGCAATATTAAATAATCCAATTGTACTTAATGAAGTTTTAACTGATCCACCATCAGACAATACTGAAACAACTGTAGTAGAAGGTGATGCTAATGGTGATGGGTCAAGAGATCCTAAGGAGGATGAGTTTGTTGAAATTGTTAACACAAATTCTATACCTGTAGACATAAGTGGCTATTCTATAACTGATGGAAATGATGTTGTTCATGTTTTCCCAGAGAATAGTATACTAAGCGGTGGAGGCGTTGCACTTGTATTTGGTGGTGGTACTCCTTCATCAGACTTTGATGCAGATATAGTTTCGATTGCAAATGGTGCACCTGGAGAATTAAGTTTCCAAAACGGTAGTGCAACAAATTCAGAAAAAGTTGAAATTATTGATGCTGCTGGAAACGTGATTGCTGAATTGACCTACAGTGGAGCAACTCCATACGAGGGATATTCAGACCAATCTCTTACTAGAGATCCTGATCTCACTGGAGACTTCGTATTACATACAACGACAACTTCTGGTGATCTTTATTCTCCTGGCACTCAGAACGATGGTTCGCCTTTCGATGTGGGTGTTAATGATCCTACAACAATTCAATTTGCTGTCAAAGAGTTTACTCTAGCAAATGAGGATGGGTCCTACGACTTACAGGACTACAATATCCAAATAGCAATCTCGAACCCAAGTTCAACCGTTGCAACCCAGGCACAGGTAGTGTTCACTGCTAGTGACCTCGGTTCGGCTGCTGACCTAAACAACTATGTTGGTGAGGTGATAACATTCGGATCTGGTTCAACCGAATCACAGAATTCTGTTGTGAAAATAACTAATCCAAATATTACGCTTGGAACGAGATATGACTTTGCATTACTTAACGTAAGTGGAGGAACTCAAGCAACAATAGGACAAAATGCAACATTTACTCTTATCGTTGGAGATCCTGGTGATATTCCTCTAAGTGTTGAGAAGAGTACTAAAGGAATTATTATATCTCCTAACCCAACCTCAGACTTTATCAATGTGAAAATTGATAACAACAAAGTACTTGAGAGATTCTTTGTAACAAATATGTCTGGTGTTAATGTAGAATCTAAACAAGTCGGTAAAGTTGTCAACGAATTGACCATTGATGCTAGAGATTTTGATAATGGACTCTACATACTTCGACTTAACTTTGAAGGTGAATCTACTAAAGTTAAATTCATTAAAAAGTAAGTTGATTTAACTAAAAAGGAAAAGGATCTATCTAAGATCCTTTTTTTTTTTGTTTTTTTTGATAAATATGTTGTTGATGACTCTTGAATTATGATATTTTTATTTCGTGAAATCGGTTAGACTAGCTTTAGATTGGACACCAAATATTAATCACATCGGTTTCATTGTAGCTAAAGAAAAAAAATTCTATCTAGAGAATAATTTAGATGTACAATTCCTTACTCCAGATATTGATAACTATACAACTACACCTGCAAAAAAAGTTGAAAATTCTGAATCAGAATTCGGTCTATGTCCAACTGAAAGTTTAATAAGTTATCAGACAAAGGAAAAGCCTTTTATCCTCAAAGGGTTGATGTCGATTTACCAAGATGATGTGAGTGCTATTGCAACTATTAAATCAAAATATATTACTAGACCAAAGCATTTAGATGGTAAGTCCTACGCATCATATAAAGCTAGGTATGAAGACGAAATAGTTAAAAAAATGATAATAAATGATGGAGGTAAAGGTGAAATTGATTTGCAATATCCAGAGAGACTAGGAGTATGGAACACACTAGTAGACAAGAAATATGCCTCTACTTGGATATTTATTAATTGGGAGGGTGTTGAGGCTAATCAAAAAAAAATTAGTCTTCAACTATTTAAAATGAAAGATTTTGGAATACCCTACTCCTACTCACCAGTTTTATTTTCATCAGAGAATTACATTAATAACAATCCCGATACAATTAAAAAATTTGTAGAATGTTCTAAAAGAGGCTTTTTGTTTTGTTATGATAACATAAAAGAATCGACAGAAATACTAAAAAAATATTTACCAAACTCTGATAGAAAGATAGACATTATCAATGCTTTAAAAATTTCAAAAGAATTTTACGGATCTAAAAAAACCTTTGGAAAGATAAACCTCAAAGAAATCCAAGTTTTTTTAAGCTGGTTAGAAAAAAATGATATCGAAAAGATAATTCTTAAACCCAGTGACTTGATATCTAAATATGCTTACTGAGTTTATTTTCTTTTAATAAACTTTAATCTTTTTTGTTTGTTTAAAGTATTATCTGTATAAAAGAGTACATATAGTCCGTCATAAAGTTTATTTATGTTAATCCTCATTAATGATTCATTAATGGTACTAATTTTAAAATTATTTAAAGGAACTCCATTAGTATTAAATATTGATACTTTTGGATTTTTCAAAGCATTAGCTTTTAAATATAAATTTTTACTCGATATTGTAGGGTATAATAGAATTTCAGCTTCAAACTCTATACTTAAAGGGTCATCTTCTGTTTGATTGTTATTTGGAGTATTGGTAATTTCTGGAAATAATAAAGGTCTAATATTACTTTTATTATAGAAAGCAAAACTATCGTGACCCACACCATTAGCTACTGTTAGCTTATGATTTTCGCCTAAATCGCCATGCAAATGAGTCATATAATTTACGTATATGCTTGCTCTTTGAAGTCTATGATCACCCTGAAGCATTCCCTGACATGTATCGTCAAGAGAAGAAGAATTTGGATTATTATCTCTTGATCCAGCTCCGTAAGATATCTCCCTTCTTTTATATCTCGCGATAAGTGTATCAAGATGATAATATTTCATGTATTCATTCATATTAACAGGTCCATACTTATAATTATTATAAGTTGCACAATTTGGTACGCTTGGCTTCTCAAATTGATCAGTGGTTCCTTCAACCCTCCTTTCATCATTAAAATACATGAAAGAAGAAGGAGCAGCAACTAGATATTTAAATACAATGTTATTCTCATCTTCAAACTTTTCTTGAATCCTATTTGAAGATGCATATCTATTCATGAATTGTCCACCACCAGAAAAACCAGTCAATATTATTTGAGCTAAGTTTGGAAAATTTTCACTGTATATAATTTGTGAGATAATATCGTCCATTACCTCAAAGGAACTGAAAGATTCCTCACGAGGGTAAGAACCAGAAGAACTTGATAATCCACCCTCCATCCATTCTTTATCTTGCCAGTAAAGGTGATTGTTATCTAAATTGTGTGCTGCAAGCTCTTGAGATCCTATAAAATGAGGCGATATAATAAGTGTTTCTAGATATGTATTTTCTGTATTTGCAGCTTGAATTATAGCATTTTGCCTCTGTTCAGCTGTTCTTGTTCTTCCGTGTAAAACAATGACTAACCTCTTAACATTATTGTTTTTAAAATTGAGATCTGAAGGAGAAAAGTAAGTGAATTTATACTGGGTCTCTCCTACTAAAAAAAATTTTCCGGATACCGCTTCCTGGGAGAAACTACTTCTAGCAGTAATTAGAAAAAAAATAATTAGAATATATCTCATTTATTGACTCTGGTTGGCTCGAAAAATCCCGGTATAGGGGAAGGAGTATTTGGGTTTGTATCAATTTCAGACTGAGGATATAGAAATCTCTCAGGTAATGATGTTCCAGTGTTCGGAGTCAAGTGAATTCCATAATTTTCTTTTCTTGTCCTTCTAACATCATTGAAACCCTCTATCTGAGCATAAAAAGTAATGTACCTCTCTTCAAGTATCTCTCTTAGGAGAGCATCCTCTTTTGTGATATTATCAGAATTTTCAATTCCAGCCGGTTCAAAATCGCCTTGAATATAAGGATCATATTTTCTAGTCAATGTATCGTACCCATTATTTAAATAACCTCCACCATTCATAAATCCTCTAAACTCATTCAAATGACTTAATCCAGTATAAAAATTCTTTGATCTTAGACCAGATTCTGCCATTGTCAACAGATTCTCAGCATAAGAAACCAAAGGAAAACTATTAGATCTTGTGAAGTATCCAGAAGCAAAATTAGGAATACCAGATCCAGTAAAATAAAAATTATACCTAGCACTTTCATCTGTCTTACTATTACCTCTGTATGAATCATTATTTGCATCAATGAGTTCTACAATTCTAGAATTTTCAGACGTAAATTCTGAACCTCTTGATCCTGTAAAAAATTGATAATATAAGTTTGAGTTTCCTTGAACATCACCGTGATTAGCAAATAAATTATCTTCAGGAGAATCAATTCCAAGATCAGCATAATTATATGCCTGATCATAATTTTTGGTATGCATATAGAATCTAGCCTTTAGGGAATTTGCAACCTTTATCCATTTCTGTCCATCTCCGTTAAAAAAGATATCACTTCCATTTGATGGTTTATTTACATCAAGAGACAACTCAAGAATTGCCTGAGACAATAAATTTTGAACTTTTTCATACACCACTTCCTGACTTTCAAACTCAGGAGTAATAAAATCAATTCTTCCTGCTTGATCAAATGGAATATCACCGTAAAGCGAAGCCGCAACACCCAGTCCGTGTGCTTGAATTACTTTAGCTATACCTGTAATAACTCCGGATCTTTGTTTTTGTAATGCCTTCTCTTCTACAATTATCGCGTTTCTAAGTGAATTTATAAATACATCATTCCATATAGCAGAAAAATCACTTGCCTCAACTAGATAATTATCAAAACCCTCATGCTGTCTGTCGGTTCCTCTAAAGTATCCTGACCATATTCCAGCTCTTCTTGATGTAGCACCTTCATGAAATAATATAGTTCCCACCATAGAACCTGTAAGGGTTAAGTCCTCAGGTGCCTCTGAGGGACTATTTGGATTAATATTAATGTCCTCAGGGATAAGAGAGTCACATCCGATAATAAAAAGAGTTAGAATAATCAATCTAATTTTTTTCATATCAATAGTTTAATGCAATTTTAAATACAAAAGATTTTGTTCCAGGATTATTAAAATAGTCAATACCCCTTGTTGTACTTACCTCAGTTAAATTGGTATCAGGATCGTTTCCAATAAAATTTGTCCAAATGTGTAAGTTCCTACCAGTTACAGAAAAATCGATTGAAGATAATTTAGATGATTTTCTAAATTTTGGACCATTGATAGAATAAGATAGAGTCACTTCTCTTAATCTTATCCATGATCCATCTTCAACAAATTGCTCCTGAACTCCACTGAAATAACCACCAATTCCTCGATACCAAGGCTCTGACAATGCTACATCTCCTGAGCCAAAATCATGAACTGTTCCTCTAAAAGTAGTTCCTGAAGGTATAAGGCCACCATTATAATCAAATAAATCTGCAGAAGCAGTTGTCTCAACACCAGAGTCTATATGTCTTCCATAATTAAGTAATACAGCACGAGTGCCTGCATAAATATCTGCGCCTTGGTATGACTCAAATAATACATATAGATTTAAATTTTTCCAACCGACAGAAGTCCCAATTCCACCCTGCCAATCAGGGTGAGGATCACCTATAACACCATTCTCTGGAGCCAAGGAAGGAAATCCATTATTATTTAAAAATAATGATCCATCATCATTTCTTGTAAATTTTGTTCCCCAAAATACACCAAGTGGATATCCTTCTACTGCTCTTCCTGAGACAGCAGAAAGACCACCTAATCGTATGGATTCTACCCCTTTAAGATCAAGAACCTTATTTCTATAGTAACTCCAATTCGCATTTATATTAATACTAAAATCATTTCTCTTAAAAATCTCATAACCTAAATCAACTTCCATTCCTTTGTTCTCAATTTTACCAGCATTGGTGAAAATTTCATCATAACCTGATGAATTAGCGAGCGATAGATTAAAAAAGACATCATCAGTTGTGTTATAATAATATGAGTAACCAATTTTTACCTTATTATCAAATAGTCTAATATCCGTTCCAATCTCATACTCACTCTTAATTTCAGGTCTTAAACTAGGGTCACCTAAGTCTTGAGAGGGAGTAAAGGAACCTGTACCAAATAAATCTGTAGAAAGTGAACCTCCATATGAGTCAGAATAATTAGGTGAAACGTATATTGATTGCGTATTATAAGGTGGTGGTTCAACACCTACTTCTCCATATGCCAACCTAAGCTTACCAAAAGTTAAGAAAGGCGATCCAATAAATGGATTGAGCTTTGAAAATTGCCATGCAACATCTACTGAAGGGTAAACAAATATATTATCAGCATTAGGACCAATTGTTGATGAGGTCTCTACTCGTAGATTTGAATTTATGAAAAGCATATCAATTAAACCTAAATTCCCAGAAAAATAGGTTGCAGCAGTTCTCATGTGCCTATCAAAATCTTCTATATTTATATTTTCAGGCTGAGCATTAGAAAAATCTAGTAACTCAATAGGTAGTATAAAATCCCTCATATTTCCTCCCAAACTAAGATATTTCCTATCATTGAGATTAGCTCCAACAGTAAGAGATATATCAATATCTTCACCAATATCAAAATTCGATCTAGCTATCAAATCAGTATTTAAAACTCTATTATTCACAATTCCATCTGTAAAATACCCTTGACCAAAAGTCGATCCAACGGTACTTGGTTTAAAATATTGGTTAGTTCTTGACTGATAATAATCAATACCAGTTCTTGATATTATAGAAAGCCAATCGGTTATTTTAATATCTAGTTGTAAATTTGATATAAACCTTTCTACAGAATTTTTATTTTCTTGGTTATTTATAGTCCAGTTAGGGTTATTAAAACCAGCATTTGTTCTAGCCCCAATTGGATTTCTATATGACCTATGTCTGTTTTGAATTGGTGAAGCTGCAGATGTTAAATAATAATCTCCAACATAACCTGTGTTATCAAAATCAGCAGGAGTTCTCAATAATCCTAAATATAGACCTGTAGATGAGGCTCCCTTTCTTATTCTATCTGAAATACTTCTTGAATAAGAGTTTTTAAATGAAACTTTAAACCATTCACCAATATCTCTAGTACTATTAAATCTAACAGAGGTCCTTCTGTAGTTACTATTACTAATGATAATTCCCTTTTGATTTAAATCACCAATGCTAAAGTAGCTAGTTCCTTTTTCTCCTCCCCCACTAATAGTTAATGTATTTTCTACAAAATTACCATTTTGTATAATTTGATTGAAATTGGATTCGTCATAGATAGTCTTATCATTTTTAAGCAAAACGTTATAATGAATTTTACCGTTTTGATCAATAAAATATGGGCCTGAGGTATCAAGAATATCAGCGGAGCCCTCTCTTTCTAAAATTTTATCACCCCAAGATCTAGTGGACGCTGGATTATATGTTCCATTATCACCTTGGCCAAATGTATTTTGGAGTGGGTGTCTAGAATTTATTTTATCTACAGAATAAACAGACTTGAATGAAATCTTTGGTTTACTACCTTTCTCTCCACTTTTTGTTGTTATGTATATTACTCCTTTTGCAGCTTGGCTCCCCCATAAAGCTGCAGCAGAGGCACCTTTTAGAATTTGAATTGATTCTATATCGTTTGGATTAATATCATTTAATCTGGATTGTGAAACTACGCCAGATGTTGAGGTTGCTCCTGAGGAGTTATTTATTGGTACACCATCAAGTATTATCAGTGGTTGCAGCGACGAAGTAATTGTAACTGGTCCTCTGATTTGAATATGAGATCCTGCACCAGGGTCACCAGAACTTCTTGTTACCCTTAATCCAGAGGCTTTTCCAGCCATCCCATTTATTAGGCCAGTTTCAGCAGAACGAGATATTTGATCACCTTCTACTTTAGAAGCAGTAAGTCCTAGCTTATCTCTTTCTTCTTTAAAACCAAGAGCAGTAACTACAACTTCACCAAGCTGGGTGATATCTTCATCCAAAAATATGGATATATTTGACTGGTTTAATACTGGTATTTCCTTCGATATAAACCCTATGAAAGATGCAACTAAAATATCATCTTCATCAGATAGATCAATGGAAAAAGATCCATCGATTGATGATACAGTTCCTCTTTGTTTTCCCTTTACAAGAATTGTAACTCCAATGAGTGGTTCAGAATCAGTAGATGAATAAACAGAACCATTTATAGTTTTTTGGGAGAATACATCATTAGATGTAAACACAAAAAAGATAACAATTAAGGAAAATATTTTTAATATTTTTTTATCCATGTTTTAGAATTACCAAATATAGTTATATTGATAAAATTCCTTAATATCTTTTTATCTGTATTTTCTAAAAATATAAATTTATTTGTAGACGTTTATAAAAAAAACTTTGATATATACATTTTAATAATATGTTATACCAAGTTGATAAGATATTGTAAAAACTTACAATTTTTAAAATTTAAAAAAGTTTATAAAAGTGCAAAATTTAATATTTTATGGACGTTTTTTATTACAAAAAAAAGAATATTTATTTATTAAATAATTTTTGTTGTAAAAAAATTCGAAGTATATATTTGCACTGATTTATTAGTGATAAATGTTATTAAAAAAGAACTTATTAACTGACAAACTAAGGAAAGATAAGTGGTGGATCTCACCAATGCTTGTTCTATTTGGTCTTTTAGGCTTTGTTATATATTCAACGTGGGCTGCTTGGCAAGGTGAACACTTTTGGTGGAGTGGAGGAAACGAAGGCTATGGTGGATACTTATCCCCTTTTTATTCTCCAACCGTATACATTGATCCTACTAAACCAGGTGTTCCCCCGATGTATCACTCTTTGCTTGGATCATGGCCAGAATGGTTGAGCTGGCTCCCAGGTCAATCTCCAGCATGGTTAATTCTAATTTTTCCGCTTTCTTTTAGATTTACATGTTATTATTACAGAAAAGCCTATTACAGAGCTTTTGCTCTTAATCCTCCTGCTTGCGCCGTTCAACCTATTCAAGGAGTACCCTCAAAAATATCTGCTATAACCAATGGCAACATAAATGCGTTTAATTCAGGTGAGAGATATGATGGCGAAAAAGGTCTTCTTATTTTTCAAAATATACATAGATTCGCAATGTATTTTGCGGTCATTTTTATATTTATTTTAAGCTATGATGCTTTTTTATCTTTTTTCAATGATGGCAGATTTGGAATTGGTATTGGAACATTTGTGTTAACCTTAAATCCAATTTTATTAGGCTGCTATACATTTGGATGTCATTCAATAAGACACTTAATCGGTGGAAATATTGATTGCTATTCATGTAGTGCATACAAAGATAAGGTTACTCATAGTAGTTGGAAAATTGTTACTTTTCTTAACAGAAGACATCAATTATTTGCTTGGCTGAGTTTAGTCTGGGTAGGTCTTTCTGATGTTTATGTAAGACTTGTTTCAATGGGAGTTATTAACGATATTAACACTTGGGGAATATAATTATGTTAGATATATCAGGAATTAAAAGGTTACAATTTGATGTTTTGGTGATAGGTGCAGGTGGTGCTGGGCTTTCTGCCGCAATAGCAGCTTCACAGGAAGAAGACATCAGAGTTGGTTTAGTATGTAAATCACTACTTGGTAAGGCTCATACAGTTATGGCTGAGGGAGGTATGGCAGCAGCATTAGCTAATGTCGATGAAAGAGATGATTGGAAGATTCATTTTAGAGATACCATGAGAGGTGGAAAAATGCTTAATAATTGGAAGATGGCTGAAATTCATGCTAAAAATGCACCCGAAAGGGTTAGAGAACTTGAGCATTGGGGAGCTGTCTTCGATAGAACAAGAGATGGACTTATTAATCAGAGAAATTTTGGAGGTCACCGGTATCCTAGACTCGCCCATGTTGGTGATAGAACTGGACTTGAAATGATAAGAACTCTTCAGGATCATGGTATTCACCAAGGGATAGACATCCAAATGGAGTGTACTGCTCTTGACATACTAAAAGATGACGATGGAAAAGTTTCTGGTATAGTTTGTATGTATAGAGAAACAGGAGAATTTATAATTTTTGAAACTAAATCATTAATTTTTGCTACTGGAGGTGCTGGAAAATCATGGGAGGTAACATCAAACAGTTGGGAATATACTGGAGATGGTTATGGCATGGCTTACGAAGCAGGTGCGGAGCTAATTGATATGGAATTTAATCAATTTCATCCTACTGGAATGGTTTGGCCGCCGTCGGTTAAAGGAATTCTTGTTACAGAAGGAGTAAGAGGAGAAGGGGGTATCTTAAAGAACAGTGAAGGTAAAAGATTTATGTTTGATTATATTCCAGAGAAATTTGCTAATGAAACTGCTGACTCTGAAGAAGAAGCTGCAAGGTGGTTAGATGGTGATAAAAGCGCAAGAAGACCCCCTGAGTTACTCACTAGAGACGTAGTTGCAAGAGCAATAAATACTGAGGTTAAAGCTGGAAGAGGCTCAAAGCACGGGGGAGCTTATCTAGATATTGCTACCCAAAGATCAGCTGAGGATATAAAGAAAAAATTGCCATCTATGTATCACCAATTCAAGGTACTTGCTGAACTTGACATTACAAAACAGCCTATGGAAGTTGGACCTACTTGTCACTACTTTATGGGAGGAATAAAAGTTGAGGCTGAAACTTCAATGACAACAGTTGATGGTTTATTTGCTTGTGGTGAAGCAGCGGGTGGAATGCACGGTGCTAATAGGCTTGGAGGTAATTCTTTATCTGATTTACTTGTTTTCGGTAACTTATCAGGTGTCAAAGCTGCAGAATACTCTAGAAAGCTCAATACTATGCCTAAAGTCAAAGATGTTGATATTATAAGAATTATTAAAAGTGCAACATCTATACTTAACAGAGAGAAAGGTAATAATCCTTATCTTATTCATGAGGACCTTCAAAAAAATATGCAATATAATGTTGGTATAATTAGGACAAAAAGTGAAATAGTTGATGGTATAGAAAAAATTGAGAGAATGAAGAATGAATTTAAAGAAGTAAAAGCGGCTGGATCAAGTCAATTTAATCCTGGATGGCATGAAGCACTTGCTTTAAGAAACCTATTGATTTCTTCTGAGGCTGTAGCTAAATCCGCCCTTCTAAGGGAAGAAAGCAGAGGTGCACACACTAGAGAAGACTTTCCAGAAGAAAATAAAGATTGGTTGGAATACAACATAATTAACAAGAAAGGAAGTAATGGAAAAATGCTTACTGTCAAAGAAAAAAGAGGTAACGCAGAACTAGAACTTAAGAGAATTGCCAATTCTTCTATTGAAGAGCTTGAAAATGAAGTTAAAAAAGATCACGAAAAGTTAATGCCAAAAGTATGAGTTTAAGAGAATTTAAAATTTATAGGGGTGATGATGAAAGAGGTGAATTAGTCAATTATCAGTGTGAAGTTACTGAAGGTATGGTTGTACTTGATGTAATTCATAGAATTCAAGCAGATCAAGCCAATGATCTAGCCTGTAGATGGAATTGTAAGGCGGGAAAATGTGGTTCTTGTAGTATAGAGATTAATGGAAAGCCAAGACTTGGATGCATGACGAGAATGAATGAATTTGAGGAGGATCAGACTTTAACAATAACCCCTCTAAAATCTTTTCCTGTAATAAAAGATATTGTGACAGATGTTTCTTGGAACTACAAACAGAACGAAGAAATTACACCTTTCACTCCGTCAAAAGAGTCAATAAAAAAGGGCTTTGTCATGATGCAAAAAGATGTTGATAGAGTTCAAGAATTCAGAAAATGTATAGAGTGCAATTTATGTCAAAATATGTGTCATGTTATAAGAGATAATGAGGGAAAAGAAAAATTTTCTGGTCCAAGATACATGGCTAGACTTGCAAGTCTTGAAATGCACCCAATGGATACTGCTGATAGGATTGGAGATATTAAAGATAAACATGGCTCAGGAATGTGTAATATAACAAGATGTTGTACTGAAGTTTGTCCTGAAGGAATACAGATTACTGATGATGCTATCATTCCATTAAAAGAAAGAGTAGTTGACAGATTCTATGATCCAGTAATGATGCTATTTAACAAAATCTTCAGTAAAAAAGAGAGACAGAAAACTAAGTCTAAAGTCTCATCTTTCCTTAGAATGTTTTTCTAAGAAGATTTACCTCAATTACAATTACATATCATATTTAATTAACTAATAAATTATATTTATTTTTATCCACAAATATTAAGATGATTAGAAATTATTTTATCTGCCTATTTTTACTAATTGTAAACTTGAAAGTTACAGCTCAAGAGATGAATTCTGATAAATTATATAATCTTGGATGGCATGGAATTTATTCTAATTTGAATGTAAGCGTATTAGAGATGGGCAAGCAAAGCAATATGTATAAAGAGGAAAATAAATTAATAAGAGAAACTATAAAAAAGGGTAATAGAATCGTATTTTTTGGTAATTCAATTACACAAAATTGGAGTGTATTTACAGATTTTTTTAAAAAAAATAATTATTTAAATAGAGGTATTTCCGGTCAGACAACATATCAAATGCTTCTAAGATTTAGAGAAGATGTTGTGGACTTAGAACCCGATGCAGTAATAATACTTGCAGGCATAAACGATTTAGCTGGAAATAATGGACCAGTTTCAAAAGAGGAGGTTATAAACAATATTAAATCAATGTCAGAAATCGCAAATGCTAATGGAATTAAAGTTTTTTTAAGTTCTATTCTTCCGACCTTTGACTTCATATGGAGCCCTGGTATTTACCCCGCTAATGATGTTATTTTTATAAATAATAAATTAAGAAATTATTGTAGGAGTGGTAAAGCTATTTATGTTGATTATCATACTTCAATGAAAGATGACAAGAATGGCCTTAAAAATCAATTTACCTACTGGTTAGAGGAACATAATAGATATGATGGTGTTCATCCCAATAAGGAAGGCTATTTACACATGGAAAAAATAGTTTCAAAAAAAGTCGAAGAGGAAATCTAATTATCTGTTAAGCTATTAAATTTTAATAATACTTCCTCATATTTATTTTTTGATATATCATATGAGTTAAAATGAGTATTGGTTGGTTTAGAGGTTGTATTATATAGTTCCCAGTTCATGTTACCTAATCTCCTTTGAACTGAAGGAGGTGACCCAGAAAAAACATCCGCATAATTTAAACTCCTAGTTCCAGTCAAAATCATTTTTAAGTCCATTATCTCTCCCTTTTTTTTATTTATTATTTCTAGATCTCTTTCAGAAGAAAGGTTTAATGATTTATTAATTTCTCCATCAATCCTCTCAATTTCATTGTTTATATCATTGACAAGATTATTAACGTCTGATAATAATTTATCAAACTTTATCTGAAAATCATATAAAATTTCTCTTTCCTCCTGACTTGAATTGGTCCCTATCTGAATAACATTAAAAGTTTTCGTATTAGTAATTTTTTGAAGTTTATCATTTTCAAATTTTTCAAGATGAACATTATACTTACCAGGCGGAACTAATGGCCCAGAATAATTATTTTCTTTATCAATATTTGATAGAGAAAATGTTCTAAGATCCCAGTATGTCTCATGATATCCTTTTTTTGTATTAGAGCTAATTCGCCTAACAACATTGCCTTCATTATCAGTTATTGTGAAGTAAATCTTTGGTGATCTCTCTTTGGACTCACTTTCAAGTCTTTCCGAGGTAGGATAATTAATCATTTCTCCCCTATCAAACTTAAAAGCTTCATCTTTTTGTCTTTTTTCAAATTTAGAAAGAAGACTTTTACCTAGATAATGAGATAATTTAATACCATATGGCGGATTAGGTGATGTAAAAAAATTGTGTCCAGTAGCTGTTTTTTCTGGTGAAGCAATTATATATTGATAATTATCTTTAACTGAAAATAAGTGAGCATATTTTTCCTCTATTGATTTTGAATATTCTCTTATTGGAGAATAATCATCAACTATATAAAATCCCCTACCAAAAGAGGCTGCGACCAAGTCGTCCTCTATTTCATGTATTTCTAAGTCTCTAATTGGAATTGTTGGGACGTTTTTAAATTTATTCCATGAACTTCCTGCGTCTAGAGAAAAAAACATCCCAAACTCTGTCCCAACAAATAAAAGGTTTGGATTTATATGATCTTCTACAATTGTCCAAATGAAATTATTAGATGGTAGATTTGAGGAAATAGATTTCCATGATTTTCCTCCGTCATTTGTTACTATTAGATAAGGATTAAAATCTCCATACTTATGATAATTAAATGAAATATATATTGTGTTTATATCATGTTTTGAGGTTATTATGTCTGTAACATAGGCTTTTTGTGGTATTCCTGGAAAATTTTCATGTTTTTCCCAAGAGACTCCATTATCCATACTTAATCTTACCAAACCATCATCTGTACCAACAACTAAAAAACCTTTTTGTAATCTTGACTCATCTAAAGCAACTATTGTACCAAGTGGTGAAGTAAAAACATTTTTAAATATTGCGTCTACACTCCACACCTTTCCCATTACTTTCATTTTATTTCTATCTTCATCTCTAGTTAGGTCTGGACTTATTTTACTCCACGTATTTCCCTTATCATCACTTTGAAAAAGAAAATTTGCTGCAAAATAAAGTCTACTTGAGTTATGAGGACTAATTATTAAAGGCGAATCCCAATTCCATCTAAAAGCTGTCTCATTATCAGATGGTTGGGGTTGGATTCCAATTTTTTCTCCATTTGATTTATTGTATCTCATAATCCCAGCATACTGAGACATAGTATATAAGGTATTTGGGTCTTTAGGATCAACTCGAACTTGAAATCCATCACCACCTGTTGTTACAAACCAGTCACTATTTCTAATTCCTGATCTATTTTTAGTTCTTGAAGGTCCACCAAAACTGTCGTTGTCTTGAGTTCCACCATAGACGTTGTAAAATGGTTTCTGATTGTCTATTCCTACCCTATACAGCTGAATAATTGGTAAGTTATCAATAAATCTCCACGTTTTCATTCTGTCAAAGCTTTCATATATTCCACCATCACAACTTATCATAATATAATCAGGATCATTTGCATCAAATAAAATATCATGACTATCAACGTGCTTAGTATCCTCTGGAATTCTGATGAAAGTCCTTCCTCCATCCTCTGTCACATACGATCGCATATCCACAGAGTAAACCTTATCAAACTGATGAGGGTCTGGAAAGAGTTCGACATAGTACTGAGAATCAACCACTTGATAATCACTCATTTTAACCCAAGTCTCACCAAAATCTTCTGATCTATAAAAACCTTTTGTTTTTTCCTTAGCGGTAATTAATGCATAAACTACATTTGATTTTTGAGGTGAAATTGCAATACCAATTCTTCCTATATCTCCACTAGGAAGACCATTTTTTAGTTTTTTCCAGCTCTTACCCCTATCGATTGATTTAAAAATACCACCATCAAGACCGCCAGCTACCAATATTCCAAAATGTCTTCTCCTCTGATATGTACTTGCATACATTATATTGTGGTCATTATGATCCATTACAACATCAGAAATACCAGTATCGTCTGTTACATGTAGTATCCTTTTCCATGACTTTCCTCCGTCAATCGAATTATATAAACCTCTTTGCCCTCCAGAGCGCCATAAAGGACCTTGAGAGGCAACATAAATATTATCTGAATTTTCTGGATCAATTATTATTTTAGCAATATGTTCAGATGTTTTGAGACCAACATTTTTCCACGTTTTTCCGGCATCAATAGATTTATAAATTCCATCTCCAAAACCCACAGATCTTTGACTATTATTTTCTCCAGTTCCAAGCCAGAGTATATTTGGATTTTTTGGATCCATTTCAATTGTTCCTATTGAATAACTTCCATAATGCTCAAAAATTGGTTTCCATGTTGTTCCTGAATTATCTGTTTTCCATACATTTCCAGATGCTGTTGAAACATACCAGGTGCTTAAATTTGAATAGTCTTTGATAACCTTTGTTATTCTGCCAGAAACTTTAGCAGGACCTATATTTCTAACAGGAATATTGTCAAATAGAGATGTTTGAATAATAGTTTTTCCTCTATTTTGAGAGGATATATTAAAACTAATAAAAAGCAAAAATAGGATTAATAATTTTTGATGTAAATTCATATTGGTTGATTTATATATCAAATATATGTTTTTTTAAAAAACTTTCAGCTTAGTATGCTATTGATAGATATGTAGAGCTCTAAATTAATATTTTCCTTTATAAAAAAAGTAATCACTAATAAACAACAACAAGAATAAAAATATCGATAAAACAGCAAAATCTAGTGAAAAAGAGGGAATCATCTCTTGCATAATAGTCCATCCCGTAAACTGATAAATTATAAAGTTTATAAGAATTAAAAGAAGATAACTTCCAATACCTGATTTTATAGAGTTAATTATTTTTTTTCTCATTTATTTCAAATGTATCAATATCTGGATAAAGAAAGTTATTGTACGGGTACCTTTTGATGTGAATTTTTCTTACTTCTCTATAAACTGTTTTCTTGAACTCATCAATATTTATTTTTTTGGTGGCTGACATAAAAATAACATTTTCACCAATTTGTGACATCCAGGTTTCTCTCCATTCATCGATCGTAAAGTTCTTTTCATCATATTCGTTGATAAGGTCAGTTTCATCATAAAAGTCTCTTTTGTATGCATCTATTTTATTAAAAACCATAATTAAAGGTTTATTTTGAGCATCAATATCTTTCAGAGTATTATTTACTGATTCAATATGATCCTTAAAATTTGCATGCGAAATATCAACCACATGTAATAAAAGGTCTGCTTCTCTAACTTCGTCCAAAGTACTTTTAAAAGACTCTATTAACTGGGTTGGCAGCTTTCTTATAAAGCCAACTGTGTCCCCAAGAAGGAACGGCAAATTTCCAATTACAACTTTTCTAGTAGTCGTATCTAAGGTCGCAAAGAGTTTATCTTCTGCAAAAACTTGAGATTTACTAATTGTATTCATTAATGTAGATTTTCCAACATTTGTATATCCCACAAGAGCAACTCTAATTAATTTACCCCTATTTCCTCTTTGCACTGACATTTGCTTATCGATGGTCTTTATTTTTGACTTTAAAAGAGATATTTTATCTCTGACAATTCTTCTATCTGTCTCAATCTCAGTTTCTCCAGGCCCTCTCATACCAATCCCTCCTTTTTGTCTCTCAAGGTGTGTCCACATACCCTTTAATCTTGGTAAAAGATACTGACACTGAGCCAACTCAACTTGAGTCCTTGCATAACTTGTTTTAGCTCTTTGAGCAAAAATATCAAGGATTAGGTTAGTTCTATCCAATACCTTAATATTTAGTATTTTACTAATATTTTTTTCTTGAGCGGGTGTCAACTCGTCATCAAAAATTATTGTCTTAATATTATTGATTTTAACGTAAGATAATATCTCATTCATTTTACCTTTTCCAATAAGTATGGCAGGGTTTGGGTTCTCAATTTTTTGTGTAAACCTTTTTTCAACAATTCCACCAGCGGTAATAGATAAAAATTCTAGCTCATCAAGATACTCTGAGAGTTTTTTTTGATTTTGATTTCTATGAATTAATCCGACTATAACTGTTTTTTCCACTCCTAATATAGAATTTGAGTACCAAAGGTGGGAATCGAACCCACACTCCCGAAGGAACACGATTTTGAATCGTGCGCGTCTACCAATTTCGCCACTTTGGCAATAGTGAACAAAAATACATTATCTATAAAAATTTAATAGTTATAGGTGTATGATTTTTAATACCTAAAAGATCAGATGCTCCTCCTCCATTCATTCCAATTTCAAGAAATTTATTGTAATTAAATACTGCAAAAAGATCAGCAATTCCAACATCTGAATACGAATTTGATATTTTACTTATTTTATCAACACCTAAATTAATAATGAAGGTGCCTGAATTTTTTTTAAGTAATTTATTAAAATCAGATTCATTAATATTTGTTATAATGTTACCATATGAGTCAACCCTCATAGCATAACCAATTATTTTATTTTTTGATATTGACAATTCTTTGTCTAAAAATCTTTTAAAAACTGAGATTGGTTTTCCTAGAGTTGTATAATTTATTCCTGAGGCAAGTTTTGATGCAATTTCACCCATAAATTTTTCAGGAAATATTTTATTATTATTTTCATCAATTTCTATTGCTGATATATCATCATTAGAACATATTAATCCAATAATACCCGAATCAAATGTTAGAATAAAATGTGAATCAATTTGAAATAAAAGAATTTTATCAGAAGACTCATAATTTTTTACAGCAATTATGTGGACTGAGCCTCTAGGAAATTCTTCAAAAACATTTTTAAAAATATGTGCTGCATGTGACAAATCGTATTTTTTAACCCTGTGGGAGATATCAATAATCGTATTATTAGAATTATACTTCAATATTGATGCTTTTACTGATGAAATGTAATGATCAGAGGTCCCAAAATCAGAAATAAAAGTTATTATTGACATAGGCAATTTGAATAATTTTTAAATTTGCAACAAAATAAAGAAAATATCAATTTTGGTTGAAAAAACAATAGATTTAAAAGACATCGAGCTAGTTAAATTTCTCGGTGTTAAAAATAGCAATATTCAAGAAATAGAAGATGCCTTTCCCAAAACAAAAATTATTTCCAGAGGTAATAAAATTTCAATAAAAGGGAATAAGGATCAGCTGCAAGAAGTAGTAATAATTATTAATTCGTTAATATCACATCTTGAAAAATACGGTGCATTAAATAAAAAAGTTATTGAAAGTCATATCAAAAATGGATACAGCAATGTAGATATTGAACCAATAGTTTTTGGTTCTAATGGTAAGAGAATAATTGCGAAAACAAAGAATCAAAAAAAGATTGTTAAACTTCATGAAAATAATGATTTAATATTTGTAATTGGACCAGCTGGAACAGGAAAAACATACGTCAGTGTTGCACTTGGAGTTAAAGCATTAAAAGAAAAAACAATAAAGAAAATTATTATAACAAGACCTGTAGTTGAGGCAGGAGAAAATCTTGGATTCTTACCAGGTGATCTTCAAGATAAAATAGATCCATATCTTAAACCTATCTACGACGCACTGGAAGATATGATACCAGTTCAAAAAATGAAAAAATTTATTGATAATAAGACAATTGAAATTGCACCTCTTGCATATATGAGAGGAAGAACACTCAAAAATGCTTTTATTTTATTAGACGAGGCTCAGAATACAACAATATCTCAATTAAAAATGTTTTTAACAAGACTAGGTGAAAATTCAAAAATGATTGTTACAGGTGATGTGTCTCAAGTAGATTTAAGAAAAAATCAAGAATCAGGCCTGATTCATGCAAAGGAAAAACTTGATGACATTGAAGGTGTTGGATTTACCTTTCTTGATTCTTCTGATGTATTAAGACATAGATTAGTAAAAAAAATTCTTGACAAGTATAAAAAGTGAATTATTTTATAATTGATTTTGATTCTACATTTATAAAGATAGAGTCACTAGATGAGTTATTTAGGATTTCTAATCCATTTGATAATAACCTTGTTGAAAAAATAAATAAAATCACTAGTGATGGTATGGATGGCAAATTGTCTTTCACTCAGTCTTTATCAAATAGAATTGAACTTCTAAATGCCAGCAAAGACCACATAGAAGAAACAATAAATGAAATAAAAGGTAAAGTATCTGATTCATTTAAAAGCAATGATGATTTTTTTAAAATAAATAAAGAATATATATATATCGTTTCAAGTGGGTTTCATGAGATTATTGATCCAATAGCAGAAGAATTTGGTATTATAAAAAATCATATTTATGCAAATAATTTCATATTTGATAATAAAGGAGTTGTAACTGGATATGATGATAAAAATGCACTTTCTATGGATAAGGGCAAGGTTGAAATAATTAAAAATCTAAAACTTAATGGTACTGTTCATGTTCTTGGAGATGGTTATACAGATTATGAAATCAAAAAGGAGGGATTTGCTGACTATTTTTATCTATTTACAGAAAATATTAAAAGAGAATCATTGATTAATAATGCAGATTTTTTAGTAAAATCGTTTGATCAATTTATAAAAATCATTAAATGAGAGAACTTTCCTATCCAAAAAATAAGATAAATGTTCTTCTTCTTGAGAAAGTAGATAAGATTGCTTTTGATTTATTTAAAGAAGAAGGTTATAATGTTGTCTCATTAGATGAAAGCCTGAACGAGGAAGATCTTATTAAAAAAATTAAAGACGTCTCTATTTTAGGGATAAGGTCTAAAACTATTATTTCTGATAGAGTCTTAGAGTCAGCAAATAAACTCCTAGCTATTGGAGCATTTTGTATAGGTACTAATCAAATAAAATTTGAGAGCTGTAATGACTCGGGGATTGTGATTTTTAATGCACCATATAGTAACACAAGATCAGTTGTTGAAATAGTAATTGCTCAAATAATAAACTTGATGAGAAAAATTATTATTAAATCAAATAAGATGCACTCAGGGATTTGGAGAAAAGACTCTTTTGATAGTTTTGAGATTAGAAATAAGGTGATAGGTATAGTTGGTTATGGAAATATAGGTTCCCAACTTTCAGTTATCTGTGAATCTTTAGGTATAAAAGTATTGTATTACGATATAGTTGATAAGCTTTCTATTGGCAATGCAAAAAAGTGTAAAAGTTTAAATGATTTACTAAAAAATTCAGACATTGTTTCACTACATGTAGATGGTAGAAAAAGTAATACCAATCTAATAAGTAATAAAGAGTTGAGTATAATGAAAGAGAAGTCAATTTTAGTAAATTATAGTAGAGGAAATGTAGTTGATATTGAATCATTGATAAAATATATCAAAAATAAAAAATTAATGGGTGCTGCTCTTGATGTCTTTCCAGAGGAGCCATCTAATAACAAAGAAAAATTCAATTCAAAAGTTAGGGGAATTGAAGAAATTATTCTCTCACCTCATATAGGAGGAAGTACTAAAGAGGCACAAAAAAATATTGGGAGTTACGTACCAGATAAAATTATTGATTTCATTAACTCAGGTAATACCTCCAGTTCAGTTAATTTCCCAAAACTATCATTACCAGAGCAAAGTGAATCACACAGATTAATCCATATTCATAAAAACGAACCAGGTGTAATGTTAGAAATTAATAAAATTATCTCTAAATATAATATTAATATTAAAGGTCAGTATCTAAAAACCAATGAAGATATTGGCTATGTCATTACCGATATTGATAGTGTTTACAATAAAGAAGTTGTCAAGAGTCTTAAAAATATTCCTGCAACGATAAAACTGAGAGTATTATACTAAAATGAAAAAAATATTTTTTACACCAGGTCCATCTCAGCTATTTTTTTCAGTACCTGATCATTTAAAAGAAGGTATCAATAATGATATATTTTCAATATCTCATAGGAGTAAAAAATTTAAAAAAATTTATGAGTCATGTATAATCAAATTGAGAACTTTTCTAGAAATACCAGAAAATTATAATATATGTTTTCTATCCTCTGCAAATGAAATATGGGATAGAATAATTCAAAACCTCGTACTTGAGAGTTCTACGCATTTAGTTAATGGAGCCTTTTCTAAAAAGTTTTATGATTTTGCAAAAATGAATAAAATAGATGCTAAAGAATTTTTTTATGATAAAGTTGAATATAATGAAGATGACTTGATAGATGATGAACTTGTTGCTTTGACATTAAATGAAACAAGTAGAGGAATAATGTGTATATCAAATAAAATATCATTAATAAGAAAAAAATTAACTAATTCTTTGATAGCACTTGATTGTGTTAGCGGTATTCCATCCATCCCTTTTAATATCTCTGACGTTGATACTTTTTATTTCTCAGTTCAAAAATGTTTTGGTTTACCCTCAGGATTAGGAGTTTGGGTCTACAATGAAAAATGTCTTGAAAAAAATAAAAGTATATCAGATAAAAAAATTACTGGTACTTATCACTCTCTAAGAAATCTTCACAACAAAACTTTAGATTTTCAAACTCCAGAGACACCAAATGTTCTAGCAATATTTTTATTGTCAAGAGTATTAGATGATATGATTAGAATTGGAAAAGATAGGATAATAAGAGAAACTAACTATAAATCATCTCTTTTATACAACACAATTAATCAAAGTAATTTATTAAAAGAATATATTGAAAATAAATCTATTCAATCAAAAACAGTTATTGTTGCTGACACCAAAAAAGATTCAGACTATTTTATTGAAAACTTAGGACGTAAAAATTTAATTATTGGAAAAGGATACGGATCTACCAATAATCAAATTAGAATTGCTAACTTTCCATCTCACTCAAAAGAATCAATTGAACTCTTGTGTGACGAACTAACTAAATTATAATGAAGACATCAGTTGTTACAGGTGGTGCCAGTGGCATTGGCCTAGAGCTATCTAAATTGCTTATAAAAGATAACTACAAGGTATTCATAATAGATAATAACAGTAAAAATTTACAGAAATTAAAAACATGCCTGGATCCAAACTCTTATGAAGGTATAAAAGAAGATATGTCATCTGTTTCATCGCCTAAAAAAATTTATAATATGCTAAAAGATAAAAATATTGAAGTCCTTGTAAATAATGCTGGATTTGGAGATTTTGGTAAATTCCATAAATCTGAGTGGAGAACAGATGAAAAAATGATAAATCTACATGTTTTAAATACTACTCATTTAACAAAGTTATTTCTGCAGGATATGGTAAGAAAAAATAATGGTAAAATTTTAAATATATCTTCTGTAGCTGCTTTCCAGCCTGGTCCTTTGATGTCACTCTATTATGCTACAAAAGCGTATATTCTTCATTTTACTGAAGCTATTTCTGATGAGGTAAAAGATAAAAATATTTGTATATCAGCTTTATGTCCAGGACAGACAAACACTAATTTTCAAAAAAGTGTTTCATCAAAAAAAAATAAAATAAAATTTAATACATCGTGCCCTGTCAAAGTTGCCAAATATGGATATGATGCATTGAAAGCCAATAATACTATTAGTATACCTGGTTACTTTAATAAATTTTTAGTTTTTTTAAATAGATTATTACCAAGAAATGTAGTAACCAAAATTGTTAGATATATCCAAGAAAAAAATAGAAATTAAGACAGAAAATTACTCTAATAAATCTTATATTATCAGAGAAATATGGATATAAGCTCTGTCAAAAAAAGAATTCATCAGCTAAGAAAAGAGATTGATTATCATAATAAACTTTATTATGAAGAAAGCAGAAATATCATCTCAGATTTCGATTATGATAAAAAAATTCAAGAATTGATAAAACTTGAAGAATTACACCCTGAATTCAAGTCCGCATCATCTCCTAGTGTAAAGGTTGGAGGAAAAATAACTAAAGATTTCAACACGTTTGATCATAATGTACCTATGCTTTCTTTATCTAATACATATTCTAATCAAGATTTACTTGATTTTGATAAAAGAGTAAAGAAAAATTTAAATATTGAAGAAGTTCAGTACTTATGTGAATTAAAATATGATGGTGTAGCATTGAGCATCTACTATGAAAATGGATTATTCAAAAGAGCACTTACAAGAGGAGATGGAGAAAAGGGAGATGATATATCAAATAATGTAATAACAATTAAGACACTTCCTCTTAAACTTTCAGAAAGTGTTGATCTTGAGGTAAGAGGAGAGGCATTTATTTCCAAGTCTAACTTTATGATACTAAATGATGAAAAGAGATTAAATAATGAAGAATTATTTTCAAATCCTAGAAATACCGCATCAGGTTCTCTTAAAATGCAGGATTCTTCTATTGTGGCAGAAAGAAGAATTAATTGTTATTTGTATTCGCTTGTAAGTGATAAAGAAAATATTACAAATCAAGAAGAGTCATTAAATTATCTTAAACATCTAGGATTAAATGTTCCAAAAACTTTCAAGAAATGTAAGAATATAACTGAGGTTAAAGAATATATAGATTACTGGGAAAATAAGAGAGAGGATCTAGATGTTGAGACAGATGGGATAGTCATAAAAGTAAATAGATTAGAGTATCAAAAGATTTTAGGTAATACTGCTAAAAGTCCAAGGTGGGCCATAGCTTTTAAATATAAATCTGAGAGTAAAAAAACAAAAGTCCTTGATATAAGGTTTCAAGTAGGTAGGACTGGAGCAATAACTCCAGTTGCTTTATTAGATCCTGTAGAATTAGGAGGATCAATAGTTAAGAGAGCTTCTCTGCACAATTCTAATGAAATAGAAAGGCTAGATGTGAGAATTAATGATTCGGTCCATATTGAAAAAGGTGGAGAAATAATACCAAAAGTCACAAAAGTAGAGATAAGCGAAAGGGTTTTAGATACTGGAAAATTTAAATTTATTAATAATTGTCCAGCATGTGATACAGAACTTAAAACTATAGAAGACCAAGCTGTACATTACTGTCCAAACTATAAAAAATGCCCGCCCCAAGTATCAGGAAGAATAGAGCATTTTATTTCTAAAAATGCTATGAATATAGAATTTTTAGGTCCTGAAACAGTCAAGGGATTAATTAATGAAGGACTTATTAGGGATGCGTCAGACCTTTATCACCTGAAGTACGATGACATAATCGATTTGAAATTTAATATTGATGAGGAAGATAAAATAAGATCGTTAAAAAATAAATCTTGTGTAAATATTCTTAGAAGTATTGAAAAATCGAAAGAAAATGAATTTTCAAATGTTTTATTTGGTCTTGGCATAAGATATGTTGGTAAAACTACGGCTAAGAAATTAGCTAAAAGCATGAAAAGTATTGATGCAATTATTAACGCAGACTATGATAAATTTATAGAAGAAGATGAGATTGGAGATAAAATTGCTAAGAGTTTAATAAAATATTTTAATGACAGTGAAAATTTATTAATTATTGAAAAACTAAAAAGTTCAGGGTTAATTTTTAGTTATGAAGATACAAATCAAATAAAATCAAGTAATCTTAAAAATAAAATATTTGTTATTTCGGGAAAATTTGAAAACTATTCTAGAGAGGAATTACAAAAAGTAATTGAAGAAAATAGTGGAAAGGTTTCTAAATCATTATCTTCAAAAACATCTTTTCTACTTGCTGGAGAAAACATGGGACCAAAGAAAAAAATTAAGGCTCAAGAGTTGAAAATTAATATATTAGATTTAAATAATTTTTTTAAATTAATATGAAATACTTATTAAATACAATTAACAGAATAAAAAATAAAAGTATAAAAGTTAATCGAGCATCGATAAGTTACAATAACTCTAAACATGTTGGTATACTTTATAAATACATTGACGAAAACAAACAAAAAGCTTTAAACGATTTTAAAAATAAGATTATTTCTGATGGCATTAGAGTTGACTTTCTCCCTTCAATAAGAAAAAAGAATGCAGATAATAGATATTTTAAAACTTTTAAAAGTGATGAAATTAATATGTTTGGAAATTGGTCTAATAATAATGTTAATCTTTTCATTTATCAACAATATGATTTTATAATTTATCCTGACCTTTATCTGAGTTATGATATGGAGAATATTTTAATCAGATCAAATGCAAAATGCAGGGTTGGGTTTATAGAAAATAAATTTAATTTATTTGAACTCTTGATCAAATCAGATAAAGATTATGATATTGATTATAGACTAAATAAGCTTTATCAGTATTTAAAAAAAGTATAAAAAAAGGTGGTTAAAAAACCACCTTTTAAATCAATTTTTTAAAAAGAATTAAGATGCATTCTTTTGAGCCTGAACTTCTTTTCTAACATCCTGAGCCCAAACTTTTATAGTTTGCATTCCCTTTCTCACTCTTGTTCCTGCTGCTTTGTTACCTTTATCATAAAATTTAGCAAAGTCAGAACCTAATCCTTCTACTAAGCCAGTTAATTCATCATATCTACTCATTGTATATAAATTTAATTTAAAAATAGTATGGATACAATTTATAAAAAAAACCATAAAATTGGGTAAGAAAATAAGGATTTTTGCTGTTTTTAAGTCAAAACAGCACCTTTTTCACCCATTTTCTGATAAATCCCTTTATCTAGCTTGATTTTAACTTCTTTAAATGCACTAATAGTCTCTTCAACATCATTCAATGAATGAGCGGCAGTTGGGATAATTCTAAGCATTATTACACCCTTTGGTACTACAGGATATATGACACCTGAACAGAAAATACTGTATTCTGTTCTTAAATCCTTTATCATATTCGTACACTCAAATACATCTCCTTTAAGTAGCACTGGTGTAACTGGTGATTCGGTAGTACCAATATCAAATCCATTAGACTTTAGACCATCCTGAATAGCATTAACAATTTCCCAAAGTTTATTTTTAAATTCAGGGCTATTTTTAATTAAGCTTAACCTTTTTATATTTCCTACAACGAGTGGCATCGGTAATGATTTAGCAAATATCTGAGATCTGATTTTATATCTAAGATTATCAATAATATCTGTATTACCTGAAACAAAGGCACCAATACTTGCCATTGATTTAGCAAAGGTTGAGAAAAATAAGTCGATTTCGTCCTGAACACCCTGTTCCTCTCCACACCCGGCACCTGTATTACCCATAGTACCAAATCCATGTGCATCGTCAACAAATAATCTAAAATTATAATCTTTTTTTAACTCCACTATAGATGAGAGTGCACCCATATTTCCAGACATACCAAAAACTCCCTCTGTTATTACTAAAATACCTCCACCTGTCTCCTTAACAATTTTAGTAGCTCTTTCAAGTTGGCCTTTTAAATTTTCTATGTTATTGTGTGGGTAAACAAATCTTTTCCCAATATGTAACCTAAGTCCATCAATTATGCAAGCGTGACACTCAGAATCATAAACTATTACATCTTTTCTATCAACAAGAGCATCAATAACTGATAAAACTCCTTGGTAACCATAATTAAGAAGGATACTGTCTTCTTTACTAACAAAAGCAGACAGATCTGTTTCAAGTTGTTGGTGATGAATTGAATTTCCTGACATCATTCTGGCACCCATTGGATATGAAAGACCCCAATCTTTTGCTGCATCTGCATCTGCTTTTCTAACTTCAGGATGATTAGCCAATCCTAAATAATTATTTAGACTCCAATTTAAAACATCGTTTCCCTTGAATTTCATTCTAGGGCCAATTTCGCCTTCTAACATTGGAAACATGTAGTAGTTGTCGTCAATGTGTGACAAAGAACCCAGAGGGCCTTTATCTCTTAGTATTTTTTCAAATAAATCCACAGTAATTAATTTTTTTTTCAAAAGTAATAACTAATCATTAAAAGATATCAATAATTGTATTTAAAACTCTATTTTGACTGAAACCTCAGGATTGTTGTCTTCCCCTACACTTTTATCTTCTTTTATTTCAATAGCTAGGCCATCTTTTAATTTCTGTGAAATTGCTATATATGGGCCTTTTACAACATTTTCGTCACCAGATAATCCCTTTAAAATCTCAATATTTTCAAAGTCACTAATTCCGGTCTCAACTATAACTATTTCAGCTTTACCATCTTTTTCAATAAAAACAACCTGATTTACTGTTTCATTATCTAAACTATCTTTTTCAGTCTTTGTCGTTACGGATGAAATTGGTACAATCAAAATATCATTCTTTACCTGTGTTATAATTTCTACGCTAGCTGTCATACCAGGCTTAAATGGATTTTTTATTCCCTCTTTTTCAATTAAATCTTTAAATGATTCGTTCAAGACTCTAATTTTGACTTTAAACTCCGTTATAGCATCTGGAGATGGCTTTGGATTTGCAGAACTTGCAATCTCTGTTACAACACCAGTAAATATTTTATTAAAAGTAGTAAAGGCATCTACATCAATATTCACTTTGTCTCCTATATTCACCCTTACAATATCGTTTTCATTTACATCTACCCTTACTTCCATTATTGATAAGTCAGCAATTCTTAATAGCTCAGTTCCTGCCATCTGTGAAGTTCCAACTACTCTTTCACCTAACTCAACACTTAGTAGAGACACAGTTCCAGTCATTGGCGCAATTATACTTGTTTTTCTGAGATTTTCTTCAGATTCATCAACAGTTGCTAATGCACTCCTGACAACATATTCACTTGCTTTAACACTTTGTTTAGATGATTCTAAGTCTTGTTTAGAAACTTTGAAATTTGTTTCTGCTAATTCAAATTCTGAGTCAGAAATGACATTTTGATCAAATAGTTTTTTTTGTCTATCAAATTCTAAACTTGCTCTAAGATATTGTGCCTCTGATCTTGATAAATTAGACTTTGAGCTAGAAAGATTTGCTCGAACCTGGTTATAATTTGCTTTTGCTCTTTCCAGGGCATTTATGAAATTATCTGGTCTTATTTTAACAAGTAGTTTACCTTCATCAACGAAGTCTCCTTCCATGATATTAAGCTCAATAATCTCACCTGGTACCTCTGGACTTACTCTGACCTCAACTTCAGGTTGAATTTCTCCCGATGCTGTAACTAATTCTGTGATAGATCCTAAACCAGCTTGATAAATTTCAACTTCAATTGGTTTGATACCTCCTATCCATCCCATTCTCCTCCCAATAAGGGAAACAATTATGAGTAGTGTAATTAAGGAACCAGCAATAATTAATACTTTATTCTTCATATTTTAAAAGGTTAATTCTTTTCCTTGATAGAAATCTAATACTTTAAGCTTAAATATATAATCATATTTTGATGATAATAGGTCATTTTTTGCTCTCACTAAATTATTATTTGAAATTTGGTACTCAGTAAAATTAATACTTCCCAAATTATATTGACTCTGTATAATTCTAAAGGATTCTTCCAATGCTCTAACTTGCTTTAATGATGCTGAATACGACTTTGAAGCTGCGAGAGCATCGTTGTAAGAGGTCTCAATTGTTTGTCTTACTTGATTTTTAGCTTCTAATAAATTTATGTCTGATAACTCTTTGTTAAGTTTTGCTCTTTTAATATTTGAAGAGGTATTATATCTATTGAATATTGGAATTGTGATTGAGAAACTTAACGATTTACTTAGATAATCTTTCCACTGTTCAACTACAGTAAAGTCTGAATCAGAGCCCACAACGTTTGGTACAAGAGTCATTGTTGAAACAGTCTCAAGAGGATTATTGGTTAAATATCCAATAGTAGTAGGTTGCATAGAAAAACCATCATAGAAATCTCTCTCTCTGTTAGCATAACTTGAATAGTTAGAATTAAAGTTTGAAGAAACAGAAATGACAGGATATCTTCCTCCCTTTGAAATTTTTAAAGCATAAACACTTGATTCTAAGGATTTTTCAGCGCTTTTAATTTCAGGTAAAACAGAAAGAGCAGCATTATATATTTCGTTAGGATTAGATTCAACAACGGTTGACGGATTTAGATCAACAGCTGGTCTAATTATATTCAATTCAATATTATTTTTAAGTAATAGTATTTGTTTGAGCTGAAGAATAGATAACCTGTAATTATTTTCCTGTTGAATTACCGCAAGTTCATCACCTGCAAGCTGTGCTTCTAGATTTAATTTATTTGTTACAGGGATTGAGCCTGCATCAACTAATTTGATTGTTCTAGATAGTTGTTCTCTTGTTGATTGATACTGATACCTTGCATTCTCTAGTCTATCCATGAATAACATTATATTTAAATACTGGCTTACCACACTTAACATAACGTTATTCTTTGTATTCTCAAGATCAAATACACTCTTCTGCAGTAAAGACTTTGATTGTCTAATAGAATTTCGGATAGATAGACCTGAAAAAAGGGTCATATTTGATGAAGCTCCAACACCAGAAAAGTTCGAAGTTGTTGATAAAAACGTATTTGTCGTTGGATCGACTGACCTTCCCCAGTTATTCCCATAATTAGAAAAAATATTAAGAGATGGTGTCTGCTGTAGTTTATTCAGAGTATAACTAACCTCTTGGATTTCGTAATTAATAGCGCTTCTTTTAAGTTGCAAATTATTTTCTAGAGCAAGTTCAATACACTGTTGCAGATCGAGCTCCAAAGATGATTTATTTTGGGAAAAAGAAAATAAAGGAATCAAATAAAATGTTAATAATTTAAATATTCTCATATATTTATTTAGACGTCAAGTAAATTAAAAGCACTTGCTTAAAGGCGCAAATATAAACTTAAAAATAGAATTATATTAATTAAACAGAAACCTCCCCTTTAATGTGTGGATGAGATTTATAGCCTTCAAGACTAAAATCATCATAAGAAAAGGAAAATATATCTTTAACTTGATCATTTATTACCATCCTTGGTAACGGATGAAAATCTCTACTGAGTTGGAGATTTACTTGATCGAGATGATTGAGATAGATATGAGCATCACCGAATGTATGAATAAAATCTCCCAATTCTAAATCACATACCTGTGCGATCATCAAAGTAAGTAAGGCATATGAGGCAATATTGAATGGAACTCCAAGAAAGACATCAGCACTCCTCTGATATAACTGACAAGATAACTTGTTGTTATTAACATAGAACTGGAAAATGGTATGACAAGGAGGTAGTGCCATATTATTTATTTCAGGAACATTCCAAGCACTTATAATATGTCTTCGTGAATAAGGATTATTTTTTAATGATTGTATTAATGTTTTTATCTGGTCATGAGAACTTCCATCTTTTCCTTCCCAATTTCTCCACTGAACACCATAAACTGGACCAAGATCTCCTTTTTCGTCAGCCCACTCATCCCAAATTCTTACACCGTTTTCATTTAGATACTTTATATTATTGTCGCCTTTCAGAAACCATAACAATTCATGTATTATTGATTTTAAATGCAACTTTTTCGTTGTTACAAGTGGAAAGCCCTCCTGAAGATCAAATCTCATCTGATGTCCAAAAACACTTATTGTTCCAGTACCTGTCCTATCAGATTTTTTATCTCCTTTCTCTAAAATTGTTTTGAGGAGTTCGTGGTATTGTTTCATTTTTATTTCAATAAAGAATATTTACTAAAAATAATAGATAATCTTTTGTATTTTGTCTTATTGAATAATTTTATTTTATTGTGCTCAAAATGATAAAAAAATCTATAATTTTTTTTGTAATTGTATTTGGTTCTTTTTTCATATACCAGAAAAAATTAAAGAACTCTAATTTAGAAATCTGGGATTTAGTTCCTGCAAAATCAATAATGATTATTGAAATAAATGATCCATTAGATATATGGAATAAATTCTCTTCATCAGTTAATGAAAATCAATTTAGGGATTTTAGAAAATTAATAGATAAAAACATATCCAAACTAAATTCATTTTTGAATAATAAGCTTAATGTTTTGGTAGATAATAATAATCTTATTGTGTCTGTATCAAAAACTTCAAAAGAAGGCTTTGATTTTTTAATTACTTCAAACAGTAAAAATCTAGATTTTCAATATGTTTTAAAAAAAGCAAAAGATAGTTTGTCATTTGATATCACATCTAGAGATTTTAACAATGAAAAGATCTATGACTTTTCCGATGGAACTAATTTTTTTTCAGTCACCATACTCAATGATTTTATATCAGTATCTAAAAATACTTTACTTATCGAAGACGTTATCAGAACCTCTCAAAACAAAAACTTAAGTTTTAAAAACATAAATCAAGATCTATTTAATCAGGTTATGGTTCAAAATGATTTTGGTAATATTTTTTTAAATTTTACTGAACTCTCAAATTCATTTGAGAATCATAAATACTTATTTGACCAATTGCCAAAAATTACATTTTTTGACTTTAATCTTAATGAAAATAACTTTTACCTAAGTGGTTTCTCAAACATATCAGAAGAATATGAAAGTTCTGTAAAAATTGAAGATAATCAAATGATGAGAATTCTTCCAAATAATACAGTTGTCTTCAATAATTCAATAAAAACAAACCAAAAAAATGAAAAATACGAAGTTGGTAGACTTACTTTTCTTAGTAACTACTCAAATGTTGTAAATGAAATAATAATTTTTAAAAAAACAGATAACTCAATAATTGAATTAATTAAAAATGAAGTTGATGAAAAAGACAAAATAAATAAAATAAAAAATGATTCTATTTATCTAATGCTTAGGGATTTAGAATATGAACATAAAAATCTTTATGTTTTCGAAGAAGCAAAATATCTAATCATCTCTTCAGAATACAATTCATTAAAAGAATATATTGAAACTAAAAATGCTGGAGATTATTGGAGAAAAGACTTTAATTTTTCAAAATTTTTATCGATTATGAATAAAAATCAAAACAAAAATATACTGATAAATTTCAGAGAGTTCTTGAAGAATTATCCCTTTATCAGGAATGCTTTTTCTAAAGAAGTTGATATGCTATCTATACAGCTCAGCGATGTTAATAACAAGTATTATACTACACTCAATTTTAATTCTCATTCAACAGAATATGATCAAGTTAATAATAATATACTCTCTTTTAATGCTGATAATAATCTTATCTTAAAACCTCATATTTTCCTTAGTCATGTAAATAACCTACCTCAAGTAATTATTAATGATGAGAATAATTTTGTTTACCATCTTGACAATAAATTGAAAGAAATTTGGAGAGATTCAATAGATTCAGAAATTATATCAGAAATTTTTACAATTGATTATTATAACAATAGGAAAAAACAAATCTTATTTGCCACAAAAAATAAAGTTTATTGTTATGATAGATTAGGAAATATACTACCAGGTTTTCCAATTAATAATCCTCATCTATCAGGATATATACAAGACATTAATGTTATTGATTATGATAATTCAAAAAGATATAGAATATCAATATCATCAGAAAATAAAGCTTTTCTTATAGATAAATACGGAAAAAAACTAAAAGGATGGAATCCTTTAATCATGGAAGATAGAATAATTCAAGCTCCAAAACATTTTAGACTAAATGGTAAAGATTATATTTTGATATCACTTGAAAATGGGAATGTTTATTTAAAGAATAGAAGAGGGTTTGATTATGATGGATTTCCTCTGAAATTAGAAAATAATCTTTCAGAGGAAATTTATATTGACCTAAATCAAAATTTCAGAAATTCAAATTTAATTGCTCTTGATAATTTTGGCTTAACATATTTTATTGGATTAGATGGAAAAATTAAAAAACAAAATCAGATTTTCAGAAGAAGCAGAAATTCAAATTTTAAAATGTTGGTCGATCCTCTAAAGAGAAGCTATCATATATTATCAGTTGATGAAAATGTCATTTATAATAACGAAAAGACAATAAATTTTAAAAATGATAGAGACTTTGACTATCAATTTTATAATTTTGGAGAAGATGATAGTTTTACTATAATAACAGATCCTGTCAGTAAAAAATCTTATTCTTTTGACACAAATTTTAATACTAAATTCAAAAATATTTCAAACCAAAACAGAATTTCAATTATTAAGTCAAAAGGTGTATATAGTCTATATGCAACATTTAATAATACAATATCTATGATAGAAATAAAAAATTAAATATTTTTAAAAAAACTAACTAATATGCTATGAAAAACTCATCTGTATTCCTAATTGTTTTCTTATTCTTTTTTGTTGATATAAAAGCTCAAAAAAAGAATAAGTCTATCTCACAATCAATTAATTATGAAATTCCAAATCTAAACTGGAGATCTATAGGTCCTTACAGAGGCGGAAGGGCCTCATCTGTAACTGGTGTTTCTAACTCTGATAATACATATTACTTTGGAGCAACTGGGGGTGGAATTTGGAAAACAACAGATTCAGGTCAAAATTGGAGAAATATTTCTGATGGTTTCTTTGGGGGTTCAATTGGAGCAATATCAGCAAGTGAATCAGATCCAAATATATTGTATGTTGGTACCGGTGAAAAAACTGTAAGAGGAAATGTATCTCCGGGATATGGTGGGTTTTGGAAGTCAGATGATGCTGGAGAAACGTGGAAAAAAATGAATCTAGATATTGACCAGGTTCAAGTTGGAAGGATTGCGATTCATCCAAAAAATCCTGATATAGTTTATATAGGAATAATTGGAGACTTATTTAAAGACAGTAATAAACGAGGTGTTTATAAATCAACTGACGGAGGTGAAAGCTGGAGACAAGTTTTATTCTCAAATGAGAGATCTGGAGCAGTAGATATCTCTATTGATAAAAATAATCCAAGAATAATTTTTGCTTCTACTTGGAATATTAGAAGAACACCTTACAGTTTAGAAAGTGGAGGGGAAGGTTCTGGATTATGGAAATCTACCGATGGCGGAGAAACGTGGACAAATATTTCAGACAATGAGGGTTTACCTAGTGGTATTTGGGGAATTAGTGGGGTATCCGTCTCGCCTGTAAATTCTAAGAAAGTTTTTGCTTTGATAGAGAACAAAGAAGGAGGTTTGTTTAGATCTGATGATGGTGGTAGTTCTTGGGAAAAAGTAAATGAGGATAGAAATTTAAGGCAAAGGGCATGGTACTACACTAGAGTTTATGCTGATACACAAAATGAAAATAGGGTCTATGTTATGAATGTATCCTTCTGGAGATCAGAGGATGGTGGAAAATCGTTTGATAGATACAGAACCCCGCATGGAGATCACCACGACTTATGGATTGATCCTGAAAATAATAAAAGATTAATTGTTGCTGATGACGGTGGAGCACAGGTTAGTAGTGATGACGCAAATAATTGGTCCACTTACATGAATCAACCTACTGCCCAGTATTACAGAGTTGCTACAGATAACAGTTTTCCATACAACATCCTAGTTGCCCAACAAGATAATAGTACACAGAGGGTGCCTCACAGAGTAAATTCTGGTGGTATTTCAGAGAGAGATTGGGAGAGATCTGCAGGTGGTGAAAGTGCTCACCTAGCTGCAAAACCTGACAATCCAGATATTGTATACGGTGGAAGTTATGGAGGTTACCTAACAAGACTAGACCATTCAACTGGGGAGGTAAGGTCTGTTAACGTATGGCCAAATAATCCAATGGGACATGGAGCAGAAGATATGAAGTTCAGGTTTCAATGGAATTTTCCGATATTCTTTTCTCCTCACGATCCAAATAAACTATATACAACATCAAACAGATTTCATGTGTCATATAATGAAGGTGAAAAGTGGGAAGTATTTAGTCCAGATTTAACGAGAAATGAAAAGGAAAAGCTTGGACCCTCCGGTGGTCCTATAACTAAAGATAATACTGCAGTGGAATATTATGCCACGATCTTTGCAGCATGTGAATCTCCTTACGAGAGAGATTTACTCTGGGCAGCATCAGATGATGGTTTAATACATTTATCTAGAGATGGTGGAAAGAATTGGGAAGATGTCACTCCAGATAATTCTCCAAAATATCTTATGTGGAACAGTGTTGAGCCAGATCCATTCGTAAAGGGTGGACTTTATGCTGCTGGAACATTATACAAAACAGGTGACTTTCAACCTTATATGTACAAAACTAAAGATTATGGTAAGACCTGGGAACAAATAACAAACGGAATACCAAATAATCATTTCACCAGAGTATTGAGAGCAGATCCAAATAAAGAAAAACTTCTCTATGCAGGAACAGAATCAGGTATGTATATTTCATTTGATGATGGAATTTCATGGAATTCGTTTCAACTAAATCTACCTCTTGTACCAATAACTGACTTGACAATAAAGAATAACAATTTGATTGCAGCTACTCAAGGTAGATCTCTGTGGCTGATCGATGACTTAACTCCATTACATCAGCTTAGTAAAGAGGTGAATAATGCATCATCGAAGTTATTTAAACCTATTGACAGTTACAGGATGGGTAGTCCTGGTAGAGGAACTCCGAGAAATGCTGGAAAAAATCACCATAATGGAGTTGAAGTTTTCTTTAATATTGATAATAAAATATTAAATGAGAATACTTCTGTGACTCTGGAATTTCTTGATAATGAAAAAAAATTAATTAAAAAGTATGATAACCAATCAGATGAAAATGTACTAGATATCAATGGTGAAAAAAATTCATTTGTTTGGAACATGAGATACGATGATGCTAAAGGTTTTGATGGATTAATTATGTGGTCTGCAAGCCTTCGAGGTCCAATTGCTTCACCTGGTCAATATTTTGTGAAATTAACAGTAAATGAAAAATCTGAGGAACAATCATTTAACATTTTAAAAGATCCTAGAAGTAATTCGACAGATGAAGATTTAAAAAAACAGTTTGATTTTTTACTTAGTGTAAGAGATAAAGTTTCTGATATACACCAGACAATAATTGATATAAGATCAAGTAGATCACAACTTATTGATTTAAAAAGCAAAATATCAGATAAATATCCTGACATGGAAAATTCAATCACTGGTGTAATATCAAGAATAACTTTAATTGAGGAAAAATTATACCAAACAAAAAATAAAAGTGGTCAGGATCCACTTAACTTCCCTATCAGATTAAATAATAAATTAGCACATCTAACAAGTGTTGCCTCCGTTGGTAATTTTAAACCCACTGATCAAATGTATAATGTTAGAGATGAATTAATTGGGCTTATTGATAAAGAACTCAAAATGTGGAATGATATTAAAGAGAATGATTTGGTTAAATTAAATTCCACTATAATAGAAAATAACATCCAATTAATTACTATTAATTAAATTCGCCTAGATTTAATTAATGCTTGATGAGTAATATTATTGCAATTGTTGGAAGACCAAATGTTGGTAAATCTACCCTCTTTAATAGATTAGTTGAAAAAAGAAAAGCCATTATTCATGATGAAAGTGGTGTTACAAGAGATAGACATTACGGTTTATCTGACTGGAATGGAAAAACATTTACAGTAATTGATACAGGAGGATACGTCGAAAATTCAGATAATATTGTTGAAAATAAAATTAAGAAGCAAGTAAAATTAGCTTTAAATGAAGCCTCTGTCATTTTATTCATGGTTGATTGTAAGGATGGTATAACACCATTAGATTATGATTTCTCAAAGGTAATTAGAGAGCTAAATAAGGATACAATCCTTGTTGCCAATAAAGCAGACAATAATAAACTAGAAATAAATTCTAACGAGTTTTATGAACTTGGTTTAAAAAATACTCCTATGATTCCTATATCTTCAATTAATGGTTCAGGAACTGGAGAATTACTTGATTTAGTTTCAAATAAAATTAATAATGATGATAAACTATCTCAAGTCAATTTACCTAGAATATCAATTCTTGGAAGGCCTAATGTTGGAAAGTCTTCATTTACTAATGCAATCTTAGGTGAGGAAAGAAATATTGTCACCGAGATATCAGGAACGACCAGAGATTCCATTGATACAGAATACAATATGTTTAATAAAAACTTCATAATTACTGACACCGCAGGAATAAGAAAAAAATCTAAAGTAAAAGAAAATATTGAATTCTACTCAGTAATGAGATCTATTCAAGCTCTTGAGAATAGTGATGTTGCTATAATTATGATAGATGCAAACCAGGGATTTGAAGGACAAGACATGAATATTTTATCACTTGCAGTAAAATATAAAAAAGGTGTCATAATTATGGTAAATAAGTGGGACCTTATAAAAAAAGACAATAGTTCTCTGAGAGAATATGAGAAAAATATACAAAATAAAATTAGTCCATTTTCATATATACCAATAATCTTTTCATCTGTTCTTAAAAAACAGAGGATACTTCAAACTCTTGAAAAATCACTAGAAATCTTTGAGAATAGAAAACAAAGAATCTCAACTTCTCAGCTTAATAATAAGTTACTACCTGAAATTCAAAAATATCCCCCCCCATCAACAAAGGGTAAGTACATTAAAATAAAATATATAACTCAATTGCCAATTAACACCCCTACCTTTGCTTTTTTCTGTAATTTACCTCAATATATAAAGGAGCCTTACAAAAGATTTCTAATGAATAAATTAAGAGATCATTTTACCCTCGATGGTGTTCCAATATCTTTAGTTTTCAGAAAAAAATAGGGTTTAAATAATTAATTAAATATTATTTTTGAATATGAAATATGATTTTGTTAGGATTGAAAAATACTGGCATAATTTCTGGGATAAAAACAAAACATTTAAAGCAGAAATTAATAAGAAGCCAAAATATTATGTGATGGATATGTTTCCTTATCCCTCTGGCTCTGGACTTCATGTTGGTCATCCTCTTGGATATATTGCTTCTGATATAATTTCTAGATTTAAAAAATTAAAAGGTTACAATGTGTTACATCCTATGGGATTCGATTCATTTGGTCTTCCTGCTGAGCAATATGCAATTAAAACTGGTCAACATCCAAAAAAAACAACTGAAGAAAATATTAAAAAATTTAAAGAGCAATTGAGTCAATTGGGTCTATCATATGATTGGGACAGAGAAGTAAGGACAAGTGATAGTAAATATTATAAGTGGACACAATGGATATTTTTAAAGCTTTATAATAGTTATTATAATCACAAAAAAAATAAGGCAGAAAAGATTGAAAAATTAAAAATTCCTCCGGGATTATCTGAAGATGAAAAAAGAAAATATATTGATTCTAAAAGATTAGCATATATTGATGAAGTTGATGTTAATTGGTGTGAAGAATTAGGAACAGTTCTATCAAATGAAGAAGTTATTGGTGGAGTGAGTGAAAGAGGAGGTTTTCCGGTAATTAGAAAACCCATGAGACAATGGGTAATGAGAATTACAGATTATTCAGAAAGACTTCTTGAGGATTTAGATACTCTAGACTGGCCAGAATCAATAAAAATATCACAAAAAAACTGGATTGGTAAATCTTCTGGTGCAGAAATCTCATTTCCAGTACTAGAAAATCAAAAGATTGATGTTTTCACAACTAGACCCGACACAATTTATGGCGCAACTTATTTAGTTTTAGCTCCTGAACATAAACTTGTTAAAAGACTTACCACAAATGAAAATAAAAATGATATAAAAGGTTACATTGAAAAAACAGCAAAAAAAAGTGAGTTAGAGAGACAGGAGAATGAAAAAAATAAAACAGGTGTTTTTACAGGTTCTTACGCAATTAATCCAATATCTAATAATAAAGTGCCGATTTGGATTTCAGATTATGTTTTATCAAGCTACGGAACAGGTGCAATAATGGCAGTTCCTGCGCACGATGAGAGAGATTATGAGTTTGCTTCTAAATTTAACCTTGAGATTAGACAAGTAATAAGTCACAATACTGATGAAAAATGTTATACCGGTGATGGAAAAATAATAAACTCAGATAAATTCGATGGTACTGACAATAACGATTTCAAAAAAATAATTACTGATACACTTAAGAAATTAAATCTTGGTAAAAAAACTATAAATTATAAGTTAAGAGACTGGATATTTACAAGACAAAGATACTGGGGAGAACCTATACCAATAATACATAATAATGGAAAGCAATATCCAGTAGAAGAAAATGAGTTGCCTGTTAAATTACCAGAAGTTGAAAGTTATCTTCCAACTGCAGATGGTTTATCCCCTCTCGCTAGAAGTAAAGAGTGGGTAAATATTAAGGTAGGAAAAGATAATTTTCAAAGAGAAACAAACACAATGCCTCAGTGGGCTGGATCATGCTGGTATTATTTAAGGTATCTTGATCCAAATAACGAAGAAATTTTTGCTGACGAAAATAAAATAAAATATTGGATGCCTGTTGACCTATATATTGGAGGAGCAGAACATGCAGTTCTTCATCTTTTATATTCAAGATTTTGGCACAAAGTATTATATGATTTAGGTCATGTGAATACCTCAGAGCCCTTCAAGAAGTTGGTTAATCAGGGAATGATACTTGGTAGATCAAATTTTATTTATAGAATTAAAAACACCAATAAATTCGTTTCACATAACTTAAGAAAAAAATATGAATATACTAAGCTACATGTTGATGTTAATATTGTTGAAAATGATAGGTTAAACATAAAAAAATTTAAAAATTCTTCGAAAGAATATCAAGACGCTGAGTTTATATTTGAAGAGAATGAATATGTGTGTGGATATGAAACTGAAAAAATGTCTAAGTCAAAAAGTAATGTTGTAAACCCTGACAATATAATTAGTGGATATGGTGCAGATACATTGAGAATGTACGAAATGTTTTTGGGACCACTTGAGCAATCAAAACCATGGAATACAAATGGAATTGAAGGAGTATTTAAATTTTTAAATAAGGTGTGGAATTTATTCCATTCAAATGATCAATTTAATGTCTCTGATAAAAAACCTGAAAAAAATGAATTAAAAAATCTTCACATAGCTATTAAAAAAATTGAAAATGATATTGAAAGACTTTCAATAAATACCTGTATTAGTCAGTTAATGATTACAGTTAATGAAATGAGTAGAATCAAATGTAATAAAAGAGAGATTCTTGAACCATTTCTTATTGTCTTATCATCATTTGCTCCTCATCTATCTGAGGAGTTATGGTCAAAGTTAGGACACAAGGAAAGTATTTCATTATCTGGATACCCAAAATATAACGATAAATTTTTGGATGAGGATGAATTCGAGTATCCAATTATGATTAATGGAAAGTTAAGAACAAAAATCAAGTTTAGTTTAGAGGCAAATGGAGATGAAGTTAAGAAACAGGTGGTTCAGGATGATATAATTTTAAAATGGATAGAAAATAAAAATGTCAAAAAAATTATTTTTGTACCTAAGAAGATAATAAATATAGTCTTATAATTTTTTAATTATCAAAATCATTCAGTATCCTATCTACCCATAACGAATACATCTCTCTTGAAGGATGTAAACTATCTTCAGCTATTAAATATTTTTTTTCTTTTGCTTCTCTTGAAATATCAGTTACATCATAAAATCTTATGTTATATTTATCTACAATCTTTCTTTTTATCAAATTATACTGATCAATCTCTTTATAAATTTTATCTCTATTTTTAAAACCAAAAGGTGTAACACCATAGTCAGGAATCGATATTACAAAAACTTTACTTCTATCAATTGCGTACTGAATTGATAAATTTAGAAGATACTCAAATTCCTTTTCAAAAATGGATATATCATACTCTCTATACTGATTATTAACACCAATTAGTAAAGAAACATAGTCATATTTATTATTGATATTTAAAGAATTTAAAGTGTCAATTAACTCTCCAGTTGTCCATCCTGTTTTTGCTATTATATTAACATTATCTATTTTTTTTAATTCATTTTTTAATTGGTGAGGATAAGAGTCAATTAAATTTAATGACTCTGCTATTGTATAAGAATCTCCAAGGGCAAGATAGTTGTATCTTTTTTCACTTTTTTCGTTTATTTGACAAGATAATCCAAGAAAAAATATAACTATTAAAAAAAAATTTCTTGTCATGAAAAAATACGTCTTACAACAACTACAATAATTCCAATTAAAAACATTAAAATAGATAGCTTATTTACTGTGTGCATAGCTTTTAAGCTGAAGTTAGACTTTTTGTTAGGATCATTTTTTCTGAAGAAATAATTTAAAACCTCAGAAAAATCAAAGTAATACGATATTTTTTTTTGCTTGTTTTTCATATTTTTATTTTAAGGGTCAATCCAATTACCATCATTTTTTATTAAATCAATTAGTTCATTAACACCATCTTCATAATTTATTGCACGCTTAACGACTTCTTGTCCTCTATATAAAGTGATTTTATCTTTACCTGAACCCACATAACCATAATCTGCATCTGCCATTTCTCCGGGACCATTAACAATACATCCCATTATCCCTATTTTTAACCCTTTGAGATGATCCGTCTTTTCTCTTATCATAGCTGTTGTTTTTTGTAAATCAAATAATGTCCTTCCACAAGATGGACAGGATATAAAATCAGTTGATGTGACTCTTACACGAGCAGCCTGCAAAATTTTAAAGCTAAGAGAATTAAGTCTATTATAATTTATATCTGATTTTTTACTAGATCTTAAAAATATACCATCACCCATGCCTTGAATAAATATTCCTCCAAGGTCTGTAGATGATTGTACAATTAACTTATCGGAATAACTAAAATCATAGCTTTTACTTATTATAATGGGTAGACTTACAGGTGTAGAAAGGAAAAAAGACCTCATATCAGGCATAAAATGATCATTTTTAGAATGAAGAATTAATACGGCATTATTTGGTAAGTTACTGCTCTTAAGTAATTCTATTTCATTTGTACATACCCTTATAAAATTTAAATTATCAGAAAATTCTTTAATACTTCCCAAAGATGAAATTTCAATTAATGGATAAGTTGAATTAACGTTTTTCTTAACTAACCAGTTCTCGTAGTCTAGAATTAAATTATATTGAAGAATATTAGATTCTATTTCATTATTACCTATATAAATATAATCAGGAGATGTATCTTCAAGATCCCATTTATTTAAAGCATTATTATATTTTATCCCTAGTTTGTTAATTATTTTATCTTCAATTTTTTTAATTCCAGACAAATCACTAACTACTACCGGTAAAAAATCTCCACCAATATTTAAAACCTCTGTTGATTCTCTTTTTTCATAATGAAATGGTGAGAAACTAAATTCTTTAGGAATAAAAATTTTCTTATGATTATCTCTTTCTTTATATCTATTAATTAAAAGACTTGCAACTGGAGATTCAAATTCAGGTTCTTCAGTTAATGATACCCTAACGGTATCACCTATACCATCATCTAATAACGACCCAATTCCAATTGCAGACTTAATCCTACCGTCCTCACCATCTCCTGCTTCTGTGACTCCTAAATGAATTGGATATTTTTTTAAATCTGAATCTTCGAGACTTTCAACTAATAACCTATAAGCATGCACCATAACTAGTGGGTTACTTGCCTTCATAGATAATACTATATTATAGAATTTATGATCTTCACATATTCTTAGATATTCTAGTGCTGACTCGACCATGCCTTTAGGTGTATCACCAAATCTACTTAATATTCTATCAGAAAGAGAACCATGGTTTGTACCAATTCTCATTGCAGTCCCGTTCTTTTTACAAATTTTAATTAGAGGTGATACCTTTTCATATATTCTTTCTATTTCTTCATTATAGGTATTATCATCATATTCTATAATCTTGAACTTTTTTGTGTCTGAATAATTTCCAGGATTTATTCTAACCTTTTCCACAATCTCAGCTGAAATTTCTGCAGCTTTTGGAGTGAAATGAATATCAGCAATTAAAGGAACATTATAACCTTGCTTTCTCAATTCATTCTTAATATTTGATAAGTTTTTGGCAGCTCCCAAACTTGGTGCTGTTATTCTAACAAACTCGCAGCCTGAGTTAACCATTCTTATTGTTTGGTCAACGGTAGACATTGTATCCATTGTGTCAGTAGTTGTCATTGATTGTATTCTTATTGGATTATTCCCTCCTATTCCAGAATCACCAATATTTACTATGTGAGACCTTCTTCTTTTGTATCTAAATAGACCTTTATTGAAGAATTTATTCAAAATATATTATTTAAATGTCACCAAGTTGTGGACGTATGACTATTTCTTCAACTGTAGCTCCTGGCGAAGTATCATATGCAGAGAAAATAGATTTTCCTACGTCATCAACATTTATAAAACGTTCATCAGGTAAGGATGTTCCGTCCCAACTTCCTGTACGAGTTGCTCCGGGTAAAACAGCAGTTACTTTTATATTTAATTTTTTAAATTCTTCTCTAAGGCACTGACTAAAACCATAAAGTGCAAATTTAGAAATGCAGTATGAACCTCCATTTTCATATGCAACTTTGCTTGCAATAGAACATATATTAAATATGTGACCAAACTTCTGATTAATAAATTTTTTTGAAAACCCTCTTGTTACCCAATAATTCGAGTAAAGGTTTGTATTAATCATAAATTCTAGTGCATTTTCATCTTCACTCATTAATTGTCCAGGAATAAAAGTCCCTACATTATTAACTAATACATCAATATTATTAGTGTTAGAATTAACAAATTCAACAAATTTATTGCAACCTTCTTTCTGAGATAAATCTGCTTCAATTGAACTAAAAACAATATTTGGATTTACTTTTTTGATCTCATCCTCAACTAATTTTAAATCAGTCTTTTTTCTTGAGCAGGTAAAAATATTAAAATCATTTTCAGCAAATTTTAATAGAGTTGATCTACCCATTCCTTTTGAGCCTCCTGTTAGTGCTATTGTTTTTTTCATTAGATTAAATTCTCATTTTAATTTAATAATTTGTATGTATATTAATGAAAAATAAGTTAATAAATTGAAAAAATTTGGTAAGTATATTCTATTTATGATCTCTCTATTGGAGAGAAGAGAGAAATTTAGAACCTATTTCTCCCTCACAATAAATGAATGTATAAAAATTGGGTATGATAGCCTGTTTATTGTTTCAATAGTATCGATTTTTATGGGTGCAGTTACCACCATTCAAACTGCATTTAATTTAGTTGGACCACTAATCCCTGACTACGTAATATCATTGGTAGTAAGGGACATGACACTATTAGAATTATCTCCTACAATTATTGCTATAGTATTCGCTGGAAAAGTTGGATCAAATATTGCTGGTGAATTAGGTACCATGAGAATAACAGAGCAAATTGATGCACTTGAAGTAATGGGTGTAAACTCTTCCTCATACCTTGTGCTCCCAAAAATCATAGCTTCCTTACTGATGTTTCCCATTCTAGTAATTATTTCTGCAACCCTTGCAATTGGAGGTGGATATTTGGCTGGAGTTTTAACAGATGTAATAACAGGACAAGAGTATATATATGGATTAAGATATGAGTTTAACCCGTTTAACATACCTTTCGCTCTTGTTAAATCATATGTGTTTGCCTTTATTGTAGCTTCAATTTCATCTTTTCAAGGATATTATACATCAGGTGGTGCTCTTGAGGTAGGTAAGTCTAGCACTAACGCGGTAACTAACAGTTGTATAGCTATTTTAATTTCAGATTACGTCTTAGCTCAGGTATTATTATGATTAAAATTAAAAACATATCAAAATCATTTGAGGATAAACAGGTTCTTTTTGATATCTCTGGAAAATTTGAGAAAGGTAGAACGAACTTAATTATAGGAGCAAGTGGTACTGGAAAAAGTGTTCTTCTTAAATGTCTTGTTGGTCTTCTTGAACCAGATGTAGGGAGTGTATTGTTTGATGGTAGAGACTTTTCAAGTGCAAATAAAAAGCTCACGACTGAGATAAGAAGAGAAATTGGGATGCTATTCCAAGGAAGTGCTTTATTCGATTCAAAAAATGTTGAGGAAAACGTTAAATTTCCTTTAGATATTCTAACAGAGACACCAGAAAAAGAAAAGTTAGAAAAAGTAAATCATTGCTTAGAATTAGTAGGATTAAATAAAGTAAATCAAAAAATGCCTTCCGAGTTAAGTGGAGGAATGAAGAAGAGAGTTGGCATTGCAAGAGCTATTGTAAATGACTCAAAATATCTATTCTGTGATGAACCCAACTCGGGTCTAGATCCACTAACTGCAATTAAAATTGATGATTTAATTTTAGAACTTACACAAAAACTAAATACAACAACTATTGTAGTAACTCACGATATGAACTCAGTTGTAGAAATAGGAGAATATATTATGTTCTTACACGAGGGAAAAAAGCTTTGGGAAGGAAATAATAAGAAAATATTAAAAACAAATATTAAGGAGTTGAATGAGTTTGTGTTTTCAAATAAGTTAATGAAAAAGATTAAATAGTAATCAATCAACTAAAGAAGCTACCCTTTTCTTTATCTTCCTTTTGCTTTCCTGGTCTTTGACATAAATCCTACTCCTATAATACCAGAAAACTGCACCTATAATTATTAGAACATAAGTAGAGGTAAATAAATACACAATCCCAGAATTTATACTAGATGATATTCCAGTGCCACCAGAATTAGCATCACTTTCAACAATACCTCTACACATTGAACAACCTTGAGATATAGTATCATTTGTGAAGAATATAAATAGGATAATGAGTGAAAATATTTTTTTCATTAGAATTGATAAAAAGGACTTATCATAAAATAAACTAGTACACCAGAAACTGATACATACAACCAAATTGGAAATGTGTATTTAACAATCTTTTTGTGTTTATCAATTTTATTAGTCAAAGAGTAATAAAATGCAAATAAAACGAAAGGCACAACAACTATTGAAAGAAGAATATGTGATATTAGTAAGAAGAAATAAATAATTCTCGAGTCACCCAGATATTTTGTGCTTTCAACTGAGGAATGATAAATAATATACGATAGTAAAAAAATTGCACCAAGTGTAAAAGCTAAAGTATTTAGCCTTTGGTGTAGAACAATATTCTTTTTATACTTTATAAAATAAAAGGATAAGATCAATAATAACGAGGTTAGAGAATTAATTACTGCATTAAAGTGAGGTAGTTTATAAGTCCACTCTCCAAAGATTGAGATCTTACTGGGCATAAAAAGTAGAACTGCAACGGCCACAGGAATTAGTATTGAAATCGCAACTATAACGTTAACACCCAAATATTTATCTTTCATACCTATTAATTATATCGATCTCAACATTTAATCTATCGTATTCATCGAGATCATTTAGATCATAAATACCTCTTACCATTTGTTCCTTATCAAGAAGTAAGACGTGATCATCACCATTATCAGTATCAAAACATTTTTTCCCTTCTTTTATATCAAAAAAACATGTCTCGATTACTTTCCATTCTAAATTACGAGCGATAGAAGATAATGTTATAATTTCAATATTCTTATTTGAATACAATTTATTAAGTAGATTATCAACTAAAGGGTTTTTAAGTTTATATCTCACATCAACAAGAAAAACATTATCATTCCTTTCTTTGTTACGAAAATTAAAACTTGATAGTGTTTTGTAGCAATCATATCTTACTTCAGATACCTCGTATGTATTATTTCCAAAGATCCTTAAAAAAAAATAGATTATTACAGGTAGAAGAATGGAAAATGAAAGAATAAAAACCTTTTTTAGGTTAATCATTAAAAGTAAATAGCTTGGTATATAGCATCAGCTTGGATAAACAAGGCACCTAATAACCAAACAACGAAAACTGTTGGAATTAAAATGGTCCACATTAAGGATTTTTGTTCATGAGCAAGGTGCATGAACTCTGCAACTATATATCCTGCCTTTACAAATGTCATACCAATAAATAAAAAGATCTTAAAGCTTTTCCAAGATTCAGGGAACTGAAGAGCAACATAAAATTCTGCTGCCGTAACTAAACCAAGAATAATTGCCACTTTCCAAATCTTCCATATTTTTGATTTATCAGCTGGCTCTGGTTTTATTGTAGAAATTTCTGGTTCAATCATACCCTTAAACTAAATAAAAAAATGTAAAAACAAAAACCCATACTAGATCAACAAAATGCCAATAAAGGCCGACTTTCTCAACCATTTCATAGTGACCTCTTCTCTCAAGTATACCAACTGTAGCTTGGTAAAATATTAAGAAGTTTAATGCGACACCACTAAATACATGGAAGCCGTGAAATCCAGTAATAAAGAAGAAAAAAGCAGCAAAATCAGGGGGTCCGTATTGATTTAACTGAAGATTTGCACCATAAATCATACTTCCATCAATAAGTTTTGAACCAGCATCAGTCCCATGAATAAAGTGGGACCACTCCCAAGCTTGGCAACCTAGGAAAACAAGCCCACCAAAAATTGTCCATATCATCCACTTTTCGACTGCCTGTCTATCCATTCTATGTCCTGCCTCAACGGCAAGAACCATTGTTACACTGCTAAGAATTAAAATAAATGTCATTAATCCAACAAATACTAGAGGTAACTCAACCCCATGAAAGAAAGGAAATGCTTCAAAAACTTTTTCTGGCACAGGCCAGTAAGATTGAGAGAAAGAAAAATCAGATAGTGATCCCTCGTACCCTGGATGTTTAAATCTAATAACCCCATAAGCTATCAAAAAGGCTGAAAATGTAAAAGCATCAGATATGAGAAAGAACCACATCATAAGTTTTCCATAACTTGCCTTAAATGGTTCAGTTCCTCCTGCCCAAAGGTCCTTATTTGAAGAAGATAAAGTAGCTTGGTTTGCCATTTCTATATGTTATAAAAATACAAAGTAATAAATAAATAAACCCACATTCCGGCAAGAAAATGCCAATATGTTGTTGACATCTCAATACTCAGTAAGTTTTTAGAGTGTACATTTAACTTTATTGCTGAATTATATATATATAATATGAAAATAAGACCAGAGATGAGGTGAAATGCATGCACTCCACTTAAAATATATATGAAGGAACCATCGGGATGTCCAACAAAAAATACCCCACCTTCAACTAACTGAACCCAACCATAATACTGAAATAGAAGAAATAACGCTCCAGTTACAAAGCTTCCTAAGAGATATAATTTTTGGGTTTTAAAATCGTCTTTTTTGGTACTAAAATATGAAAGCTGCTTGAAGATACTACTTAGGATTACCACAATTGTGGAATAGTAAAACATTGAAGGAAGATCGACATTAAATCCACCTGGCTCTCCTTTTTTTACAATATAAGCACTTATTAATGATACAAATATCATTGATATTGATATCATAAATATCCATATTAAGAAAATTTTTGGATTCATTCTTAATATTTTAGGTACTGAATTTTCTTTCATAAAAATTTAAATTTTATCTAAAACATAACTTATTTGAACAATAGGTAAATAAATAAATGAACTAAACATTACCTTAACTGCAGACTCCCTTGAATAATCATTAATAAGCTTGAAAGTTTGAGCTAAAAAAATGATTGCAAAAAATACTGCAACTGCTCCAGATATTATACCCGTAATTCCAAAAATTGTTGGGAGAAGACCTAACGGAATTAGAAATAGTGTATATATCATGATATTTACAGCTGTCTTTAAATTTTTTTCTCCATTATTTGGTAAAAGTTTAAATCCAGCTTTTTTGTAATCATCATCATACATCCAAGCTATAGCCCAAAAGTGAGGGAATTGCCAGATGAATTGAATACTAAAAATTATTATTGCTTCTAAAGTTATCTGACCAGTTGAGGCTACCCAACCTATAAGAGGTGGAAGTGCACCTGGGATTGCTCCAACAAAAACAGCAATTGGACCAATTTTTTTCATAGGGGTGTAAATAAATGAATAAAGAATTAATGATATAAATGATAATAGCGCAGAATATATATTTAAATAAAAGGAAATCAAAAATAGACCTATAATCATAGAAAAAATAGACATTATAACAGACTTATAAATAGATATCCTACCCGTTGGAATAGGTCTCTTATTTGTTCTATTCATCATTTTATCTAAATCTTTTTCTAAAATTTGGTTATTAATTACAGAGGAAGAGCTTATCAGATACCCACCAACTAAAAGAATAAACACATCATTAATATCAACTGTATTCGGTGAGATAAAAAAACCAAAAACTGATGATAGAGCAACTAGAAGAGAAAGTCTAAACTTAGTTATCTCAAAGAATAGTTTAATATTTTCAATCATAATATAAAACGCAAATATAGTTTTTGAGAATATAAGATTCATTATACTATGTTTTTTTTAAAGAAAAGTTTAAAAGTAGAATATAAAACTGTAATCCAAATGCTATAAAAGCTATGAAAAGATGTATTGGTTGAAGAATTTTAGGAATTGAAAAATATGCCATACCAGCTCCAACTAAGATTTCAGAAATAATTATAACGAGCATAATTACAGAAAGAAGTTTGAAATAATTGTGTGTTTTAAATTTTAAATAAATAGTTACAACTGTCATGATCTGAAATAAAAGAATCAAAAGAGAGAAGGACCTATGTATTTTAAATGAGTTATTTAAAGATTCTATTATGTTTTCTCTAAAATTAAATCCATATAATTTTAATAATTCATCAACTGACTCTCTTACCTCAGTTCCTAAAACCATTTGAATAATAAATAATGTTAGACTAATAACAATAAAAAAATTGAGAGGCTTACTCCTACCATAATTGTTTTCATTTTTTGAAGATAAATGATAGCAAAGAATAACATTACATATTATCAATAAAGCTACAATAACATGAAAAGTAATTAGACCTGATAATAAGTTTGTTGAAACAACAATTGAACCAACCCAGGCCTGAAAAAAGACTAATACTAGAGATAGAAAAGATAATAAAATCAATTTTCGGTTCAATGGTTTTAAAAATATCGAACATAAAAAAACAAATAGTAGTGATAATCCAACAAGAGCTCCAATTAGTCTATTTATATATTCTGTCCATGTTTTAAAAACATTGAAACTTTCACCTTTTTTAATTTCTGGATCACTTTTAATTTTTTCAGAAAGCTTATTTAACCCAAAAAAAGACAAAACTGAGCTTAACCTTTCATTCTTTTTAATTCTTCCTTCAATAAAGATTTTTTCATAATTTTCTGGTAATTGGTCAACAGATATTGGAGGAATATACATACCAAAACACTTTGGCCAGTCAGGACAACCCATACCTGAACCTGTGCACCTAACTACCCCACCAGCTAGGATTAGAATGTATAATAGAAATAGGCTAACCTTTGTTGAAAGATTGTAATTTAATCCTAACCAATTTAACATTTTAAAAATCTAAAGATAAATATCTATCTTGATGAATCCTCTGGCATATTTGACTCTGGTGTTTTAGTCAAAGGTATATGCTGTGGAATGTAATCCTTTTCTGATCCAGGTTTACTGTAATCATAAGGCCATCTCTCTACTTTAGGTATCGCTCCAGGCCAGTTTCCATGACCAGGTTCTCTCGGTGTTGTCCACTCAATAGTATTTGAATTCCAAGGATTTTTTGTAGCTTTTCTGCCTCTATACATTGAATAAAAAAAGTTGAAAAGGAAAACAAATTGAGCTATAAAAGTTATTATGGCTGCAAAACTCACGAATGTATTTAAATCAATAAATGATTCAATTCTACCAGTTTCAAAATTTGTAAATGAATAATATCTTCTTGGAAATCCTGCTATTCCAATATAATGAAGTGGGAAAAAAACTAAATATGCACCAATGAAAGTAACCCAAAAATGAAAATAACCTAGTGTCCTGTTCATCATCCTTCCAAACATCTTTGGAAACCAGTGATAAACACCAGCAAAAAGACCGAAGAAAGAGGCGCTACCCATAACTATATGAAAATGAGCAACCACAAAGTAAGTGTCATGAAGATTAATATCAACAACAGAGTTCCCTAAGAATAATCCAGTTAATCCTCCAGATATAAAAAATGATACAAGACCAATAGAGAATAACATGGCAGGAGTAAATACGATGTTACCTCTCCACAATGTTGCTATGTAGTTAAAAGCCTTCACGGCAGATGGTACTGCAATTATTAGCGTTAAAATAGTAAATACAGAACCTAAAAAAGGATTCATTCCTGATATAAACATATGGTGGGCCCATACAACAAATGATAGAACACCTATACCAAAGATTGAATAAACCATTGCCCTATAACCAAAAATAGGTTTTCTGGAGCATGTCGCAATAATTTCAGATGTAATACCGAGTGAAGGTAATATTACAATATAAACCTCAGGGTGACCAAGGAACCAAAACAGATGCTGAAATAATATTGCACTACCACCTTGATTAGATAGAGCTTCACCTGCTATGTATATATCAGATAAGTAAAAGCTTGTTCCAAAAGATCTGTCCATTATCAATAATAATGCAGCTGAAAGAAGTACTGGGAATGATAAAACACCGAGTATAGCTGTTACAAGAAATGCCCATATAGTAAGTGGCATCCTAAAGAAAGTCATACCCTCGGTACGTAAATTGATAACAGTAGTAATATAATTTAGTGAACCCAATAATGCAGAAACAATAAATAATGCCATAGAAACTAGCCATAAGGTCATTCCCATTCCCGAGCCTGATACAGCTTGAGGCAGTGCACTAAGAGGAGGGTAAATTGTCCAACCACCACTAGCAGGACCTCCTTCTACAAAAATAGAAACGAACATTACTATGCTTGAAAGAAAGAAAAACCAATATGATAACATATTCATGAAACCACTTGCCATATCTCTAGCACCTATCTGAAGAGGAATTAAGAAATTACTGAATGTCCCACTCAATCCAGCAGTAAGAACAAAAAAGACCATAATTGTTCCATGCATGGTAATTAAAGCTAGATATACTTCAGGATCAATTTTTCCTTGAGGGGTTAACCAATTTCCAATTATTGGACTAAGTGCTGTTAGATCCATATCAGGAAAACCAAGTTGTATTCTAAACAAAGATGACAATGCACCACCAACTATAGCCCAAAAGATTCCAGTTATTAAGAACTGTTTAGCAATCATTTTGTGGTCTTCACTAAATATATATTTAGTTATAAAACTTTGCTCATGGTGATCATCATGATGATCATGCTCTTGCACTTTAGGTTTGGTTGAGGTTTTAGTAATCTCCATAATTAATCATTTAATAATGCTACGTCTGTTGAATTATTTTTTATGAAATTAGCATAATAATCTGGATTTTTTTCAATCCATGATTTTTGTTCATTTTTCCATTTTATATATTCCCATTCCTCCTCAACTATTACTGTATGCTTCATTGAAAAATGAGCTCTTCCACATATTTTATTACATACAATTTCAAAGTTAAAATTCTCGTTGCCAGTTTCTTCTCTCATCTCAGCAGTCGTTTTGGTAGGTATAAACCACATTTGCGTTGGCATACCTGGTACTGCATTCATTTGAGATCTCATATATGGTAGATAGACACTATGAATTACATCTCTAGCTTTTATTTTGAAAAGTACAGGTTTTCCTTTTGGTATATGAATTTCTCTTGGCATGAAGTCGTCTAAAGACGATGAATCTGTAAAATCGATTCCGACAATATTATCAACATCAATTAGTTTATAATTAGCATCTCCTAACTCATTATCTGGACCAGGGTATCTTGAAGCCCATGCAAACTGATATCCCATAACCTCAATTACCTCTGCATCTTTAGGAGGAGGTCCCATTATGTTATTCCATTTTACAAGTCCCCATCCAATTAGACCAACAAGTACAATTGCAGGGATAACTGTCCAAACAATTTCTAATTTATGGTTTTCAGGATAGAAATAAGCTTTTCTTTCTTTCTTATACCTATACCTATACCCAAAATAGAACATTACGACTTGTGTTATGATAAATACAGTAAATGTAACTGCCATTGTTACCCAAAAAAGTAGCTCAACTTCTGGCGCGTGTTTAGATGCCATTGGTAAAAAATAATTTTCAAATTGGTCATAAGAATACCAGAAAATGACAGCAAATGATAGAAACATGAAAACAACTCCAGAAATTGCGTTAAAAGAATTGTTAGAATCTTCGAATGAGGTAGCTATCTTTTTCTTGGCTACACTTAATATTTCAGTAGATCTAAATAGTAAAAAAACTACAGCTAGTGACAAAAAAAGTATAATTCCAATTATCAAATTCATAGCGCAAATTTATATACCAAACTCTTAAAAACTTACCTATGAACTAGTTATTTTTTTATCCATAGGAAGTTTTGTAATTTCATTTTTTTCAAAATAAAAATTAAATATCGTGATGTAAACTTTCATCTAACATCGGATGATTTTTGGCAACCAAAGGAAGTTTGGTTAAGCCGTTTAGAATTACAAATAAAAATGCAGATAAAAACAACAAAAGCATACCGATTTCTAAAAATCCAAAACCTCCATTCTCTTTTAAAACCCCAGGAGTAACCATTAGATAAAAATCAATAAAGTGACCAAATAGTATAATAGGACAAGCGACTTTTAAAAATCTAGTAAACCTTTTACTTGCTCTAGTCATCAAGAAGAAGAATGGGAAAAAGAAGTTTAAAATTAAATTAACCAAAAAGAAGGGATAATAGAAATCGCTATCAAGTCTCTCTACATAATAAATAGTTTCTTCAGGAATATTTGCATAATAAATCAAGAGGAATTGAGAGAACCATATATAAGTCCAGAAAACACTAAAAGCAAATACATACTTACCCAAGTCATGAATAACACTATGATTGACAAAATCAAGGTATCCATTATCCCTCAATATAATAATCATATAAGTTATCAAGGCTAAAGCAGAAACCCACCAACTGGCAAAAACATACCATCCAAACATTGTACTAAACCAATGGGTATCTATTGAAAGTACCCAATCCCAAGCAGCAACTGATTGAGTAAATGCATAAAAAACTACAAATACTGTAGATATTGTAAAAAGCTTCTTCCATGATGCTGTTCCACCTAACTTATCTTCTTTAGCAATGTGCTTTAAAATCAGTGCATAGAACAAATACCATATTCCAAGGAAAAAAACCATCCTACCAATGAAAAAAGGAAGGTTCAGATAAGCTTTTTTTCCATCAATAACATAATCATATCTTGGGTCTGACTTGTCGTACAAATACTCATGAGTCCAGTGGAAAATATCGTGATTAATAATTGCAAATACTATAAGCATGAGCACACTTCCAGGTAGTAACCATCTTCCAATGGCTAGCGGAACTCTTAATATTCCAGCTGACCAACCAGCCTGAGAAACGTATTGGATAGCGACAAAAAATATAGCTGATATTGAAATACCTAAAAAGTAGACAATATTAATCCACAAATTAGAGTAAACTCTTTTATACCAATGAAACTCAGAATGACCATCTTCTGAAATGTAGTTGGTTACAATTTCTGTTGATTCTTCATGACCATGACCAGAATTGATGAGCTGGTATACACCAATAAGACATAGTAAAAGTCCGCCCAAAAAGAGGTAAAGCAGGTTCTTTTTTATTCCTACATTAAAATCAAAAATATCTTTCATATTATTGTTTTTGAAGGGTTTGAACATACTTAACTATCTTCCATCTATCTTCTATTGATATCTGAGATCCATGTCCCCACATTCTTCCTTTACCATGTGTTATTACATGGAATATATGTCCTTCAGGTTTATCCTTAACAGCTCTAGAATTATATGCAGTAACACCTTTATAAACAACACCAACAGAACCATCTCCCATTCCCTTCTCTCCATGACAATGAACACAAAATCTGTCATAAAGAATTTTTGCTTCTTTCAAAACTTCATCTCCATTCTCAATTGGACTCTTCACAAGAGCCGCAATTTCAAAACTGTCTTTATGAATTCTATATGGAAGATATCCACCTCTTTTGACTGTATTTGGAACAGGCTCTAGCATTGTCATACCATATGGATTGTAAGGGTTTGAATTATAAAACTCACCATGCCCATCTTCTGGATTTGAATCTAACCATTTACCAATTTCCTCATCTTTAACTTGTGAGAGAGGCTCATATGGTACTGAGTGGTACATATTAGGAGCATATTCAACACCAGGATAGTCATCTTTTGCTGAGCATGAAATAAAGAGAATTCCAATAAATAAATATAATATTAATTTATTCATTCTTCCATCAATTTAGTATTTGTCTCTGAAGCTCCATTTGATTCTAAAAGTTTTTTAAGTTGGGTTTCTGACATAGAATTTTTCTCAATTTCTATTGCCATGACATGTTTATCATCAGTTGATCTTAAATCAAAAGTTTTTGGGTTTCCCCATGGCTTAAGGTCACTGACTACTAGAAATGTTCCAACCATACCAAATGCGGCTAAAAGTACAGTCATTTCAAAAGTTACAGGAATAAAAACAGGTAGCGGTAAAAAATCTTTACCTCCAATAATCATAGGCCAATCAATAGTCATCATTCCTATCATCATCGTTAGAGCTAAACAAGTTCCTAAAAACCCAAAACAAAACGCAGCAATAGATAATCTAGACCTTTTATATCCTAACCTATCCTCAATACCATGTACAGGAAAAGGGGAATATACTTCATGAATATTGACACCTTTACCTCTGACAGATGAAATAGCATCTAAAAGAATATCTTCATCATCATAAATTCCAATAACAAACTTTACTCCTATATCACTCATATTTTATTTTTTTATCTTCTCTCCTGTATGTTTTAAAATACTTTTAACTTCAGCCATATTAATGACAGGAAAATATTTTGAAAAAGCTAAAAATGCCGTAAAAAATAATCCAAAGGTGAAGATATACATACCTAGATCATATATAGTTGGGTAAAACATAGCCCAACTTGATGGAAGAAAATCTCTGTGAAGAGATGTAACAATTATAACAAACCTCTCAAACCACATTCCGATGTTCACAATTATTGATATTATAAATGTTGCAACTATATTAGTTCTTATTTTCTTGAACCAGAAGAGTTGAGGTGAAATAACATTACATGTCATCATTGACCAGTATGCCCACCAATAAGGTCCAGTTACTCTGTTATAGAATGCATACTGTTCGTATTCAACACCTGAGTACCATGCCATAAATAATTCTGTTAAATAAGCTATTCCAACTATTGAACCTGTAACAATAATTACAATATTCATCAGCTCTAGATGCTTAATTGTTATGTAGTCTTCGAGGTTATAAACTTTTCGAGTTATAATTAATAATGTTAATACCATAGCAAACCCAGAAAATATAGCTCCAGCAACAAAATAAGGAGGAAATATAGTCGTATGCCAACCAGGAATTACTGATGTGGCAAAATCCATTGAGACAATTGTATGAACAGATAAAACTAAAGGTGTGGCCAACCCTGCAAGTACTAAAGATACTGTTTCATATCTTGACCAAGTCTTAGCAGCACCATCCCATCCAAAACTTAGGCCTCCATATATGAAAGCTGATATTTTTCTACCTGCTTTTTTTGCTCTATCTCTAATAGTTGCAAAATCTGGAATCAGACCTATATACCAGAAAACAAGAGAAACTGAAAAGTAAGTTGTGATTGCGAAAACATCCCACAAGAGTGGACTTGCAAAATTCACCCATAACGATCCGTATGTATTTGGTAATGGTAATACCCAAATTAGACCAATCCAAAGCCTACCCATATGCAACAACGGAAACATAGCTGCACAAATAACAGCAAAAATTGTCATTGCCTCGGCAGACCTATTAATTGCCATTCTCCACCTTTGTCTGAATAATAATAGTATAGCAGATATTAATGTACCAGCATGTCCAATTCCTACCCACCAAACGAAGTTTGTAATATCCCATGCCCACATTACAGTCTTATTTAAACCCCACATACCAATTCCATCCCAGAGAGTTCGGTAAACTGCATAAGCACCTACTACTAATGTGATATTAGATAATATCATAGCTGCATACCAAGAAAGCGAAGGCTTTTCTTCAACTCTTTTACATATATCTTCCGAAACATCATTTAGAGTTTTACCTCCAGTAATTAAGGGTTTTCTAAGCTTAGATTCTACGTGCATATTATGCTAATTTTTTATTTCTTACTTTTCTAAGATACCAAACATTTGGGCTTACTCTAATTTCATCGAGAACAGCATAAGCCCTTTCTTCTTTTAATTTTAAAGTTGCCTTATCAATTTTTTCAACTTGTAAAAGTTTTCTAATTCTGCTATTTTTATCATTAACATCTCCAAATACTATTGCATCAGTTGAGCATGCAGAACCACAAGCCATTTTTACATCACCGTCTTTCAATCTTCTCTTCTCAGTTTTAGCTAATAATTTACCTTGCTGAATTTTCTGAACACAGAAGGAGCATTTCTCCATAACTCCCCTTGACCTAACCGTAACATCTGGATTTAAAACCATTTTACCAAGATCATTATTCATTGCAATATTCTTATCAAACTGCTCATTATCATGATATTTGAACCAATTAAATCTTCTAACCTTATAAGGACAGTTGTTTGCACAGTATCTTGTTCCAATGCATCTGTTGTATGTCATTTGATTTAATCCCTCACTACTATGAGTCGTTGCAGCAACAGGACATACTGTCTCACAGGGAGCGTTATTACAGTGTTGACACATCATAGGCTGGAATGTTACATCAGGATTCTCAGCAGCAACTTCTAAACCTTGTAAGTCATCAACATCGGCATCACTAGAATAGTATCTATCAATTCTAAGCCATGACATTTCTCTTCTGTTAAGTACCTCTTCCTTACCTACAACAGGAATATTATTTTCAACCTGACAAGCAATCACACAGCTACCACATCCAGTACACGCATTCAGGTCAATTGCCATTACCCAGTGATGATTCTTGTATTCATGACCACTCCAAAGAGTAACATCTTCTGGTTTTTTATAACCCTCACTAGTTGCCACTTTGAATTGATATTTTCCAGCGTAAGGATCCTTCTTATACTTATCCAATGAGGTTTCCTGAATTACACTTTCTCGTGACATTATCGTGTCATGAGTTTGTGTCTGAGCAATTCTATAATCCTTTAAAGTGTTTTCTAACATTATATTATTAATTGTTAGATTTTGAAAAGAAGACTTACTATCTAATAATTGAGTTGCATCAAAACCAATATTATCACCAACCGGTCCTGCAAGTTTTCTTCCGTATCCCAAAGCTAGACCAATGGTACCTTCAGCTTGACCAGGCTGAATAATTACAGGTATTTCATATGATTCTTGTTCAGACTTAAGTAAAAGTAGATTTGTCGTCATTGTACCCACATCTGTCTTTACATTCAGTTTGTTTGCATCTTTCGGGTTAATAGAAATATAATTGTCCCAACACACTTTAGATATTGGATCAGGCATTTCCTGTAGCCAAGGATTATTTGATTGGATACCATCACTTACAGTCATGTTGTGGTAGAGATTTAATTCAAAATTTTCATTGTTTGACTCTCTATCAATTAATGATGAAATTTTATTTACCTCTGATATCCTATTTTTATAAGAATTTGGTAGAGGGTTTCTATTTTTTAAGTTTTTATCTACTATTTCAGCTACTCCATCATGTAATAAACTATCCCAAAAAATTTGAAAAGGCTCATTAGATTTAAGTAATTTTTTCTTTTTTCTCCAATTATTCTTTAAAAGAGAAAAATAATTTTCCTCGTAATCAATCCATTTCAAAAACGTATCCTGAGACTGTCTCGTATCAAAAATTCTTCTGATGGTAGGTTGACCAAAACTAAAATGATTATCAATTGGTTCATAATCATTCCATGATTCAAGAAAATGAGAATCTGGAGCTATAACATCACACAAAACTGAGGTCTCATCAATTCTGTCAGACGTTGATATTTTTAATGGTACACTGTCTAAACCTTTTCTAATCCTTGAAGATAGATAATGGTCATATACAGGATTAGAATTCAGAAATATTACACCATGAACAGATTTCTTCTCTAGATCAGAAACAAATTGAACCATTTTGTTGTCATCTCCTTTTCTAATGTTGTAACATTTATTAAGATCTATAGTTTTACCATAACTTCTAAGTAACTCATTAATCATGACTACGATAGACTGAGTTGACTTATCATTTGAGCTGGATATTACTAATGATGAACCAAGATTTTTTATAAGGTCATCTGCTGCCTTATTTAACATATCAAGATTAATAATTGATTTTTTAGATTTATTATAATTAATATAATCTCTACTTGATCCAATTTTTGAATTTAATATATTCCAAAGTTCAGCAATATAAATTTTCGAATGAGAGGTCCTTATTGGAATTCTATGATCTGAATTTGCTCCTGTAAGAGATAAGTTTGACTCAAAAGTGTAGAGTCTAGACATTTCTCTCTTGTCTCTATTTACAACTCTCTGGGAGGTAAACTGTTTATTAAATAGATTGTGATTGAATGAACTTCCAAGAAAATCATAACCAAATGAGACAACTGTTTTTGCTTTAGAAAAATCATAATATGGGAGCTTGCGTATCCCAAATGATTCTTCATTTGCATCAAGCATTCCAGAATAAGACGAGGTATCGTACTCTACATGTTCAACATCAAATTTGTTACTAAACCTATCAATTACATCAAGGGTTGACGGACTGTTGATTGAATGACTAACTACATATATTTTTTTAGAACCTTTTTTTGATAATTCATTTTTAACAAAATTATCAACCGCCCTCCAATTTGATTCTTTATTGTTAAGTAAAGGGTATTTCAATCTCTGTCTGTCGTATAAAGTAAGGACTGAGGATTCTACCTGAGATGAGGTACATCCAGCACTTACCTTAGAATATTTATTTCCATCTAACTTTATTGGTCTACCTTCTCTAGTCTTGACAAGAACACTACAATAGTCACTTCCCATAGAATAGGTTGAGGCGTAATAATTTGGAAGTGATGCGTCAACATCAACTGGTTTATCAACATAAGGGATAGCGTACTTCACTGGTGCCTCACACGCGGCAGCAGACACAGCAGCTAAACCAAATCCCATCATCTTTAAAAAATCTCTTCTTGAATTATCTGATGAACCTTGAATTGGCAAGAATTCTGGGAATTCATTTTGAGCATTCTTAACAAATGCAGGATCATTCTTTAGTTGTTCAATCCCTTTCCAATATGTTTTCTTTCCTTCACTCATAATTAATAATGGCATTTTGAGCATTCAAGCCCACCAATGTCTTCAACTTTTAAAGGTTCCTTAGAAGAACTTTTGTGAAGTTCAACTAATTTATCATAATAATCATTTCCTTTTGAATTTATTTCAGATTCTCTGTGACAATTTATACACCAGCCCATAGTAAGCTCAGAATACTGATACACAACATCCATTTCCTCAATTGGACCATGACAGGTACTACACTCAATTCCACCTACAGCAACATGCTGGGAATGATTAAAATATGCTAGATCAGGTAGGTTGTGTACCCTTACCCATTCAATTGGTCTATTTTCTTCGTAAGCGGTTAAGATTTTTTGAATCTCTGGCTTATCTGTGTTAATAACTCCGTGACAGTTCATACAAATGTTTACCGCAGGTATATTTGCTGACTTTGAGATATTTACACCTGTATGACAATAATTACAATCTATTTCATACTGACCAGCATGTATTTTGTGAGAGAAGGCAATAGGTTGAGTCGGTTGATAGTTTTGCTGTATTCCAATAGTATACAATCCATCGATACATGATTTTACAAAAACAGCTATAAATACAAAAGAAGCTATACCAACAACTTTGTTACTTTTTATAAATTTTTTAAACTTAAAACCACTATCAACAATTTCTTTATCATCATCATCTAAAAGTTTTCCTTTATTCTGATTATCCTTAAGTATTACATATTTTTTTGAAAGGTTTGTAAACCTTAATAAAATAAAAATGAGAAAAAGTAACAATACAATGTTCAGTCCAAGAGAAAGATAAAAATTATCTGATGATATTGAAGAGGAAGAAACTTCACCTCCCCCAACAGCATTATCAATAACAGCAACCTGAACTTCTTTGAGAGATTCACTTTTAATGTAGGTTAATATTGAGTTTAATTCCTCATCAGAGAAATCGAAGGAAGTCATCAATGTTTGATTGTACTGATTGTATAAATCAACAGCGTATTTGTCACCACTTTTTATTACTTTCTGTGAGTTCTTTATGAATGCATAAATCCACTCCTCAGATTGCCTCTCGTGAACATCTTTAAGTGCTGGTCCTATAACTACCTCATTGATAGCATGGCAGACTGTACAATTGCCCTTAAACAATGACTCACCACTACTGACTATATTCTGATCAAATGTCTCTTCTTGTTCTTCTTGGGCTGATATTTGAAAGGTATTTGATAAAAATAAAGACAGAAAGACTATACCAAAATTTTGGGAAAAAATACGACTTATAAAAGTCAAATTTTTAATTAATCTTGTTAGCATTTAAGCACAAATGTTTTAGTCGTGACAAATGTAATATCGGAAGTATAAACTTCAAAAAATTATGGATATATATATTAATTTAGAATTAGTCTAAATAGAGTCTAGTAGGGTGATTTTAGATCATTCTCCTTAATTATCCTTCTCAGAATTTTACCAACATTAGATTTTGGTAATTCATCGGCATACCCAACAAATTTTGGACATTTATAATTTACAAGTTTTTCTTTACAGTATTTTTTGATTTCTGATGTATTTAAAGAACTGTCTTTCTTAACTATCACTGCTTTTACAGCTTCGCCTGTTCTTCGGTCTGAAACTCCAATAACTCCTACTTCAAGAACCTTAGGATGAGATGAAATTACATTTTCTACTTCATTGGGAAACACATTAAATCCTGAAACTAATACCATTTCTTTTTTTCTATCAACAATTTTAAGGAAACCATCATTATCAATGACAGCAATGTCACCGGTATAAAGCCAATTATCCTCAAGTACCTCCTCCGTTTCTTTCTTTCTTTTCCAATAACCTTCCATAACCTGAGGTCCTTTTACACAAAGCTCTCCTCTATCTCCAACCAAAACCTCCTTTCCCTTATCATCAATTAGTTTAATATCTGTATCAGGAATTGGTAATCCGATTGTACCTATCTTATTAGTTCCATCTAAAGGATTAATTGTCACCACTGGAGAAGTTTCTGTCAAACCATATCCCTCTACAAGAGGACATCCAGTTATGTTTTCCCACTTTTGAGCAACCGTATCTTGAACAGCCATCCCACCTCCAAATGCAACTTTAAGTTTTGAAAAATCAATTTCTTTAAATTTAGAATTATTGAGCAATCCATTAAATAATGTATTGACACCAGTGATAATTGAAAACTTTTTGTTAGAAATTTCTTTTACAAAATTAATCATATCTCTTGGATTTGTAATAAGAATATTTCTTGCTCCATAATTAAACATTACAAAACAATTACATACTAATGCAAAAATATGATACAGAGGTAAAGCTGTTATGACAACCTCCTCACCTTCATTTAATTTAATTGATAAAAATTCTGAAACCTGCAATACATTTGACAGCACGTTCTTATTCGATAGCATAGCTCCTTTGGATATGCCTGTTGTTCCTCCAGTATATTGTAGGAATGCAATATCATCGGATTTAATATCAATTTTTTTAAAGGAATAATTCATGCCAGATTTTAAGGTATTAGAAAAATTTACAGATTTTGGCAAATTATATTTTGGAACCATTTTTTTAATGTATTTGACAGCAAAATTTACAAATTTCCCTTTAATTCCTCCAATCATATCTCCAAGATCGGATACTATAACATGTTCAATTAACGTTTGATCTAAAATTTTTTCAAGTTTACTCGCAAAATTTGATAGTATAAATATCGCCTTACATTTTGAGTCTTTGAACTGATGAAGCATTTCATCAGGCGTATACAAAGGATTAGTATTAACAACAACTATTCCAGATCTTAACGCACCAATTAAAACTACTGGATATTGAAGTAAATTTGGAGTTTGTATTGCTAGTCTATCACCTTTTTTTAGTTTTAGATCATACAATAAATAATTTGAAAATGCTTTTGAAAAATTATCTAATTCTAAATATGAGATTTTTTTTCCCATATTTTCGTAAGCAGTTTTATTAGAGTATTTATTAAATCCATCATCGAAAAAATCAACTAAAGATTTATACTTACTTAAATCAACATTATACTTAAGTCCTGTTGGGTAATTTTTTAGCCAAATTTTTTTCATTAAATAATTATTCTTCTTAATAATTTTTAAAAGTAAAGAAAAAAGGACAAAAAGAAAGGGGATATCAATACAGATGCTCCCCTAATAAACAACATTAACCCAAAAATGATCTTACAATCTATTTAAAAAATATCTTATATCATCAATTTGTTGTAATTATCTATCTAAATTTTGGAAAGTTTTAAAAATATTTTAATATTTAACAAAATAAATATAAAATTTATAAAAGTCATATTAAAAAATGAACCCTAATTATCAAATTGATAATATTGATTTAAAAATACTCAATGTTTTGTCAAAAAATGCAAAAATGCCTTACACAGAGGTTGCAAAAAAGGTATTTGTTTCTGGTGGCACTGTCCATGTTAGGATGAGAAAATTAGAAAAAATGGGAATAGTAAGAGGCACAAAGTTGGATATTGATTATAGTAAGCTTGGATATAATATTTCAAGCTATATGGGTATATACCTTGAAAAAAGCTTTTTGTATAAAGAAACCGTGAAGTCATTAAAAAAAATTCCAGAAATTGTTGAAATTCATGCTATTACGGGTCAATACACAATATTTATTAAGATAATATGTAAAGACACATTACATTTCAGAAATTTTCTTGATACCGTACACAAAGTAAAAGGTATTACCAGGACAGAAACATTCATGTCATTTGAGGAAACTATTCTTGAGGGTTTAGCGTTAGATTGAGCGATTTAGCCATTTTCTTAGCTTAATTAGTTTTTGTTATTTAAATTTGTGTTAAGATTGATTTATGAATAAAGACGATAAAATATTAAAGGATTTTACCTCCAAGGATTATGAACATGGGTGGTCAGTAGACTTAGAAGTTGATCAGGCTCCTGTTGGTCTTAATGAAGACATAATAAGATTAATTTCCAAAAAGAAAGAAGAACCAAGTTGGTTACTTGAATGGAGATTAGATGCTTTCGAAACGTTCAAAAAAATGAAGATGCCAAAATGGGCTAATCTAAAAATTCCTGAGATAGATCTTCAATCAATATCTTATTATTCTGCACCAAAAAAGAAGAAAGAGCTCAAATCAATGGACGAAGTTGATCCGGAAATAGTTAAAACTTTTGAAAAATTAGGGATTTCTCTTCAAGAGCAAAAAAGATTAAGTGGAGTTGCAGTAGACGCAGTCATTGATTCAGTCTCTATTGGAACAACATTTAAAGATAAATTAAGTGAACTGGGGATAATATTTTGTTCTTTTTCAGAGGCAGTTAAGGAACATCCCGACTTAGTTAAAAAATATCTTGGTACAGTAATACCTTCAAAGGATAACTATTTCGCTGCTCTAAATTCTGCAGTCTTTTCTGATGGGTCTTTTTGTTATATACCTAAAGGTGTCAGATGTCCTATGGAGTTATCAACATATTTTAGGATTAACGCTTCTAATACAGGTCAATTTGAAAGAACCCTTATTATTGCTGATGAAAGTTCTTACGTAAGTTATCTTGAGGGATGTACTGCTCCAATGAGAGATGAAAATCAGTTACACGCGGCAGTTGTTGAGATTTTTGCAGCAAGTAAAGCTGAGGTAAAATACTCTACTGTTCAAAATTGGTACCCAGGAGATAAGGATGGCAAAGGTGGTATTTACAATTTTGTGACAAAAAGAGGCATATGTTCAGGCGACAACTCAAAAATTAGCTGGACCCAAGTTGAGACTGGCTCAGCCATTACATGGAAATATCCTTCTTGTGTTTTAAAAGGAAATAATTCAATAGGTGAGTTTTATTCAGTTGCAGTAACAAATAACTATCAGCAAGCTGATACAGGAACTAAAATGGTGCATATTGGTAAAAATACCAAGTCAAAAATCATCTCTAAAGGTATATCTGCAGGAAACTCACAAAACAGTTACAGAGGTCAAGTTAAAGTTATGAATAGAGCATCTAACTCAAGAAATTTTTCTCAATGTGATTCTCTTCTTCTTGGAAATAAATGTGGAGCTCATACATTTCCTTACATTGATATTGACAATAAATCCTCAATGGTTGAGCATGAGGCAACCACATCAAAAATTGGAGAAGATCAAATTTTTTACTGTCTCCAAAGAGGAATGGATGAAGAGAATGCTATTGCATTAATAGTAAACGGGTATGCAAAAGATGTTTTAAAACAACTACCTATGGAGTTTTCAGTTGAAGCCCAAAAATTACTTTCCCTCACACTTGAAGGAAGTGTAGGATAAACTTTAAATAAACAACATGTTAAAAATTAAAAACTTACACGCGTCAGTTGAAGACACTAAAATTTTAAAAGGTTTAAATCTTGAGGTCAAAAGTGGTGAAGTTCATGCAATCATGGGTCCAAACGGATCTGGAAAAAGCACTCTCGCATCGGTCATTGCAGGTAGAGAAGATTATGATGTGACTGACGGTGAAATTAATTTTCAGGGAACTGATCTAGGAGAGCTTGGGCCAGATGAAAGGGCAAGAGAAGGGATATTTTTAGCTTTTCAATATCCTGTTGAAATTCCTGGTGTCTCCACTACTAACTTCATGAAGACAGCAGTCAATCAGATTAGAGAATCAAAAGGAGAAAAACCTTTAGATGCCGTTGCGTTTCTCAAGTTAATGAAGGAAAAAATGAAACTTGTGAACATAAGACAAGATCTTCTTAGCAGATCAATTAATGATGGTTTTTCAGGAGGTGAAAAAAAGCGAAATGAAATTTTTCAAATGGCTATGCTCAATCCTAAGCTATCAATTCTTGATGAAACAGATTCTGGATTAGACATAGATGCGTTGAAGATTGTATCTAGCGGAGTAAATGCTCTTAAATCAAAGGAAAATGCCACAGTAGTAGTTACACACTATCAAAGATTACTTGATTATATTGTTCCTGACTTTGTCCATGTACTAATGGACGGAAAAATTGTTAAGTCAGGTGATAAAGATCTTGCTCTTGAGTTGGAAGAAAAAGGATACGACTGGATCAAGCCTGAAAACTAAAATTCAAAAATGAATATTACAAAAGATTTAAAAAAACTGGTAAGTAAAGAAGAAGATATCAATCTAAAGAATAAGAAGACAGATATTCTGGATTCCTTAGATCTCACTTATTCACTTCAGAAAGAGGAGTATAAGTATACTCCACTTCTCAAAAACGTAGAAAAAAAATTTGACCTCCTAAAAGAAAATAAAGATCAAATTAGTCAAAAATCTTATGAAGAGGTTATAAAAATTGTTAACTCTAAATTTTATCTTATATCGGTTGACGGATATTTTAAGAGTGAGCTTTCAAATATCCCCCCTAAAATTAAGATTAAAAAATATTCAGAACTTGATAGAGAAGAGAAATACACTTTTGAGAATATGTATCAAAAACATGATGACTCTAAATCAGATTTTTTTAGCTCATTAAACTCAATCATCCATGAAGATTGTTTAACTATTTCAGTTGATAGCAATACCGCCCTTAGAGAACACATTACCATTATTAATATCAATGAAAATTATGATGTCAATAATTACAGAAAAATGATTTTTTGTGATAAAGGATCTGAAATTTCAATTTTTGAACGTTTCATTGACCTAAAGAGTGATGAGAATTTTTCATCCTCAGTAACCGAGATATATCAAGCTGAGAATTCAATACTTAATTATTATTCTGCACAAGACTTTAAAGAAAATTATCATTATAATAGTGTTAACGTGTTTCAGAAAAGAGACAGTGTATCAAACTTTTTTACAGTAAGTTTTTCAGGGTCTATAGTAAGAAATAACTTGAATATATGTCTTTATGATAAATCTTGCTACACCAACATGTATGGTTTCTACGCGATGAATGACAAATCTCTCATTGATAATCATACGAGTGTTGATCATGTTGATGAAAATTCTCTTAGTAATGAACATTACAAGGGAATTATGGGTGGAAGGTCAAATGGAGTTTTTAATGGCAAGATATTTGTCAGAAAAAAGGCACAAAAAACAAATGCATTTCAATCAAATAATAACATTATACTTTCGGACAAATCAAAAGTAAACACAAAACCTCAGCTTGAAATCTGGGCTGATGATGTAAAGTGCTCCCATGGATGTACAGTTGGACAAATGGATGATGATGCAATTTTTTATCTTATGTCAAGAGGTATTTCAAGAAAAGATTCAATAAGTCTACTTCTTTCTGCATTTAGCTCAGAAATAATTGAAAAAATTACAGATGAGAAAATGAAGTCTTTATTCACTGAGTTAATTAAAAAGCAACTTGAAAAGTTTAATGATGAGTAACTTTCCTGTAACAGACATTAGAAATGATTTTCCTATCTTAGAAAGAAAAGTTAATAACAATGATTTAGTCTATTTTGATAATGCTGCGACTACACAAAAGCCCAACACTGTAATAGATGCATTATCTGACTACTACAAAAATATAAACTCAAATATTCACAGGGGTGTGCATCACTTGGCAGAAAAAGCAACTGAAGAGTTTGAGGAAACCAGGGAGATAGCCAGAAATTTTATTAATGCAAATTCAACAAGTGAAATTGTTTTTACAAAAGGTGCAACTGAAGGAATTAATCTTGTGGCTTCATCATACTGTAAACATTTCCTAAAAAAAGATGATGAGATTATAATTTCAGAGATGGAACACCATTCCAATATTGTTCCATGGCAAATGATTGCAAAAGAGAAAGAACTTATCATTAGAACGGTAAAAGTTTCCGAAAAGGGCGAATTAGATATCAACCAGTTTAAAAATTTAATTAATAATAAAACAAAATTTGTTTCAATAGTTTATATTTCAAATACTCTTGGAACAATAAACCCTGTAAAAGAAATCACTAGTATATCAAAAGATGCTGGTGCTGTTGTTATGATAGATGGAGCGCAAGCAACCTCTCACAAAAATGTTGATGTTAAAGATATCGACTGTGATTTTTTTGTATTCTCAGCTCATAAAATGTATGGTCCTACAGGTGTTGGAATTCTTTACGGTAAAGAAGAAATTCTTGACAAAATGCCACCTTATATGGGAGGAGGTGAAATGATCAAAGACGTTTCTTTTGATTCAACAACTTACAATAAATTACCTTATAAGTTTGAGGCAGGTACTCCAAATATTGGGGATGTAGTTGGCTTCAAAAAAGCAATTGAATACATCAAAAAAATAGGTAGAGATAAAATTTATGAATACGAAAATTGTATAAGAGACTACGCTCATGAAAAGATTGTAGAAATTGATAGAGTCAATCTTGTTGGGACATCTAAAAATAAAATAGGAATTTTTTCTTTCTTTGTTGATGGGTTTCATTATTATGATTTAGGGTTATTCCTTGATGCTAAAGGAATAGCTATAAGGACTGGACATCATTGCACCCAACCTCTGATGGAAAAAATGAAATTAGATGGAACGGCAAGAGTATCTTTAGCCATGTACAACACGTATGGAGAAATTGACTACTTTATTGAAGAATTAAAAAGAATTATAAACAAGTGATCACAGATAAAATTCAGAGAGAGATAATTGAAAATTTTGATATTCTAGATGATGATATCGAAATGACACTAAACTACCTCATGGAACTCGGAGATGGATTAAAACCTCTTGATGATAAATATAGGGTTGAAGAAAATATAATTAAAGGATGTCAATCTAAAGTGTGGTTAAAACACTTTTATGATAACGAAAAACTAACTTTTTTTGGTGATAGCAACACAGCAATTACAAAGGGTCTTTTGAGTCTTCTAATCCACATTTTTAATAACAGGACACCAAAGGAAATTCTAGAGTCAAAACTTTTTTTCATTAATGATACAGGACTTTGCAGATTTATTGGAACTCAGAGATCAAATGGGTTAGAGGCAATGGAAAATAAGTTTAAATTTATAGCACTAAATAGCATTGAAAATGGATAAAAAAGAGAAAACTGAGTTAAGTGATAAAATCATTAGAGCTATAAAGACAGTTTATGATCCAGAAATTCCTGTAGATGTCTATGAACTTGGTTTAATATATGAGATTGATGTAAAAGACAATAAAGATGTTCATGTCCTAATGACACTCACATCCCCATCATGTCCTGCTGCAGAATCAATACCTAGTGATGTTAAGAATAGAATAGAAATGATTAAAGAAATTAATGACGTAGATGTGGAGATCACATTTGACCCTCCATATACTTCTGATCTAATGTCTGAAGAGGCCAAACTTGAATTAGGATTTATGTAATTTAAAATTTAAATAATAGAAAAATGTACCCTGAAGAATTAACAAGACCTATGGCTGAGGAGTTAACCTCAGTTGGATTTAAAGAAATGAAAGATGCAGATGCTGTGGTTAATGAACTAAATGAAGATTCTGGAATAAGTTTAGTTCTGATAAACTCTGTATGTGGCTGCGCAGCAGGCGCTGCAAGACCTGGCGTTAAGCACGCTCTAAAAATATCAGAAAAAAATCCAGACAAGTTATTAACTGTATTTGCTGGTGTTGATTTTGAAGCTATTGAGAAAGTAAGAGAGCTTTGCCTCCCATACCCACCAAGCTCACCTGCAGTTGCAATTTTTAATAATGGAAATCTGATTCACTTCGTAGAAAGACACCACATTGAAGGTAGAGATGCTAGTATGATAGCAGATCATCTTAAAAACGTATTCGAAGAATACTGTAGCTAAATATTTGATACTATATTTGCGATAAATTAAATTAACAATTATGGACAACATACTATATTTCATACCTGGAACAGGTATTCTTGCCCTTCTTTTTGTGTATTTCAAAAACAATTGGGTGGCCTCTAAAGAAGTTGGATCTGAAAAAATGGCACGAATCGCAAAAAATATTGCTGATGGAGCCATGGCATTTCTAAGAGCCGAATATAAAATATTATCAGTCTTTGTATTAGTAACAGCTGTGCTTCTCGCCCTCAAAGGAGAAAACGAAGGTACGAGTTGGCTCGTATCCGTTTCATTTATAGTCGGTGCTATGTGCTCTGGTCTAGCCGGGTTCATTGGGATGAAGGTAGCAACCAAGGCTAATGTAAGGACAACAAACGCAGCACAAGATTCATTAGGTAAAGCATTAGAGATAGCTTTTTCAGGTGGAGCTGTAATGGGTCTTGGTGTTGTAGGATTAGGAGTCCTAGGACTAGGTTCATTATTTATAATATACAAAAGTTTGTTCCAAGAAATTGATACCGTTATAAAAGTAATATCAGGTTTTTCTCTTGGTGCCTCATCTATAGCATTATTCGCTAGAGTTGGTGGAGGTATCTACACAAAAGCAGCTGATGTAGGTGCTGACCTTGTAGGTAAAGTAGAAGCTGGCATCCCTGAAGACCACCCTCTCAACCCTGCAACTATTGCAGATAATGTAGGTGATAACGTAGGTGATGTGGCAGGTATGGGAGCAGATCTTTTTGAATCTTTTGTTGGCTCAATAATCGGCGCTATGGTTCTTGGAGCTGCATTCATTGGTGTACAAGAGTTCTCTGGTATCGAAACTAATGCGATTTTACTTCCATTATTTATTGCCTCAACAGGAATTATAATGTCTATCATCGGAACTCTTTTTGTAAGAGTAAAAGAGGGCGGAAGTCCTCACGCTGCATTAAATACTGGTGAATTTGTTTCTGCTGGCCTTATGGTCATAGCTTCCTACTTCCTCATACAAGAATTCTTACCAGAATCTTGGACTTTTGGTGGGAAAGAATACTCTTCACTTGGAGTCTTTTTTGCTACAATTTCTGGTCTGTTTGCCGGACTTGGTGTTGGTAAAGTTACTGAGTATTATACCGCTACTGGTACGAGCCCAGTTAACTCAATCGTCAAACAATCTGACACAGGGGCTGCAACAACTATAATCGCAGGCCTTGGAGTCGGTATGATGTCAACAGCTATCCCAATACTTCTAATATGTGCAGCGATATTAATTTCTCATGAATTTGCTGGACTATATGGAATTGCTATAGCCGCTGTGGGTATGTTAGCAAATACTGGGATTCAACTAGCAGTTGATGCCTACGGACCTATTTCTGATAACGCTGGCGGAATAGCAGAGATGGCTGAGCTTCCTCCTAAAGTGAGAGAGAGAACTGATAAACTTGACGCTGTGGGTAATACTACTGCTGCGATAGGAAAAGGTTTTGCAATTGCTTCTGCAGCTCTAACTGCTTTGGCTCTATTTGCTGCCTTCATGCAGACAGCCAAAATAACTTCCATAGATATCTCTAACCCAACTGTAATGTCAGGTCTTCTTATTGGAGCCATGTTACCGTTTGTTTTCTCAGCCCTTTCCATGAACGCTGTAGGGAAAGCCGCTATGAGTATGATTGAGGAGGTAAGGAGACAATTTAATGAATTACCTAAGCTAAAGGCTGCCTTAAAGGTTATGAGAAAGTACGATGCTGACCTTACAAAAGCGTCCAAGGCTGACATGAAAATATTCAATGATGCTGACGGAGTAGCTGAATATAGTAAGTGTGTTGAAATTTCAACCCAAGCAGCACTTAGGGAAATGATATTACCTGGTTTAATGGCAATTCTTGTTCCTGTAGCCATTGGGTTTGGAGGAGGACCAGAGATGCTGGGAGGTCTTCTTGCTGGAGTGACTTCATCTGGTATATTAATGGCAATATTCCAGTCTAATGCTGGAGGAGCTTGGGATAATGCAAAGAAGATGATTGAAGAAGCTGGAAATAAGGGAACAGAGGCCCATAAAGCTGCTGTTGTTGGTGATACAGTTGGTGATCCTTTCAAAGACACGTCAGGACCTTCACTAAATATTCTACTAAAATTAATATCAGTAGTTGCCTTAGTTATTGCTCCACTACTTGTCTCATAAAAATGTATAAGGAGAGAAAGAAAATAGCAAAGAAAACATTTGGAAATTTTCCTTTCGTCAGTGTAATATTTAGCGTAACTCTCTCTCTTCTACTACTCGGATTATTTAGTTTTTTTCTACTAAGCTCATTTAATGTCAAGAATTATCTTGAAAACAATACTGAGGTAAATATTTACCTCAATAAAAAAATTTCACCTTCTCAAATTGAACAGATAAAAAGGACTCTTTATACTAAGGAGTATTCATTAACAAACACAGAATCAACTCTAAATTATGTTTCAAGTGAGGAGGCTGCAAAAAATTTTCAGTCGGAGATTGGTGAAGATTTTGTTAATTTTCTTGGTAATAATCCACTTAGAGACCTTATAATTTTTAAAATTAATTCTGACTACTTTGACTTAGAAAAACTCAATATTATTGAATCAGATATACTTAAAATACCGGGAGTCTATCAAGTTGAATACTCTAAGGAACTGATAGATAATATCAATAAAAATGTGGCTAACATAAGCTTTATTTTTATTGGTTTATTCTTAATACTTCTTATTATATCAGTTATTCTAATTAATAATACCCTAAGAATTGCTTTATTTTCCCAAAGGTTCTTAATTAGAAGTATGCAACTAGTTGGAGCAACAGCAAACTATATACTTAGACCATTTATATTTAGAGGGATGATATATGGCTTGATAGCAGGCATTATATCTTCAGGGCTGTTATATGTCATTATAAAAATAGCTGATAAAAGAATAAGTAATCTTGAACTAGTAATAAGTCTAGAACAATTAGGTGTTATTTTTATATGTCTTATTTTTACTGGAATAATAATGGTAATTTTAAGTACTTACTCTGCTGTAAGTAAATACTTAAATTCTACATTAGATGAACTGTACGATTAAATAATGGAAAAACCAAAGATGCCTTTCAACAGTAAAAATTATAAACTAATGATTATTGGAATAATTATAATATTGACGGGCTTTGTAATTATGTCAGTAGATGGTGAAGAATATGGCTATGGATTCCTAGGATTAACACTTGGACCATTGGTAGTATTATTTGGTTTTATCTTTCAATTTTTTGCAATTTTTCATAAAGGAAAATAAAACATGGAATGGTACGAAGCTCTAATTCTCGGAATAGTTCAAGGACTAACTGAGTTTCTTCCAATAAGTAGTAGTGGCCATCTTGAAATTGCGTCTTACATTTTAAAAACAAATCCTTCTGAAAATTTAATGTTTACTGTGGTTGTACATATAGCAACAGCTATTAGCATAATATATGTTTTTAGAAAGGATATTAATGAAATTATAATAGGCCTTATTCAATTTAAAAAAGAACAAGTAGATTTTTTTATTAAAATATTGATATCTAGCGTACCAGTGGGAGTAATTGGAGTATTATTTGAGAAAGAGGTTGAGTCTTTTTTTACTGGTAATATTCTCTTAGTTGGCTCCATGTTATTGATGACTGCTGCTTTATTATTTTTCACTTACTTCAAAAAGAATGATTCCAAAAAAAGTATTACCTATACTGACGCAATAGTTATAGGCTTAGCTCAGGCTCTAGCCATACTTCCAGGTATTTCAAGGTCAGGTTCAACAATTTCTATGGCTTTACTTTTAAATGTAAACAGAGAGAAAGCGACAAAATTTTCTTTCTTGATGGTACTCGTTCCTATTTTTGGAATTCTGATCTTAAAATCAGTCAAAGGATTATCAGAAATATCAAATTTAATTTTATTTGATACATCATATATAGTTGGTTTTATATCTGCATTATTTAGTGGTGTATTTGCATGTAAGGTCATGCTTAAAATAGTAAAAGAAAGTAAGTTGATTTATTTTTCTGCTTACTGTTTAATAGTAGGATGTATTGGAATTTATTTTGGATCAAATAAGTCAAATGAGACATTTTATATTATTCCAATAAAAGAAATAAGTGAACTTAGAGAAATTTCAAAAATTTCAAATCCACCAACTTTGGATAGTTTAGACTCACATAAAAAACTATTAGATCTTAAAAAACTAGACAGTGAGTTTCGATTAGATATAAGATATGCATCATCAAATAACTTTATGAGATCAAAATTTTATAAGAATGAGAGGGCTTTTTTTAATATGGAAGCAGCAAATAAGTTAATTGAAGCTAAAGATGAGTTAAAAAAGTTAGGATATGGAATTATTATATACGACGCCTATAGGCCATGGTTTGTTACAAAGATGTTTTGGGAGGGCACTCCTGAAAACCTTAAACATTTTGTTGCAAACCCAAAAAATGGATCATCCCATAACAAAGGGTGCGCTATAGATATTGGGTTGTATGATATTAAAACAGGAGAAAGTGTTGATATGATTTCTGGATATGATGAATTTACTGAAAGAGCATATCCAAACTATATGGGAGGATCTAAGAAACAAAGAGATATAAGAGATATGCTTATTCAAGTTATGGAAAGAAATGATTTCAGTGTATACAGATACGAGTGGTGGCACTTTGATTATAATAAATGTGATTCAGGGATAATGAATTATTCTTTTCAGGAAATAGATTCTATAAATTCTTAATCGCTTCATTTGCATTTAGCTTACTCATTTCAAAAAGTTCATAAACTAAATCAATACTTTTTTTCTGCTCCATTAGCTTTTCATTAACTGAGGATAGTGTTAATTTATCCAGTTCTTGAAAAGCATCCTTATCCATTGGATACTTATCAAAAGGGAATTCCTCACTAAATTCTTTCATAAATGTCATCATAGATGAGCGAGCTTTATCCAAATCCATTACGAGTTTATCTTCAGAACTTATTCCAGTTTCTACAAGTTGACCTTTTAGAGATATTAATTCCTTCATATCAACCATAAGCTCATCATGAAGGGTTATTATTTCATCTAAAAGATTCATATTTTTCTCGTGAATATTATTTTCATTTTCACATGAAAGTAATAAAATAAAAAATAAAAAAAAGTATCTCATAACTAGTGTCCAATATGTCCTCCAGGACTCACTTGTAAAGTTACAACAAAATCATTTAATTTACTACTTTGAAATCCAAGGAAAGACTGGTAAATAGGTATAAAGTATTCAGCTGCAAACCTAAAATTCTTTAATGCTCCCTTTCTTGGAGAAAGGTTTATTCCTAATGAGTTATTAAGAATTTTATATCCAGTATTTTGGAAGTCCAAATTCATATTATCTTCTCTTACCAATGATAAGTTTTGACCATTAATTGAATTTTCAATTGTTATGCTCTTACTATAACTTAAACTAACCAATTTATTTAGTTTGAAAGACACCCAATAATAAAGGTCATAATTATTGCCATAACTAAATTCGTTTGAATTTTTATTTAGTGAAAATCTAATTATAGGTTGAAAACCGGTAGATATTTTAGGGAATTGAAAAAATGTTGTGAATCCAATTACTGAATTGAAATGACCTTTACCTAAAAACATATTGTAAGGTAGAATCATATTTTTCTTTTTGTTACCTATAGGTATATCAAAACCTATGTTAGTATGAGATCTTATCCAATTCTTATCTATAATTTTATAGAGAAATTGAATATTTAAATCACCAAAGCCTGTTGATAAGTATTTTGATTTTTTTGATAAAATATCTGAATATGAAATTTCTTTATCCATATAATCAATTTTTGAAAAAACTGTCACATCATCAGAAATACCATACATAAATTCTAAAGTATGTTTCAGATACGTACTAGAATTAAAAGCATTAGAGTAATTGGAAAATATTATATCTTTTGTTACGCTTTCTGAACCTCTAAATATTTTTTTATTTCTGGAGTTTGAATACTTATACCCAAACATAAACCCACCTCTTGAATGTGTATGATCAGCAAATAGACTTGATGGAGCATGAGAATCAGGTCTTGAGGAATCCCACATATTCATTTCCATTTTTTTAAAATGATCTGAAATGTCGACAAACTTTTTTTTGACAACTAATCTCTCATTGAGAATTAATAGATTTTTTATTATGTCGTATATTGATTTTTCTATTTCATTGGTTTTAGAAACACTAAACTCAGCAATAATTCCTTTTGACTCAGCATCAATCAGTAAACCTTTGAAATTATTGATTCTGTATAGTTCATTTTTATTTTTTTTCCAGCCATGAGATACTGAAAAAAAATATCGATAACCTTCATCTTTAAAGTTTAAATTATAAGAACTTAATGCTTCTGTAAAAATATTTTTTATTTCACTATTAGATAAACCGAATGTTAGTTTTTCATTAAACTTTGAAAAAAGATCAATCTTTTTATATGATTTATTGTAACTACTCTGCTGTGCAATGACATGACTAGCCAGAAATAAAAATACTATTATTAAATATCTGTACATGTTTATCTGATACTAAATTAAATGATTTAATTTGCTGTGAAAAATCAATTTATATATGGTTGATTCAAATATAAATTTTAACGATGGATTTACTCTTCTAGTTGACAAAAAACTTGACTGGACATCATTCGATGTTGTAAAAAAAATTAGGAATATGACTGGGAGTAAAAAAGTTGGACATGCAGGTACTCTTGATCCCCTTGCTAGTGGACTTTTAATTATTTGTACTGGCAAACACACAAAAAAAATAAACGATTTCCAAAATCTACATAAAGAATACTCTGGAAAATTTATTATTGGAGCCTCTACTCCATCCCACGATTTAGAAACTGAAATTGAAAATACTAAATCTATTTCAGGAATTAATAAAAATGATTTAAATAAAATTGTTGACTCATTTTTAGGATGTCAATTACAAAGACCCCCAAAATTCTCTGCTGTAAAAGTTGATGGAAAAAGAGCATATGAGCTAGCGAGGAAAGAAAAAGATGTAAAGATCAAGGAGAAGAAGATAAAAATTAATGAATTTAAAATATTAAATTTTTCTTTACCTGAAATTAAGTTTTACATATCGTGCTCGAAAGGAACATATATAAGATCAATTGCAAGAGACCTAGGGGAAAAGTTGGGCTGTGGAGCTTATCTTTCAGAACTTAGAAGAACCAAAATTGGAAGTTTTTGCGTAGATAATGCATATACTATAGAAGAGTTAGAACAAAAAATTAATAAAGATTGAAAATTATTCGAGACAACTCGGTTCTTATAAATACAAGTTATCACGTATGTACTGTAGGTTATTTTGATGGCGTACACCTTGGTCATCAGAAAATCATAGAAAAGTTAGTTTCGAATGCAAAAAAAAAACAATGGAAAATCAATTCTTGTTTCTTTTTGGCCCCATCCCCGAAAAGTTTTATATCCTGAAGAGCATTTTGACTATATCCAGTCTAACGAGGATAAGTTTAAGTCTATAAAAAAATTAGGTGTAGATGTTCTTTACATAATTAAATTCACCAAAGAGTTCTCTAAACTATCAGCTAAGAAGTTTATTGATGATATTTTAATTAATAAAGTTCAAATCAATAAATTAATTATTGGTTATAATCATCATTTCGGCCACATGAGAAAAGGAAATTTTAATTTTTTAAATAAAATGAGAAAAAAACTAACTTTTGATATTGAGGAAGTTAAAAAAAAGGAAATAAATAAAAATTATAAGATAAGCTCATCGGAGATAAGAAATAAGATATTAAAAGGAGATATATCCACAGCTAATATTATGCTAGGATATGAATATTTTATTGAAGGAGAAGTTATAAAGGGTGATGGGATTGGTAAAGAATTAGATTTTCCGACAGCTAATATCAAAGTTAATTTTGACGATAAAATATTACCAAATGATGGGGTTTATGCAGGGTATGCTCTAGTATCTGGTAGAGATTATATTGGAATGATAAATATTGGTAACAGACCCACTGTCGGAGGAAAAGAAAGAAGGGTTGAAATGAACCTTTTTGATTCCGAAAAAAATATCTATGGGGAAATGATGAAGATATACTTTGTAAAAAGAATCAGAGATGAAAAAAAATTTAAAAATTTAGATGATCTAAGTCACCAACTCAAAAAAGATAAACTTAAGACGATAAAAATTATAAACTATGAAAAAATCTGAAATTAAACTTGTTATTAGCCTAGATGAAAAAAATGTTCCAGAAAAAATTGAATGGATAGCTGAAGATAGTCTTAATCAAAACTTAAAAGAAACAAAATCAATAAGTTTATCACTTTGGGACGAAGAAAAAAAAAATACTTTAAGGATAGATCTTTGGACAAAAGATATGACTACAGACAATATGAAAAAATTTTATATTGATAGCATTGGTGGTTTAGGTCAAAGCATATTAAACTCAACAGGTGATGAATATATGTCAAAAGAAACGAATAAACTCTGTGATAACCTAATCGAGTACTTGAAAAATAAGTCAAAATAAACTCCACTATAATTTAAAATTTTATTAATTTGGCATATTGTTGTTAGATAAACTAACTATAATTTTAAACAAAACTTATAAAGTGTATGAATAATTTTGCTAAGAAATTAGTCTGCCTTTTTACTTTTTTCACTTTTATATCAATCCAAGTTTTTTCGCAGGGTATTACTGTCTCAGGTAATATATCTGACGAAAGCGGTGGATTAATAGGTGTAAACATTTTAGTAAAAGGTAAGATTGCTGGAACCGTTTCTGATAGAGATGGTAATTTCAGCCTAGATGTTGCTGATACACCAGCTACATTGATATTTTCAATTGTTGGTTATGAAAGTCAGCAAATTGAAGTTTCATCAAATGTTTCAGATTTAAATGTAGAATTAAAAGAGTCCATCCTATTAGGAGACGAAATAATTGTTTCAGCTTCGAGAGTTGAACAAAGTATTTTAGAGTCTCCAGTTACTATTGAAAAGATGGATCTTCTTGACATTCAAAATACTGCGACAGCAGATTTTATGGATCAACTTGAGCACATGAAAGGTGTAAAAGTAAGTAGAGGTAGTTTAAATCTACCTTCTATAAATACAAGGGGATATGCTTCTGATGCTAATGTGAGATTTGTCTTACTAATAGATGGAATGGACACATCATCTCCAATTCTAAATTTCCCAACAGGTAACCTTGTTGGAATAAACCCATTAGATTTAGAGAGTGTTGAATTGATTCCAGGTTCTTCATCAGCGTTATATGGTCCAAATGCTTATAATGGAACTATGATTATGAAAAGTAAAAGCCCTTTTGAGTATCAAGGCCTTTCTGTCCAAGTAACTCAAGGATTTACTACTTCAGATGCAGGTAATAATCAAGAAAATTTATATTCAAAGTATAATATCAGATACGCAAAAGCATTCAATGACAAATTAGCTATTAAAGTTAACTTTGCATATGATATGGCTGATGATTGGATAGCAAACGATTACACAACAAATGTAGATATTGACGGTAATGCACTTGGAGATGTAAACGGCATTTTTACTGATATGAGAGGCCAGCCTAATTTTAATGGTTTAAACCTTCATGGAGATGAAATTGACATAGCACTTCCACTTTCTTTATCTGGATTTCCGTGGGTTTCTGGACTTCCCGGAGGACAAGTTTTAGACCTAAGAAGAACTGGTTTTCCTGAGGAAGCACTGCTCACAGATAACGAAGCTAGTAATATGAAATACGATGTAGGTATAAATTATAGAATTAATGATAATCTTGAAGCATCACTATTATATAGGAAAGGTGGAGGGAACACTATATATACTGGAACTCAGAAATATAAACTGGATGGTTTCAGTCAGCAGTTCATTAGTGTAGGTCTGAAAAGTGATAAACTAAATTTCAAGGCATATCAGTCCTCAACTGATGCTGGAAATTCTTACAACATAGGTTTCCTTGGAGCGTTATTGAACGAAGCATTTAGTCCTACCCAGGCTGCTGGTGGATGGGGACAAACCTATCTTACAACATATTTACTTGCACTTCAAGGTTATGCTGGAGCTCCAGCTGGAAATGTTGCAGCAGCACACGCTACTGCGAGATTATCAGCTGATAGTCCCATTCCTGCTGTCGGTTCAACTGCTTTTAATGCTGTTAGAGATAATCTCATCAGCAATAAATTCCAAGACCCTGTTAATCCAGGAGCTCGATTAGTAGATAACTCAATACTAACACATGTTGATGTAACATATAGCTTTACTGATTGGTTACTTGTTGGTGCAAACTTCAGAAATTATATGCTTGACGGTGAAGGTACGGTTTACAACCAAGATCCTGACGGTGATGGTGTTCTTGAAAAAATAGGAATTAACGAAGGAGGAGGTTTTGTTCAAGTTAATCAAGAAGTGTTTGATGGTTTTAAATTTATTGGATCTGCTAGATACGATAAAAACTCTAACTATAAAGGAAGAGTTACTCCAAGAGTAGCCGCTGTTTATACATTTGCTGATCAACATAACTTAAGGTTCAGTTACCAAACTGGTTTTAGGAATCCTGATACACAAGATCAGTACATTTTCTTCCCTGCAGGATCAACAATACTCTTAGGATCTGCAAGAGATAATGCTGAGAGGTACGGAATTATGGAAGGTGGAGCATGGACTGTATCTTCTTACAATGATTTTAGAGCATCAGGTGGTATTCTTGATGAAACTACTGGAGCGCCAGTTGGCGGAACACCTTCTTTATTAAAGGAGGCATATGTTAACTACACAAAACCTGAGAGATTGAGTGCTTTTGAGTTCGGATATAAGGGTGTTATCGGTGATAAAGTCTTGGTAGATGCTAATTACTTCTCAACTGATTACACAAACTTTGAAGGTGGTGTAAATATTGTATCTAAATACAGAACTACACATAGGGGAGCAACCCTTGCTCCAGGAACTGGGTTTGCTGTTGCTAGTTACACAACGGATGATGTCAGAACTTGGGGTTTTGGTCTTGGTTTAACGTTTGATGTTGGTGCAGGATATAAGTTAATAGCTAATTACAATTTCCAAGATGAGGAAATAGATTATGCTACTCCTGAAAGTGATTTCTTATCTTATTTTAATACACCGAATAACATGTATTCATTTACTTTCTCAAATAGAGAGATAGTAAAGAATTTAGGATTTTCAGTAAGTTTAAGATACCAAGATGAGCATTTATATGAGAGTACATTTGCAAACATGATGATACCTGCTTACGGTGCACTTGATGCGCAAGTAAGTTATAAATTAGAGAGCTTAAACACTATACTTAAAATTGGTGGAAATCATATAGGTATAGGAAATAATGACTATAGATCTAGATCAGGTGGCCCATTTATTGGTAAACTTTTCTACGCATCTCTGACATTTGACGAATTATTAAACTAATAAATTAAATACCATGATTAAGTTTAAATCAACACTTTTAACAATAATCTCAATCGCTTTCATTTTCTCTTGTGAGCAACAAGAAATAGATTATTTAGCGATTGATCAATCTGTATCTGCTCCATCAGGAGAAGCTGGTGAAGCAGATTTTACAAAATTTGTAGCCATAGGTGGAGCTTATACCGCTGGATTTGGAGACGGTGGATTACTCCACGACGGTCTTCAACCATACTCTGTAGGAGCAAGTTTGGCCTCAAGAATTGCCTTGTCTGGAGGAGATACTGGATTTTCTCAGCCAGACATTAATTCTGAAAACGGATTTTTTGGTCCAGGAGCAGACGGTGTAGTAGGTACTGCTGACGATGAAGGTAGATGGTATCTAACTCAAAGTGCTTCAACTGGTGATATTGGAATATCAAGAGCTCCAGGAGACGCTGCTTCACTCAGTACACCTTATGAAGGTGACATGAGTGCTATTCAAAACTTTGCAGTAGGAAAACAAACTATGGGACAATTTCTGATTCCTAATGATGGCTCAGCTGCACCTGTTAATCCGTGGTATTCAAGGTTTGATGCTTCTGGTGGGACAGTTAGTGCCCTGGCACAGATGATTGGGTCTGGAGGAACATTCTTTATGGCATGGTTTGGAGCATATGACTTTTTAGCACATTATGCTAGAGGTGGTGATGGTAATGTATTCCCTGAACCTACAGCGACAGCTATAGGACCCCAGTTTGAACAAGCATTACAATCAATGATTACCTCAGACACAACATGGAAAGGAGTAGTAGCTACAGTTCCTGATGTTTTAGCATCCCCATTTTTTCAACTACTTGGTTCGCCAACAGGTTTAATTCCTATGGATGCAACTGAAGATGCTGCAACATTGGGTCAATTAGCTCAGTTATCTGGTGCTTATAACCAGACTGTCGATGGATTTGCATTTCAAGGAGTTATTGGTAGTACAGAGGCGGCATCTAGAAAACTTTCTTGGTCAGCTGGTAATAATTCATTATTGATTAACGATGAAGCTTTAACTGATTTAGAACCTTATTGGAGAGGTATGCTTGGTACTGGTCAACTTGATTCAAGTCAGTACCAAATGTTATTACCCTACAGGATGGCTAGACAAGCTAAGGAAGGTGAAATAGTTCATTTCTTGGCTAGACCAATACTTGGAGAACCTTTAGTTGCTGGCGATCCAACGCAAGGAGTGTGGGGTGTATCTGCACCATTAACTGATGTTTACTTTCTAACCGGTGCTGAGCTTCAGTATTTAGAAACTCAAAGGCTAACATATAATGGAATGATTAAACAAGCAGTGGCTACACATGGTGATGGAAGAGTAGCTGTTGCTGATTTTGATGGTTGGTTCGAAAATTTAGCAACTGGTAGTCCAAATACAATCATGGGATCCGCAGTAACATATGATTTTAATCCACCAACTGGAATGTGGTCTGTTGACGGGTTACTTCCAAATGCTAGAGGATATTCACTTATGGCTGATCATTTTGCTCAAGCCATAAACGATACATTTGGATCATCATTACCAATGTTAAATCCTGCAGATGTTCCAGGAGTTAGACTTCCTGTTACGATTGAATAAAATTAACTAAACTATACTTAAAAAAAGGCTAACCTTATGTTAGCCTTTTTTTTTATTAAATTACAGTGATGTCTCAATCAAGAAGAAAATTTATCCATAAATCATTGGCACTTGGAAGCATGTTTCCATTATTTTCAATGAGTGAAAAGAGGGTTAAAGATTTTGTATTTAACTCACGAAATAAAGATGAATCATACTGGATAGATGTCGCTTCACTATACAAACAAAATATTAAATTTATAAATCTTGAGTCAGGTTATTTTAGTCCCTCTCCAGAGAGTGTCAAAGACTACTGGATAAATTTCGTTAATGAAATTAATGAGTCTCCTTCCTACTATATGAGAACAAAGCAAACAAAGATGAGAGAAAAAGTTAGAGAATCACTAGCTAAATACTCGGGTGTTTCCTCTGAAGAGATTTGTCTCACAAGAAATACCACTGAGTCCATGAATATAATTATACAAGGACTTAAAATAGGAAATTCAGATGAGATTTTAAGAACGAACCTGGAATACCCAAATATTATCCAGGCACTTGACATGAGAGAAAAGAGATACGGAACAAAAATAAGAGTAGTTGATGTTCCTATCCAACCACAAGATCAAAATGAAATTGTTGAAAAAGTGATAGGGGCAGTAAATGATAAAACTAAGGTTATACTAATATCTCATATGGTTTTTCTAAATGGACAAGTTTTTCCAGTGAAAGAAGTTTGTGCAAAAGCTAAGGAGATGGGTCTTATGACTATAGTTGATGGCGCTCACTCATTCTCTCATGTAGACATGGACATTTCAGAGATTGGATGTGACTTTTATGCATCCAGTCTTCACAAATGGCTTGGTGCTCCTCTTGGAAATGGTCTTCTATATGTTAGAAAAGGAATGGTAGAGAAATTATGGCCCTTGTATGGTGATACGCAGTACGAAGAAGATAATATAATGAAACTAGAACACCTTGGTACAAGGCCGTGCTCGGACCAGAACGGAATAATTCCTGCAGTGGAATTTAATCTTAAAATTGGTAAAAAAAATAAGTCACAAAGGTTAAAATTTTTACA
>MDTB01111148.1_pt1 | contig 88085 bp, 77 predicted proteins | sample 811161 | NCBI WGS metagenome assembly MDTB01 (sample SAMN05326650, study PRJNA326480) | marine metagenome | isolation source: seawater | place: Mediterranean Sea | collected 2009
ATTAGCAAAGGAGCATCTCACGTTTCTTTCTTTGAAATCAATAAAGAGCACTTAAGTGTATTAAAAAAAAATATAGATTCATTAAATTTATTGAATAAGTGTCAAATATATTATGGTGATTCCCTCTCTTTTATGGGCTCACTTAGCCCCTTTGACTTAATTATAATAGACCCTCCCTACGGAAAAGGAATGGCTCAGGAATCAATAAATATAATAAAAAAATTTAACCTAATAAAGGGTTCAGGAATAATAGTAGTTGAGTCTGATCACAAAGAAAATTTGAGCCTACCAGTAGAATTCAATCTAATAAAAGAAAAAGTCTATGGTAAAACGAAAGTTTCTTTTATTAACTGGAAAGATAAATAGTATTAACCTTCAATTTTGTCTCCAATTATACAACCCCTTAAATGATCATTAACAATCCCAATTGATTGCATTAAAGCATACATATTTGTTGGGCCTATAAATTTCCAGCCCCTTCTTTTAAAATCATTACTTAATTTTATACTTTCTGCAGATTTGCTCAAAGATAAGAACTCTTTTTTAGATGGTCTTTTTTTATTTACCCCTAACTTATAACGATAAATGAAGTTAGATACTGATCCAAACTCTTTGACAAGCTCTATCGCACATGATGCGTTGTTTATTGTTGCCAAGATTTTACCTTTATGCCTTATGATCTTTTGATCATTTACTAATCTATCAATATCTATGAGATTATACTTCGAAATTTTATAAAAATTAAATTTATCAAATGCCTTTCTAAAATGTTTTCTTTTTTTTAGGACAGTAATCCATGATAAGCCGCATTGGAACACTTCAAGAGAAATTTTCTCAAATAGTTTAAAGTCATCAAAGCAACACCTTCCCCATTCATCATTATGGTACTTCTCATATTCTACGTCACCAATACACCAAAAACATATTTCTTTTTGAGACAAGTTTATTTCCTTATTTATCTTCTACCAAAAAGTCTCTCAAGATCTGTTAACTTTAGAGTTATATATGTCGGCCTTCCATGATTACATTGTCCGGAGTGTGGTGTTTCCTCCATCTCCCTTAGTAAAGCATTCATTTCTTCTGAAGAGAGTCGTCTACCTGCTCGAACAGAACCATGGCAAGCCATTGTTCCACATACATCTGAAAGCTTATCCTTTAAAGACAAAGTGCCATCAATATCTAATAATTCATCAGATAAGTCCTTAACTAAACCTTGAATATCAGTTTTACCTAAAAGGGCAGGTATTTCTCTAACTATTACTGCACCATCTCCGAAAGTCTCTATAGTTAGACCAAGCTCCTGTAACTCATCAGAACGTTCAATTAACTTATCAATGCCTGATTGATTCATATTAACAACCTCAGGAATTAATAAAATTTGCTTCTTGATTCCCGAAGATGAGAGCATTTTCTTCATTCTTTCATAAACAATTCTTTCATGGGCTGCATGCTGATCAACTATTACCAGTCCTTCACTATTTTGGGAGACAATATAGGTTTCATAAACTTGAAGACGAGCTATACCAAGTGGGTAATCATTGTTATCATTAAAGTTATAAGTTTTAGATTCTAGAACAGATGGCTCAAACGCGAAATTGGTATTCTTTCCAAATTCAATATTTGAGATTTTTGAGTGTGTATTAAAATTTTTATTATCAGTAAAGTTCTGAACTACTTTATCACTTATTGTCGATGAAGCCATAAATCCTGAAGAATTAATTGCGCCCTTTAATCCTCCAATAATTAACCCCCTAACAAGGTTATTATCTTTAAAACGCACCTCGGTTTTTGCAGGATGCACATTTACGTCAACATCTTGAAATGGACAATCAATAAATAATGCCAAACAGGGATATCTATTACTTGCAAGAAAATCTTGGTATGCTGCCCGAACAGCACCATAAATTAATCTATCCTTAATTGGCCTACCATTAATAAAAAAGAATTGTGACAAAGAGTTTGCACGATTTAAGGTTGGAACAGCTGCATAACCTGATAACTTAAAATTATCCCTTTCAGCTCTGACAGGAAATGCATTTTTTGAAAAGTCCTTCCCCATAATATCACCTAACCTGGAAAGCCTAATATCTTCGAGCTCTAAGCCTGATTTATTTAATGTAAAACGCTCATTACCATCAATAAAGCATGTAAAGACTATCCTTGGATTAGCCATGGCTAATCTATTAACTATTTCTAAACATTGGTTAACCTCTGTACGAGAAGATTTTAAAAACTTCAACCTAGCAGGAGTAGAATAAAATAGGTCTCTGACTTCTACCAAAGTGCCTTTATTCATTGGATGTGGAATTATTTCATGAATCTCACCTGCATTAATATTAATTTTATAAGCATTAGATGAATCCAAATTTCGACTAGTAATTGATAACCGAGACACGGCACCTATGGATGGCAAGGCTTCACCCCTAAAGCCGAGAGAATCAATATTGTTTAAATTATCTTCTCTAAGCTTTGAGGTTGCATGGCGATGAATACATAATTCTAATTCTTCTTTATTCATGCCATCCCCATTATCGAGAACAGATATTAAGGACTGGCCACCCCCATTAATCACAACTTTAATATTTTGAGCACTAGCATCTATTGCATTTTCTATAAGTTCTTTAATAACAGACGCAGGCCTTTCCACTACCTCACCTGCAGCAATCTGATTGATTAAGTTATTATTTAGAATCCTAATTTTCATTATTATTAGCTTTGTTTTTGAGATATTTTTTCCAAATAGAAATAGTCGATGAGTCTATATAGCTATGATGATAAGCACTTTCAGGATTATCTAATAGATTAGTTGTTAGTTTCTTGCCTAATTCCACACCCCACTGATCAAAAGAATTAATACCCCATAAGAAACCCTGAACACATGTTCTAAGTTCAAAAAGCGCAAATAGAGAACCGACTATTGTTGGCGAGAGCTTATCAAGTAAAATTATTGAATTAGACCTGTTCCCTCTACAGTACTGATGAGATAATAAATCCTTATTTTTTTCTGCAGAGGGGTCAATATATGCTCCGCTACCACTCATTAAAATTGATGATTGGGCCAATGCACTTGCGACAATATGATCTTGTGCCATATCAGCTGGATCCATAGATAAAATAATCTCTGAATGAACAGACTTTGGAGATTGATGTAAAAGTTGCATAAAAGAATGCTGGCTTTCGATACCAGAAGAACCAAAAATTAACGGAGAAGTTCCTGTTTTAACACTTTCACCAGTTTTCAGAACACCTTTTCCGTTGCTCTCCATAACTAGTTGCTGAAGGTGATCTGGAATATTTCTAAGCTTGTACTCATAGGGCAAGATAACAAAAGAATCATAGTTTAAAAAACTTACATTCCAAAAATCTGCAAGACCCATAACTACAGGCAGATTTTCTCGCAAGGGTTTATTTTCAAAATGTCTATCCATTAGAAATGCCCCGTAAAGTATCTCTTCAAAAACTTTTGAGCTACAACCTAGGGCAATTGAAATACCTATAGAGGACCAGAGCGAAAACCTACCATTAACCCAATCCCATATTGGAAAAATATTTTCCCCATCAACTCCAAATTTAATTGCCTCAGATGAATTAGACGTAACTGCAAATAGATGTTTATCAAGAGAGTTTTCCCCTAAATTAGACTTAATCCATGATTTAACTATCCTCGAAATATAAATAGTCTCCTTGGTAGTAAAACTCTTGGAGCAAATGAAAAAAATGGTAGCTTCTGGGTCACAGTTGCTGAGTAAATTATTAATTATTTGTGTATTTATTTCGGAGATGAAATCAACTTTTACATTATTATTTTGAAAATCTTCAAGAGCAGTTAACATAGCCTGTGGCCCTAGTTTAGAGCCACCAATGCCAATATTTATGATTTGTTTTATTGGCTTGCCAGTAAGCCCAAGAAAAGTATTTGAGTGTATATTATTTGAAAATTGAATAACTTTTTCTAGGGCTTTTTTGATCTTTAATGAAATATCTTCTTCATCAACAAAATAAGCTCTGGAACTTCTATCTCTAAGGGCATGAAAAAGAGCAGGGCGATTTTCTGTATTATTAATTTTTTCTCCTGAGAAAAAGTTAGACTTAAACTTTTCTAAATCTACCTCTTTAGCAAAATCATATAAAATACCCAATGTGTCTAAATTAATAAAGTTCTTAGACAAATCAATCGTCAAGCCATTTGCTGACCATGATAAATCATTAAATCTATCTTGGTCCTTAAAGAAGTCTTTTAGCTTGCAGTCCTTAATCTTATTATGGTGCTTCTTTAGGCTATCCCAGCTTCTTGTTAATGTAGGGTCATGGTAATTCATATAATCATTTTACCTTAATATTTAATCCCAGGAAGTAAAAATTAAATTAAACTAAGGAGAAATCCCGACAGGCATCCCAACAATTAAAAAAGATAATTTTTTTACATCAAAGATTTTTTTTACAATATCATTAACTTGCTGAACATTGATAGAATTAATGATTTCATTTCGTTCAGATAAATAATTAATGCCAAGATTATTATATTGAACCGACACAAGAATTGAAGCAATACTTTGCGATGAGGTAAACCTCAATGGCCATGAACCAGTTATATAATCCTTTGCAAGTTTTAATTCTTCATCACTAGTACCCTCTTTTTGAAACTTTTCCCACTCTTGCCTGAGGATTTTTATGCTTTCTGCAACAGATTCATTTTTTGTACCCAATGAGGTATAAAGTAAGTTTGAGTATTTATAGGGCACTAATGAAGAACCAACACTGTATGCAAGGCCTTTTTTTTCTCTAATTTCCTGCATTAATCTAGCGGTAAAACTGCCACCACCTAAAATATGATTAGCTACCAATGCGACATACCAATCCTTATCATCCCTGGATACTCCAGGGCTTGAGGCAATTATTACACTCTGAGGAAATTTCTTACTTTCAACAACAGTACCAAAATATTTAGGACTAATAGTACTTACCACACTATTGCTTAAAGTATTATTAGGAAGATTTCCAAAAACTTTATCTAAAAGGGAACTAAGTTGTTCTGGAGAAATATTTCCTGACACACCTACAATTAAATTATCTTTTGAGAATCTAGTTTTAACATAATTTGTTAAATCCACTTTGGAAATATTTTCTAATGTTTCTAAAGTTCCATTTCTAGAACGACCGTAAGGATGATCAGGATAAATAAGTTCATATATTTTTTTGTTAGCAAAGTACCTTGGGCTCTCTTCCTCTACTATTATTGATGTCTCTATCTGTTTTTTTACTCTCAATATAGGCTCTTTATCAAAGCGAGGTGATGTTATGGCCAAAGAAAGTAATTTGATAGCTTCATCAATATTTTCTGTAATGGTTGTTAAATTACCTGAAAAAGAATCCAAAGTGCTATTAAAATTTAGTCTTATACCATTATTCTCTAATCGAGATTGAAAATCAAACGAACTAAAATTTCCAGCTCCCTCATCGAGCAGAAGAGATGCCATCTTAGACAAACCCATCTTATCAATTGGGTCAGAACTAGCTCCACCTGAAAACTGGAAACTCACTGAAACGATTGGGTTCTTTTTGTCCTCGAAAAGGTATGCCTTTACTCCACTTACAGAATTAACTTCAGTAATTTTTAGAGCTTGAATATCCTTTGAGATAAATAGTAAGTTTGATAAAAAAATTAAAAATATAAATACTTTATTAATCATTCTTCACCACCTTGGGGCAATAAAACCCCAACTGCATTTGGAGCTGATTTTAAAAAAGCCGACATAATAGAATTAATATCGCCTAAGCTAACCTGCTGAATATTATTCGGCCAATCTTCTATATCCTTAAGACTGAAACCCGTTGAAAGTAATGACCCAAGCAATCGGGATGCTTGAATAGGTGAGTCTTTTATATAAATAAGATCAGCAACGATTCTTTTTTTCGCTATTGTGAGCTCATTCTCGGTAATTCCACTATTAATTATTTTATTTAATTCAACATTTATTTCATTTTCCACGTCTTTTACATTAACTCCACTTGCTGGTGTAACAAATATTGAAAAACTACCCCAACTAACGCTTGAGTCATTATAGTATGACGAAGCTGATGTCGCCAGTTTCTGCTTAACAACCAGTGATTGATAAAGTCTACTTGTGATTCCTGTACCAAAAATTTCATTAAATAGGCTTAAAGCATAGGTATCTGATTTTTTTCCAACATTTATACTTGGACTTATATAAGTTTTGTACCACCTAGATTGCCTTACCCTATCATCATTCATTGTAATTCTAATATCTACTTTTGGGGGTAAATAAGAACTTCTACTTCTAGATCTAAAGCTACTGTCTGACTGAATTGTCCCATATGTAGATGAGGCATAGTCCCGAAGTGAGTCAAGAGATATATCTCCTGCAACAATTAGAATTGAATTATTGGGGACATACCATTTTTTATAAAAATCAAATAAATTCTTCTCGCTAATTTTATTTATTTCGTTTTCCCAACCAATTATGGGTATTGAGTAATGATTCGTTACCCAAAGAGAAGCATTCAGCCTTTCTGCCAACAAAGCAAAGGGACTTGAGTCAACCCGCATTCTTCGCTCTTCCAACACTACTTGCCTCTCAGTATCAATTTCACTGGCCTTAAGAATTAAATTTTTCATTCTGTCAGATTCCAGTTCCATCATTAATGGTAATTTATCTTTAGGTACATTCTGGTAATAGGCAGTGTAATCATATGAGGTGAAGGCGTTCTGATTTCCTCCGCTTCTTGCTACAATCTGGGACATCTCCCCCTCGGGAAATTTTCTCGTCCCTTTAAACATTAAATGCTCCAAAAAATGTGCAATTCCAGATTGACCTAAGGGTTCGTCTGCAGAGCCAACTTTATACCAAACCATATGGCTAACAATTGGTGCCCTATTGTCTTCAATTAGAACAACTTGCATCCCATTTTCGAGAAAGAAAGTTTGTGCATTAAAAATACTAGCCTCAACCTTAGCATTAGAATATGATGGTATCATTAGCAGTTGCAATAAAACAAAAAATAATAATCCTGCTTTCACTAACCTCATTTTAAACCTTTCATTTTAAAAAAATAAATTAATTGAACTTGATACTGAGCCTTACATAAAGAAAAATAAAGTTAAATAATTAAAAATCAGGAAATTCAATGAAATTGCCAATATTTAAAACTACATTTGAGATCCTGGAATTTTGTAGAATAAACCATCTAATAATTTTAAAACACTCATGTATTCCCCTAGCAATAATAACTTTATTACAAATTTGTATTAATATCCTGAACTCAGGTAATTCAATATCGAATATTACCTTAATATTACTGAGCGTTTGTTCAACCATAGCATTTCTTCCATTAACTGCTACATGGTACCAAGGATTGGTATTAGGTATTGAAAATATATATAACAAAAAAATTTTTAATATTGGAAAGGTAGAATTTAAAATTTTACTGTGTCAAATTATAATCATTGGGCTAACAATGTTGTTTTTATTGTTGGGTTCCTCTATAATTTTTCTAATAGAAAATTTATTCCCGAATATCACACAACCTACTAAACAAGTGATAAATATTATCATCTTCTCAATAACAATTTTATTTTGTATTTCTTTTTTCTGCAGACTTTCTCTAATTATACCAATGGCTGCAAGTAATAGAAAAATAGATTTGAGAGAAGCATTACTTCAATCCAAAGAAATTGGTATCAAAATGGCCGCAATTTGGCTGATATGCTTAATGATAGTAATTGCGTTAAGTATACCTATTCAAATAATTTTTCTTTTGATCTCAAAGGGGTTAAACTTCCTGTCATTTGGAATTATTGACTCAAGTTATATATTTCAGAATTTATTTATACCTGTTATGAACAGTACAATTTCTTTATTATTATTACTTTTTCCTGCAACAATGGTAGGCTTTATTTATAATAATATTTCTTCAATAGTAAAAGATGGAGATTATGATGAGTAATATTATTGCTCCTTATGGAAGCCCCTTAAACACTGTAGTGATTGGTGTTGAAGATATGGAAAAATCACTGCATTTTTATAGAGATCTAGTAGGTCTTACAGCAAGTGAAATAGAAGTTTGGCATGGGAAAAAGTTTGAGAAATTTTGGCATTTGCCTAATGGCTCTAAGGCCGATGCGTGTTTTTGTGAGCTCCCAGAATGTAATGTTGGGAGAGTCCTGCTCTTAGACTTCAAAGCTTCATCAAAGAAAAAAATTAGACCTGAGAACACTCCCAGAGCATATGGTCTTGTAAATTTAAATTTCTACACAGATGACATAAAAAAAGAAATTAAGAAGTTTGTTAGTAATGGATATCGAGCTTGGTCAGAACCAAAATTTTATGAAATGAGTGGCTCCCAAGGCTCCCCAACTGAAGTTGTTTTTGATGGCCCCGACACTATTGCAATAAATTTAGTTGAGCTGTCGGATGACAACCCAAACACTAAGGTCGGTCAAATGAAGATTTATACCCGAGAGAATGGAAGAACACCCACAGGACTAACACCCGTTGTAACATCAGCGCATACCTCAAGGGATATTAATAAATCTGTAGAATTCTATAGAAAAGTTTTAAAAAGCGACGTGCTAATAGATGAAATATTATCCAGTCCCGAACAAAATGAATTTTTAAACCTACCAAAAAATGCGCAAACAGCTGTTAAATTTATCCAAGGTAATCACATGTTTGGAAAAATAGCATTGTCACAACCCATTAATTATGAATGTCATGACATGGTTAAAGATGCAATTGCTCCAAACGTTGGCTATATAGCTCAAGTCTTTGAAGTTACCGACATTGATTCTTCAATAAATGAAATTAATAAACTTAATTGTGATGTATATTCAGAAAAGGAAGAAGTTATTCTTCCCGGAATTGGGGATGTTATGGCAATTTCTGTAAGAAATCCTGGCTCTGGAGCACTACAGATTATTTTTCAGAAAATATAAAACTAAAAAATTCCTAACATTGATGATCCGCCCTTTGATATTACTGGGATTGGACCTTCACTTGGGGGTTTTCCTGATGCTTCATTGTCTTCTAACCTATTTTTTTCCTTAAGAGGATCAATAGGAGTTCCGAATTGTATATTTTCTCTCCAAAAAATTAACTTGTTTGTAAACTTATCTGGTTCTTTTGCAAAAGCCGAAGTTTCTCTATCAATTATAGACCTTATATCAGGTAAAATTATATCTGCACCTGCAGAATATAATAATTCAACTTCTCCGATACTAAAGCCACGTTGACCATAACTTTGAATCCTATTTCTACCCATTAGAGCATTCACTGCTCTATCTGTTGAAGATCCTTCCTGTGGGCGAACTGAACCTGGAGCTGGTGGCTTTAAATTAAAATCAGGGGGTACAACTAAAGGAGCTCTTCTCAAAACTGAGAATTCGTCGGGCATAGATTTATCAATACCAAGGGCTCTTTTTGTATCTGCACAAGAAGATAAAATAAAAAAACAACCCAGTAATAAAAAACAATGTTTTAAGTTAAATAGCATTTTATTCCCTTCCATTATTCTCTGGGTAATTCTTATTTGCAAATAAACTATCATAAAACCACATTAAGCAACCAATGCTTATTGCTGCATCGGCCAAATTAAAAGTAGGAAAATGGTAATTAGAATAGAAAACATCGATAAAGTCTACTACAGCACCATAAACAAATCTATCATATATATTTCCCATTGCACCGCCAACAATTAATCCAAATAATGCGAACTGCGTAAAATTGTTTGATTTTTTCATCCAAAATATAATTAGGGAGACAATCATAACCTGAATTGCCAAAATAACATACATGGTCAAGACGCCTCCAGATGAAAAAAGGCTAAAACTAATACCTGTATTCCACACAAGTCGAATATTTAAAAAAGGCAATAATTCTATTACACTATAATAATAAGTATAAGGATTTATCTCTAATCCTTTTGAATAAACAAATTGTTGTAAAATCCATAACTTACTAATTTGATCCAAAAAAAATGTAATAAATATAATTATTATACCTAATCGCATAAATTATTCGATTTCTTCAATTAATAGTATTGTAGCATCTGTCACATAAAGCAGTTTGATTATCGAACACCTTATCATCAACTATCTTCCAACACCTATCACATTTATTCCCTTTAGCTAAATTCACTCTAACGTTAATAACATTTTTTTCTCCCTGATCTGGAGTACTTTCAAAAGTGAAAAAAGAAGTAATACATACTTCTGCCATATCAACATTTTTACAATCACTTATTAATTTATCAGACGCAGAAACTACAGGGTGCGCTTCAAGACTTGAACCAATAACTTTTTCTGCCCTCTCTTTCTCAATAGCCGTTGTTACAGACCGCCGAATCATTTTAATATTTTCCCATTTCTGATTTAATTTATCATCTCTCCAAGTATCACTAACAACCATGAATTCTTTGTAGTGAACAGAATCATTTGCCGATGGGTATCTACTCAACCATGCTTCCTCTGCAGTAAAACAGACATATGGAGCTAGCCACCTTACTAGGTGATTAAAGATGTCATCTAAAACAGTTCTTGTTGACATCCTTTTTAAGTCATTTAATGAATTGCAATACAAAGTATCTTTTCTGATATCAAAATAGAAAGCTGACAAATCATTTGCGCAAAAATTATGAAGTAAAGTAAAAATTCCATTAAAGTCATAAACCTTTGATAGTTTTCTTATATCTCTATTTATTTCCCAAAGCTTATGAAGTATTAATTTTTCAAGTTCAGGTAACTTTGAGTAATTAACCTTTTCTGTCTCATTAAAATCATTAAGGTTCCCTAACAAATAACGTAATGTATTTCTTATTCGGCGATATAAGTCAGAATTTTGTTTTAATATGTTTGGGCCAATTGTAAGGTCTTGACTATAATCAGACGAAACAACCCACAGTCTTAATATGTCTATACCATTCTGCTTGCTGATGTCTTGAGGACTTACAACATTTCCAGCAGATTTAGACATTTTTCTATTTTTTTCATCCAGTACAAACCCATGAGTAAGTACAGATTTATAGGGCGGCATTCCTCTTGTTCCACAACTTTCAAGAAGTGAAGTATGGAACCAGCCCCTATGCTGATCTGATCCTTCCAAATAAAGATCAGCTGGCCATTTTAGGTCTTCTCTTTTTTCAAGAACAAAAGCATGTGTTGAGCCCGAATCAAACCAAACCTCGATTATATCCTTTATTTGCTCCCATTCGTTAGGATTATACTTATCTGTTAAAAAATATTCTGGACCTTTTTCAAACCATGTATCAGATCCGTACTGCTCGAATTTTTTAGCAATATTTTCTATAACCTCTGGATCTCTTAAAACTTCACCTGTTTTTATATTAATAAAAACAGGAATCGGTACACCCCAATGTCGCTGACGAGAAATGCACCAATCAGGTCTAGACTTAACCATTGAATGTATTCTATTAGAACCTTGCTCAGGGAACCATTTTGTTTTCTCTATTCCTTTTAACGCTTTTTCCCTCAGCTTAAGAGTATCCATAGAAATGAACCATTGAGGTGTATTCCTATAAATTAGAGGGGCCTTAGACCTCCAAGAGTGAGGGTAACTATGAACAAGTTTCCCCTCAGCAAACAATCTATTCCGGGATTTAAGAAGGTTTATTATTGGCTTATCAGCCTTGAAGACATGTTGGCCATTAAAAACGGGAATATTTTCGTAATATATTCCATTTCCATTAACAGTATCAGGAATATTTATCCCAACTTTCTTACAAAGTGCAAAATCATCTTCCCCATGACCAGGAGCAATGTGAACAAAACCAGTTCCTTGATCGATATTAACAAATTCTGCAGAATGCAAAGGAACCTCAAAATCATAACCATCCTCATGAAAACAATGCTTACATACTGTATCTTTTAACCGGTGACCTTTAAAGGAGTCTAGTAAATCATAATTTGTAATTTTTCCTAAATCTAAGGTTTTGTTTTCAAGGTCTTTAGCAATAACTAAATGCTCATTTTTAGTTAATAAAGACCCTTCAGAGACATCTGTTACCTTTATGAGGCTGTAATCAATATCATTACCAAAGGCAATAGCCCTATTCCCAGGCAACGTCCATGGGGTTGTAGTCCAGATAACAATTGAACAGTTTTGGACTGAAATATTTTTTGAATCCATTATCGGGAATTTAACCCAAACAGTGGTTGATTCATGATTATCATATTCGACTTCAGCATCCGCAAGGGCTGTTTTTTCAACAACTGACCAAAGTACAGGCTTAGAACCCTTATATAATCCCCCATTAATTATAAACTTACCAATCTCTCTAACAATTGTTGCTTCAGCAATACCACTCATAGTGGTGTATGGATCATCCCAATCACCAACTACGCCTAGTCTCTTAAACTCGTCTTTCTGGACTTGAATCCATTTACTGGCAAAATCTCTACATTCTTTACGAAATTCTAAAAGTGGGATTTTATCCTTATCTATACCTTTCTTTCTAAAGCCTTCCTCAATTTGCCACTCAATCGGAAGACCATGACAATCCCATCCAGGAACATAATTAGCATCAAAGCCTAACATTTGATAAGTTCTCACAATTACATCCTTTAAAATTTTATTTAAAGCATGCCCAATGTGAAGATGTCCATTTGCGTAGGGAGGACCATCATGTAAGATAAATTTTTCTCTTCCTTTTGAATTTTCCCTTAGGTTTTCATAAACTTTTATTTCTTCCCATCTCTTAAGAAGTTTGGGCTCTAAAGTATTTAATCCTGCCTTCATGGAAAATTCTGTTTTTGGAAGTATTACTGTATCCTTATAATTAGATGTTTTTTTCATATTTTCTATAGCTTTAATTTTAGGTTAATTGTTATCAAAAAATTTATATCTATTTTAATTTATTTATAATTAATTTTGCAGCATCACAATCTTCATTTAGTTGGAATTTAAGTGCATCTAAATTTGAAAACTTTATCTCTTGGCGAATAAATTTTATAAATTCAATTTTTAGTTCCGATCCATATATTTCACTATTAAAATTAAAAATATGTACTTCAAGCAATAAATCTCTTTTGTTAAAGGTCGGACGAGAACCAAAATTGGCTACTCCATAATATTGATGCTTTCCTTTATCATCTTCCAGGTGTACTTTTACAGCATAAACACCTTTGGCTGGATGAACATACTCATTTAAAGGTAGGTTTGCAGTTGGGTACCCTAACTGACGCCCCCTCATATCACCTTTCTCAACGCAACTCTTAATTTCCCAATTTCTTCCAAGCAACAATGCTGCTTTTTCACAATCTCCGTTCATCAGATAGTTTCTTATTTTCGTGGAAGAAATCTCATTACCCTGTTTAGTTTTATATTCTTTAACCACAGTTAATGAGAACCCCAAAGAATCTGACATGCTATAAAGCAATTCTACATTTCCAAGTCTTTTATTCCCAAAAACAAAATCAAAACCTACCACAACATCCAAAACCTCAAATCCTTTAAACAGATAATGAATCACAAAATCTTTAGCAGTAATCTTAGAGAAATTAATATCAAAGTTTTGAACAAATAATGACTGAACCCCTATTGATTTCATAAGATCAGTTTTAATATTGATTGGACTTAATCGAAAATTATTTATTGAACTATCGAAAACCGAACGAGGGTGGGGTTCAAAAGTAAAAACATTTAGGTGAACTTGTTTTTCTTTAGCAATTTCCATCGCAGTACTTATAACCTTTTGGTGACCAAGATGAATTCCATCAAAGTTACCTAGTGCAACTACACCTCTTTTATTCTTTTCATCTAAATCCTGAATGTCGTGGAAAATATTCATCTTTAAAACTAGCCTTAAACGATATTATTCAAGATATTATCGAATTCAATTATTACAAAAATTAAGTTAAATTTTAACACAATGAATGTTAAGTTTACTGAGTGATTTAATTTAACCCTCTTATAACCTCATTATGGTTCATTGTTAAGCTATATGGCTGTTAGAAGACAAGATGCATTAGGATACCAAATTGGCCTTCTAAATAGGCTTTTTGATCGAATGCTTGAAATTGAGCTTTTAGAATTTAATGTTTCTCCAGGTCAGTACCCCTCTTTGATTATGCTTTTTGAGGAAGATGGTTTGACTCAAGCAGATCTCTGCAGAAGAATTCATGTTGAACAACCCACAATGGCAAATACTCTAAAAAGGATGGAAAGAGATGGATTAATTCGAAGAGAACCCGATTCGATTGATAAGAGACAGACACGAATCTTTTTAACCCATCTAGCAAAAAATATAAAACTCAGTTTAATTGAAAAAGCAAGAACGGTTCCTGAAACGGCAATGAAGGGTTTGAATAATGATGAAAAAGAAAAATTTTTTGCTTTGATGTCAAAACTAATTGAGAATTTGAACGAAAAGTTAAGCTAATAGAGCTATCTATGGACCTTCTAATAACAACTTATAATTGTATTTATATGTATTAACTAGATTAAGTATATATATTTTCGTTCGTCATCAAAAAATTAAACGGTTCTTCTATTTTTTTTGGGTTAAATTTTGACTTGTAGCGAAAATAATGCGAAGTCTCGTTGTATCGATAAATTGGCTTTTAAACTTAATTAAACAAGTAAAACCCTCACAAAACTTGAAATTTATTTTTTAATTTAGTTTATTGATACTTGTGAATTTTTTCACTTTAAGTTATTTCAGGATAAGTAAATATCTAAGGAAAAATTTGGGAAATTATTATCATATTAAGCTCATAATTTTTAGCAATTATCGTTAATCACTAACAGTTAAAAGGGGACCGCACTCATGCGGATGACTATTGAAAAGTTTAAGTCGGCTAAGGACCATAATTTGGGGGCCTTATCGTTCATTACCTTATGTATGGTAACTATTTTATTTTTTGCTTTAACTTCTAACATGGCATTTGGACAGGTATTAGAATCAAACAAAAAAGAGGTTTTATTAGCTCAGGTAGGTGGAGCTAAAGCCCAGGATAGAATTAATACAATAGATGATGAAACTGCAAAGTTAGAGTCCGAGTATAAAGCGGTTTTGCAACAACTTGAGACACTAAGGATATATAACAATCAGCTAAGAGAATTAATTGATGCCCAGAAGGCAGAGATGATAATCGTTCAAAGGGACATTGATAGAGTTACCACTATAGATCGTGAGGTAGTGCCATTAATGCTTAAGATGGTTGACGGTATAGATCAGTTTGTTGAATTAGATGTACCATTCTTAATAGATGAGAGAAGAAAAAGGATTAGCAACCTCAAAGCCTTGATGCAAAGAGCAGATGCTTCACCAGCAGAAAAATTTAGGAAGGTTCTTGAAGCATATCAAATTGAAAATGAGTACGGTAGAACAATTGAGGGTATAAGAGGGAATGTTAATACCTCTGATGGAAGACAATTAACAGTAGATTTCCTTAGAATAGGTAGAGTTGCACTTTACTACAAAACTCTTGATGACTCAGAAATTGCTCGTTGGAACAGTGATTCGAAATCTTGGGAAGAAATAGACTCAAGTTTTGTATCACCAATTAAGCAGGCTCTCTCAATCGCTAGAGAGCAAGCAGCTCCAGATTTACTTCTTTTACCTCTTGATGCCGCGGAGAATGTTCAATGATAATTAGTAAGAAATGCCTATTTGTGCCGTTTATTATGGCAATTGCCTTATTTATTGGACAACCAATTGAGGTTAATGCGCAAAGCTCTGCACCCGCTCAATCCCTCCAAGAACTTTTGGATCGAGTTAAAAGCGGAAGAGCTTCTGATAACAGGGTTAATCAAGAAAGAATAAGAGATTTTCAACAGAAAAAAGCTCAACAACAACGTTTATTAAATGAAGCAAAAGCCGCTGTTAAGAGAGAAGAGAGAATAAGCGAGAGACTTGAGGCCAGTTTCCAAGAAAACGAAATAAGATTAGCAGAGCTTACAGCTGTTTTAGAGGAGAGATTAGGTGCCTTTGGCGAACTTTTCGGTGTTGTAAGACAAGTTGCTGGAGATACTAGAGGCCAATTAATGCAATCACTTGTAAGCTCTCAGCTTCCAGCTAGGGAAGTAGAGATTGATAAACTTGCTCAAAGCACTGAACTTCCAGAACTTGCACAGCTTGAATTGCTTTGGTTTACACTTCTTCAAGAAGCTACTCAACAAGGAAAGATAGTACGCTATCAGGCTCCCGTTGTTACAGTTGACGGAAATGAGAATTTAGCTGAAGTAGTAAGAATTGGTCCATTTACCGCTCTTTCTGATGGAAAATTTGTAGATTATTTATCAGAAACGCAAAGGTTAACAGAACTTGCTCGCCAACCAGGTTCCATGTTTGTAGGAGCCGCGGATGATTTCTTTGACAATGACAGAGGAATTGAAACAGCTGCTATTGACCCATCAAGAGGTGCGCTACTTGGCCTTCTTGTTCAAACTCCTTCTTTAGGTGAAAGAATTAATCAGGGTGGTTTAGTTGGTTATGTAATCATTAGTTTGTTAATTTTTGGCATAATCATGGCAATTGTAAGAATTGTAAAACTTTCAATAACTGCAGCTCAGGTCAAAAACCAAAAAAATACTTCAACTGCAGATCCAAGCAATCCTCTCGGAAGAATTATGGAAGCATACAATCAAAATAAGGGTTTAGATGTTGAAAACCTTCAACTTAAACTTGATGATGCTATCCTTAAAGAATTACCTAATCTTGAGAGAGGGCTATCAACTATTAAAGTTTTAGCTGCTATTTCGCCAATGCTGGGACTACTTGGAACTGTAACTGGGATGATTGAGACATTCCAAGCAATTACATTATTTGGTACAGGTGATCCAAAAATGATGGCAGGAGGTATTTCGCAAGCATTGATTACCACGGTTCTGGGTCTTACTTCTGCTATTCCATTGATCTTACTTCATTCAATTGCTTCTGTCAGATCAAAAGCTGTCATCGAAGTTCTTGAAGAACAAAGTTCAGGTATTGTAGCAAGTCATGCAGAAAGCCGTTAAGAGATGAGCGAACTAAATGTTTTTGCACAAATTCTCCTTTTTCTAGAAAAAGGTGGGCCGGTACTGAATGCAATTATGGTGATAACATTCCTCATGTGGATGCTAATTGTTGAGAGGTTTATTTATTTTCGTTCATACCATCAAAACATTGTAAATACTGCGCTTGCAAAATGGAAAAATAGAAATGACCGGAAATCCTGGCATGCTAAAAAAATACGACTTCAACTAATTTCTGATGTTAGAGAAAGTGCAACTATTGGTTTAACACTTATTGCTACTTTAGTGGCACTTTGTCCTATGTTTGGGCTATTGGGAACAGTTACAGGAATGGTTGAAGTATTTGACGTTATGGCTATTACAGGCTCATCCAACCCTAGGGCTATGGCAGGGGGCGTTTCAAAAGCTACTATTCCAACTATGTCGGGGATGGTTGCTGCACTATCAGGTCTATATTTTAGCTTCCAGCTAGCCAGAAAGGCTCAAACTGAAGTTCTTTCTCTTGCTGACAAGCTAGAATTGGATAATTAAGGAAAATAGATGGCTAGAAAAATAAGAAAAGGGGCAGAAGAAGCAGAAGTAGATATGACTCCAATGCTGGATATTGTGTTTATAATGCTCATTTTCTTTATTGTAACTGCAACTTTTGTAAACGAGAGAGGTCTGGATGTCACAAGACCAGACTCAGATGAACCTCCTCCAAAATCAAAAGCAGTTACTATTCTTGTCAGCATTTCTTCAAGTGGTATTATTTCTATGGAAGGTCGAGATATTGATATTAGAGCCGTAAGAGCAAATGTAGAGCGGCTTATTGCAGAAAATCCCGACGCATCAGTAGTTGTCCAAGCTGACCCAGAATCTGAAAGTAATCTTTTAGTTGGGGTTATGGATCAAGCTCGTTTAGCTGGTGCATCAGGTGTTTCAATTGCTGAGCTTCAATAAATTTAATCTGAGGGAGTAAAATAAGTGGCATCAAGACTAGCAGCTAAAGAAAATGACGAAGCAGCGGTAGATATGACCCCAATGCTAGACATAGTATTCATTATGCTCATTTTCTTTATTGTAACTGCAACTTTTGTAAAGCAAGCAGGCCTAGAAGTTATACGTCCTGATGCAGAAACTGCAGAGGATCAAAGAAGAGTGAGTATCCTTGTCGCAATTGGTGATGGCGATACAGTATGGATGGATAATAAAGAGGTCGATGTAAGGGCTGTTCGTGCCGGAGTTGAGAAACTTCTTGCTGAAAACCCACTTGGTTCGGTTGTTATTCAAGCCGATGAAAAGTCAAAATCAGGCATATTAATGCAAGTTATGGATCAAATACGCGAAGCAGGAGCCCCTGCAACTGCAATAGCAACAAAAAAGGATTAAGTTTTGTTTAAAATAGTCCTTTTTAGGAGAATTTAATTATGAATGCTGGAAGGCAGCGTTATCTTACATCAGTAGGGTTATCTATGTTGGTCACGATAGCTTTATTCTGGTTAATGAATTATTTGATAACACATGGGATGGAAGCAATTACTGAAGAAGTTGCAGGAGATGCAATTGATTTTACAAGGGTGGATAGAGACGAATCTGTCAATACAAAAGACAGAGATTTACCCGACCGACCAGATAAACCTGATGTTCCTCCGCCACCACCTCCGATGAACTTAAATGCTAATACAGCACCGGATTCTGGTGGTGTTAACATTAATGCACCTGCATTATATAATTTAAACCTTGATCGTTCTGGCCTAAATGCTCCTACAGATGGAGATGCTATTCCACTAGTGAGAGTTCCGCCACAATATCCCCAAAGGGCAAATTCAAGAGGTATTGAAGGTTGGGTTCAGTTAGAGTTTACTATAACTGAAAGTGGAGCAGTCACAGATATTGTAGTGGTAGCTGCAGAACCTTCAGGGTATTTTGAGCGAGCTGCTTCAAGGGCTCTGTCTAGATGGAAATATAAGCCGAAAATAATAGATGGAAGACCCGCAAGACGCTATAATAATCAGGTAGTGATTACCTTTGAACTTGAAAATACATAAATTAATATAACCTATTTTAGGTAAATGTAGAGGGAGACAGTGAGATGAGGATAGTTTGCACCATTGTTGGTCTTATTAGCTTTGCTCTAGTTTTTAGCGCTAAATTTGAGAGCTCTAATTCAAATAACTTTTTTAATGTTTCAATTGCACAAGAAAAAGAAAAGAGAAAAAAACCTCGAACTGTCAAAGTTCAAGCAATGAAAAAACCAACCTTTGAAAGGCTAACGGCTGCTCAAGAAGCTATAGAGCTTAAAGACTATATAACTGCTGACCAAAAACTTAGAGAAGGCCTCGCTGACGAGAAAACTAATGAATATGAGAAAGCTTCAATTTGGATGACATTTGCATATCTTTATGCTGAGCAAGAGAATTATAATGGAGCTATTCAATCATTCAGGAATGCAGTTAACCTAAGCGACCCTGACAGAGGTATAGGGCTTCCAAGAGGGCAAGTTCTATCTACTAAATATAACTTAGGTCAACTTTATATGGTTGTAGAGCGTTACAGAGACGCAATTTCAATATTAGAAGAGTGGAGAGCACAAGTTGAGAATGTTAATGGAAATGGTCTAATACTTTTAGGTAACGCATATTTTCAAATTGAAAGATACAGAACAACTATCCCTCTTGTTATAGAAGCTATTGATTTACAAACAAGGCTTATCGCGAATTATATTCCTCCAGAAAATCCAGATGAAACCGAAACCACTGGGTCAAAACCAAAACATCGCGAACCGTGGTACCAACTATTGTTAGCATCTTACTTAGAACTTGAAGACTATAATAATGGTGCAGATCTTCTAGAAGTAATTGTAAATCTTTTCCCTAATAAGAAAAATTATTTCATGCAACTTGCTGCACTTTATGGTGAACTTGGAAAGGATGAACAATCATTTGCTGTACTTGTTATGGCCGATAAGCAAGGCTTCTTAACGGAAGAAAAAGAGCTTGTCAGGCTTGCAAGAATGTACATGTTTCATGAAACTCCCATAAAAGGTGCTGAAATAATGAATCGTGGATTCAATGCAAAATCTGTAAAGAGAACCCCTGAACATTTAGAAGTGCTCGCAAATGCATATTTTAATTCGAGAGAATTTGATAAAGCTATACCTCCACTAAGAGAGGCAGCCAGAAAATCTGATAAAGGTCAATTATCCTATAGACTTGGCCAAGCTTATCTTCAATCAGAAAAATGGTCTGATGCTGAAAAAGCACTTAAAGCAAGCCTTAAGAAAAAAGGACTAAAAGACAAAGATAAAGGTATGATATGGATGCTAACTGGCATATCTCAACTGGAAAGAGAAAGATATAAGGCTGCAAAAAACTCAATGTTCAGAGCAATAAAGTTCAAGAACACCAAAAAAGATGCAGAAAAATGGATACGTTTTCTAGACCAGAAGATTGCTACATCAGGATAGTAATCCAGAATTTATCTACAATGCCTCGCTTGCTACGGCTAACTTTTTTGTAAGCTTATTAAGAATTGTAACGCATACCAAAGCTGTGACACACATTGCTAACATAAGATGAATTGCTGGAATATAAGTACCCAATTCATTCCGAATAAAACCTAGCAACCAAGTACCTAAACCTGATATGAGAGTGTCAACAAAGAGGTAAATAGCTAGAATACGTCCATATGTTGGACCTGCAAATAGTTCAGCAACCATAAGCTGGACCATTGTAAAACACCCTGAAAAACCAATGCCGTATACTATTGCATATAAGTACACAATGTTAAGATTTAGACCCTCAAGAAACCTTAGGATCAATAAACCAATAATTAGATTAGTAATAGCCATTAGCATTACTGCACCTTTATTCACTCTATCACTTAACCAGCCAAAACTAAATTTACCAATTATTGAACAGAAGAAAAAAAGACTTGTAACTTGTGCTAAATCACCTTTACTTAGACCTATATCCTTAACCAAATAGATTGGTTGGTGGTGCACCATCGCAGATATACAGAACCATAAAGTTGCAGTTGCAAAAAGTAATAAATAAAATGATGGTAACTTTGCTGCATCAGAAACTGCTATGCCAGAATAATAACCAACTACTTTCTTTTCTTTAAAATCTCCTTTATCTGAACTGGATTGATTATCTTTTCCATCAGGCACTTCTCCAATATCTTGGGGTCTACTTTTGATAGGCCAAACTATTGGTAATAATAAAAATACTAATGATACAATAACAAGAATATATGCTCCCTGACGCCAGTCTCCACTTTCTAGAGTTCCTTTTATCAGAAGTGGAAATATTGACGCACCAACACTTGAAGCCATTAATAAAATTCCAACAGCAATTCCTCTATGAATTGTGAACCATCTGCTAGTTAAGACCATACAAGGAAGGAGACCACAGAGGGATAAGCCAAAACCCATAAATAAATAAATTGCGACGAAATGAGTTATCTCGGACATAAATGTATACAGAACAAGACCTAGTATCATTAAAGAAGCACCAATAATCATGATTGGTCTTGGTGCATAACGATCGATCAAGTAACCTATAATCAGGGAATAAAATGCTGCCGCAATGAACTTTAATGATGCAGGCCTTACTATCTCTTCATAATCCCATCCAAATTCTTCCATTAGAGATGGATAAAATAGAGGTAAGGTAAAATTAGTCACTCCATTTGAGACTGCATAAACAGTAAATAATCCACCCAAAACATACCAACCATAAAAAACTCTCATTTTACTCTCTCCGTCCACTTGATAAACGCACTGTATTCTCAGAATAATATATAGCATATACATAAAAATTCTGTTCAACCATTAATAAATTCACAATTAATAGATTGCAATTGTAATGGTTCATAAAAATGATACTCTTGAACTGAAGGGATCGTTTGATGAATGAAATTAATGAAGCTGTTTCAGAGGAAAACAACAATGCTGACTATCCAAACCCGGTATACGCATGGTATTGCGTAGGTGTAATAGTATTTGCATATTTCTTTGGATTTATGGATCGCATACTAGTGGGTCTTCTAACACCCGCAATCCAGAAAGATCTTGGATTTTCAGATACCCAAATGGGGGTAATCCAAGGTTTAGCTTTTGCAATTTTCTACACTTTGTTTGTAATTCCAATTGGTTTAGCTGCCGATAGATTTAACAGAAAATGGCTTTTAACAGCAGGAACAACAATTTGGAGCCTTTTTACAGCAGGGTTTGGTCTAGTAAGAGGTTTTTGGGGACTTTTCTCAATGAGGGTCGGTGTTGGAATAGGCGAATCGGCTCTCAACCCCTGTTCTGCTTCAATTATAAGCGATTGTTTTGAACCAAGAAGAAGAGCAAAGGCCTATGGAATCTACGTTCTTGGAACTGCCTTTGGAACTGGCTTAACATATCTATTTGGAGGATGGTTAATCAAATTCACTGGTGCATACTCAGATAAAGTCTCAACTTTTAATATGCCCATTATTGGAGAGGTTGCTTCCTGGCAAGCTGTATTTATAATTATAGGAATTGCAGGCCTTATTCCAGCTATACTATTAGCCCTTACAGTAAGGGAACCGTCAAGAAAAGAAGTTTCAACAAAACAAAATAAAAATGCTACCTGGTCAGAAATTTTCAAATTTATTAGTGAGAACAAAAGAACAATTATCTGTCATAACCTTGGTGTAGCATTTATTCTTATGTCCATTTATGGGTGGGTAAACTGGCTACCAGCATTATTTATTAGAGTTCATGGTTGGGATGTTCCTCAATTTAGTTTCTGGTATGGCATATTTGGAGGACTTGGTGGAATTTTTTCTGCAGTATCTGCAGGATATGTAACAAACTGGTTTAAGGATAAAGGTTATACTGATGGAACGATGAGAGCAGTGTTATGGGGAAGTATTGGTTTAACTATAGGTACCATTATTGCCCCAATTATGCCAACTCCTGAACTAACTATAATATTTTTTGTTCTAGCAGGATGTTTTACCAATTGGCCTACGTCGCAAGCATTATTTGCACTAAATGAAATAACTCCTAACCAAATACGGGGCACCATTATTTCTATTTATATTGTAGTAATAGGAATTGGTGGAGCAGGCCTTGGACCATTAGCCATAGGCTGGGTAACAGATAATATTTTCAACGATCCTTCTCAAATTAATTATTCAATGTCTTTAGTTACGTTAGTAATGGGAACTTTAGGATGCTTCCTAATACATAATGGACTAAAACCATTTAGGGAAAGTATTGATAGGTCTAATTGGAAGTAGAAATATTTCCTAATTAATCCCCCATCCTCTTCCACCAGAATTGACTTGAATATACCCTTTAGGTAATCCCGATTCTGGAACAAAACCATATAGCTCCTCTTTTGGGAGAGACTTTGAGAGATGACTTCTCACTTCAATCAACTTATCTATATCTATACCAGTTTTTACGCCCATACTATCCAAAAGAAAAACTAGATCTTCTGTAACAATATTTCCAGATGCACCAGGTGCAAAAGGACAACCGCCAAGTCCGCCCAAAGAACTATCAAATGTTGTTAGGCCTATTTCTAAGGAAGCAATGACGTTTGCAAGACCTTGCCCTCTTGTATTATGTAAATGTATACCCATCATCTTGTCTGAACCAACTGCAGACCAAATATCATTTATCATACTTTTAATCTGATAAGGATTTGCATAACCCGTTGTATCCGCTAGTCCAACTTCGTCACAGCCCATCTTAATAAGCTTTTCCGCAATTCTAACTACTTTTTTTTGCTCAACCTTACCTTCAATTGTACAACCAAAAGCCGTAGATAAACTCCCCTCAAAATGTGGCCTTTTATCTTTAGGCAAGGATATTATTAGATTAACAATTTTATCTATCTCCTCAAAAACTTGCTGATGAGTTTTACGTAAATTTGCAATCGAATGAGACTCAGAGATTGATAAAGGTAATGTAATCTTATCTACACCAGCATTAATTGCATTCTCAGCACCCTTGAAATTGGGCACAAGAGCAGCAACTTGAAGGTTTGGAATACTATTCGCAAAACTGACTATCTCAGCCGTATCAGCCAATTGAGGTAGAATTTTTGGTGGTACAAATGAACCAACCTCTATCTCTCTAACCCCTGCTGCAGACTCAGCTTTTATCCAATCTCTTTTTGCCTCAGAGGTCATTATTGATTCTATTGACTGCAATCCATCCCTCGGTCCAACTTCGCTTATTAGGACATCAATATCAGACATCAGATCAACCATTACAAACCCTCCTTAAAGATTAGCTTTAATAAAAATCTTATTAGAACTATTTATTAAATTTAAAAAAATATATAATTTGGCGAAATTATAATGAATAGGATTAGCTATGACACTAAAAAAAGATCTACCTCTTAAAAATATTAAGGTAGTAGAATTCACACATATGGTAATGGGCCCTACTGTAGGCTGTATACTTGGTGACCTTGGCGCAGATGTAATAAAAATAGAACCTTTAAAGGGCGATAATACCAGAAGATTAAAAGGCTCAGGGTCAGGATATTTTCCTATGTTTAATAGGAACAAACGTTCTATTAGTATAGATCTAAAAAGCACTCAAGGGAATAAAATAGCAATAGATATAATTAAAAATGCTGATGTAATAATTGAAAACTTCCGTCCTGGGGCCATGGATAGACTAGGTTTTGGGTATCAAGACATCAAAAAAATTAATAAAAAGATTATCTATTGTTCAGAAAAAGGTTTCTTATCTGGACCTTACGAAAATCGAACTGCACTAGACGAAGTAGCACAAATGATGGGTGGACTGGCATACATGACAGGCCCCCCCGGTAAACCACTAAGAGCAGGTTCATCAGTAATTGATATTACAGGTGGAATGTTTGGGGTAATAGGCATTTTATCAGCAATTATTGATAGGTATATTTCTGGTGAGGGCAAACATGTTATTGCAAGTCTATATGAAACAACTGTCTATTTAGTAGGTCAACATATGGCTCAATTTGGTGTAACAGGTGAAGCTGCAAACCCAATGCCTGCAAGAATATCAGCGTGGGCAATTTATGATGTTTTTGATACTAAAGATTCTCAGAAAGTATTCGTAGGGGTAGTTTCAGATACACAATGGAAAGAATTCTGTGAGGCCTTTAACCTCAAAGACTTATGGCAAAATGATGAACTCAAAAAAAATAATGGTAGGGTTGATGCTAGAAATTGGTTAAAACCAAAAATTGAAAATGTTTTTCTTAATTATAATAAAAAAGAATTAATGGATAAGCTTGAGAAACATGGAATACCATTTGCGCCTATTGCAAAACCTCATGAGCTTTTTGATGACATTCACCTTAATCAAAGTGACGGTTTATCAGAGGTAACTCTTACAGATGGAACTGGTTCTGGTAAGAAAATTAAATTACCTAACATTCCAATATCTTTTAACCAAGAACGTTTAGGTGTAAATAGAGACCTTCCAAGACAAGGTGAACATACATACGAAATACTTTCTGAGATTGGTATATCACCAGATCAAATTGATAATCTTTTGAAAACGGAAATTGTCTCAGATAAGTAGCTCATATGTATACCCAAGGTCTTTTTTGAACATCTTCTCTTTGAAATTTATCAATCTCATCTTTGTTTTTGAGTGTAAGTCCAATTGGGTCTAATCCTTCAATTAGCATATCAGCATATGAATCAATGATATCAAAATTATATTCCGCATTATCCGGTGAAAATATTGATTTTGTAGTCAAGTCAATTCTAAAAAAATTTAATGAAGTCTCGTCTTCAGCTATAGAAATAAATTCTTTTATAACTTCTTCGCTTAATGTAATCGGTAAAATCCCGTTCCTAACACAGTTACCAAAAAAAATACTCCCAAAACTAATTGCTAATATTGACCTTATACCCCACTCCTTCAATGCCCATACTGCATGTTCCCTTGATGATCCACAACCAAAATTAACTCCTGAAATAAGAATTTCTGCATTAGTGAATCTTTCTTTGTTAAATATAAATGAGGAATCAATTTCTCTCTTTTCCACATTCTTATATCGCCAATTTGCAAATAATCCATCTGATAACCCTGTCTTACTAACCCCTTTTATCTCTCTACTAGGAATTATTGCATCAGTGTCAACATTAGATCTCATAAAGGGTATAGCAATTGATGATAACTCTTTAAATTTTTTCATATATAATAACTTTTAATTTTATTTTAAATCTTTCTTACATCAGTAATTTTACCCTTTATTGCTGAAGCAGCAACAGTTATAGGACTTGCTAAATGTGTCTTAATTCCAGGACCTTGTCTATTCTCAAAATTCCTATTGGTAGAACTAACTACTCTTGAACCATTTTTAAAACTTTCACCACCAACATAAAAACACATAGAACAACCACTCTCTCGCCATTCAAAACCTGCCTCTTTAAATATAATATCTAATCCTTCACTTTCTGATTGATGCTTAATTTGAGTTGAACCAGGAACAATTATTGCCTTGATACCTGAAGAGACCTTTCTGCCTTTTACTAATTTAGCAACATCTCTTAAATCTGAAATTCTGGAATTGGTACAGGAGCCAATAAAAGCAGCATCAATAGATATACTATCCATCCTTTGTCCTGGCTTTAAATCCATATAATCTATAGCTTTTAAACAAGAAGACCTCAGACTTAAATCACTTATCTCATCTGGGTTAGGAATAAAACCATTAATATCAATAACATGCCCTGGACTTGTTCCCCAACTTACCTGTGGGTTTATATCATTAGATTTTACAAAAATTTCCTTATCATAAACTGCATCATCATCTGAATATAATTTTTTCCAAAAGACCAATGCATTTTCAAAATCTCTTTCCTTTGGGGCAAAAGGACGGTCATAGACAAAATCAAAAGTTTTTTGATCTGGTGCAATTAGGCCTGTAAAACAACCAAACTCGACTGCCATATTACAAAGAGTAAATCTAGATTCTTGCTCAAGGGCATTAATTGTATCTCCACTAAATTCAATAGCATGACCTACTCCTCCGGAAGCAGAATATTTACCAATGAGATAGAGAATCATATCTTTTGAAGTCACACCTTGATTTAACTTACCTTCAAATCTTACTCTCATTAACTTAGGTCTTTTTACAGAAAGTGTTTTTGTAGCCAACGCATGTTCACCCTCTGAAGAACCAATACCCCATGCTAAAGCACCTAAAGCTCCAAGAGTACATGTATGACTATCAGGACAAACCTGTGTTAATCCTGGAAGTGTTATCCCTTGTTCTGCTGAAATAACATGCACAATACCTTGTTTATCATTCCCTATATCAAACAAGTTTATCCCAGCTTTATTTGCAGCATCCCTAGTTGAGACAATAAAGTCTCTTCCAGAAGGCATAATAGTATTATCATCTCTTCCCGGAAGAGTATCAACTATATGGTCCATTGTACAAAATACTTGTTCAGGATTTTTAATCTTACGACCTTTAAGTTCCAGTTCTTTTAATGATACAGAACCGGTCCTTTCATGCAGAAAAATACGGTCAATATAGAGAAGGCTCATTCCAGAACCCTGCTTTAAGACCTCATGTTGGTTCCATAATTTACTAAATAAAGTTTTCTGCATTAATTTTCTTTCATAGAGGAAATAAATATTTTACCCCTTTTACTTTGAGATTTCCTTTCTTATAGCAGGTAATATTTCTTTTACAGATGTCACATCGGGACCACCTGCCTGAGCCATATCTGCTCTTCCGCCACCACCTTTTCCACCAACAACGCTTGAAGCAATTTTTACTAGAGAAACTGCATCGTATATATTAGTTAAATCCTTAGTTAAAGACACAACTATGGAAACCTTCTCTTCGACTACACTTACTAGAACAATTACCCCACTATCAACTGAAGACTTAATTTCATCTGCAAAGCCCTTTAACTCTTTGGATGGAATGTCATTAAGTATTTTTCCTATTAAGTTAGTACCATTAATATCTTCAAATTCATTATTTTCTGAAATGGTATTGGGTGCATTAATTGCTTTCTTCCTTAATTCCACTATTTCCTTTTCTAGCTTCTTTTTTTCTGTTTGTATAAGATTTACTCTAGATGGTATTTCTTTAAAGGGGACCTTTAATATCTCTGCTGTTTCATTCAAGATAGATATATGTTTCGCATACCAGCCCTCAGCAGCCTCCCCAGCGACTGCCTCTATTCTCCTAACACCCGAACTAACTGCAACTTCATTTATTATTTTAAATAAACCTATATCACCAGTATTAGCAACATGCGTTCCCCCACATAACTCTATAGAATAGTTTTCTTTTATGTCACCACCCATCGAGACAACCCTTACTTCATTACCATACTTTTCTCCAAAAAGGGCTGTTGCACCATTTGAAATAGCATCCTCTGGTGTCATTATTTTTGTAGTTACTCGTTTATTTGATTTTACATGACTATTTACTATATCTTCGATTTCTTTAAGCTCTTCTTGCTTGATAGATTTAGGATGACTAATATCAAACCTGAGCCTATCATATGAGACAAGTGATCCCTTCTGAAGGACATGACTCCCAAGGTATTCTCTTAAGGCAGAATGGAGTAGGTGTGTTGCCGAATGATGCTTAGCAATACATCTCCTTCTCCCTACATTGACCTCAAATTTAACTTCCTCATCTTGATTTAAATCCCCAGATTTTACTAAACAATCATGTACGTATATAGAATCAAGTTTTTTTTGTGTGTCTCTAACTTCTAAAAGAGCACCATTGGCACCATAAATAAATCCGGTATCACCAATTTGACCTCCAGATTCTGCATAAAAAGGTGTCTGGTTAGAAATAACATAACACTTGTCGCCTTTTGATACTCTTTTGACTATATTATCATTTAAAACCAGAATAGAAACTTTACCCCTTAGAGCTAAATGAGAATATCCTAAAAATTCAGATGGTGAGACTTCATCTTTAACATCAAACCATACCTTACTAATTTTATCATCCCCAGACCCTGACCAAGATAATCTCGCGTCTCTCTTCTGTTTCTCCATTGATAAATTAAAGCCATCGTGCTCTACAGAGATATTTTTTGGTCTTAATGCATCTTCTGTCAAATCTAGTGGGAATCCAAATGTATCGTATAATTTAAATGCAACTTCACCCGAAAGCTTATCTCCCGTTTTCAATAACTTTGTTTCCTGATCTAAGAGCTTAATACCTCTTTCAAGCATGGTTCTAAATTTTAACTCCTCTTCATAAACTGTATCAACAATTAGTTGTTGAGAACGTAATAATTCAGGATAGTAGTTCTGATAAAACTTAATTACTGAATTAACTAGTTTATATAAAATTGGATCCCTATAACTCATTAAATGTGCATGCCTCATTGCTCTTCTCATTATTCTTCGCAATACATAACCCCTCCCTTCATTAGAGGGGAGTACACTATCACAAACTAAGAATGTAATTGCCCTAATATGATCGGCAATTACTCTATATGAATTTTTAAAATCGCCATTTATATCTAATTTTATAATACCGGCAGTCTCATTAATTAGGTTTTTAAAAATATCAATTGAAAAATTGTCATTTGTCCCGTTTAGTAAGGCTGCAATTCTCTCAAGACCCATCCCGGTGTCAACACTGGGTGATGGTAAATTAATTCTCTTATCTTTTGAGATCTGCTCAAATTGCATAAAAACAAGATTCCATATCTCAACAAATCTATCACCATCCTCATCAGCACTTCCAGGAGCCCCCCCGGGAATATGATCGCCATGGTCATAAAATATTTCACTGCATGGTCCGCATGGTCCCGTATCACCCATTGACCAAAAGTTATCTGAAGATGGTATTCTTATTATTTTATCATCAGAAAAAGAGGAAACTTTTCTCCATATTTTGGCAGCATCTTCATCTGATGAATGAACAGTAATTAATAACTTATCCTTATTAATATTAAATTCTTTAGTAATTAGTAACCAAGCAAATTCAATTGCTTCTTCTTTAAAATAATCTCCAAAAGAAAAATTACCGAGCATTTCAAAAAAAGTATGGTGCCTTAGGGTATAACCTACGTTGTCAAGATCATTATGTTTACCGCCTGCACGGACGCATTTCTGAGATGATACAGCGCGATTTACGTTACTCTTTTCAGCTCCTGTAAAGACATCTTTAAACTGAACCATACCAGCGTTTGTAAACATTAAGGTTGGGTCATTTTGTGGCACTAATTCACTTGAAGACATGACCTGATGGTCATGATTCTTAAAGAAATTTATAAACTGACTTCTGACGTCATTAGTACTTATATGCATTGTATCCTAGCTTCATAAGATGATTTTTGAAAACCAAGAGCCTCACTACCATTACTTTATCAGTTTTTTGGAAAACCTGTGGGTGATTGATTAACCTGCCCAAGCAACTTTCCTAAAGTAGGGTTTGCGTAATAAATTATCATATAGAAAATCTTTCCTTTATTGAATCTAAAAAAATTTGAATTATTCAGAGTCAACGTTCCTATATCTCGATATTCAGAGTCAGGTTTGGGAGAAAGTGTGACAAGAAAATTGGATGCACACCTTTGTTCATCTAGATCAATTGTGTGTATAAAATTACTAAATGAAGCATCATAGTTACCAACTAAGTGTTCATAAAAAACTTCAAGAGAATCTCGGCCATGACTAGGGACTTTATAGAAAAAACGAACAGGATTATCTCCATGATATATTACAACTTCAGAATCACCAGTGAAACAGTCACATGCTGACTTTATGTCTTCTTTAGAAACGTTACCAAAGTAATCATTTTCAATTAAATCTATATAGTAATTCCTATCGAATCCTGACACAAAAAATATTCCCTAATCAATATCAATTTAATTCCTGATAGTGACTCTAACATTTATATACCAATTAAATATATATAAAAATTTGAGAATACCTTACACAACTAAATATATTATTAATTAGCTATGGCTTCTTCTTCCTCAATATCACCGATTATATCTTCTGTGACGAGTCCAGCGTTAACTCTGATCTGATTCTCAATTTTTTTTGCCATTTCCTGGTTTTCGGTCAAGAATTTCTTTGCATTTTCTCTTCCTTGACCAATACGTTCTTCATCATATGAGAACCATGAACCTGATTTTTCAACTATACCTCCCTTTACACCAAGGTCAAGCAACTCACCCATCTTTGAGACACCTTCTCCGTACATTATATCGAATTCAACTTGTTTAAATGGCGGCGCCACCTTATTTTTTACAACTTTTACCCTGGTTTGATTTCCGACAACTTCATCTTTATCTTTAATTTGACCGATTCGCCTGATATCTAATCTAACAGATGAATAAAACTTCAGTGCATTTCCACCTGTTGTCGTTTCAGGGCTACCAAACATTACGCCTATCTTCATTCTAATCTGATTAATAAAGATTATCATTGTATTAGAACGAGAAACTGATGCGGTCAATTTTCTCAATGCCTGACTCATCAGCCTCGCTTGAAGACCCATATGAGTATCTCCCATTTCACCTTCCAATTCTGCTCTGGGAGTTAACGCAGCAACCGAATCAATAACTAATACATCCACTGCACCTGACCTAACAAGAGTGTCTGCAATCTCTAATGCTTGTTCACCAGCATCTGGTTGGGATATAAGTAATTCATCTAAATTCACACCCAGTTTTTTTGCATAGGCAGGGTCCAATGCATGTTCTGCATCAACAAATGCGCAAGCTCCCCCACTTTTTTGGGCTTCTGCAACAACATGAAGTGCTAGGGTAGTTTTACCAGAACTCTCAGGACCGTATATTTCAATTATCCTGCCTCTTGGGAGCCCCCCAATTCCAAGAGCTAAATCAAGCCCCAATGATCCTGTTGGAATTGATTCTATATCAACTGCTGTCTCTGACTGCCCTAAACGCATAATAGAACCCTTTCCATAAGAACGTTCTATTTGGCTTAATGCAGCGTCTAAAGCCTTAGTTTTATCTGACGTTTCTATCACTCTTAAATTTACCTCTCCCATCTTAGTACCTCATTTCTAATAATTTAAAAAGTAGCATTAAATTACTTTAAATGTACTTATTTTGTTCTAAATGTCCATAAAAAAGAACAAAAATCGAACAAAAATTATTATTATGAATTAATCGCTTTTACTATAAGTTTTTTCCAACCGCTCGTGCCTTTCTTGGGCTTCCAAGCTTAGTGTAGCTATTGGCCTTGCCTCAAGTCTTTTTAAACTGATAGGTTCATCAGTTTCCTTACAATAACCGTAACTACCAAGATCAATACGCTTAAGCGCTGCGTCAATCTTGGCTATTAACTTTCTAGCCCTATCTCCTGTCCTTAATTCAAGAGAACGGTCCATTTCAGATGATGCCCGGTCTGTAACATCCGGCTCAACTAAAACATTATCTTTTAAGTTTTCTAACGTTTCTTCGCCTTCCTTAAGTAATTCACTTCGCCAATTAAGTAATTTCTGCCTGAAATACTCCTGTTGAAATGGATTCATGAAATCTTCTTTTAAAGAAGGGCTGTAACCTGGTGGTAGAGTAACTGTCATGTGATACTTATCGCTTTTATTATTACAATCGCGCGGAAATATAAGGATTGCTATTTTTCGTAGCAATAAAAAAATGATAAATATTGTTAATTTTATTCAAATTTTTTATAAGTAACTGTAAAATAAAGAAAAAAAATATGAGTAATAAACAATCATTATTAACAAAGCTATATTTGGCGAGTTTTCCAATCATTGCAAACGCTTGGATTTTAATAGTTTATTTAAAATCATGGCTAAATAGTAATGATTCTCGTATCAAAGAAAGAATTGGAATAACAGACTTAAGGCGTCCAGAGGGAGTGGTTATTTGGTGTCATGCGGTAAGCCTTGGAGAATCACTTGCAATTTTACCACTGATTAATGCGTTTGTGAGGAATAAAAATGTCAATGTTTTGATAACTTCATCAACTTTATCAAGTGCAAAATTAATTACTAAACGAATGCCAGAGAAGTCTATACACCAGTTTTCACCTTTAGATCATCCAAAATGGATAAGTAATTTTCTAAATCATTGGAAACCAAATGTTTCGATAAGAGTCGAGTCAGAAATTTGGCCAAATACTTTAAAAACACTCTACGAAAAAAAAATACCGATAATATTGGTAAACGGCAAAATCTCGAAAAGGTCATATAACAACTGGAAAAAATATCCTTATTTTGCAAATAATATTTTTAATACCATAAGTCTAGTGCTCGCAAAATCTGAGGAAGAAGCAAAAAAATTTAAAGTTTTGGGTGCAGATAAGGTTATTTCAATTGGAGAATTAAAACATGCTTCACCCCCTTTACCAATAAATAATGATTTAAGAGAAGAGCTAAAAAAGAAAATAACGGGTAGGCCTGTATGGATAGCTGCTAGCATTCATAAAGGGGAAGAAAAATTTGTTATTAATTCTCATATTTATTTAAAAAAGATTTGGCCAGATATTTTAACCGTAATTGCACCAAGACATTTAGAATTTAGTAAAGATATAGAAAAATTATCAAAGAAACTCCGACTTAACTGTATAAGGAAGACAAGTCGAAGGTTTCCTGATGAGAATTCGGATATTTATATTTTAGATACTTTTGGTGAATTAGGAACACTTTACTCAATAATTCCAATTGTTTTTATTGGTAAAAGTTTAGGAAAGAAAAAAGGAGGGCAAAATCCTTTAGAACCAGCTCAGCTTGGCTGTCAAATTATTTTTGGCAACCATATGGAAAACTTTAAAAAAATCTCTAAAGAAATGATTAATAAAAAAATTGCTATGCAAATTGAGAGTCAAGAAGAACTAAATTTCTGTTTAGAACATTTATTTATAAAACAAAATAAACAAAATAATAGAGAAAATATTAAGAAACAATTATCACAAATACAGGAAGAGGGGAAAGAAAGCATTCAGAGAAGCTACGATGAAATCATGAAATATATTTAATTAATCCTTAAAATCTAAACCAACATCTAATGATGGTGCAGAGTGAGTTATCCATCCAACAGAAATTATATCAACACCCGTTTCTGCGATATCCCTAATATTATCAACGCTGATAGAGCCTGAGGCCTCAACCAATACTTTTTTATTAATAATCCTGAGCGCATTTCTAATATCTGATAAAGTCATATTATCTAACATTATAACATCTACTCCTGAGTCAATTGCAGCAATCACCTGATTAATATTGTCGGCTTCTATTTCAATCTTTTGCATATGGCCAGAAATAGATTTTATTTCTTTTACTGCATTTTTGATGCCTCCAGATGCCTTTATATGATTATCTTTAATAAGAATTCCATCACTTAAGCCAAAACGATGATTAAATCCACCTCCACATTTAACAGCATATTTTTGTAGAATTCTTAATCCTGGTATTGTTTTACGTGTACAGCATACTCTTGTATTAGTCCCACTTATCTTATCGACAAGTCTTCTAGTCTCTGTTGCAACGCCACTTAGAATACCCAAAAAGTTTAGAGCAGTCCTTTCCGCTCCTAAAATAGAAGTTGATTTACCACTAATACTTATAATTGGAGTATTTGCTTTTATCATATCACCATCATTAACAAGAAGGTCTACTTTTAGATCTGGATCAAAAATATTAAAAACTCTTTTTGAAACTTCTAGACATGCAACAACTCCAGGTTTTCTTGCAATAATTTCTGCTTTAGAGCTTGTAAATTGATTAATAGTTAAAGCAGAGGTTAAATCACCGCCTACCCCGAAATCCTCTTCTAAAGCATTAACAATTATCTTATCTAAAAGTAATAAAGGGATTATGGAAGAAATTTGGTTCATCTAATTAAATAATTTAATTTAAAGGTTTCCAGCCATTTAACATTCTGTCAACAGAAAGCCTTGCCCTAGCTTCTATTTTAGAGTCAATGGTAACTTCATGCTCTAAGTTGATAAGGGAATTTAAAATATTATCAAGTGTAATTCTTTTCATGTGAGGGCAAAGGTTGCAGGGTTTTACAAAATCAAGTGATGGATACTGAGCTGAAACATTATCACTCATAGAACACTCAGTTACCAAAACAACTTTTTGAGGCATGTTTTCTCCGACAAAATTAGACATACCTGCCGTAGAGCCAGAAAAATCAGCCTCATCGATAACCTCTGGTGAACATTCAGGATGTGCAAGAACTACAACACCGGGATGATTTAATCTAAAATTACGAATATCTTCTGGAGTAAATTTTTCATGCACTTCACATTTACCAGCCCATGTTACAACTTCAACATCAGTTTCTTTGGCTATATTTTGCGCCAAATATTCATCTGGTAACATTATAACTCTTTTCACACCAAGAGACTCGATAATCTCCTTTGCATTTCCTGAGGTGCAACATATATCTGACTCTGCTTTAACATCAGCTGAAGTATTTACATATGTTACAACAGGGGTATCTGGATACTTTTCTTTAATTAACTGGACATCTTTTCCTGTAATTGATTCCGCTAGAGAGCATCCTGCTTTTAAATCAGGAATAAGAACCTTTTTTTCTGGATTAATTAGTTTTGCAGTCTCGGCCATAAAATGAACACCAGCCATCACAATAATATCTGCTTTTGTATTAGCAGCATGTTTTGCTAGTGCAAGAGAGTCTCCTACTATATCTGAAACACAATGATATATCTCAGGCGTCATATAGTTATGACCTAAGATAACTGCATTCATATCTCTTTTTATTCGATTAATTTCATTAATCTTCGGCGCAAAGACTGACCATTCTATCTCAGGAATAACACCCTTAACCCTAGAATATAATGGGTCGTGAATATAATCCTTGCCCTGAACCGCTAATCTATTCATATCACCCACAAAACCTAAGTTGATAAACTTAATAACCTTATGCTAATAATGAGCATATCTTAAATCACAAAAAAATGAGTCTTACTCATTTATTTTTTGAAGCTATTCATCTTAGAGTAAAATGTCAATATGAACGTTAAATAAAAGTACAACCATTAGTTTAAGATTTTTGATCCTTTTCTTGAAAATCTAACGCCTGGAGAAGGTTTTTCTCTAATGACTTCTCTTCTAAATCTATACAATTTTGCTGGTCTACCTCCTGTCTTCTCTGAGACCATTTCAGTTTGCTCCACTAAACCTTCAGTTTCTATCAATCTCCTAAAATTTTGCTTATGGAGATTTTCTCCCGATAAAGCTTCAACAACTTTTTGCAACTCAAATAAAGTAAAAACTTCAGGCATTAATTCAAAAATTACAGGCCTATATCTTATTTTACTTCTTAATCTACCTAATGCTGTTGCAAGTATCCTTCTATGGTCTTGGTAAAGTGGTAATCCAGTAGAATCGTAAATAGAATCTTCTTCAGGGAAGGGTATTTTCCCATCAATCAATGATTCTGCAACTAAACCTGTCTCATATAGTAATTCATACCTCTCTAATACCCTCTCTGCATCCCACCCAAAATCACTAAATCCAAAAGCAACTTCAACTCTATATCTTCTTTCTAATCTAGAATTATGCCCTTTGGCTTTCTGTATCCACGCCATTAAGTTGGGTTTAATAATTAAATCTAAAATTTTTGGTTGACCATTCCTCCAATCTTCCCAGGGAAATAATTTATACCAATCAAGCCAAATTGAACCTGATAAATTTTCTGGAGTTACTCGACTTATAAGAGCAAGATAACCTACTGAAACTGGAATTACGGGATCATCATTATTGATTATACCTCTAAATCTATCACCAAAAGTATATAGCTGCTCAACAAAGGTAAGTTTCAACCCTGTCTGCTCTAGAACCCATTTTCTGACTGACTCCTCCATTGTTCGATTAATATTGGGATTAAATGGTCCAAAAGGAAGCCTATGATTAATTACATTGTCACCTTTTTCATTTTCAATTAGTAAGACTTTTGGTATTCCATCAGATAAACTTACAAGAACTGCGCTTAAATCAATGGTTACCTTTGGTTCTGATTTAGAAACTTTATTTTGATAATTTTGCATAAAAACTTAGAAAATATTGTTAACGTAATTATTGATTCAAGTTATTATAAATTGAGTTAATTAAAATCTATAATGTAGTTTAATTGATGAAAAGAATATTAACTAATACTATATTGCTATCGACTTTATTTTTTTTTAAAAATATTATTATTTCTCATGCTGAAAACTTCTTTACTAGAGACTACTTAATTAATTTACCACTTAGCCATAAGTTAGGCGGAAGTATTAGTAGACCAGTATCATCTTCCGAAGCATTGACATTTATAAAACCTTCAGCATCTATAATAGATAAGGATGACTTTTTATTAGGAAATAAGTTATTTAATTTTCAATGGCTAGAACCTGAAAATATTAAGACAAATCTAGATGGTTTAGGACCTATATTTAACCGAAAAGCATGCTCAGACTGCCATATAAGAAATGGAAGAGGAATACATAGTAAGAAAATTTCAAATAGGACTTTTGTAATAAAAATCCTAGAACCTAGAAAAACCTCTAAAAATAAAAAATTAAATATTTTTTTTGGTGAGCAAATCCAAGATAGGGCTATACACAATTCAAAACCAGAAGCTAAGGTGAGCATAAGATGGATTGAGACAAAACATAAATATGTTGATGGTGAAATCTATTTCTTACGAAAACCAAAACTGATAATTGAAACAATATCACCTGAAAATATTTCTTCCGATACAATTTTTTCTATTAGAATGCCACCACCCTTATTAGGGATGGGGCTAATAAATAGCATTTCGGATGAATTTTTATTATCTATATCTGACCATTATGATTCCGATAATAATGGTATATCTGGTAAAGCAAATATTATTAATAATATTAAAAATAATAAAAATAGCATTGGTAAGTTTGGCTGGAAAGCTTCAATAGAAAGTTTGGAAATCCAAAATGCAATTGCATCATTTGAAGATATGGGTGTCACTAACCCAATCCTAAGAGATGAAGATTGTTATAATGATTATACTCTATGTCAATCCTCTAATACTAATCCCGAAATGAACGAAATTTACTTCAATAAAATAAATAGATACTTAAAACTCCTTGCTGTACCTGAAAAAAGAAATAGAAACAGCAAATTAGTCAAAAATGGAAAGGTAGTTTTTGATCAACTTGGGTGCAACCTATGCCACTTGCCGTCAATAGTGATAAGAAATGGCGAAACAAGAGAAATTATCCACCCATTTAGTGATTTTTTATTACACAACATGGGTAAAGAGCTTGAAGATAAATCTCAATTTAATATTCCTGAAAAATCAGAATGGAGGACTTCTCCGCTTTGGGGGATTGGTCTTACAAAAAAAATTTCAGGAAGTGAGTTCTATTTACATGATGGTAGGGCGAGAAATTTAGAAGAAGCAATTTTATGGCATGGGGGAGAAGCAAAAAAATCAGCAGAGGCATTTAGGTCACTGGATAAAATACAAAGAATACAATTGATAAAATTTCTAAAGTCTCTATGAAAAATCACCTTTGGCCGTTTTTAATAAGTGTTTCCAAGTTTATATCCTTTGCCCATGGAGAACCTGCAATTCTTCTAACAAATTTGTCTCTCTCTATTTCAAGATTATTTGAAAAGGTCTCATCAGGTACATAGTCATCTACACACATGGGATCTAGTATTTTTTTTTCTTCAAGTATTTTTTCCAGTACTTTAACTCTATCCCTTAATATCCATAGCTCCGACATTAACTCAGTATTTATTCTCATTAGAGCATCAATATCTTCTTTGTATGATGATGTTTCTTTAACTGAATAACTCATTTAAATTTCCAAACAATAAAAATCTTATTAAAGTGGTTTAGTACCTATATCCACCCAAGGATAACCCCTTTTACCTAAACTAAAAGCTTTGGTATTAATAAAGCCAATATCATTTAGAACTTTATCCCATTCCATAGAACAAGTTTCAGAAAAGAATGGCTCTCCCCTATTCTCTGTGTCCCAATCAAGAATAACAGCTTGAAATGGGTCAACTGCTGAAAAAGGTGGTGGATCATTTATTATTATATCACCGCCGGGCTTTAAAATCCTAAAAGCCTCTTTAATTGACTCTATACATACTGAAACAGGCATCTCATGCAGAAGAGCGTACATAACAACAGCATCTACAGTTTCATCAGGCTCGCCTGTTTTTCTTGCATCACGTTGTTTAAAGTGAATAGGAATTTGCATTGCCTTGGCAACATTATGCCCAGCTTTGAGAAGTGAAGGAGATAAATCACTTCCTATTAGTTTTGCTTCTGGGTAATTTTTATGACACGCAGCAAGAGTTGTTGCTCCTCCACAACCCATTTCATAAATGCAATTATAGTTTTCTTTAGGTAAATGACTTGTAACTCTAACTCTCTGATTTCTAATATCATCACCAACTTCAACAGCAGCAAAGCCACCTCTTGAAAATACATATTTTCCAATGCCGGACATGAACATTGGTCCTGCTAAATCATACCCGTCCCAACCACCTGGTTCCAAGTGCCATTCAACACCTTCATAATATTCAGGTATTTTTATATCTTTATCTAATTCCAAAGAACCTCCGCAATCTTTATGAGAAATATTTACAATTCTTTCTGCTTCCTCCCTTTTCTCCTCAATTGCAGGAATAGCTCTTACAAAATTTTCCTCTGCGACGTATCTTTGGTAGAATCTTTCATGTCTATAGGCTAAAGAACGATGTGCAACTTTCTTATATTCTTTAATCTTACTTACCCAATTTTTAAGAGTAAATTGATTTTGATGAGATTCAGTCATTAATTTTCCATCAGAATCTTTATTAAAATCTTTTTTTGCTAGCTGTCTTATTTTACTTGATGAATACGGTTGTAAAGAACCAAGAAACTCTAATCCAGCCCTGCCTCTCTGCGAAAGGTTAATCATAAAATCTCCATATTAAAGAAACTATAAAGATACCAAAAAATATAATATATTCTATAATGTAATTATCTTAGATTTGGATCAACAAAAACTTTAAATTTAGTCTTTTTTGTTCCCCAGATGGTCCTAATTTTATTGATAAGAAAGAATTTATTAATCTAAATACTAGAGTATTTAAAAGTATGACAAATAATACCTACCCAAATTTATTCTCACCTATTCAAATTGGTAGTAAAAGCTTGAGAAACCGTGTTGTTCATGCATCCATGTCCCTAAGATATGTAAAAGATGGAAAAGTTAACAATGAAACAATAAATTACTACCTTAATCGTGCCAAAGGTGGTGTCTCAATGGCAGTGACCGAACCAATGGGAACAACAAGATGGAATATAGCCCCAAGAAGAATAAAGGTTTTTGGTAAATCAAATGAAGACGGTCTAAAACGTTTTTCTGATATTGTTGGAAGTAATGGTTGTCACATGATTGGTCAGCTGCAAGATAGTGGTAGAGGCAATCACGAGGGAGGAAAAAGACAAGATGCGGTTAGTGCATCCTCTCTTCCAGATGGAATTAGCTGGACAGTTGCCCGAAGCCTAACGACTGAAGAAATAAAAATTATGATCAATGATTTTGCTGAGTCTTCAGAATGGTTAATGAAATGCGGCTGGAGTGGAATTGAAATTTCTGCAGGTCATGGCCATATTTTTCATCAGTTCTTATCTCCAAATTCAAATATCAGAGATGATGATTATGGTGGCTCAAGGGAGAATAGAACTCGCTTAATTGTAGATGTAGTTAACGCAATAAGAAGTCTATCAGGGAAGAACTTTATCATAGGCCTAAAACTCCCAGGAGATGATGAAGTTAAGGGTGGGATTGATTTGGAAGAATCAAAATTAATTTCTAAGAATATTGCAAGTGCATGCAATGTAGATTACGTAACATATTGCTGGGGTGCGCATTCGGACTCTCTTTATCGACATCTTCCAGACTTACATGGAGAAAGAGCACCCTTTATCTCACAAATAAAATCACTCTCAGAACCTTTTAAGAAAACCCCAGTTGGTGCATTAGGCCTAATAACAGACCCCAATGAAGGAGATTATGCTATAGAAAACGGTAATGCTGATTTAGTAATGCTTGGACGTCCTTTAGTTACTGATGCGTCATGGGCAAATAAATCATTAAACAACAATGAAGCACAAATTCGTTATTGTGTGTCATTAAATACATGCTGGCATAGTATTACCTCTGGAAATAAGATTAAATGCGATAATAACCCAAGAGTTGGGGAGAAGGATGAGTTTAATTGGAAACCTAACAAAACATCAAAAAAGAAAAAAATTGTAATTGTTGGGGCTGGCATAGCTGGCATGGAAGCTGCATGGATAGCAAAGGCAAGAGGACACGATGTTACTGTATTTTGTGCATCTGCAGAGCCAGGGGGAAAGACTCGATTGCATGCATATTTACCTGGTGGCGAAAATCTATCAAGCATTTATGACTATCAAATCCTAAGGGCTAAAAAAGAGGGTGTTAAATTAGAAACTGGAATAGTTGCTTCTGCATCTGATGTTTTGGGATTAAATCCAGACTCAGTAATATTTGCTTCTGGAGCATCTATGATATGGCCTTCTTGCTTACCTATAGAGCTGAAAGAAGAAGGTATTATTCCTGATTTAAGGGATACAATGACTATGTTACTAGATCGTCCTTCCTCACAAGAAGGTAATGCAATAATTTATGATTGTGATCATACCAAAATGACATATTCTTCAGCAGAGTGGTTAGCAAGTAAGTTTGAAAAAACTTTCATCATTACCCCAAGAGATAGAATTGCTTCAGACGAGCCATTGGTCAACAGGCAGGGAATTTATTCGAGACTATATAAAATGGGAATTAATATAATTACAAGCTCGGAAATAGACTCTCTGATTTTAGAAGAGGGTAAAATAAGCCTAAAAAATATCTACAATAATGAAATAGTTATTAACCTAGATAATCTCAGCCTCCTAACATACGCAACTCCAAGGTCTCCGAATCTGGAAATTCTCTCCCAGATTAGGGATGCTGATGTTGAATATTTCCTTATCGGTGATGCAAAATCCCCAGGAAGTGTTGTTAACGCAACAGGTTCAGGTAATCAAATAGGATTGGATATATAAAGCTTTAAAATAGTTAATTTTTATTTAATTTAATAAAAGATCAAGCTAAGCAAATTATGAGGGATTTATGTTTTGTAAACTATTAAACAACCTAAAGTACCTTTTATTGATAATTTTCCTTTCCAACTCCTCGGGAGCACAAGAAATCTTTTCTGATGTTGTCAATGAAATAGACAAGAAAGGTAAAGCCCTTGTAATTGTTGAATTCACTACTGAAAATAAAGCTAATAGCAATTTTTCCAATACACAATCAAGTGAATCATTTCTTAACAATAAAGCAAACATCAAAATTAAACAAAATGAGCTAAGAAAGTCTCTATCAGAACAAGGTATCCTGATAAAAAAAACTTACTCCAACCTTCCTTACTTTGTTACTACTATAGATAAGTTAGGATTTGAGAAACTTCTCCTAAGAAATGATATTAAGAGTATATCTCTAAACAAAACATTCAAACAAAATCAGATTGTAAAAAAAAAATAATTACAAAAAAAGTAGAAAAGATTAAAACGGGTCAATTAAATAATTTTAGTCGCCCTCTTCTTGATGAAACAGTTAGTTTTATAAATGCTGATAAATTATGGGACCAAGGATTTACAGGCGCTGGTCAGGTAATTGTTGTATTAGATGATGGTATAGATACAAATCATGACATGTTTAAAACGAATATTATTGATGAGGCATGCTTCTCAGATACCTTTGATGAAACAGACGAATCACTTTGTCCAAATGGCCTCGAAAGTCAAACAGGAACGGGCGCTGCAAGTAATTGTATACCAGGAACTGAAGTATGCGAACATGGAAGTCACGTAGCAGGAATTGCAGCAGGTAACGATACCACTGGTGATGTCAAAAGAAAGGGAGTCGCATTTGAAGCACAGCTTCTTCCAATACAAGTATTTACAACATTTAATAATACTGAAGATTGTGGAGGGGCAGAATCCTGTCAACTCTCATATACTTCTTCACAATTATCAGCGCTTAACTATACATTAGATAGGACACAAGATCTCAATATTGCATCTGTTAATATGAGTTTGGGAGGTGGTCTGTTTGAGAGCTTCTGTGATGAGAATAGCAGAAAATGGGCAATTGATGAACTTAGGAAAAAAGGTGTAGTTACTGCCATTGCTGCTGGAAATGAGGGCGAAGTTGGACTAATAAGCAGTCCTGCTTGTATCTCAACTTCTATGACAGTGAGCTCAGTTATAACAACTGAACCCCATCAGTCTGTAAATCATGCGGAGATGGTAGATGTTCTAGCGCCAGGTGTTCAGGTTGTTTCAGCAATAACAAATAATGCTTATGCTGCTTTTACTGGAACTTCGATGGCTACCCCTCACGTTGCTGGAGCTATTGCATTATTAAAATCTGCTAAACAAAATGCGAGTATTGATGATATTGAGATAGCACTGAAACAAACAGGAATAAATAAAACATTAGAGAACTGGTCTTGGGAAACACCACTTATTGATCTAGATGCCGCCTTACGCTCGCTTGGGGCCACCAAATCAATAACTGGTAGAATAATTTCTTATCTATCTCCCGCATCAGATACAACAGCAAAAAGTCTACTCAGGTTTCATAACAGAGACAGCTCGCAGGGTGTGTTAACACTAAAAGTAATGGACGATGGGAATGGAAGCCTCATAGGTGCATACGAAAAGAATATTTCAGCTGGTACTACAGTTGAAATAAGTATCAATGAAATTGAACGTGATCTAGTATTAGACGAATTATTTCAAGAAAAATCTGGATCCACTTTATCAATGTTTGCATCCTCATCATTCAGAGGATATGCACAACACATCAGATGGGATCCCTCGGATGGATCATTTGCTAATCTTACAACTTGTGATAATGGAGTATCAGATAATCTTGATAATATGATAGCAGTGCATACTTCAAAACTCCCAAGGTTTCCAAGTTATATCGTTGCTCATAACACTGGAGAGAGTGATAACAACCCTATCTTTATCGCAGAGGATGCAAGAAATGGCGAGGAATTGGGAAGATTCACTCTTGGTGATACGATAAAACCAAATACTTCAAGGACAATTTTTGTCAGTGACCTTCTTGAATTCTTTGATGTTCAAGCAGAGAGTGATCAATTTTATATGAATTTAAAGGTAACTTCTGCCTTTACTGGGTTTATCCAGCACATTGTAGATAACCAAGATGCTGGTCTCATTACAAACATGACTTTGAAATGTGATCTATAATGAAAACCTTACAAAAAGCACTTTATTTATTTTTTCTTTTGGTAATTCCTAATTTATTAACTGCTTGTGATAACCCAGAATATACCAATTGTATTGAGAGGTATGAGAATCGTTATCTAGCTGAACAGTATTCTTTAATGCATGCAAAATCCAGAGCAAAGAAATCTTGTAAAAATTTTAAGTAAGATATATTTACTCTATTACGAATATTGATTTTGTTAAATTAAGTTTAAAAATAAATTAATAATCCAAAAATAGTTTAACCATAGCCCTAGGGAGCTAAAAAGCTGGCTATAAATAAAAAAGTGGCAATAGTAATTTTCAACCTTGGAGGTCCAGATAAACCTGAGGCAATTCAGCCATTTTTATTTAACCTGTTCAACGACCCTGCCATCCTAATGATACCTAACCCATTTAGATGGATCTTAGCTAAGATTATTTCCATCCTAAGGGCACCCGAATCAAAAAAGATATATGCAAAAGTTGGGGGAAAGTCTACATTGTTACCTGAGACTTTATCTCAAGCAAGAGCTATAAAAAAAAATCTTTCAGAATATTTTAATAATTTTGAGATATTTATTTTTATGCGATATTGGAAACCATCAGTTTCTGAGGTTACAAAAGAAATCAAAGAATATGATCCAGATAATATAATATTAATGCCCCTATACCCTCAGTTTTCTTGCACAACATCAGGCACTTCGATTAAAGCCTTTAAAAGAGAAGCATTTCGAATAGGTCTTAAAGCACCCCAAGATGTGTTATGTTGTTATCCTACAAATCAAGAATTTATAAATGCATCAGTTAAAAATATAAAACAAGGCCTAGATCAAGCCAAAGCCCATGGAAAACCAAGGCTTTTATTATCTGCCCATGGTTTGCCTGAAAAAACCATTAAATCAGGAGACCCCTATCAATGGCAGATTGAAGAGACATCTGCAGCAATAGTTAATACTCTAGGAATTTCTAACTTAGATCATGTTACTTGTTACCAAAGTAGATTAGGACCAATTAAATGGATTACCCCATCTACAGAAGAAGAAATAAAGAGGGCTGGTAAAGATAATGTTCCTGTTGTGATTGTACCAATAGCATTTGTTTCAGAACACGTAGAAACACTTGTTGAACTTGACATAGAATACAGGGAACTTTCAATTGCAGCAGGTGTACCTTTTTTTTATAGAGCACCTGTTGTAGGCACAAACCCCATTTTTATTGAAGGATTGACTAATTTGATAAAAACAAGCTTTACTGGAAAAGAAAGTATAATATCTGAAATTTTCATTAGAAAATGTCCTTCACATTTTAGTCATTGTCCTAATAGTTATTTTAAAAAATAAGTTTCAAAAAAAAGGCCCCAAAGCTGTGAGGGTTAAGCTAAGGGGCCCAGAACGTTGGTACTCTGAGGTGAAGAGTAATAAATACCAACGAAAAAAAATAACTAATTTAATGACATCATATGGTTCTAAGCCTTTTTAAATGTCTATAAAATTTTACTATTCTTATTAAGAATGATAATCATTATCATTTACATTATTCTTGATTAAATTGCAAATGGTTATTAGAAACAATCTAATATTATTTATTAATCCACTAATAATTTAAGGGTAAATCAATTGCTTTATCAAATATTGTTTATTTTTCTCTCTCTATTTCTACATTTTGATCACTTAATTTCTTTGAAAGCTAAGGAACTCAATGTCTATTCTGCTCGTCATTACGATACAGATATTAGTCTTTATGAAACATTTGAGGAAAAGACAGGGGTAAAAATCAATCTAATTGAAGGTAAAGCAGATGCGCTAATTGAAAGGATACATAATGAGAGAGAATTATCACCTGCAGATCTTCTCATTACAGTCGATGCGGGCAGGTTGTGGAGAGCAAAGGAATTAGATTTATTTCAAAAAATCAATTCAAAGACCCTTAATGATAGAATTCCAGAAAATTTAAGAGATCCTCAAGGATATTGGTTTGGTTTATCTACTCGAGCTAGGGTCATTATTATAAACAATAAAATTAGCATGCCCCTCGAAATAAATAATTATAAAGATCTTGCTAATCCACTACTAAAAGAAAGTATTTGCATGCGCTCTTCAAGTAATATTTATAATATTTCTTTAATGGCATCGATCATAAATTATATTGGTGAGGAAAATGCAAAAATATGGGCTAAGGGTGTTGTTGCTAATTTTGCTAGACAACCACAAGGCAATGACACAGCACAAATAAAAGCAGTTGCCAGAGGGGCCTGCAAGGTCACAATAGCTAATACGTATTATATAGCAAGATTGATGAACACTGATAAAAAAATCTTTGATAATATTAAAGTAATTTTTCCTAACCAAAATGATCGTGGAACACATATGAATATTAGTGGAGCTGGTATTATTAAATATTCAAAGAATTATAGTAATGCTATTATGTTTCTGGAGTATCTTACTAGTAAATTTGCACAAACGCTATTTTCAGACGGAAATAATGAATATGCAATTTATGGTAAAGGTAATAGTAAGATTTACTCTTTAGGAGAATTTAAAAGAGATAAACTAGAGTCATATATTCTTGGAAAGAATCAAGTCCTCTCAGCAAAAGTTTATGATACAGCTGGCTGGAAATAATCTTATTTATTTTTTAAAAAACATAATATTTAATATTTTCAGCCTCAATAAAAATATCATCACCTGGAATTAAATTCTCCATACTCTTATCTAAGATAGAAAAGAAGGTTTCATCAGATAGTTTGAATTTTATTGCATTAAAGTTTCCTTTAAATAATATTGAGTCTACTGAAACTTTCATATCATTATTTTTTTTTCTTTGTCTTGATAAAATAAATGAATTTGGTCGGATAAAAACATCGGGTAAATTCTCTCTATCAGTTATTGACTTATTTATCTTACCAAAAGGACCATGTAAGGTATTATTTTTAATCATTACTCTTATTTTTTGACATTCACCACAAGCCATTAGAACATACTTATTTACTGGATTATTCCAAATAGTTTCCACAGTATCAATCTGATGGAGCACCCCCCCTTCAATGACACCTATATAATCTGCAATATCTAATGCTTCTAAAGGATCATGCGTAACAATGATTGAAATAATATTTGAAGATATCAATAGCTGGCGGGTATGATTTCTTAGCTCAGTTCTTAATTGCAGATCTACACTATTAAAAGGTTCATCTAGAAGCATAACCTTGGGAGTTCTTACTAGTGCTTGTGCAAGTGCAACTCTTTGTTTTTGACCACCTGATAACGTATCGGGATATCTTTTCACTAGATCATTAAGACTCATTTCAGCCAATAATTTAAATATTATTTTCTCTCTTTCCTCCAGAGGTATATCCTTAATCCCAAATGCAATATTTTCATATACAGTGAGGTGAGGGAAAAGGGTATTTTCTTGAAAAACAAAACCTGTTGAACGTTCTTGTGGGGGTAAGTTAAAGGTATCATTAGAAAGGATTTTATTACCTATTGTCACTATACCTCTTTGTGATTCTTCCAAACCAGAAATTAAACGTAGTAGTGTAGTCTTACCTGAACCTGATGGTCCAAGGAGACAAAGTATTTTTCCTTCTTGTGCAAATAAATTGATATTATATAATATCTCTTTACTTCCTCTTTTAAAGTAGAGAGAATCTATATTAAGTGACATGCATTTTTCTTCTAATCAACAGTTGATAATAAAAATATAAATTATTTTTTAATAAAGTAAGTAATATAATAGTAGTGCAGAATAAATATTTATCAAAGAATAATTGGCTAATATTAACAATTATAATTTCACTTATAGTTTCAATCCCAATTATTATAGTTTTATTGTCAATTCTATTCCCAAAAAATCAAAACTGGGAACATATTTTAGATAACCTCTTATGGCTATATATCTCAGAGACTTTCTTTCTTGTTTCTCTTACAATAGCTATATCAACATTTTTTGGTGTTATGTGTGCATGGTTTTGTACAAATCTGGAATTTCCATTCAGGAAAATAATTTCGTGGATGTTAATTCTTCCCCTGGCATGTCCTGCATATATTGTTGCTTATGTTTATGCAGATATTCTTGAATATGGCGGTTTCTTACAAACAAGCCTAGAGTTCTTTCTTAATTATAAAATTAATATATGGCCAAAAGAAGGAATCAGAACAATCATTGGCGCAAGTTTTATTCTTTCAACTGTGCTCTACCCATATATATATATTCTATCAAGAAATAGTTTTATACAATCATCAAAATCTCTAGAAGAAACGTCAAAAATGCTTGGTTTGTCAAAGATAAAAATATTATTAAAGGTTAGTCTCCCAATGGCAAGACCAGCAATCATAGGAGGGATTTTACTTGTAACAATGGAAGTAGTTGCAGATTTTGGTGTATCAGATCATTTTGGAATTTCAACCATTACCACAGGTATATTCAGAACTTGGCTCTTATTAGGAGATAAAATATCAGCCCTTCAACTTTCAGCCAGTTTATTTATTTTTATCTTATTTCTAATATTACTAGAAAAATCAACAAGAAAAGGTAAAGTTTTAAATCCAGATAATAATTTATTAAAAATCAAGAGAACTGAGACTAAATTAGCTGGATATTTTGTATCCATATTCTGCTTCATTCCAGTTATTCTTGGCTTTATTATTCCTATTCTAGTTTTAATAATATTCCACATATCTTCTAGTAACTCTTTTTTTGAAATACAGTTTTTAGAAAAGATTTTCAACAGTTTTTATGTTGCTTCTATTGCTTCAACAATTACTCTTTTTGTAGCTATACTTTTAATTTACTCGAATAGAATTAACCCTAATAAAATTTCAAAAAAACTTGTTGAAGTATCTACTCTAGGCTATACGCTTCCTGGAGCAGTAATAGGATTAGGAGTAATCATATTCCTAACTTGGGTTGACCTGGGGATAGCAAAATTAGCTTTAACTTATTTCAAATATGACGCAGGCCTCATTCTTACTGGAAGTATATCGGCGCTAGTTTTAGGTTATATAATTAGATTCCTTACAGTTGCCTATAATAGCTGTCAAAGTAATTACTCTCAACTTGATAAACTAATTGATGATAAAGGAAAAGTCCTCGGCGCAAAAAACTCAAGGATAGTAAAAGAAATTCACTTACCCCTTGTTCTACCTGCAATCCTTTCTGGATGGTTATTGGTTTTCGTTGAAGTAATAAAAGAACTTCCTGCAACACTTATTCTTAGGCCATTTAATTTTGAAACACTCTCAACAAGTGTATATAGGTTAGCATCAGACGAAAGGATAATTGAGGCGTCATCGTCATCTCTTTTAATAATATGCCTAGGTGTTATTTCTGTATTAATTCTAACTAGCAGATCAAGTTTTGGAATATATACAAAAAACTAATTTAATTTATTCCAAGCATTTAATGCTGCAATTTTATAAGCCTCTGCTAATGTTGGAAAGTTAAACACATTCTCTACAAAATAGTTCATACATCCATTTAATTGCATAACAGCTTGTCCTATGTGGATTAATTCTGCAGCTCCTTCACCTATAATATGGACCCCAAGCAATCTCTCGTCCTCTTTAGAAAATAAAAGCTTCATAAGGCCAAATTCAACACCCATAATCTCTCCTCGTGCCGTTTCTCTAAAAAGGCCAATACCCTTTACATAATCAATTCCTTCTTCATTTAATTCATGCTCTGACATACCTGCTGTAGAAATTTCTGGAACAGCATATATACCGTAAGGAAGAACTTTTGGAAGACTAAAAATTTCTCTTCCAAAAGCATGGCATGCAGCAATTCTTCCTTGAGCCATACTTGTCGAGGCTAAAGCAGGAAAACCAATAACGTCACCAACTGCATAAATATTATCTGCCGCCGTTTGAAATGTATCAGGATTAACGCTAATTCGTCCTCTTTTATCAACATCAATATTGCAACTTTCTAGGTTGAGCCCATCCGTTGAACCCAGTCTACCAGCTGCGAATAAAACCATCCCAACCGTTAAAGTATCTCCATTATCAAGTTGAACATTTACTGCATTAGAATCTTTTGAAAGTACTTGGTCTAATTTTCTTCCTAACTTAAAATCTACTCCTCTTTGGGTTAAAATTTTTGTAAACTCGTCAATTATTTCTCTATCAATAAATTCTAGATATTGGCTTCTTGGGTCTATAAGTATTACCTTTTTACCCAGAACATTTAAAATTGAAGCATATTCAACACCTATAACTCCAGCACCTACAACAAGAACTTTATCGGGAATATCTTCAACTTCTAAAATTTGATCACTATCACAAACGTACTTACCATCAAAATCCAAATTACTTGGCCTAAAACACTTAGTACCAACGGATATTATTATTTTATCTGCTTTATATTTCCTGGAACTACCATCAACTCCATTAACCTTTATTGTGTTTCTATCAATGAAGCTTCCAAAGCCACTAACGCTTCTAACAGCATTTCTATCAAATTGATTATTTAGTAAATTAACTTCTCTATCTTGTGTTTTGTGTAATCGATCAAGAACTCTAGAAATATCAGCACTCTCTGTTTCTTGATTATTAAATGTTCTTTCTCTGAACTGAGTGAGATTTAAAACTGCCTCTCTCATAGTTTTGCTTGGGACTGTTCCAGTATGAACTGATACACCACCCAGTTTATTATCTTCAATAACTAGAACTTTCTTATCTAATTTTGCAGCCTGAATTGCAGCCCTTCTTCCAGATGGACCACTCCCAAGAACTATTAAATCAAAAGCATCCTTAGTCATCATCCCCCCGATTTTATTAATAAGAAAACTACTATATTTATATACAGATTATTTGTAAAAACATACCCTTTAACTAAATTTATCTATCTAGATTAGTTTTGGTCTACTATTGAAAAAGAGAGACCTGCGTTTGACTCTAATCTTTCAAAAAGTTGCTTTCCCATTAAAGATGATGGTGTCCAAATACCACCGCCCTTTTCAAGCTTATCATTGACAAGGCAAAGCGCTGACTCAGCTAGCATTTTTGATGTAGATCCATATCCTGGATCCATATCTCCATAAACTTTTGCAAGAATATTTTTTTCTTTATCAGAAGGGTGCTGAGCAAGAAAACGCATATCATAAAATCCATTTTTCCTTTCTTTCGAATTAGGCCCCTCACCTGGCGATGGTAAAAAAGGTTTTACAAGAGTCCTAACTAAACCAACAGAAAGCATTGGTTGCAATGACCCCATAAGTGAACCTCTAATTTTGGCTGATGTACTAGAAATTTTTTTCGAGAGCATCACAGCCTCATCATATCTAAAATCTCTACCATATTGGAAATCCAATAGTGCATTCGATCTCCTAACAATCCTTGTATTAATCCCTGCCATAATAAAAGGAATTGTCCAACATTGAAAATCTCTATCAAATATAGCCCCCCTCTGGTCCCACTTATCTAGGCCTTGGGCTGTGCCAACTGGGTTAAGAGAATATGGGTCTTTAACTTCCCTTAAAAGTTTTCTATCCTTTTTTAAATCATCAATAATATTAAGCATACTTGCAATTGTTCCTCCACTTGCAGACCCCCTCAACTTCTTTATACGACACCTAACATAGTTGGCACTAACTCCATATCTCTGCCTCATATTTCTTTGGACATACCAAACTCCAAAGTCTGAAGGAATAGAATCAAAACCGCAGGAATTTACTATACGAACTTTATTGTTAATAGCCTTCTCATTGTAACTGTGTATTAATTTCCTAATCCACTGTACCTCTCCCGAAATATCACAGTAATCTGTTTTATTCTCTATACAGGACTCGACAAGTTTTGTTCCATACTTGGCATAAGGTCCGACAGTAGAACAAATTACTTTTGTTTTTTTAACCATTCTAGATAAAGAAACTTTATCAAGAGAGTCAGCAGTAATTATACTCGCAGGCTGCCCAAGACTTTTAAGGGAGTGATCTTTACAGATCTTACTTAACTCTTCTGAGTTTCTACCTGCAATTGCCCATTTTAAAGAATTTCCAGATCCATATTTATGGGAAATATATTCCGCAACCAATCTGCCTGTAAATCCAGTTACACCAAAGATTACTAGGTCGTATTCTCTTCTATTATGTTCCATATTTTATATCTCTTTTTATATAACTAAATTGAATTTAAAATTAAGTATATTAATTATTAAGTAATGATTTTATTTAGATTACTATGTACAAAAGCTGGCTTTAACTCCTTATCCTGAAAATTTAAATGAAACTGAGGCGTCAATGAACCAGAGACAGGAGGAACAGTCCAAGACCAATTTGCATTAATATCTCTTCCGGCTGCATGCTCATTAGCTATAAATTCGAGAAATTCTCTAGACGCATTATGGTGATCAATAATTGATACATTAGCTTTTTTAAAAGATGAGACTACTGCATAATTTAACTCTACTAGAGCTCTATCTCTCCACATGGTTGTTTCATCGGAAATATCTAATCCCATTAGATTCCCAATTTTTGGTAATTTATCATAACGATAAGGGTCAGATAGATTTCTTGATCCAATTTCAGTACCCATATACCAACCATTAAAAATAACAGGATAAAGATCACCAAAAGCATCCAAAAACATATTACTTATTGCTGGTACTGCATACCATTTAAGATTTAAATCATTAAAACCTTCTATACTTGGGTGAAGTATTTTGACCTCTAATACAGAATCATCAAGATGTTTATACAATTTATGAGACCCTGAAGAAGTCCTTATAATTACAGGTAATAGATCAAATTCATTTTTCGGAGGAGCCCATCCATTATCTAGTGCTAATTTAGTAAGTTTGAAGTTCTCAGGATCACCAATTATCTCTTTGTCATTGTACCGATATCCAGCATATCTAATGAGTTGAGGGCTAATAATTAAATCAGGGTCTTTTGATATAGGAGCAAAGACAGTTATAACGCTCCTTATATTCCCTTGATTCGTTGCTATAGCTAGATGTTCCTTAATTTCCTTAAAAATATCATCTGCTTTAAAGCAAGACCTTTTATCTCTAACCAGCAAACCGCTCCATAGTAATCGACCTATACAACGAGTTGCATTTCTCCAAGCAATCCTTGAAGCGTATTCCATCTCTTTAATTGACGGAATATATTTATCATTTTGATTTAATTCACGTAAATTTTTTAATTTTCTTTCAAGAATCTGTCTTTCAGATTGATTTGTATATATTTGTTTTAATAAAACTTCTGCCTGTTTTTGGTGACTTAGATTACTACCTATACTTGGACTAGATGGTATTCCATCCATGGGACATAAAGGAGGTAAAGTTGGGCGTTGTTTAAGAAGCTTCCAGCTTACAAACTTTCTTTTAATAAAATTTCTCATAAGACATATAATATTAGTGAGAAATGAAGAACTGAGATTCCATCTTTCAGGACCATGTCTAACCCCATTACCTTTATACAAGCAAACAATTGGACCACAAATAATGGTCTGACTAAACAATATTTCAGTTTGTTGATCTTATAGCTTCTGCAGTTCAGCATACATTTATCTTTATATTTTTTTATCTGGTTTTATGAAAAACCTTAATAATCATATATTTTTTGTCATTGCAGAGAAGTAGTGGTGCCCAGGGGCGGAATTGAACCACCGACACGCGGATTTTCAGTCCGCTGCTCTACCAACTGAGCTACCTGGGCAAAAACTTAATTACTATCAGCGGGCTTATAAAAGAGTTTAGGCTGAGTGTCCAGTAAATCAATAAAAATGGATTAAAAAATAGAACTTTAGCCTTCTTCATCCTTTTCTAAGGGTATTCTATAACTTTCATTTAACCACTTTGCCAGATCCAATTGAGAACACCTTGCTGAACAAAACGGCCTGAAACGCGGATTTACAGGAGCTGCGCACCTAACACACACACCACCCGACAGCCTTATAGTCGCGGGACTAACCATAAATAAGCCTCTCAGTCATCACTCATTCATTTACAATACTAAACTCAGAAATATCTGTTTTATCCCATTTTTTCAATCTTATCTTACCTTTTAAAATAGATTCCGCTTGATCAACAGCAAATTTAAGTTCTTTATTCAGTGTCTGAATAACTTTTCTGTGTGCATATATATTTATCTCTAAAGAACTATGCAAAACAGAATGATTAATACACTTTCTAAGTGAATTTAAAGCTATTATCTTTGGCAAAAAAGACTTTACATTATTATCTTGGAATAACGACTCTGAAACGGATGGCCTTATTCTTCTTCTATTAATTTCTAATTTCCCACCAGGAGTAAAACCATTTATTTTAGTCTTTACAGGATCAAGTCTAAGAAATTTAGAAAAGTAATCACTAAGCTCTTTGGGGTCATTACCTGGAATAATATCAATAATAATTGAACCTCCAATTGATCTCAACCTTAGTTCTGAGGCTATTTTTTCCAAAGCAAGAAAGTTTGCCTCTTTAGCACTTAATCCTCCAGAATCTATATCAATTGCTGTAAAAGCTTCAGCCTCATCAATTGTAATCTTCCCACCCCCACTTAGAGGCACTACTGGACTTGATAAAGTTTCAATTTTTTCATCTACACCATAATTAAAGAAAATATCATCTTTTGTGCTAACGATTATCTCCCTAAATGCTTGCGGAAAATCTTTTGTTACCTTACTGAGAGGTTTATAAGAGCTTATAATAATTTCTTCTATTGTGTCCTTATAGTTTTTATAACACCATAATATAGAACTCCCGGGTGCAGAAACTTGATATGGGAGTTTTTTTCCTAAAAAATCATGATCTTCTCTAACAATTTTATTCAAATCCTCGAAAGATAATTTTGCACCCTTACCCCGTCTTGGCGGTTGGATTATCTTTGCAGCGATCAGTTGACCTTCAAAAAAATTCCTTTTTGAATTGGATAGAAAACCAGGTTTTTCAAAACCTAAATCTAAGAATACACCATTAATATTTTTAAGCTCTTTTATTACCCTTCCAATATATACTGAACCAACACTAGGAAGTAATGGAGAATCAAAGATAATCTCAATAAGCTTATCACCTGAGAATAATGCAATTCTTGTTTGCCCAGGGGAATAATCAATTAGAAGCTTATTAATGCTGAACATTATTGGCTTCTTTTATATTACCTAAGACTGATTCAACCGTATAAACACATAAACCAACAACATTAGTATAAGAACCATTAATACGTTTTACAAATTTACCCCCAAAGCCTTGTATAGCATATCCCCCAGCTTTATTTTTCCATTCATCAGTATCCAAATAATTACTAATCTCTTCTTTTGATAATCTTTTAAAAGAAACATGAGTAGTTACCGATTTAACTCGCACGGTATTTGGACCAACTAATGCCACACCTCCATAAACCCTATGTCGCTTTCCTGATAATATATTTAAAAAATCGTATGCTTTGTTTCTATTACTAGTTTTTCCCAAGACTCTTTTTCCAGAAGAAACGACAGTATCTGCTGCTAGGACATAATGGTCGATATATTGGCTATGCACACTCCTTGCTTTTGATAGCGCAAGCCTACAAGACAAATTTTTGGGATTCTCATTTGGTAAAAGAGACTCATCAATATTTGGACTAATAATTTTTATAGGTATTCTTTTTAATTGATTTAATAGTTTGATTCTCTGGGGTGAGGAGGATGCTAAAATAAATGGCATAATTCAAGATATATTAATTTAAGGTTACTTAAATCTGAAAGTTATTCTTCCCTTTGTCAAATCATAAGGGGTCATTTCAACATTAACTTTATCACCTGCTAATATCCTAATACGATTTTTTCTCATTTTTCCTGAAGTGTGTGCAAGAATTTCATGATCATTATCAAGTTTTACACGAAACATTGCATTTGGAAGTATTTCTTTAACAGTGCCTGAAAATTCAAGCATATCTTCTTTTACCATACAAACTTCCTTATAATTATGTTTACATTATGTCTAATACACCAAATAGAGTGAAAGAATCAAACCTTAATTAGAATCTCAGCTAAGTTTGGAGAATAAGTTTTACCTAAATACTATCAAAATAATTAGAAATTTTCTTTATTAAAGTATCTCTGACATTTCTATATGCCTCTAACCTCACTTCCCTTGAACCTTCAATATAAGTCGGATTAAATGTATTCCAAAACAATAGCTCACAAGCCATATACCTAGTCAATTCAACTGCCTTATGTTGAGCATTTGGGGATAATGAAATAACGTAGTCAAATGATTGACCTGATAAATGCTCGAATGATTTTGGCTTATGATTCCTCATATCAACCTCAATCTCTTGCATAACCTCCAATATAAATGGATCAAGTTTACCAACATGAACTCCAACCGAATCAACAAAAATACTTTCCCCATAAAACTTTTTCATTATACCCTCAGCCATAGGGGACCTAACAGCATTAAAAGTACAACAATAAAGAACTGATAATATCATACCAGCTCAACCTCTTATTTGAAGAACACATAAAAGCGTAAAAAATCTTCTTGCAGTAGAATCATCGATTTGTACATGCTTTGACATTCTATCTTTTAAAATTTCTGCACCTTCGTTATGGAGACTCCTTCTACCCATATCAATAGCCTCAATTTGTTTTGGGGACATAGTTTTGATGGCATCATAATACGACTCACATACTAAAAAATAATCTTTTATCAAGCTCCTAAAAGGTTTAATTGATAAAATAACATTTTTTAGAAATTCATTATCTTTGTTTGATACTAAAAAGGTAATATTACCATCTTTGAATGATAGTCTTAATTTATACGGACCAATAGAAATATTATCCCCATTAAGTTTAAATTTATTTTTTTCTAGTAGATCAAATATGGCAACTTCTCTCTCATGCTCTACCTCTGGAAGCTTTCGCAACAAACTACTTTGGACAAGTTCAATATCAACTATATAGTTTAGGTCTTCTTTCTGTTTCATATCATCAAAATTATTCATCAACCACAAAAGCTACTTTTTAATTCTCTTATTAAAGCTATGAGTCTTTTTTAGACCTAATAGATACTGACTGAGCATGATAAAATAAACCCTCTGCTTCAGCCATTGTTATAATATCTTCTTTTAAAGAATTAAGAGCTTGTCTATCAAACTCAATGAGTGAAGTTCTTTTTAAAAAATTCATGACACTTAAGCCTGAAGAAAACTTTGCGGTACCAGATGTAGGTAAAACATGACTTGGTCCAGCAATATAATCTCCTGCAGCCTCTGGTGTATACCTTCCAAGAAAAATTGCCCCAGCATTATTGATTTGTTTAGATAAATACCTGGGCTCTTCAATTGCTAACTCAAGGTGTTCAGGGGAAATAAGATCAACAATAGAAGGCACCTGATTTAGATTATCTACAATAATTATAATACCATTTTTCATCCAACTTTCTCTAGCAATATTAGAAGAAGAATTTTTATCTAATTGGCTGTCTATTTCTTTGCAAACACTCAGTGAAAAGTCTTGATCATCTGTTATCAGAATTGATTGAGCAGAAATATCATGTTCTGATTGTGCAAGTAAATCTGTTGCAATCCATTTTGGATTATTCTTATTATCAGACACAACAGTTATTTCACTTGGACCAGCTATCATATCAATACCTACTCGACCAAATAATTGTTTTTTTGCAGATGCAACGTAAGCATTACCTGGGCCAGCGATTATATCAACTGGAACAATTCTATCGGTTCCATAAGCTAATGCTGCTATAGCTTGGGCTCCACCCATCTTAAAGATCTTATCTACACCTGCAATTGAACAAGCAACTAACATTGCAGGAGATATCTCTCCTTTAGGGGTTGGCATTGCTACAAAAATTTCTTTAACTCCCGCAACTTTAGCAGGTATCACATTCATCAAAACACTAGAGAATAAAGGTGCAGAACCTGCTGGCACATAGAGACCAGCCCTTTTTATGGGACTCCACTTATAACCTAAATTGATTCCTTTATCAGCCTCATAACTTAAATTATTTGGTAACTGTTTTGTGTGATAATCAGTTATCCTTTTAGCAGCATTATTAATTGCTCTTATAAGGTCTTCAGAACAAGCTCTAAAGGAAGAAGATATCTCAACATCCTTAAAAAAAATTTTATCCCCAGAAATATCTACTTTATCAAATTTCTTGGTAAAATGTTCAACTGCCTCATCACCTTTTAATTTAACGCTTTCAAGAATCTCAGATACAACATCATCAACCCTTTCCTTTTCATCACGGCTTAATGATAAAATAGATAAAAGTTGTGAGTCAAAGTTTGTATCTGAGGTCCTAATTATCGCTACCATTAGCAATACCTCTAAATTTCAAAATTAAATCTTTAATCTCATTAGGCCTTGTTTTCATAACAGAACGGTTCACAACCAATCGAGTGGAAACATCACTTATTTTTTCTACTACAACTAATCCATTTTCTTTAATTGTATTACCAGTAGAAACTAAATCAACAATGTGAGAAGATAAACCAAGCTTGGGGGCTAGTTCAACAGCTCCATTGATTTTAATACATTCTGCCTGAATACCCTTTTTAAAAAAATACTCTTTTGTAGTCTCAGGATATTTTGTGGCAACTCTAATGTGAGATAATCTAGATAACTCTTTATTAAAAGAGCTAGTGGATGCCAAACAAAGTGAACACTTCCCTATATTAAGATCTAAAGGAGAGTATAACTCAGAGTAATTAAATTCTTGAAGAACATCACTGCCAACTATGCCTATATGAGCTGAACCAAACGCAACAAATGTAGCCACGTCAAATGAGCGAACTTTTATAAATGATATATTATCATTACTGGTTTCAAAATGTAACTTTCTTGATTCTTGTCTATCAAAGTCATTTTCTGGAGTGATTGGAATGAGATCCAGAAGAGGACGAAGTTCCTTTAATATCCTGCCTTTTGGCATAGCAATAATTAATTTTTTACTATTCATAGTAAATTTTCACACCACTGAATTTATTAATAATATACTCATTAAACTAATTTTATTTCACTTCTAAAATTACTTTATATTTATACGTTCAATACTAGCTCCACAAGATTCAAGTTTCTTTTCTAGTTTCTCATATCCCCTATCAAGATGGTAAACTCTATTTATTACAGTTGTTCCATGAGTTGCTAGCCCCAATAAAACAAGTGAAACTGATGCCCTTAAGTCAGTTGCCATTACTGGAGCACCTGACAAATCCTCGCTACCCCTAATAATGGCTGATTTCCCATGAACATTTATATTAGCCCCAAACCTAACTAACTCTGGAACATGCATAAATCTATTCTCAAAAATAGTTTCTGTAAGCATGGCTGCACCATCTGCTGTAGCCATTAATGCCATCCATTGAGCTTGCATATCAGTTGGAAAACCAGGATAGGGTTCTGTCTGTATATCTACACCTCTAATTTTTTTAGAAGTATCAATATTGATAAAATCCTCACCAACTTCGATGTTCACACCAGAAGCCTCTAAGGCAATTATAACAGCCTCTAATAAATTTGGATCAGTATTAGTTAATTTCAAACACCCTCTTGTAATAGCCGCTGCAATTGCATAAGTTCCCGTTTCTATTCTATCAGGTAGCACTTTATAATTTATACCATTAAGCCCTTCAACGCCCTCTATCGTTATAATACTGGAACCAGCCCCAGAAATTTTAGCTCCCATCAAATTTAAACAATTTGCTAGATCTAATATTTCTGGTTCCCTAGCAGCATTTTCAATTATTGTCTTACCGTTGGCTAGTGATGCAGCCATCATTGCATTCTCTGTCCCCCCAACTGTTATAGAAGGGAAAACTATATGCCCTCCTTTTAAACGGCCCATATGCTTTGGAACCTTTGCTTCAACATATCCTGATTTTAAATTTATTTCAGCACCAAGAGATTCAAGGGCCTTAAGGTGAAAATCAATCGGCCTTGTTCCGATTGCGCATCCACCTGGTAATGAAACCTTAGCTTGACCATATTTAGCCAGTAATGGACCTAAAACTAACACCGATGCACGCATTTTTCTTACAAGATCATAGGGGGCCTCTGAACTTAATAGACCTTCAACCTTAAGCTCATAACTATTTCCATTATCTAATCTGTGAATGGACGCACCATGCTGCTCAAGAAGGCACTTCATTGTGTTTATATCGGCAAGTTCAGGAACATTGCTAAGAATAAAACGATCGTTTGTTAGCAAACTCAATGTCATTAATGGTAACGCAGCATTCTTTGAACCTGAGATAGGTATTGTTCCCTCAAGAGGAACCCCACCGTGAATTTTTATTGCTTGCATAGAATATTAAATTTCTCAAAAATTAATAAATAGATTATGTAAAAATTTTAACTATCATAGCTTGGGAAGAGTTACGCCCTTCTGTCCTTGATATTTCCCGGATCTATCAAGGTAGGAAACCTCACAGACTTGTTCAGCCTTTATGAAAACAAACTGACATGCCCCCTCATTAGCGTAAACTCTTGCAGGCAGGGGGGTTGTATTTGAAAACTCCAGAGTAACATGTCCTTCCCACTCTGGCTCCAGGGGAGTCACATTTACAATTATGCCACATCTTGCATATGTTGATTTTCCTAAGCATATAACTAAAACATCTCTTGGAATCTTAAACTTCTCCACAGTCCTTGCTAAAACAAAGCTATTGGGAGGTATTACACATATATCTGTTTTTCTATCTACAAAGCCCTGACTTGAAAAGTCCTTTGGGTCAACCACTGCATTATCTACGTTTGTAAAGATCTTAAATTCATCTGAAACCCTAGCGTCGTAACCATAAGATGATAAACCGTATGATATCACCCCATGACTTGAGAGTTTTTCTGTAAAGGGGTCTATCATTGCCTGCTCATTGGCCATTCGCCTTATCCAACTATCTGGCATTACAGTCATTCTTAAAACTCCCTAAAATTACTTAAATACGAAAATAAAATTATATTATTCTATCATTTCCATCTTTTTTGTTGAAGGAACATTTGTACCCTTTAGCTGCAAGCCCTCATCTAACTCTTTATTTTTCCTCCTTGATTTTCTTCTTTGGAGGTTTTTTTTAAGAGCGTCAGCAGATCTATTCCATCTCTCTAAAGATTTATTACCTGACTTTTTCATGATCATATTTATTTAATAAATTAGTAACCAAGCAAGTCTACTAGAAATTATTTGAAATGCACTTAATTAATTTAAAAAACCCAAAGTTGCCTCATTTCATACCTTATGGCATATATTGAACTACATTATTATAAGTTAATTATTATGCCGCCGTAGCTCAGAGGTAGAGCACACCCTTGGTAAGGGTGGGGTCGCGTGTTCAAGTCACGCCGGCGGCACCATAAAAAATTATTTGTTTTGCTTTAATGAACTTATGGACTCATCAATAACAAATATACTTGTTAAAAGTGCCCTTAGATGAATTGATGCGTTTAAGTTGTCTACAAGTTGTGAACTTATCGAGGGTAAAGATAGAATTAAATCAACAGCACTTTTTGCTTTTCTAGCATCCTCTTCCAGAATATTGATGAAATCAAATAATTCTTCCTTTGAATCTGGCTTGAGGCCTCTTACAACTTTGGTAAAAATATCGTTTATATTCCCGAGAGTTTGACTTAGTGACTTAAGAAAATCTCTAATAGAGGGCGACTCATTTTCCATTTCCGTCTGAACTCCTCGTGCGGCATATGCCAACATAAATTCATATGCATTCTCAATATTATCTATAGATTCAGATAAAAGTTTATCTTGTTCCATTAAAAACTCTCTTCCTTATTGACCCATAATTTATCATCATGGTTATCATCAAAGTCTTTTTTTGAAATTGATCCAAATACCATTGAACGAGTATAAAAAAACTTTTCTGGTCTAATTGCAAAATATATATGAATAATAATGATAGAGATAAAACAAAGAGATGATAGCCCGTGAAAAACGTATATCCACCCCCATGTAGATTGATCAAAAAGATATGGGTTTCGCTCCCACAAAGGAGTATCGATCCTAACCATTAGCAATATACCTGTGATTATAGCTACCAGTGAGATAACCGTAACGGTATTGTGAAGCAATTTTTGTGGTATTGAATATTTACCTGATTTTAATACTCTATTTCTGAAAATAGCGATAATAAAAGATCTAATTTCTGAAAAACTAATCCACATTGAAAAAATATCTTGAAAAAAGATAGACCTAATTAAATGCCAAATTATTAATATTGTAAAAATAGTTCCTGAGATCCAGTGGATTGGCACCCAATCAAATTCAATGCCAATAACAGGGGATATACCAGTAAAAATAAGCATTATCATACAAAGAGCCATTACCCAGTGAAAAATCCTATCTTGAAGCTTGTGCCTTACAATTTTGCTATCAGAAGACATATTTGACCTTTTTTAAGTGTTGAATTGTAACGTCAATCAAACAGGTTAAAAATTAGAGATACTATAAAAAATCCTTTAAAAAAAAGGAATCTTATAAACCAACTGATAACAATTATCCGTAAATAGGACAAAGGAATCCATCAGATGGTAATAGTTATAAGAAAATTTCAGTTTTTATTTCAGTAATTAAAATTCCTTTGTTATAAACTGTATGTGAGGGTAATAATCAAAACATTTATAACATAAATATGCATTAATAATAGGACCTTAAAGGAATCTTACATATGTTAGATGACTTAAAAAACATCAAAAACCACAGATTCAATAGAAGAAAATTTATAAAAAATGTAATAGCTTCGGGTGCAGTTATATCATCAGGCGGCTATATGTTGTCAGGGTGCTCAGATAACTCCGCACCAATTTCTGGTTCAGTTGAGCGTCTGATCGTTTTAAAGGTAAATGGTAAAGATAGACCTGTGGATGTGATGCAAAATGAAACATTAGCAATGACATTGAGGTATAAGCTTGGCCTAACAGGAACTAAATTGGCATGTGATAGAGGTGAATGTGGTGCATGCACTGTACTATTATCTGGGACTCCACATAACTCTTGCTCCACTTTAACACATAGCGTCAGAAATAGAGATATAACAACTATTGAAGGATTAGAACAAGAAGATGGAACACTTCATCCAGTCCAACAGGCAATGATAGATGAGCTTGGTCCTCAGTGTGGTTTTTGTACACCTGGTCAAATAATGTCTGGCGTTGCTCTTTTAAATAAAAATCCAAAACCAACAAGAGAAGAAGCCCGACAAGCACTTTCGGGTAATTTATGTCGCTGCGGGGCATATGATCATTATTTAAACTCTATAATGCGCGCATCAAGGATTTCTTAATATGGCATACGAACAAGAATGGGATAATCTTGAAGGCGGAAAAAAATCTAGTTCAACTTCAGATTCAAAAGTTAAAAATAATCATATATACTTAGGAAAGGATTTTACCCCTCCTGATGTAAGAGCAAAAGTAACTGGTAAAGCAAAATATTCAGAAGATTTTCGAAAAGAAGGAATGTTATTTATTAAGTTATTGCTTAGCCCAAGACCTGCAGCAAGGGTAAAGAGAATTGACTCCAGCGAAGCGCTAAAAATGGAAGGAGTAGTGGATATACTAACTGCTGAGGATGTTGCCAATCAACCCTCACCTAAAGCTCAGATTCTTACCAATAACCCTAAATACGTAGGGGAACCAATATTGGCTATTGCAGCAGAAACAGAGTTAATTGCATCTGATGCGCTTGATAAGATTAAAATAGAATACGAAGCCATGCCATTTGTAATTGATCCATTAGATAGCCTTTTACCTGATAGTCCGAATGTTCACGAAGAAGGAAATATTACGGAATACTTTAGAGATGCTCAAACAATAAAATGGACAGCAAGAGACTTTGCTGTAGCAGAAGCAAACAACACCTTACCCAAAGGTAAACCTCAAGGTGAATGGTCAATAGGAGATATTGATAAAGATTTTGAAAAATCAGATCTTTTAATAGAGGAAACCTTTGTTATTGCTGGACATCCACACCAAAGCATGGAGCCACGAAGCGCGTTTGCATACTGGGAAAATGGTAAGTGCTACATGCACGCTTCTTCTCAGAGTCAATCTTTCTCTGTTCCGGGATATGCAAAATATCTTGGGATTGAGCCAGATAAATTAGTATTTATTGCTGAATTTTGTGGTGGAGGATTTGGTTCAAAAGCAAGTAATTACCCTGTGGCTACTATACCTGCATTTATGTCAAGAAAGACCGGTCGACCTTGCATGCTCAGAGCATCAAGGGCTGAAGAATATTTCCTTGGTTCAAGAAGAAATGGTTTCCAAGGGACAGTGAAGTTAGGGTTTAATAAGAAGGGACGTTTATTAGCAGCTGATATTTATGTAGTTCAGCAAAGTGGAGCAAATGATGGGTTCCCAGATTACAGGAATGCTGGTCAAGCTCTATCATTAGTTTATACGCCAAGGTCAATGAGGTGGAGAGGTATCTCTGTTGCAACTAATACTCCAGCAACTGGAGCACAAAGGGGACCAGGACAAAACCAGCTCGCATGTATTATGGAGCCACTAATGGATAAAGCTGCAAGAGAGCTAAATATAGATAGGCTCAAAATAAGAGATATTAATGCACCTGACAGTAACTCTACCCTAACGGATAAAAAGCAAGAAGTATCAAGCGCATATATGAAAGAAGCATTGAATATCGCATCAGAAAAATTTAACTGGTCTAAGGAAAAATTAGAAAGCGGAAAGAAAAATGGCTCTAAAGTAATTGGCATTGGCATTGGACAAGCCTTTCATCCAGGTGGAGCAACTGGTTTTGATGGCCTTGTTAGAATTACAACAGATGGTAAAGTTCATATACATACTGGCATAGGTAATTTAGGAACTTATTCCTATGCAGGTACATCTAGAATTGTTGCTGAGGTTTTAAAATGTTCATGGGAAAACTGTGTGATTCAAAGAGGCAGAAGCACAAATAACCTCCCTTGGAACTTAGGACAATTTGGAAGTAATACGTCTTATACAATGTCTGCTAGTAATTATGCTGGGGCAATGGACCTAAAGAAAAAAATTCTCGAAATAGCAGCTACGGATCTTGGAGGATCTGTTGATGACTATGAGGTTAGAGATGATAAGGTTTTTAGAAAATCAAACTCATCAAAAAACATGTCTTTTAAAGAGATAGCCTTGTCTGCAATTGAGAAAGGTGGAAAGTATTCAGGGGATGTAGTTCCAGAGGATATAAATTCTTTGACCAAAAGTTCTGTTTCAGCACTTCGTGGAAGTGGTCTGATTGGCGTTGCCAAGGATAAAGCACCCTATGACAAAATGCCTCCTGCCCTTGCAGTTGGATTTATGAAAATAGAGCTGGACCTTGAAACTGGGAAACACGAAATACTTGATTATGTTGGAACACCTGAGTGTGGAACCGTTATCCATCCTAAAGGCCTGGCTCATCAAGTGCGAGGTGGAGCAGTGATGGGTATTGGAATGGCCGCATTGGAGAGAATTGTCTACGACCCACAAAACGGCCTTCCTGCAAATGTAGGGTTTTATCAAGCTAAACCTCCTTCATACTTGGATGTTCCAGCACAAATGAAGGTAGACTTTGTTGACAAACCAGACCCACAGAACCCAATGGGTGTTAGGGGAATAGGTGAACCTTTAATGGGATGTGCAGCGGCGGCATTGCTTAGTGCTATTTCAGATGCGCTAGGGGGAATTTACTTTAACAGAACACCTATAGTGCCAGACATGATAATTAACGCACTTGCAAACCAGGATCAATCCTATAAACCATTACAAATTAGCAACCAATAAGAGGCCTTAAATGACGAAAGATATGATGCCAAATTTTGCTCTTTTTCAGCCAACTACGGTTGACGATGCAATTAGTCTTTTATCAAAATATGAAGAAAAGTCGTGGAAGCTATCGGGAGGACAGGACAGCTACGATTGGTTCAAAGATCGTGCAAAAAAACCCGAGGTTATTATTGACCTTAACGATATTGATGAGCTTAAGGGAATAACTGAATTCGAAAATGAAATTGTAATTGGTGCATCCACAACTCTCTCTGAGTTAGAAGGCAACAGAATAATAAATGATAATTTTAGCTTACTTTCAGATGCCGCAAGCCGAGTTGCAAGTCCACAAATTCGTAATGCTGCCTCAATTGGTGGGAATTTGTGCCAAGATGCAAGATGCTGGTATTACAGAGCTGGTTTAGATTGTTACAGAGCAGGTGGAAATACATGCTATGCAGATACTCCCGAAGGAATGAACAGGGAACACTGTCTATTTGGAGCATCAAGGTGTGTAGCAGTTAGTCCCTCTGATTGTGCCGCAGCGATAGTTGCATTAGACGCAACTATAGTTATCACAGGACCGGGTGGAGAGAGAGAAGTTAAAGCAGAAGACTTTTTTATAGGTCCTGATATCAATATCGAACGAATGACGGTAGTTGAGCAAGATGAAATTTTAACCTCCATAAAGCTATCAAAAAAATGGGCTGGGGCTGAATTTTACTTTGAAAAAGTTGCTGACAGGAACACCTGGGATTTTGCACTCGTCAATGTTGCCTGCGCAAAAATTATAGAAGATAATATTTTCAAAGACCTAAGGATTGTATTAGGAGGAGTATCCTGCGTACCCATGAGGTTAAATGCATGTGAAGACATAGCAAGAGAAAGTCCAAAGGATGATGAAACCATCAGTTTGGCAAGCAGTATTGCTTCTAGGGGAGCTACTCCTTTAAACTATAACCATTTCAAAATCCCATTAATGGAAAATCTCGTTAAAAGAGCTCTTAGGACATAATTAAAGAAATGGATATTTTTAGATATACAAGCAATGCCTGGGGTGAAACAACTTTACAAGGGGTCTCATGGGATCTCCTATGGATATTCGTTGGACTCTCACTTACATTTGTAACATTCCATTTAATTTATAAGTCTTTTGAAAAAAATAAATAACATTATCTCACTTAAGATACCCTAGCGATTTTAGTCTTTTGGCAAGTTTTGATGGATTGACATCGTTCTCAGGACTAACATCAAATTCATCCCCATGCTCATCTAATGCCTTATCTAGATAATCTTTTGGAAGCTCATCCCAACTTTTTATTTTAAAGTACTCTACATGCCAAATAACCTGCCCAAATTCAGGATCATCCATTCCAATACTTGACATCGACGGCATCATAATCTGCCCCGCGCCATGGGAGGGGATCCATGAAATTGATGTATCCTGCAAATCTTGCAGCTGGGCAAAATGAGTATTATCTTGGTTGTATGGATTCCGAATTAGCTGAATAGGCCATTTCATTTTAGCATGAAAAGATACAGTACCCTCAACCACGCTTATATTTATGTCATCAATTGAACTGTCAGAATAAAAACCTGGAAACGCTTGTTCAAAAATATTAAGTGTAACGCCTCTTTCTGATATCATTTGCCCCTCAGGAACTCTGCTCCAATTAGGAATAAATTCTACATCTTTTTTTGTTATAGGATTATTGAAACCATCAATAACCTTATCGGACTCATAATCTGAGTAATAAGTAAGAAGTGAATTATACTTTATAAACTTTGAATTTGAAATTTTCTTTACCCACTGCTGCTCACAGCCTTTAAAACGAACCAATGGAACAGGTGATTCTGGAGCCTTAAATCCATAGATAATCCCCTTAGTTCTCCAAATTACTTTACCGTCATCAACTCTTCCTAATTGTTTTGCGCGGGCATATGCCTTATCAGCCCGTGTCCAATTTTGAGGATTGTCATCTAAATAAATCTCTTCAGGCACTTTGGACAAAACAGCTTTAGACCCCATCAAGCCAAAAGAAAGAGAACTGAGAATTGAATTTCTACGAGATAAAAAGTGATACATTCTTAAACTCCTCAAAGTTAATTAAAACTAATTTTTTTTGCAATTCTGATTAAATCACCATTAAACCTAGACGGATCCTCTAAATGCGGAGAGTGACCAATATCATCATATTTTATTATCTCAGCACGAGGAAAGTCTCTCCTAAAAGCCTTAATGAGGCCTTTAGTATCTCTTATAGAGTCTTTTCCACCAACAATTACTGTTAATGGTACTTTAATTTTTGGAATAAGAAATGAATACGATGAAATTACCTCGGAATTATAATCTAATATTGGCGTTGCAATAAATTCTCTAACATAAGGTGGTACCATTAAACTAGATAACTTCAAAATATTATATGTTTTATTTTCAAGGGGGCGATAAGTAAGCAAACGTGTAAATATTTCTGCACCTCTTTTTCTTTTTTTAAAGTCTTTCTCTCTTAGGAATATCTGACTCTCTATAGCATGAGGATTAGGTAAGGTAGAAAGATTGACCAACCTTGACCTTGAAGAGACTAAAACTATTCCAGATATTTCATCTACACCAAAACAATTAATATAGTGCATTATGATTAATCCACCAAACGACCATCCTACAAGAATTGGTTTTCTTAAATTAGTTTCTAGCATCACAGATCTAATATCCTCAGCCCATACACATGCTTTATTATAATCATGAATTGAATTTGGCTTTCCTGAATTACCATGTCCTCTAAGATCAAAAGAGGCTAAATGATATTTTTTATTTAAATTAGAATTTAGCTGATTAATCCAGCTATAATAATTCTGTCCATTTCCATGAATAAATAAAAAACCTCCTTGGGAACTTGTACCTGACTGAACTATATTTAACGTGACATTATTTTTCCCAGCATTAATTTCTGAAAAAGATAAATCCCGCGCATAAGAAAAATCAAAAAAAATAAATAATAAAAAAAGTTGCAAAAAAAAGTTTATATTTTTCTTCATTGATTGATTTCGATCATTTCCATATTAACTTTTTGACCTGTCATAGGTAAATTCTTTAAGCGAGGACTAAACGCCAAGGTGTCAAAATATGGAAATAAATAAAGTGCTGGAGGATTGAAATGAAGCTGTGCAATTATTTTTTGAAGCTTCTTCTCTCTTAAGTCATTATTAAATTCTTGATTACTTTCATATATTTTCACCATCATGTCTTTATCACAAAAAAATGCACCAGTTTTTATACATGACGCTGTCTCTATACTTCTAATCACATCACCATGGATCGTATTATTAAAACTTGTCTCTAGCAAATCAGCACCATCCCAATCTCCTGAGAAGTACATACTAATCCATCTTGTTCCAGGAACAGCCTGAAGAACAACGTCAATACCCACATCTGACAAGTTTTGTGCCACCACTTGGTTTACTAAAGTTGATTCAGGAACTGAGGGATCACTCCTAACTATCGCCCTTAATTTGATACCAGATTCAAAGCCGGCACCCGCTAACAACTTTTTTGCTCTTAATGGATCAAATGGATATGGGTCAAGTTTTGGGTTATAGCCAAAAACTTCTGGTGTAGCCATTTGTGAAACGGGAGAAGAAACATCGGATAATATTGTTTTTGCAATAGTTTCTCTATCTATGGCGTAATTCATGGCTTTTCTTACATTTATATTTGAGATTGGAGATTTATCATCAATTTGTTTCATAGCCCATGCACCAACAGAATATGTCTGTTTAGCAATTGTATTAAAACCTCGGGCTTCCAGATCAACAAGTAAGTCAAGACTTAGTTTAAACGAAAGGTCTATTTGTCCACTGATCATTGACTGAGCTCTGCTCACAACATCACCTACAGCAGTAAAACGTATTTCATCAAAAAATAAGGACTTTCTCCAAGAAAGATCGTTCCTTTCAAAAATATAAGTGCCAGACCTGATTCCCCAATCCTTAAGCTTAAATGGTCCACTTCCAGAAGGCTTTAATCCAAACTCATCTGTCCCTACTTTTCTCCAATACTGCATTGGGACCATATAAACAAAGCTCATCCTTTTTGGAAGAATTGCATCAGACTCATTTGTATTAACCTGAACGGTAAAATTATTTATTAATTTAGCATCTTTAATTATTTTAGTTTCGCTCGCAACTGGGTAGCCAGCTGCATCCCTACTTCTAAGATATGTTATAACATCTACAACAGTTTTAGCGTTAAACTCCTCACCATTTGAAAATACTATCCCTTCTCTTAAATAGAATATCCATGATCTATCATCTTTTTTTTCCCAATTTAAGGCTAGAGAGGGAAGAATAGCACCATTATCACCAATGATAGTTAATGCATCATATAATACATGCATTGGATTAATTGCGCCTATGGGTAAAGTAGAGTATGGATTACCCAATGAAGCAGGACGTCCTGCAACCGCAACACATAAACTTCTTTCAGGGCAATCGGCATATGCACCTTCAGAACCAAGAAATATAATAAGTGTTAAAATAAAAAGAAATCTCAAATCATCAATCCCTAAAAAAAATGATTATTATTCGCTCAAATAAGATCTAAGTTTAAACTTGAATATACTCTCCATCCATTTTTTCCTCATCAGCCAATGTCTTAACTGTTTTTCTTGATTTTTCTGGCTTATCAAAATCAGGTTGTGCTTTCCCAGGGACTGATAGTGAACGTGATGATGTCTCAGTTGGTGGTGTGAATATTCCTCTTTCATAGTATGACGATAAAACCTTTCTTAAGGGACGCATACCTCTATAGGGGTTCTCCATCGGGTCATCACTAGCTAAATTATTTTCTAAACCAACATTTGCCTGATAGTTCTTAATATAATCAGATGGATTATCCCACAGAGGCAGATTAATATGGGGATTTGCACGTGCACGCCTTAATGCAAGTAAATCAATTGTTCCTGATAAAGTAGCAGCACCTGGTGTATCAATTTCGCCCTGAATTGTGCCATCAAAGTTCACAATTTTAGTGAAACCACGCATCTGGTTAGTATGTTCAAATTTTGATTCTGGATTAAAGTGTTCCCCCCCGGGTAGAGGAGAAAGTAAATAAGCAACATTTTCAAACGCGCGAGTTTGTCTAGCTAAATCCCATCCCCTCCTTCCGGAACCATGACCTTCGGAAGATGGATGAATAAGAACCTCAGCTCCGTTTTTAACTAACATTCTTGCAATTTCAGGATGTGCCTGGTCAAAACAAACCATTGTAGCTAACTTCCCTAAAGGTGTATCGGCAACTGGAAATAAAAAATCATAACCATATGTATCCAAATATTTGTCATAAATACTTCCTGGTGTTGTATCGGGAAGTGAGCCCCAAACATCTGCACATTGTATTTTTCTATACCGGTGAATTAAATCACCTGAATCATTTAGAATAAAAGCCGAATTAAAAATATACCCAGGTAATTTGTCATCTTTCTCAAAAGAAGAACCTGCAAGAAAAACTTTATGTTTTAATGCAAACTCAGACAATAATTCCATTTCAGGACCAGGATAATGTATAGCAAGTCGCTGAAGTGTTATCGGCGAACGATATCCATGCCCACCCTGCCCTGTCATAAAAAATTCTGATAAGGCTACAAGACGAACATTTGGATTAGAAGCAGTTCTCCCTGGAAGCTCTAGTGCTCTAGTTACGTTTTCAGTAATCATAGCCCTCACATCAGATGTTTTTTGAATCATCTTCTTAACTGACTGGACTAAAATTACATCATATTCAGTCTCAGTCCCCTTACCTACATTCCCAACTGCTTCTTTGCTCTTTAGCTCTGCATGAATCTGAGGCGATTTAGATATATTTGGAGGTAAAGCAGCAATTATTTTTTTATAGCCATCCGCAAATAATTTTGCTCGAAGGTGAAGAGGTGCAACACCAAAAATGGCTGATCTTCTTCTTCTAAGCTTATCAACATAAACATCTAGACGAATAAAATCTTCAGCACCTTTAGTCATAACTCGTTTTCCAGCCCAATCTGAAAGACCACTAGCATTAGGGCATGATATTTTTTTACCATCAACCAATCTGTTTAAAGCCGATGAAGATGCAACATAACATGCATTTTCAAAAGCCCTTGCAAGAGTAGCATTTTGCCTAGACTGAAAGAGGTCATCAGAGGTCTCTTTTCCTGGATTTAATATAATTTCTGAACCTGCCCAAACAAGACTTCTTGCCAAATGAGGGTATAGGATATCACTACCGAGTAAGAGACCTACCTTACCAATAGGAGTAGCAACACTCTTAAAGTTAGACTCTTTAGATAAGTATTGATGCGAATCACTTAGTCCATCTATAAGGTCAGGTGTCATTTTAGTAGAACTTAATCTATCATCGCCCAAGTCATCAAAAACAAAACCACGAATATAGATATTTGACCCTGATTCTTTCTCTTTATACGATCCTGCAATAAACACCTTATTTTTTTTTGCAATATTTCCGATTTCCAATCTTATTTTTGATTTGCTATCCACTTCCCCATCTCCTTCTGGAATGAGAATTATTAATCCACTATTAAGGTTAGCAAAATCGAAACGTTTATGGTGGCTTACCATTGTCTCTATTTGATCATTGAAGTCTTCTAAATCATCTAGAGACCAAGCTTTTTGAGATATATAGAGCATTTTTTACCCCTAAAAAAATTATAAAAAACCTAGACCAAAGCAGTGTCTGACTGATCCCTGAACTGCTCTTGATTAAACTTATCTGAGGGAATATAGATTTTCTCCCTTTGATACATTCCAATATTTTTATTTATTTGGACATTATTAACATAAGGATTATTTTCAGGTTTATCTTTCCATAAATCATTAATAATACCTTTGTTCTGATTATAGGATTCTGAATAAACATGAGGATTATCCCACACTAGTAAATTATGTTTCATATTACTCCTCTCTCTTCTTAAAGAGTCAAGGTTAACCGATCCAACTAAAGGCACAGCACCAGGTCCGTCTGCAACACACTGCAAGGTACCATCAAAATTTACTATTTTAGAATATCCTCTATTCATATGTGTAGGAAAATCAGAAAGCCCCTGACTTCTAAATTCACCCCCATGACCTGCGGTTAAAATATATGCCGTATTTTCATAAGCCCTTACATGCCGCGCAATATCCCAACCTCTCCTCCTTATATTATGAGGTTCTGAAGTGGGATGAATTATAATTTCAGCACCTCTTCTTACCATTTCTCGATGTGTTTCACCAAAATTCATATCAAAACAAATGACTGTAGATAAATTACCCAAAGGTGTTTTTGCTACTGGAAAGAGATAGTCATATCCGTATCTATCAATATATTCTGTATATACACTTCCAGGTGTTGTATCGGGTAGACGACCAAAAACATCAGCACAGTGGATCTTACGATATAAGTGTATTAATTTTCCGTTATCATCAAAAATGAAAGCGGAGTTAAAAAATCTTTTAGGCCAAGAAGGATCATATTCAAATACACCCCCTGCAACATATGATTTGGTATCTTGGGCAAATTTAGCCAGAATGTCTGCCTCATAACCAGGAAAAGAAATGCCAATTTTATCTACGATTCTCGAGGAGTCAGAGCCTAGTTGACTTACTGCTCCAGTAAGAAAAAACTCAGGAAAAACAATTAGCTTAATACTATCTGACATAGAAAATGGTTTAGCTACACTAATAGCATTTTCAAGATTCTTTTTCCTGAAACTGACTAGGTTATTTGGGTTTGAAGAAACATGTGTAACAGTTTGCGCAAGAAGAACATCATAACGAGGAATAATCTCCTGATCTAACTTTTGTTTTGGGTATAAAGATTTAACTTTATCTTCCCCAAACTTTATCCAACCTTTCTTTGAAGATGGTAAGGTGTTGAATGATTCATCGCTTTTAAAGCTTGATGAGTACACATCTGTTCTTACAATTGCAGGAAAGTTTCCCATAGGCTCTTCTCTTCTTTTTCGAAGCGCCTGAATATCTATATCAGCAATTAAAAAAGATTCATTAGATTTTAAATTTATTTTGGTACCCCACAACTCTGAAACCGAAGTTGCTGGAGGTAAATTAATTATTTTATCACCTTGCCCAAAAGCATATGGAGAAGAACATGCTACATATGCTAAGTTTTCATATGACCTTGCCTGTCTTGCCATTTGTCGGATTTCAAAGTTTTTATCATTCCACTCCCTGCTTGGATTAAGTATTATTTCGGCACCATTTAATACTAAAGACCTAGAAAAATGTGGAGACAAAATATCTTCAGAACATAATATGCCAACCTGACCTTCCTTAGTCATTGCAACATCAAAGGGTGACCTTTGGTTAAGGCTGCAACTTGTATCTGAAAAACCCTCTTGGATATCAGGCAAAATTTTAGGACTCCTAATTATCATCTCACCACTTGAATTAAAAAGATAGCCTATGGTCTTTACGTCACCATCAGAGAAGTTAATATAAGCTGATGTTGCAATAAAAATATCAAACTCCCTAGTAATCTTTGAAAATATGGAAAAAAAACTATCTTCACTAATACTTACAGTTGATGGATAACCATCTACATGAGGTAAAAGTACCAATTCATCAGAAGGATCAAGCAGTTGAGAGAGAGATTTTTCCAGAACATAAGAAATATCTCTGTGTAAACTTTTTGGCTTCCATGGGGTTTGTATAATTATCATGCCTTGAGTAATCCAATATATGAAGGTAAGCAATATGCTTAGTTGTTATATCAACTTAGCATACAAGTTGGAAATGATTCGTTCTGCAAGCGAACAATTAATATTTAATGTGCTAAATTATGGAGCAAAGAACTCAATGGTCAATAATATCAATAAATTAGCCGATTTGGGGATTATTAAAGCAGAAGACTTAACTAATCTGAAAATAGTTACTGATAAATACTCTCTAAGTATTTCTGAAGAAATGATAAATTTAATAAAAAAAGGTAAAAAATATAGCGCAATTTCTAAGCAATTCATGCCATCGTTAAATGAACTCAAGGAGGATGAATTTGAAAGAAGTGACCCTATTGGCGATGAAAAATTTAGCCCTATAAAAGGAATAGTTCATAGGTATAAAGATAGAGTATTACTAAAAACTAATAGCGCATGTGCTGTTTACTGTCGTTTTTGCTTTAGGAGAGAGGTTGTTGGACCTTCAGGAGAAAAACTTACCCAAGAAGAAACTAACGAAGCGATTAAGTATATTAGAAAGCATAAAGATGTATGGGAGGTAATCCTAACCGGAGGTGATCCATTTGTTCTATCACCCGAAAAGATTGGTAATATCCTCGATTCACTTGATACAATTAATCATGTCAAAATAATCAGGTTTCATACACGTGTCCCAATTGTAAAACCAAGAATAATTTCAGAAAACCTTCTAAAAGTTTTATCCAACAGAAAAGCTACAATTTATATTGCAATTCATATTAATCATGAATCAGAAATGACAGAAAAAGCAAAGGAGGCCTGTGATAAACTAGCCAAAAAAGGTTTTCCTTTAATTGGCCAAACAGTTTTACTGAAAGGAATTAATAATAAAACCAGCACTCTTGAAAAGCTTTTTAGAATAATGCTTCAGGCAAAAATTAAACCATACTATTTACATCACCCTGACTTTGCTAATGGCACAGGACACTTTAGGGTAACAATCAAAGAAGGACAGAAAATTATGAGAGAGTTAAGGGGAAGTATTTCTGGTATTGCAATACCAACATACATACTAGATATACCGGGTGGTTATGGAAAAGTTCCGATAGGACCCCAATATTTAAAAGAAAGAAATGAATTGAATAATTTTGTAGAGGATATTAATGGTAGACTTCATATCTATCCGTCAAAATAATTCAATTATCTGGATTTTATAATAAAATAAACATAACTTAATAATAATTTTATATCTGGATGGTTTAAGGGCAATAAAATGGAAACTTTTGAAATCTTTCTTAACGTAATTAGCCAGAATATCTGGATGTTTATGATGTTCCCTCTCTTAGGAATTGGTTTCTATTTAACATTTGGATTAAGGCTAATTACAATAATAAAAATACCTTCTTCTTTTGCTAATCTGTTTGATAGAGATACCAATCAAGAAACTCAAGCTTCTGGAGAGATATCACCCTTTAAAGCTTTAATGACTGCATTAGCTGCAACAGTTGGAACAGGAAATATTGCCGGAGTGGCTACAGCTATTTTTTTAGGGGGACCTGGTGCAATTTTTTGGATGTGGATGACTGCTCTATTTGGGATGGCCACAAAATACAGTGAAGCATTACTAGCTGTTCACTATAGAGAAAAAAACGCAAAAGGTAATTTTGTCGGTGGCCCAATGTATTATATTAAAAATGGTTTGGGTAAAAAATGGCAATGGCTTGGTTTTTGCTTTTCCTTTTTAGCAATATTTGCAGGTCTTGGAGCAGGAAATACTGTTCAGTCTAATTCTATTGCTGATGTTCTTTATTCAAACTTAAATGTACCCCATTGGCTTACAGGAGTAACAATTTTACTTCTTGTAGCAGCAGTCCTCATTGGAGGAGTAAAAAGAATTGCAAGCGTTGCTGGCAAGTTAGTTCCCATAATGATAATCGCATACCTAACTACCACCATTTTAATCTTAATAACCAATTTTGATGAAATTCCCGATGCATTTAGTTTAATTTTTCTTGATGCCTTTTCAGGGACCGCTGCTGCAGGAGGATTTGCAGGTGCTACAGTTATGGCTGCTATAAGGTTTGGAGTAGCAAGAGGAATCTTCTCAAATGAAGCTGGACTTGGTTCAGCTCCAATTGCTCATGCAGCCGCAAAAACAAATGATCCCGTAAAACAAGGAAGGATAGGTATGTTAGGTACTTTTATAGATACAATATTGGTTTGTACTATGACTGCTTTGGTAATCATAATAACAGGATCATGGACCTCCGGAGAAAATGGAGCAACTTTAACTGCGACAGCGTTTAGTTCAGCCTTACCTTATGGTAATTACATTGTTATGATCTCACTTATAATCTTTGCTTTCACAACAATCCTAGGATGGAGTTATTATGGTGAAAGGTGTGCAGAATTTATTTTTGGCCAGAGATCTATAATACCATTTAGAATCATATGGTGTGCTGTAATACCAATAGGGGCTATAACAGGATTAGAAATTATCTGGTTGATGGCAGATATCATGAATGCTCTTATGGCAATTCCTAACTTAATAGCTTTGTTTTTACTAAGCCCAGTAGTGTTTAAAATCTCTAAAGAATATAATAAAGAATAAATATATGTTTATACCAACACCTAACTAAAATTATGGATAGTAAAACAATAATTAATAAAAAATATGTAGATGGTACTTTTGGTCAGGTACACATTAGAGAAACTATTCCTGAAAATATAAAACAAACTCCCGTTTTATTCTTTCATGCAAGCCCGCTTTCTGGAGAAATTTATGATGAACTATTACCATTAATTGGAATAGATAGAATTGCAATTGCACCTGATACACCGGGATACGGCATGTCGGATCCACCAGAAACCATTCCAACAATTGATGATTACGGTAAAGCTTTTTCAGAACTCTTGGATAAATTAAGTTTACATAAAGTTGATTTAGTTGGTTACGCCACTGGCTCTTTTATTGCTTCCTCATTAGCATCTATTAGACCTGATATTGTGAGACGGCTAGTGCTTTTTTCAGCGCCTATAATAGATGATGTTGAAAGAAAAAAACTGGGTGATAAATTTGGGGAAATAATTCCTCCCAAAGATGATGGGAGTCACCTTATTGAGTTATGGAAACAAGTATATGAACCAAGGGGACCGAAACAAACAGTGGAAGACTGTATGAAAATTTTTCACGATCACATTAGAGCACCAACACATATGAAACCATGGGCTCCCAGAGCTGCCTTTTTATACCCTTTATCAGAAACGCTAAAAAAAATTACACAACCGACAGTTATTTATAATATTGCAAATGAGGTTCATGATCCTACGTTAGCTGCAAAAAAATATATAAATAATGGTAAGCTAGTTGAGATTCCTTCATGGGGGCATGGATTCCTTCAAAATGAAACAAAAGAAGTAGATAGGATATTAAGATTATTCTTTGATAGTAAAAATGCGGAAACGATAAAATGAAAAATAAGAATATCTATCGTAATTATGTAAATCTTAAAAGTGGTCAAGTACATATAAGAATATCTGGTAAGGAAAAAAATGATAGAAGACCTTTGGTATGTTTTCATCTCAGTCCCGTATCTGGAATAATTTTTGAGAAGTTGATGATGGAAATGGGACAAGACAGGCTTATAATTGCGCCAGATACTCCAGGCTTTGGAATGTCGGACTACATCTCAAGCGAGCCAACAATCCGGGATTATGCCAAAGTTATGAAAGATTTAATTAATAAATTAAAAATACAAAACCTTGATATCATGGGATATCATACCGGCTCAAAGATTTGCGTTGAACTTGCAAATCTTATTCAAGAAAGAATAAACCATTTAATCTTAATTTCTGCACCTATTTACAAAAAAAACGAGCTTGAAGAACAACATAAAAATATGGGAAATTATACTGCCCCAAAAGGTGATGGGTCTCATCTTATAAAAGCCTGGAATGGTTTATGGAAATGGCGTGGCCCCAATCAAATGCCAACAGACATAATGAAAATATTTCCCGATCAAATTAAAGGTGGGCATAAATCGCACTGGGGTCATAAAGCCGCATTTAGTTACACTTACCCTGAACGCATAAAAAATATTAAGATTCCTATACTTGTGATCAATACAAAAGATGACCTTTTTAATTATACAAAAAGAATTAAAAAATACCTTATAAACGGAAAAATTTTTGAAAAAAAAGATTGGGGACATGGCTTTTTAGACCACAATACAAAGGAAATAGCTAAATACACAAGAAACTTCCTTGATAAAAATGAGTGGCCGAGGGAAGCCCCATAGAACATGTTGAAAAAAATATTTTTAATATTAACGCTATTGTGCATTCTTCAATTGAATAAATCTGATGCTCAAGACCAACTTAGAATTGGTGTAGTTAGTATCCCTCAAGATCTAGGCAACCCTTACGGATCGATTACAATGCCTACTATCCTTGGCTCTCTTGGTGTATTTGATTCACTCACAACGATAGATAAGGACGGCCAAACGAAACCTTGGGTTGCCAGCACATGGGAATATATAGATAAACTGACATGGCATTTTAATATAAAACCAAATATAAAATTTTCAAATGGTGAGAGTCTTGATGCATATGCTGCGGCTGCGGCAATAAATTACTTTGCTTCTGGCGAAGGGATAATTGAAGTCGTAGCACAATTAGTAAACAACATACAAAGCGCTAAAGCAATAAACAGTTCATTACTGGAAATTAAAACTAAGAAACCAAATATCCTTTTACCAAGAAGGATCTCAGCAATTAGAATTCCTCCTCCTATGTATTGGAAAAAACTTGGAAGAAAAGAATTTTCTAGAAAACCAATTGGATCGGGCTCATTCATATCAACTAGGTGGGATAGCAATAAGATTATACTTATTGCAAATGAAACGTCTTGGCGACCTCCAAAGATAAAAAAAATTGAAATTATTGCAATACCCGAGATCACTTCTAGATTACAAGCTATCATAACTGATGCGATTGACATTGCAATTGATATAAGTCCTGACGATAAAACAAGTCTTGAAAAATCTAGCTCAAGATTAAACTATCGACCATCAGGTAGAGTTCAACTGTTAACTTTTCTCTCAACATCTGATTCCCCTGTCTCTGATGTTAGAGTTAGGCAAGCCTTGAATTATGCCATCAATAAAGAGAGGATAATTAATTTACTTTTAGCTGGCTCTACGAAACCAACAGGACAAGCTGCTGTTAGAGCATCTTTTGGTTTTAATCCATCTATAAAACCCTATCCATACAGTCCAAAACGGGCAAAAGAATTACTATCTCAGTCAGGTTACCCAAATGGGTTTAAAATGTCAGCAGATATATTACAAGGTGCTACCGCTGGTGATGGGGCATGGTATCTTCAGATTGCAAATGATTTGAAAGAGATTGATGTTATTCTTAACTATAACATGGCTTCCTATGCCATCCACATCAGAAAGATTAGACAGGGTGGATGGAAAGGAACAGCATTTGGAATGGATTTTAATAACCTTCCGACTTTAGACGTTTTATGGCCTCTAAGAGTCCATTCATGTCTCTGGAAGGCTCCTTGGCACTGTAAAAAAGAATGGGATCTTTTAATTGAAGAGGCTGAGGAGGAATTTGATATAAATAGAAGACTTCTTAAAACTCAAAAGCTGGTAGAATTATATCATAAACAACCTACGGGAATTTATTTATGGGAAATACCTGGAATTGATGGTGTCTCTAACAGGGTTCATAATTACAAGCCTCACCATGCTTATGTAAATCTGCATGAGTTATATATTAAATAAATTACATTAAACCCATTACTTTGGGAAGCCAAAGGCATATAGCTGGAAATAGAGTTATTATTATCAACCTTAAAAAATCAGAAAAAAGAAAAGGAACTATTCCAGCATATATTGAGGATAAGGATATACGAGAAGACATGCCATGAAGTACGAAAACATTTAGTCCAATAGGAGGCGTAATCATGCCCATTTCCATTACCACAACATTAATCACTCCCCACCATATTGGGTCATATCCCATACCAACTATAATTGGAAATACAAATGGTAACGTGATTACCATTGCTGCAACTGTATCAAAAATTGACCCTAAGATTATATAAATTACTTGTATTAGAAAGATAATTAATAAGGGATGAAGGTCCAAATTTTCAATATAAGAAACGATTATATCTGGGAGACCTGAAAGTGAAATTGAATATGAAAAAATTGAAGCGCCAATAATTATTAAATAAATAAGAGATGTACTTGCAGCAGTCTCCTTTAGGTTATCAAAAAAAACCTTTGCAGATAAACGTTTTCTTAATGCAGTAAAAATTATAGCAAATGAAGCTCCGCATGCGGCTGCCTCACTAACTGTGAAAAAACCCGAGTAAATTCCACCACTAACAATTAAAGCTAATAATATAACGCCCCAACTCTTTTTCAGAGCTCCCTTTTTCGCTTCCCATGAAACACGATCAGATGGAGGGCCAGATTCTGGTTTGATTAAAACGTAAATCCAAACTGCTATCAAGTAAAACAATACTGCTATTAATGCAGGAAAGATAGCAGCTACAAACAAAGCGGTAACAAATTGTTCAGTCAGAACTGCATAAAGGACTAATAGAACAGAAGGCGGAACAATAACTCCCAATGTTGACCCTGCTGCAATTGACCCTGCCGACAACTGAATAGAATAAGATCTTTTTTCCATTTCGGGTAATGCAATTCGAGTCATAGTTGCAGTAGTAGCTAAAGAGGAACCACAAACGGCACCAAATCCAGCGCAAGTTGTAATCGTAGCCATTGCTAAACCACCTCTCTTGTGACCAATAAAAGCATAAGCTAAATTATACAAGTCACCAGAAAGACCTGCCGCAGATGCAAAATTTCCCATTAATAAAAATAATGCAATTATAGCAAGTTCCTGACTAGCAATTGCCGCTGAGGGCTCTATACCAAATAATACAATTGCCGAGTCAAAACCAATAATTGAACCAACACCAATAAGTCCTGCTAATGACATGGCAACACCAATTGGAACATGTAATGCTATTAGACAGAACATCCCTAAAAGTACTAAACAGCCTATAGTTGATGGTTCCATGAGATAAAATATCAAAATTTTTGTGTGTCAAAATTCTGTGACACATCATTAAATGCAGAAACTATAGAATAGTAGAAAATTAAAAATTGCACACAAATACATGAAAACATTATTAGAGTAACTGAAAACCAAACTGGCCAAACTAATAATTCTAAAGTAGAAGTAGTCCTTCCTGCATAAAAACAATCTAGTGAAAATAGAAAGAATTGATAAAAAACAATAGAAAAGAATAACAATGTCAATAAGGAACCAAATACCTCAAAACAATTATAGAATTTCTTACCCAATAAACTTCCAAGAATCCTAACAGTTACAGCATTGCCTTTCCTGAGACCTGCAGGAAAACAGCTTGCAATTACTATTGCAAACGCCACTTCCTCCACGTCATTCAGGCCACTAATTCTTGAAAAACCAATATACCTAAAAAATACATCAATTAGAGTCATAAAAGCGATAAGAACTAACCCAGTAAAGCCAACTATTGCCATTACTTCTATGGCTTTATCCAAAACTTTTTGATAAGGATTCTGACTTAGATTCATTTATCTAGCTCTAATTTCTTCTAATATTTCTTTTACCATTGAAATTGTTTCATCTCCATAATTAGTTCTATCAACCCATGACCTTGCAATAGGGTCAACATACTTTTTCATTTCTTCAATTTTTACAGTTCCTGCTTCTTCAAAAGTCAAATGTTTTTGCAACCTCAACTTATCAGAAATCTCTTTTTGCCTTCTATCATATGCCTCTCCACCTATTAAAGCTATCTTCTCTCCGCTATTATTATCAATTATTTCTTTTAAATCATCTGGAATATTTTTCCATACTTCTCTATTCATCATAAGTGCGAATGAAACAGTCCCAAGGGGAGCTGTAATAACATGGTCTGTTTCCCTATAGGTTTGAAATGTATTTAAAGCAATCCATCCTTGAATAGCTCCATCTAGAGTTCCCCTTCTTAGGGCCTCTACTGCGTCCGATGGATGTAATGCCTCTGGCACAGCATCTAATTTTTTTAAAAAATCACCCTCTAGTCTTCCTACAGATCTTATTTTCAGGCCCTTAATATCATTGTAAGACTTAACTCCACTTTTAGTAAATAGATTACTTGGTTCAGCGGTCCATAAACCCAAGAGTTTTACATCATCAAACCCTTGTAAAACACCCCTCTCAAATAGGTTCCAAGCAACAAGGCTTGCTTCAGTAGAAGATCGCATTAAAAAAGGAAGTTCAAAAACCTGCATTTGAGGAAATTGACCAGGAGTATAGCTTGGCTGAACCAAACCAATTTCAGTAATACCAGCTTTTACAAGATCAAACTGTTTGTATGGACTTCTTCCAAGACTACCACCCCAGTATACTTTAAACTTAATTCGATAATTACTTGCTTTAACTACACTATCCATCCATGGCTCATAAATACTTTTAACGCTATGGCTAAGTGGAGAGAGATATGAAGAGACTCTCAAAGTAATTGACTCTTCAGAAAAACATACGGAGTAAAATATAAAATAGAAAAAAACTAATAACCTAATCATAAATTAAAACTTTATTTCTAAGTTATGGTTCAGTAAAACTTTGGTCTAATGTCTTGACCACTGGATAGAGTAAATATGCAATAAGCCTTCTCTCTCCAACTTTCACTCGGCCAGCTAAACTCATACCAGGTGTTGCTATAAAACTTTCAGGGATACTTTTTAATTGTCCAATATCTAAATTACTTAACACTGTAAAAGATGACTGAGCAGAATCCCCTTGTATATCTTCAGTAACATCGGCTGAAATATAAATCAAACTAGCGTCTATTTGGCCATGTTTTTGATAAGGCAATGCGTCAAGAGATATCATCACTTTTGCTCCAGTGGACAATAAACCTGCATCAACTGATGAAACAGTGAACTCTGCCAAAAGCTGATCGTCCACGGGTACTAGAGTAAGAACAGTAGTACCAGATGATACTACAGCACCAGGAAAAATATTATCAATGTTAAGAACAAGACCTGTTATTGGTGATAAAAGAAGAACATCCTCTTTTTGGCGTTTTATTTTCTCCAACTCTTCTTCTATAACTAAAAGATTTTTCTTAGCTAAAGAATATTTCTCATTGGCCGTGGCAATCCATTCACTAGAAAACGCATTTTTATCAGCCTTTATAGAAGCGAGTTGTCTCTCAGCATTAAGACGTTGAGTACGAGTCGTCAAAAGTTCAACTTTTGACAAAAGTTCTTTTTCATATAACTTTTGCCTGCCACTTTCTAACTCTAGTTGAATCTCTATTTCACTCTCTAAGCCTTTCTCATTAGCTTGAAAAGCAGCCATTTTAGATATAAATTCTTCTCTTTGATTAAGAAATACTTGCCTCTGAGTTTTATCGCTTATTACATCAGCATTAGATGTACCAACAGGAATACCTAGTGCTTGCTCAAACCTTGATAATTCCGCTTCTGCAAATGCTTTATCTAAATTTAATTTCCTTGAGTCAGCCGACAAAAGAGTGTCATCAAATTTAATTAAGGGAGCACCTTCTTTAACAAGCTGTCCTCTAGTTGCATATACTTCTTGAACAACTGAACTAAAATTACTTTGAACCTCTATATTTGGAGAAGCAGTTGTAATTTTACCTGTCAACAGAACAGTCGTATCAACACTTGAAACTGTTAGCCAGATGACAGTTAGAAGAAATAATATAAAAGAACCAAAAGTTACATTTAGTATAGTGGTTGGAAGCGATCTAGTTTCATAATACCTAAGCAACCCAGAGTACTTAGCAACTAGATCTTCTTTAGTTTTTTCTATTAGGGTCTTATTTTCTCCTTGAATGCTATCTTCTATTTCTTCATCCTTAGAGTCTGATAATGCATCAACTGAGAATCTTTCGTTAGCCTTTCTCAGATTTGAGGATAAAACTGTCATAAGGTTCCATGCCGCTGAAGGCTCCTTTCTTAGATATTCAAGAAACCTTGGCTGGTCTAAAACTTCTAGGGTGGTATCCTCCTTAGCCCTAGCTGATGCACTTCTAGGCTGCCTGTCTATTAAAGCCATTTCTCCAAAAAGAGCAGGAGACTCAAGAGTGGCAAGACTTTGGTACTCAACCCCATCAAATTTAATAATTTCTACAGAGCCTGATTTAATCAGATACCCTTCCGAGCCAACTTCACCTTCTCTGAAAATCATTTCATTTTTTGCAAAATTAGCTAAAACTGGTTTTTTGGGATCAGCGGTTTTCTTCTTCCAGCTCATAATACTTTATGCCTCCCTAGTATTAGCAGAAGTTCCAGACATAAAAGATTCTAACTGATTCATCTTACTTTTTATGTAAGTATCTTTTGACATTAATTCGTTCCAACCACCACTTTCCTTGACTCCAGCATCTTCCAAAACAATGATTTTGTCACATAATTGAAGGTGCCAAACTTGATTTGAAATTAAAATTACTGTTCTTGCTTCCTTTAAAGATTGTAAAGTTTTTATTATATTAAATTCCATTTCAGGACCAAGCTGTGTAAGCGCGTCATCTAAAATAATAACCTTAGGGTTTGTTATTAGACCTCTAGCAAGAGCCAAAAGCTGTTTCTGGCCAGAAGAAATATTTGAAGCATTACTAGTAAGTTTTGTTTCAATACCTTGATCGAGACTTTTTATAAATTCACGCGCCCCCGCCTTATCGATCGCCCAGTCCATTCTTCCAATATCATGTGTGAGCAAAGGTAGCATTAAATTTTCTTTTATTGAAGAATTAGAAAAATAATCCCTTGATGTAACAACTGAAACATTAGACCTTAAATATGAAGGATCTATAGTTCTTAAGTCATTGTTATCGTATGTAACCATACCTGTAACAGGACGATAGAATTTTTGCATCAATTTAACTATTGTACTTTTACCAACTCCGCTAGGGCCAGTTATGCCAATAAAAGACAAAGAAGGAAAATCTAAAGAAATATTTTTCAAGAGAGACTCTGTTCCTGGATAGCCAAATGAAACGTTATCAAACTTAATAGTTCCCAAAAGACCTGGCTTGGTCCCTCCAGCTCCTCTCTCTTTTTCCATAGAAACAATTCTATTGATAACTTCTAACTCATCGTTAACGTCTTTTACATCTTGGTATAACTTTGACAGATTTGTTAGAGGGGTGAAAATTTTCTGACTCAATAAATAAAAACCCAACATTGCACCCACTGGAATTGTCTCAGCAAGAACTAAAAGAGCACCGAAAAAAAGGAGAGAGACTGAGAGAAAATTTTGTAAAAGAGTTGTGAGTTCTCTCCAGTAAGACTGAGTGTTTCCAAAAGTCTCATCTGACTTAATAAAATCACCTTCTGTATCAAACCATCTTTTCATAATCCTTGACTCAATACCCAGGGATTTTATAGTTTCAAGACCGTCTACGATATCCCGAAAAGATCCAGTTCTTGTGTTTCTTACCCTTGAAAAATTATCTCGTTGTTTTTTTTGAACTATTGATCCGTAATGTGACAAGCCAATTCCAATAAGAGTAAATACTATTAAAATGAAAAAAAGCTGGAGGCTAAAGGAGGCTAAGAGTGGGATAAAAACGATGAAACCAATAAAATCATAAACACTTGTTGATAAAAATGTTTTTATAAAATTTCTCACTCTATCGATTCTAACGACCATCTGCGAAACAATCTTATTATTTGCAGAAATATAGGGATATGAAAGATCTAATGTTGACTCTATTGCTTCCCTTGTGATCTTGGCATGTACTTTATGACCCAGAAGAGCAATACTTTTATCGCGCATAAATCTAAAAATTGCACCAAATGCAAAACTTATGCAAACTCCAAAAACTAAAACGTATAAAGTCGAAACACCCTCATAACCTATAACTTTATCTAAAGTAATAATTAAAAGAATTATTGGCGTTAAGCTAATAAAATGACCAAATAGTGAGAGAATAAAGACTGGAAGAATTAAACTTTTATCTCTAATTAATTGAGACATTAAACTTGTAATAGATAATTCATTTAAATCATCAGAATTATCATTAGAACTTTTAGCGGCTAAACAATTTCCTGACCAAACTGACATTAAATTAGATGAAGAAATAGGCTTAGGCTGTAATGTGTTATCTGTTGGGTCTACTATAACTATAAATTCTTCACCATCTTCTACGTAAGACCTCACAGCTATTATCGTTCTATCATTATTTAAACGTAAGATTACTCTTTGATTCTTTAGAATATTTAAAAGTTTACTTGAGTCTAATTGCAATACATCTGCTTCAACGCCATTTTTTCCTAAAAATTTACTCATTTCAGCTAAAGATAGCTCCTGGTTATCAATGTCATATTCTGACTCAATATCCTGCGAAGATATATTCGCCCCTAAACTTCTTCCGACCATAAGTAAAGCTTTGGCACTGCTTCTCATTTTAAATATGCCCTTATAAAAACTCACTCTCCTGACTTTGACGTTTACTAAGATAGAGAATGAAAATACAAAATTTGGCTTGAAATTAACGACTATTTAACGATTTTGACAATTTAATGTCAACAGATACAAAACACCCTCCTTCTTATAAGCTAGGCTTATAGGAAAGGAGGGTGAGAAGTAACTAATAGCTAATTATAATTCTTTAAGCTATTTCGTCTCCAGAATCTCCTGGACCTGCATCAGGCTGGTCAAGATCAGCCTCATCTGGCGGTGGTGCATCCGGATCAAAATCAGGGTCACCTTCGCTATCAGGACCTACATCGCCTGGAAGAGGACCAGCATCACCTGGACCATCAAGAACACCGTCTGATGGGTCTGCTGGAGGACCGCCTTCTGGACCGCCCGGTGGAGGACCACCTTCTGGACCGCCTGGTGGAGGACCGCCTTGTTCAGCTGGAGGTGGACCATCCCCTTGACCTGGCGGAGGACCAACATCCATTTGAACACTATCAGGCGGGGGACCTAATACTTCCCCAGAGCCAACATCTCCTGAGTCATAATCTCCCGGAGAGAATTCAGGCACTTCACTTGGATCAACGCCTGCTGCTTCCCCTGCATCAGCCAAAGACTGGTTAGCTGCCTGAGCTGCTTCTTCTGGTGTTCCACCATCTGCAAGAACCTGGTCATAAGTACTTTGAGCATCTGCAAGAACCTCTGGAGGAGGTCCATCCATCTCATCTCCATGATCATCATGACCGCCTGGAGGAGGACCGCCTTCTGGACCGCCTGGAGGAGGACCACCTTGAGGCCCGCCTGGTGGAGGACCACCTTCTGGACCGCCGTGAGGTCCGCCTTCTGGACCGCCCGGTGGAGGACCACCTTCTGGACCGCCTGGAGGAGGGTCGCCTTCTGGACCGCCCGGTGGAGGACCACCTTCTGGACCG
>MDTB01202461.1_pt1 | contig 87896 bp, 68 predicted proteins | sample 811161 | NCBI WGS metagenome assembly MDTB01 (sample SAMN05326650, study PRJNA326480) | marine metagenome | isolation source: seawater | place: Mediterranean Sea | collected 2009
AATTTTTTGGTACATATTTTTTCCTTATTATTAATTAATGTTAATACTTTTTTATAAAGATTAATGATAAGTTATTCGATGGCATTTCGAATTTCTTCTTAAGTAAAAATCCATTATCCTTTGCTAAAGTCTCTATTTTTTCAAGTGATCTAACTCCCCAAAGTGAATTTTGTAAACGAAGTTTACTGTCAAATAAGTCGTTACTCATTGATGTATGCATCGCTTTTTCTTTAAAAGGACCATACATGAATACAAATCCATTGTCTTTTACATAATTTTTTGCAAATTCAAATAGACCAATGCTTGCTCGCCATGATGAGATATGAACCATATTAATATTAAATAAAGCCTCATATGACATATTAATCTTAGTTTTTTCTGGCTCTGTAAGATCAATAATAAAAGGCTTGTAAACATTTTTTAGTTCTTTACTTCTTTCCTCTATTGCCCAAAACAATTTTTCATTTTTATCAGATGGCTGCCAAAATAAATTTGGTAATTTATTTGCAAAATAAGCAATATGTTCACCTGTAGCGGAAGCAGTTTCAATGATAGACCCTCTTGGTGGAAGAAAAGTCTCAATTACTTTTAAAATTGGATCTCTATTTCTAAGTGTTGAGGGATAGTGGGGTAAATCAATAATTTTTTTTCTATTTTTCATTTTGTGTTGGTGAAAAATTCAATTTTTTAATTAAATATATTTTTAACCATAAAAAATTTTAAGTTAAATTACAATAACCCTAAAACTGCAAAGAACTTCAGGAGTCAAAAATGACAAAAAAGAGAGTTGAACGTGACAGCATGGGCCAACTTGAGGTAGAAATTAGTGCTTTATATGGTCCTCAAACTCAGCGAGCCATTAATAATTTTCCAATTAGCGGAATAAGAATGCCCGAATCTTTTATTAGAGCCTTATTAATTGTTAAATATGCAGCTGCTTCTTCGAACAAACAATTGAAACAAATACCCAGCGAAATAGGCGATGCTATTTGTTCAGCTGTACAAAAATTACTTGAAGAAAAAAATTTATCTCAACATTTTCCAGTGGATATTTTTCAAACTGGATCTGGAACTAGTTCCAACATGAATGCCAATGAGGTAATTTCAAAAGTTGCTTCGAAAATTTGTAAAAAACCTGTTTCAGCAAATGATCACGTAAATTGTGGGCAAAGTAGCAACGATGTTATTCCATCAACTATTCATATTAGCGCATCAATTGAGCTCAAAAAAAAACTAATTCCTGCTTTGTTACATCTTGCAAGGGTTACTAGATCAAAAGCAAAAAAACTAGAAAAAAATATTAAAACAGGTCGGACTCACTTAATGGATGCAATGCCAGTAAGACTAAGTCAATCATTAGAGGCATGGGCTGAACAAATTGAACACAACATTACAAGAATAAAAGACCTACAAAAACAACTGCAAACTATTGCTCAAGGTGGAACAGCTGTTGGAACTGGAATCAATGCCCATCCAAAGTTCTCAGATACTTTTGCAAAAATTCTTAGTAAAAAAGTTGGAATAAAATTCTTACCTGCTAAAAACTTTTTTAGTCACATTGGATCACAAGATATTTCAGTTTCATTGTCTGGTCAACTAAAAACCACTGCTGTATCAATGATGAAAATTTCAAATGATTTGCGTTGGATGAATTCGGGTCCTCTCGCGGGTTTAGGTGAAATTGAGTTAGAAGCATTACAACCGGGCTCCTCTATAATGCCAGGGAAGGTAAATCCGGTAATTCCTGAAGCAACTGCGATGGTTGCTGCTCAGGTTATTGGAAATGATTCAGCGATTACTATCGCTGGACAGTCTGGAAATTTTGAATTGAATGTCATGCTCCCCCTAATCGCTAGCAACTTATTAGGCAGCATTGGATTAATTACCAATGTAAGTTATTTACTTGCAGATAAAGCTATAGCAACTTTTAAGGTTAACAATGAAAATATAAATGAGGCATTATCTCGTAATCCTATTTTAGTGACCGCCTTAAATCCAATAATTGGTTATTTAAAAGCAGCAGAAATAGCTAAATTAGCATATAAAGAGAAAAGGTCAATTATAGATGTTGCCGCTGAACATACAGATCTGAGCATTGAAGAATTAAAAAACTTATTAAATCCAGCAAAACTAACAGCAGGTGGCATAGCGTAGATTATTACCTTAATTATGTTTTGGAGAAAAATATTTTGAATTTAGCTGAGATAAATAATCAATTAAAAAAAACAACTCCGTTAGAAATCGTAAAATGGGCTGACTCTCTTAACAAAAAAATAATCCTAACAACTAACTTTGGACCCTACGAGTCAGTGATTTTGCATCTAGTCTATCAAGTTAATTCTGATATTGAAGTTCTGTGGATTGACTCAGGCTATAACACAAGGGCCACTTACAAATTTGCTGAAAAAATAATCCAGAGTTTTAAACTAAGAATCCAAATTTACACACCACTTATTAGTGCTAAACGACGGGATACTTTAATGCAAGGAATCCCAGAAGTTGACTCTCCTTTACATAAAGAATTTACTCGCCAAGTAAAATTAGAGCCATTTAATAGGGCCATGAGGGATTTAAAACCTGAGCTTTGGTTAACAGCTATTCGAAGAGAACAAACATCTTTTCGAAAAAGTTTGGATATAGTCACAATAGATGAAAATTTAATAAAAGTAGCCCCTCTCTTTTACACAAGTAAAAAACAACTGGAAGATTATTTGCTCGAATACGATCTTCCCAACGAACAAGATTATTATGATCCAACAAAAGTTTTAAGTGGTCGAGAGTGCGGACTTCACAAAAGAAATATTAAAGATTAAAAACTTTATCCAATTTTTTTTTCAACTTTAAGGTTCATAGATTTTAATAATTTAGGTGAAATTATAATTAATACTATTCCTGATATGATCGCTACAATTGCTAATTTCTCAAAAACAGTCGTGTAAATAACTAAAGATTGTGTACTTGAAATTAACTCACCATTAGAAGTATCAATTGCCATCAGTCCTGCAATCCATCCAGAAACATATGCTGCAAATGAACTTGACAAAAACCAGACTCCCATCATTAAACCGGCTATTTTAGCAACTGACAATTTTGATATCATTGATAAACCTACTGGTGACAAACACAACTCCCCAGTAGTATGAAGTAAATACATAACAACTAAAAAACCAACTGCAACCTTTCCATCTGGCCCAGCATATAACCCTCCAAGGACAAGAACAGCAAAACCAAGACCAACTTGAATTAGGGCTAGACCAAATTTTAGAGGTGTGCTGAGCTCAATACCCCTATTGCTGGTGAAGAACCACAAACTTGCAAATACTGGCGCAAAAATTATTATAAAAAAAGGATTGAGAGCTTGAAACATTCCAGCAGAAAACCATCTTCCCATTTCAACGTTGCGATCTGTAAACAATGTGAGTGAAGACGCAGCTTGTTCAAAAAGTGCCCAAAACAGCACTGAGAAAGCAACCAAAAAAAGCATTACATGAATTCTACTTCTTTCAACTTTTGAACATTCTTTGAGTGTGAACCAAATAATCCAACCTATTGTAAACGACCCTATCAAAATAAGAAAAATGCCAAGTTCTTTTGACATTTGTATCAAATACCAAACCACTAAAACAGAAAAAAATCCAATGATATAAATTACCACTTCTTTGGTGACCCCAAGAATTATTGGCTTTGACAATTTTTTGGGTTCAGGCGGCATTCCGTGATCACCTAGCCATTTTGTTCCAACTATAAATGTCACTAACCCTATAATCATTCCTACCCCAGCCAACCCAAATCCATATCTCCATCCGTAGAGCTCTCCTACAAAAGCACAAAGTAATGTAGCAACAAAGGCACCAATGTTAATACCCATATAAAAAATGGTAAATCCCGAATCTCTTCGTGGATCATCATAAGCATAAAGACTTCCAACTAAGGTTGAGATGCTTGCTTTCAGAAAACCCACTCCTACAACAATGAAAGCGAGAGCAAAGTAGAATATTTGCATATGTATCTCGGATCTTATTACCTCTTCACCAGAAATAAAAGCAGGTGGTCCTTCAATTGCCATAGCAAGATGGCCTATGACCAGTAAGATTGCTCCAAAAATTACCGCCTTTTTCATCCCAAGGTACCTGTCAGCTAATAGACCACCAAGAATGGGAAGAGCATAGATGAGTGCAGCATAACTACCATATATCATTCCTGCCTTTGTATCATCGAATGCAAGATGTTTTGTCAAATAAAGAATCAACAATGCTCTCATACCATAATAGCTAAACCTTTCCCAAAGTTCAGTTAAAAACAAAACCAAAAGTCCTCTTGGGTGCCCTAGTATAGTTTTATTATTGTGCAGGTCAGTCATAATTATGAGTTGGTAATCTTTAAGTTTGTTGATATAGATTGTAGTTTGTGTATTTTAAATTAATAGAGTTGTAAGTTTATAATTATATTAATTAGATTGACATTAACTAATTTATTAAATCATTTGATTTCACTTCGAGCATTTTAATGGACAAGAGTTGGCTTTTATTTTCTCTTATAACATTATTTTTTTGGAAACTTTTCTTTCGCTAACGGAAATGGGAATGCTACAGAAGGTGAGGACCTAAATTTTTCTTTCATTAATGAAGCCAGAGACGAAGAAATCAGCAAGGTTAATGAGTTTTTATCAAAAGGTGCGTCCATTTCGGCTCGAAATAGTTTAGGTAACTCTGCAATACTTTTAGCAGCTCGCGATGGTTACTTGGAAATTGTAAAATTATTAGTTAAACAGAATTCTAGAGTGGATTTTTTAACATTATAAAAGAAACACCTCTAATGTATGCAGCTGGAGTTGGTCATTTACCAACTGTTAACTATTTAATTAGTCAAGGTGCTGATGTAAAAAATTATAAGCTTTAAAAATTTTACTGCATTACTTTTTGCAGTTTTCTAACAACATGAATCAGTTGTAGAAATATTACTTAAAAACGGTGCAGATACATCAGTTCTTGATAATACCAATAAAACGGTTCTTGACTATGCCGGCGCTCACGGAAATCTAAGAATTGCAAAATTGCTTGTAAAGTATAATGCTGACGTTAGTAAGCAGACTTCGAATGATCTAAGCCCTTAAATGTAGGCTGCAGGTTGCGGCTACTTGGATGTTGTCAAGGTTCTTTTGTTAAGAGGAGCCAATAAAAATCTAAAGGATGGCATAGATAGAACTGCAAAATAAATATCCAATCAAGCTGGATACACCGAGACAAGTTCTATACTCTAAAATTATTTTTTTAATTAAAAAAACTAAAATTCCTTCCAAAGTGAAATCAAATCTTTTCGATCTGATGGCTTTTCTCTGGATCTTAAACTAACTTCAATTACTTCACTTTCAGCTAATTTTCCAATGACAAATCCCATCAAAACTTTTTCTTTGTCTATATCAAGCTTTAAATATTCAGATACTTTTTCTCTATTAATCCCTCCCATTCCATGAGTATGCAACCCTTCAAGACTAGCTTGAAGGGTTAGAGACATCCAAGCTGCCCCACAATCAAAATCACTAAGATTATTGATCATTTCTTTTCTTTCAAAAAATCTCTTTGCAGTCAAAAAACCAATTAAGCTAGCTGTTTTAGCCCAAGTTTGATTGCCCTCAGATAAAAAACTAACGAAATTAGGGAAAATTGAACTGCTACATTTAGCCGTGTAGAACCTCCAAGGTTGTTCGTTTGAACATGAAGGAGACCATCTTGCAGCATCAAAAATTTTCTTAATACTTTCATCTTCAATTAAAAATTTTTTGAATGCTCTTGGAGACCATCTATGAACAAACAAATTATCTGCCGAGCTGGATTGAGTTCTAACACTATAATCAACATCGGTCATAACAATTGTCTCCTAAAAAAATATGAATTAAAATTTTATGGACACTGAGTAAGCTTACTAATTAAACATTGTTTAGCCAAAGCTTTTGCCATTTTGATTTGATTATCTTTCATGCTTAGACTAGCGTAATCTAAAACTTCTTGAGCTCCACTGTATCCGTTTGCTCTAGAAACCTCTGTCCAAGCATACCCCTTAACAGCTTCTGGTTTATCAACATCACCAGAAAGCAAAAGAAAACCTGTCATAAATTGTGATTTTGCGAGTCCCTGCTTAGCTGCCCTTTTATACCAAAAAAGAGCTTTTTTTGGATTTGTTTTAACACCCCACCCATTTTGATATATGTTACCCATCATAAATTGAGCATCTCGAAAATTTTTTTTCGCGGCTTTAATGAACCAATTTTTTGCTTCAGAGTTATTTTTGGCAACTCCGTACCCGTTATGATACAAGATACCAACATTATACTCAGCCTCTGCTAATGATTTTTTGGCAGCTCTTTTATACCATTTCATAGCTTTATTATAATCCTGAGGCACTCCCCAACCATACTCATACATATAACCAATATTATTTTCTGCTTGAGCATCACCCTCTTCAGCCTCAGCTCTAAAAGCCCTCAATGCCGTAGCGTAGTGCTGCCTTTTCATAGCAGCAATACCCGACTTTAAACGTGACTCATCAGCATTAGCATCAAAAATAGACAGTAAAAGAGAAGTAGTAACAAAAGTTAGAAAAATCGATAATCTCGATATCAATGCAAATTCCTTTTTCTTTTTAAAAGCTATTGGAATTGTTCATTAATTACCTTTACCCAATCTTTTTCAATAGCCTCAATAGTATAATTCTCTTTTATGAGTTTTTGTGCCTTTAAAATCAAACTTTCACGCCCAAGAGGGTTTTTCATGAGATTTAATCCCTCATCGGTTCCAATGAGAGAAAAATATTCTTTAAACGGCATGTAAGAATCAAGTGGTGAAGCAATAACCGGGAGTCCCATTGCAAGACTAGTTAAAAGTCTTCCTGGACTTACACCGCTTTTTCTTGGATCATCTTTATTGCTAGGAATAATGGAGTAATGAGATATCTTGGATGCTTTTCTCATAGTATCTACTGTCCACTTGGCAAGAGAAATTTCCATACCTTTTGGGGCATTTTTTGCTGCCTGTTTGACTGCATCCACAGGGTTGTTGTTAACCAAAATTATCAGCCTTCTTGGAGGTGCTTTGTGTATTTCAGTTTGAATAAACTCAAGCAACCAACCCAAATTAGTTATATGTCCAAACCACAAAGCAGTGGAAACGTCCAGTTGTCTTTTCCCAGGCTCAATAAAATCGACTTCAACAGGCTCAGGGATAACATATGTTTCCTTATCCCAAGAAGCAGCAACGTTACTTTTCATTCTATCAGATGGAAGTACAAGTGCATGAACCATAGGTTTGATTTTTCTATAGAAATCCCCAACAATTCCGGGGTTCACAAAGTGGTTATCTGTATAGTCAAGAATTAATTTACCTTTTTTGCTGTGTAGTTTTTTTATTTTCTTTAGCCAAAAAGCCCAGCGTTTTCCAGAGTCATCTAGGTACTGTCCAGTATTACTATCAGGAACATATTTCGCCATAAAAACCAGATTTGGGTTGTGATCTGCCTGCCGAAAGTTTAGTGGGTATACGGTAATATCAGCTTTTTGACATCCTGATATACAAACCCCCGCTCGCATTCTACTGCTGGCCAACTCTGTATTGAACAACTCTTCAAAATCATTTGTTTTAAGATTGGAAACGAGCCACCCAACTTTCAAATCTGAATTTTCTGCCATTTTGAAATTCTCTTTTTTAAATTAAATACAAAATTTTTACTTCTTATACACATAGTTTAATACCTAAAGGTATTTTGAGAAGATGTTGGTGTTTCCTAATACTAAAACCTTGCACTTTAAAACTCTAAATTAAGTAAATTTTTAAACTAACTAAATATCTTAATTTTTATTATATATAAACTCATAATTCAAAAAATGTGCTTTGTTTTCATCCAGTCTTTTAATAAATAACTATTTTATTGATACAATTTAGAATAGAAACAAATGTGAATTAATATGACAAACAAAGTTTTCGTAGGTTACGACACTCGGGAAGATATTGCTTATCAGGTTTGCGAGCACAGTATTCAAAGATATAACGTCAAAATTGATGTAATGCCCTTAGTCCAGCAGGATCTTCGCCAGAAAAAAATGTATTGGCGAGAGGTTGATAAATTGGCATCAACGGAATTCACCTTTACACGATTCTTAGTTCCCCATTTGATGAATTATAAAGGTTGGGCACTCTTCATTGATAGCGACATCATTTTTTTAGAAAATGTTGATAATCTTTTCGCATTAGCAGATGAAAAATATGCTGTTATGTGTGTAAAACATGAATACAAACCCAAACCTGGACTTAAAATGGATGGCCAAGTGCAGACTGTGTACCCTCGTAAAAATTGGTCAAGTGTTGTACTTTGGAATTGTAGCCACCCTGCAAATGAGAGAGTCACTGTTGACAGTGTTAACAATCCAAACAACGATGGAGCATATTTCCACAGATTTACTTGGTTAGAAGATCATGAGATTGGAGAATTACCATGTGATTGGAATTGGCTTGTTGGTTGGTATAGGTCGGATGATGGAACACCTAGAGCACTGCACTACACAGAAGGAGGCCCATGGTTCAAGAATTACAGGGATTGTGAATTTAATGAAGAATGGAAAAACTGCTTATATCAAATGATGCAACTCAAGAGTAACTGTTGAATTTTTAACAATTACTCCCTTCCATAAATATCATCAAACCTTTCAATGTCATCCTCACCAAAGTAGTAACCAGATTGAACTTCAATGATTTCCAAAGGCTCGTCAAATGGATTCTCTAGTCTATGTTTAATACCCAATGGAATATAAGTTGATTGATTTGCTTCTAAAATAAAAACATCATCCCCCCTGGTAACTCTTGCCTTTCCTCGGACAACGACCCAATGTTCTGCTCTTTTTAGATGCCTTTGTAAAGAAAGTCTTCCACCCTGTTTTACAACTATACGTTTAACCTGGAAACGATCTCCTTGATCAATCGAATCAAAAAACCCCCATGGTCTTGTTACTTTTCTATGCGAGTGCGCCTGAGCGATATGTGCTTCTTCTAAAAGATTGACTACATCTCTAATTTTTTCTGCAGAGTTTATGTCGGAAACCAGAATTGCATCGGGAGTCTCGACAACAACTAAATCTTTGGTTCCAACTGCCGCTACTTCTCTCCCCATGGAGTATATAAAAGTGTTTTTTGTGTCGATAAAATGTGCCTTACCGTTTGATTTGTTTCCATGAGAGTCAGGTTCAAACAAATCTGCTAAAGCATTCCAACTGCCAATGTCACTCCAACCACTTTCGAGAGACACCATCCTGACATCGTCATATTTCTCCATTACAGCGTAATCAATAGATTCACTTCTGCAATTTCTCATTGATTCTTTATCGAGCAACAATAATTTTTCTAAAGATACACCATTCTCAACCGCTATTTTTACATGTTTAATGATGTCTGGTGCAAATCTCTCTAATGCAGATAATACAGTTTCTGAATAGGCCATAAAGCTACCTGCATTCCAAAAAACATTTTCATTTGAGATCAATTCCGTTGCCTTAGCTAAGTTTGGTTTTTCAATAAACTTATTTACAAGAAAGTAATTGTCCTGCTGCAATTTTGATCTAACCTTCATGTACCCATAAGCAGTACTTGGAAAAGTGGGTTTTGCTCCCAAAGCAACTATTGAGTTTCTATCAACTGAGCCCACAGCATTTAGTATCGTATTTAAATAGCTTGCTTCATCAGTTATGAAATGATCACTTGGACAAAAAACTAATATTTCATCTCTCTCAGCAACTAGAGCTGCTGCTGCCATAGCAGCAGAAGTATTTCTTGCAAATGGTTCTAGTATAAAAAAAGATGATGCGGATGAATCACTCACTATGTCTTGCATTAAAAATTGATGTTGGGATGAACCAACACAAATTGCCTCGTTTACTAGTTCAACAGAATTTGAATTAATTTTTTTTGAAGACTTTTCTGAGAAAAATCTATCCAGCGTTACCTGAAAAAGACTTTTACCATTAAAAATTGGAACAAACTGCTTAGGAAGTGCCTTACGAGACAATGGCCATAATCTAGTTCCAGAACCACCACAAAGAATCACAGGACGAATTTTTTTCAGCATAAGACATAAAATTTTTAACTAACCATTTCAGTATAACTATCAAATGCTGAAAACTTTAAATTATTAAAATTAAATTCTCAATCTCAATTTGTATTTATCAAATTTGCTAGAAATGCTTCAGAAATTACCATTGCACTTTTAAAGTCAGATTGCAAATTTTCAGAATCAAGTCCTGTGTAACGGATTTTAATAAGATCTTTACCATTTTTAGCCAAAGCTGTTATATCAAACCTTTGAATACCTTGTTTTGGAAATGCCGTAAATAAAACTGCATCAAAATGAGAACCCATAGACTTTAACTTATTGGATGAGAAATATTTAATCTTACCACTTGGTAAATTTTTGATTTTTTGAAGATTTTGAACTTCCGACATCAAAACTTTTTTAAAGTCGTAATTTTTTGAAAAATTATATATTATTGATAAAGCCTTGTTTTCTTTTGCATATACAATCTGTCTGTATTCGTTTTTTTTAATATCATCCACTTGAATAAAACCGTGAGCATTTTGAGGCAAGTGAAAGACATTATCTGCGTTAGTGGCAACTGAAAACAAAACAACAAATAAAAAAGAAAAAATTTTAGCTATTAAATTCATAAGTAAGTCCTCCTTAAATTTTTTTAAACTAACAGTGATAAAACTTGTTTTTATTGGCTTGGAGTGAGTGCATTAACCTGAGCATCGATAATTCTCTTGATCTGTACTCTTATTGCAGTCATATGTTCTACTGGAAATCCTGCTTGTTCAACCTCACCTATTAATGACTGGCTGATCCCGCTAGTTCTCACATTATCCAAAAATCCTCCATTTTCAACTGATGCGAAATATTTATCTCTTGTATCATCAGTAATCTCACTAATATTGATTTTTTTTTTGCAACTGATTAAGAAATATTTCTACCTATAAACTTGGATGATTCATCTTCAAGGGAGATGAGTTCAGAGTTAATTTTCTCTTGTAAAGTCGAATCAGAGGTATTAGATGGCTGCGTTATTTTCTTCTGAATTTGAACTAAAAAATCTCCAATCTTAGTTAAAGAATCTTTGTATATCTTTACAATTGTAGGAATTTTTGTGTATTCATCAATAGTATCTCTCAACAATAAATACTTAGTATAAGAACTCCTGATAGTTAATTCCATACGATCAGTGTTTGAATTATTTTTTAAACTTGAGTCAACAGAATCAATATTTGATATTTTTGCATTCTCTAATCTTGACAATAAATACTGAACAGCATCAACATGAGAAATTTCAGACATTTTTTTCAAAAAATTAACTTAATAGTGAAATAATCTCTGTTTCACTGTTCGGTGCTAATGCATTAACTTGGGCGTCAATTATTCCTCTAATTTGTGCCCTAATAGCAGTCATCAAGTCAGCCACAAAACCTGCTTCTTCTACTTCTGCAATTAGTGCCGAACTAATTCCTCCTGTTCTTGCCTCAGCAGTTGGAATAGCAACTGATGAAGTACTCCTATCTATGCTTGCTTCTGCAGATGCTATCACTGTTTGCTGTTCACTAATTTGTTTGAGTAACTCTTCCAGTGCGTCCAATGCATCAGCAATTTCAGCATCAGTCTTCAATCCTTCTGTAAATAAAGCTTTTGCATCACCCGAAAATTGACCAGTTGCAACTGATTGAAGTTGAGAGAAGTTCAATTTAGCTAACACTGGGAAAGCTGCTACGTTAATACTTCCATTTTTTCTGACAACTGGTTTATAAGCTTTTGCATAATCCGGTTCGGTATTTTGCCAGGAAATCACTTGAGAGGTACCAGTGGAAAGATCATAATCCTCGTCACTAAATCTAACGTACTCAAAGTTTTTCAAGACATCTGAGCCCTCACTACCGCTGTTAGCAGTTACTTGCGCGCTGGTGCCGTTACCTGTAATGGTGTAGTTTGACCTTACCCCACTAAATACTGCATAGTCAGTTCCTGCTCCACCATCTAATGTATCATTACCTCCATTACCTGTAATTTGATTGGATGCACTGTTACCTGTAATCGTGTCAGCTTTAGCACCACCTTTTGCATTTTCTATAACAGTGCTAAAAGCAATCATCAAGTTATCTTCTCCATCGTACCAGCCATCCTTGTATGGTGATGCATGGGTTCCCGTTGAAGCATTGGCACTAGCACTGGTGATGTGAGCTTGCAAAGTTGCTGAACTAAATCCCTGTCCAACATAATATGCTAATTGATCACTACGATCCCACATTCCTATTGAACTTGCTGTTCCACCATTAAGATTAATGTTCACAGCCTCGGTCTGATTTGATCCATCAATTGTGTCAGTACCTCCACTATCCACAATCGTTCTCATCATCACTGGCTTGTCATCATAAGAATAAGTTGTATCTCCTAAGTTTGTGTTGGTCGAAGTTCCATATAAATACTCAACTGCCTGAACATCAAAGATTCCTGGAGTCTCAGCGTATATAGTTGAAACGCTCAAAGAGCCTCCAGAGGTCGCCCAATACTTATTTCTATCCAGTGTTGTATATGACATAACAGATCTTCTGATAATGTCGTCATTGTCACCCAATGATTTGCCGGATGATGAAGCTCCTCCAAAGGTGTGGCTAAGACCAATGGCATGACCAACTTCATGTAAGACCGTGTAGTAGTTAAAGTTTCCTTGAGAAAATGGTCCTGAATACTCTGTTGTAAACCAGGCATCACCACCTGTTACTCCAGAGTTGGGATAATAAGCATATGCAGATCTGCTGTTGGTGCTAGAAGACTCTGTTGTACCCCTCAATCTGATTTCACCAACAGTATTTCCAGATTCATTAATCTTTTCAAAAGTCCAGGCACCTGACTGATCCCAATAATTCAAAGCTGTATCAAGAGTGGTCTCAGTTCCGGCTGAAGCAATAAGCGATTGACCAGCAGTACCTGTACTGAGCATATACGTATGAACAACTCCAGAGGTTTTGTAGTAAGAGTAAGACATCGTCTCTGTGGCTGATAAATCCCACTTTGGTCCAGCAAGTAAAGCATCAATATTAGTCGTACCCGTATGTCCAGCTGATGCTACATACCCAGTCAGATTTGCAGTAGATGTACCGGCACCCTCAGCAATGGTAATAGTATCGCTTCCCGGTCCAATCGCACGCCCTGCTCCTGATAATGAACCGGACTCAATCGCCCCTGCCGCCGCTGCACAAATTGGACAACCTGCAGCATTATGATTACCAGCCGCCTGATCTGCCATGTGAGCAAGATTTACCTCGATTTCTGCCAAAGTTTCAGCTTCAATTGAACCAAATTGGCCATTGTTCACAACAGTATCAAAATACTTCTCTTTAGTTTCAGATCCAATCGGACTTATGTTTATCTTTGATTGGGATGCTCTGATAATTACCGTCGAAATATACTCAGACATTTTATTCTCAAGGTCTTTTAACTCAGAATCCAGAACTTTTCGCGACTCAGATCCTTCGGCATGATTTTGCAACTCAACCAACTTTGACTTAATGGAAGTTAAATAATCACCAATAGTTGAAAGAGAATCCTTGGACACTTGAACAACAGAAGTAATCGTCGAATACTTATCAACCGTGTCTTTTAGTAAAAGGTATGAAGTATCTTTAGTAGAAATTGTTAAGTCGAGCGTATCAGCTTTATTGACAGTGGACTGGAACTTTGTTCCCGATTTTGACGAGCCAATACTTGAATCATCCATCGATTCAATTCTTTTGCTTAAAAAATTAGCAGCTGTAAGTTGTGATAATTCACTCATACATAAACTCGTCATTTATAAAGACACGATTATAAAGTCGGCAGAAATAAATTTTTTTTAATCAAATTTTGTTTTTTTGTTTCACTAAAACAACAAATTTTTAAAAATAAATTTTTTCATCCCAATAGTGTTATTACTTCAGTCCCTGTACTAGGTGCTAAAGCATTAACCTGAGCATCGATAATTCCCTTTATCTGTGCTCTTATTGCAGTCATAAGTTCTCCTACAAATCCTGCTTGCTCAACCTCCGCAATTAATGACTGACTGATTCCACCAGTTCGCGCATTAGTAGTGTTTGATGCAATAACCCCAGCAGCATTTTCATTTATGCTTATCTGGGCAGATGCAATGATTGTCTGTTGTTCGGAAATTTGTTTAAGTAATTCATCGAGCGCATCAAGGGCATCTGCAATCTCTGCATCAGTCTTGAGTCCTTCCGTAAAGAGTGCTTTAGCATCACCTTCAAATTGTCCGGTCGCAACAGACTGCAACTGGGATAGATTCAGCTTCGCAAGAACAGGAAAAGCGGCAACATTAATACTTCCATTACCCCTTACAACTGGTTTATAGGCCTTCGCATAATCTGGCTTAGTGTTCTGCCAGGAGTACCTGTCAAGATTTCCAGTTGAGAGATTATAATCAACCCCATCAGAAAATCTGATGTATTCAAAGTTCTTTAAAACATCTGAACCTTCACTACCAAAATTATCTGTAACCTGTGCACTGGTTCCGTTACCAGTTATCGTATAGTTTGCTTGTGCTCCACTGAATATCGCATAGTCTGTACCAGCAGCTCCATCTAATATGTCATTACCTTCATTACCAGTGATTTTATTACCAGCACTGTTTCCGGTAATTGTGTCTCCTTTTGCTCCGCCTTTTGCATTTTCAATAACTGAACTAAAAGCAATCATTAAATTGTCTTCGCCTTCATACCAACCTTTACTGTATGGCGATGGATGACTCCCTGATTGAGCAGCTGAATCAGCGTTATTTATGATTGTCTGAAGGCTGGCTGAATTCTGACCTTGTGCAACATAGTGAGCAACTTGCTCTGCCCTACTCCATTGACCAATACTACTTGCAGTCCCTCCATTCAAATCAATTCTTACTTCCTCTGTTTGATTTGAAGCGTCAATTGTGTCTGTACCACCACTATCAACAATTGTTCTGAGCATTACAGGTTTGTCATCATAAGAGTAAGTGGTATCTCCTAGGTTTGTTGTAGTTGAAGTGCCGTAAAAAAATTCAACTGCCTGGATATCAAAGATACCTGGTGTTTCTGCGTAAAAAATAGATGTTGATAACGAGCCTCCTGAGGTAGCCCAGTAATAATTTCTGTCAACACTTGTATAAGACATTACCGACCTGCGTTCTATATCATCATTTTGGCTCAGTGTTGCACCACTTTGTGAATGCCCAAATGGATGACTAAGGCCAATTCCATGACCAATTTCATGAAGAAATGTCGACCAGTTGTAATTTCCCTTAATAAAAGGAGTTCCATAAGGAGTGTTAAACCAGGCATCACCATTACGTGCTCCTGTACCCGGAAATGCACACAGAGCAGCAAACCCTGCTGAGGTTCCTGATTGATTTGTCTCTCGCATTCGTATTTCACCAACAACTGTTCCCCCTGCACTTGAGGTTTCAGTGACGTGTTCAAGAGTAAAAGCAGCAGCCTGATCCCATAAACCCATCATTTCTTTCACAATTAAAGTATCACCAGCTGAGTTAATTATCGAATTACCAGCCGTAACGCCAGCAGAACTGTCATAGGCATAACTATAAGTTACCCCCGACGTTTCATAATAAGACCATGACAAGGTCTCTACAGATGATAAATCCCATTTTTGTCCAGAAATCATAGCATCTACGTTTGTATTTGAAATTCCAGCTGTAGTCATACTAACTCTACCGGTTATTGAAGTTGAGTTAGTTACAGGTGCAAAATTTCGATTGTCGACCTCAGCTCCCGTAGTAATATTTAGGGGATTAGATGATTTAGGAGTATAGTTAGTGCCTGATATTTCACTTGACAAATTTTTCTCAGCAATTTCCGCAGCACAGATAGGACAATTTCGACTGTCATGATCACCTAATTGCTTTATAGCTGTATGAGCAAGATTAACCTCTATTTCAGCAAGCGTAGTTGCCTCAACCTTGCCAAACTGCCCATCATTAACAACCGAATTATAATACCTTTGATGAGCTTGCTTACCTATTGGACTAATGTTGATATTAGCTCTTGTTGACTTAATAATCACAGTTGAAATGTACTTTGACATTTCATCCTCTAAATTTTTTAATTCATTATTTAATGATAAAGTTAATTCAGGATCACCTGATGCAGATTGTAATTTTTCAAACTTTACTTTTATTTCAGCCAGATAATTACCAATTGTCGACAAAGAGTTTTTTGAAACTTGAACTAACGAGGTCATGTGAGCAAAATTGTCAATAGAGTCTTTTAAAATGAGGTACGAAGTATCTGAGGCAGTTATCGTTAGATCAAGTTTGTCGCTTTTGTTTAAACTTTTGTTGGTATTTGTGTTTGTGGAGGAGTTTATATTTAAAGCTTTTATATCATTTGGTAAACCGAGTCTATTGTTTAGAAATTCAACAGCTGTAACTTGAGACAAATCACTCATCTAAAATTCCATTTCAATAACCAAAGTAAAACTTTATGTCGTCAATAAACTTTATTTAATTAGCGTAAAAACAACAAAATATTAGTAATTTGTATAAATACGACAATAAAGTAGCAAAAATACAACATTTCAGAGTTTTTTGTGTTTTTCTAACTAGCCCAACATTCAAACAATTTGTTGAGTATTTCTTGGTGTAATTACCGATATTTGAAATTTAATTATCTCTTGAATCTGTGCTTTTATTTCGAACATCAATTCGGATATAAATCCAGCCTGCTTAACCTCTGCTACTAAGCTCAAACTAATTCCACCAATATTACTTCCCGTGTTGTTTGAATCTATTACAGAAGTGATAGTTTGATTAATATTTTTTTTCTCATTGGCTATTATTATTTGCTGTTTACTAATTTGTTTGAGTAATACTTCCAGTGCGTCCAATGCATCAGCAATTTCAGTATCAGTCTTCAATCCTTCTATAAATAAAGCTTTTGCATCACCCGAAAATTGACCAGTTGCAACTGATCTTATCTGTGTAAAGTTAACTTTCATTAAGATAGGAAATGCTACCAAATTAATGCTTCCATTAACTCTAACTTCAGACTTGTAAAATCTTGAAATATTAGGTCTATTAGTTTGTAGAACTCCGGATGATAAATCGTAGTCACCATCTGAAAACTTAACTTACTCAAAGTTTTTCAAGATATCCGAGCCCTCGCTACAATTAATACTTGAGTAGAAAAAAATCTTTTATTGATTTAGATTAATTTAATATATTTTTTGGCTTTCCTGAATCCCATGGTCCAGAATATGAAATTTCTCCAGACTTATCGGTAAGAGTTCCATCTCCATGCTGTTCTCCATTTTCCCAGTTTCCGACATATGTACTTCCGTCAAGACCCAAATATGTACCATGACCATGTGGTTGGTTATTCTCGAATTCCCCTATATATGTGGTGCCATTGGAACGAGTGTGAATTCCTAAGCCTGACCTTTTACCCAAAACCCACTGACCAACATATTTATCTCCATCAGGCCACATATAAGTTCCCTGACCGTTTGGCTGACCATCTAAAAACTCCCCTATGTATCTGGAACCATCGGGCCAAGTTTGATCTCCGTTTTCTTTTCCTTTACCAATAAAGTTTTCATCTTTTTTCAAAATTTTCTTTCAAATTTAAATACGAATAATAATGACACGATTTTTGCTTTAAAGCATTACTATCCTCCAATTAGTTTTGCGCAAAAAAAGAGGTAATTATTTGTCGGTTATTAATACAAATCTCAAGGCACTCATAACTCAAGATGCCTTGAATATAAACAATAGGCATCTTTCGACAGCAATGGAAAGGTTGTCTACTGGCTACAGAATAAATTCTGCTAAAGATGACGCAGCTGGTTTAGCTATATCTACTCGAATGGACACACAAGTTCGAGGACTAAGCATGGCAATTAAAAATGCTCACGACGGAATCTCGGTCATAGGCACTGCCGAAGGTGCCATGGAAGAAGTAACTAACATGCTACAGCGCATGAGGGAATTAGCAATTCAATCGGCAAATGATACAAATAGTGAAAAAGATAGAAAATATCTACAAGATGAAATAGATCAATTAGTTAGAGAAATTGACAGAGTTTCTGAAACAACACAATTTAATTCGATAAACGTTCTTGATGGGACTTATGAATGCAAGATTTTTCAGATCGGGGCCAATCAAGGACAAACGATGAATATTTCTATTGGTAGCATGTCATCAAAAGTTTTAGGTGTAGCTTTGTCAAATTCTGCCGCTACGGCAGAATATTGCCCTCCTCCTGATCCTATACTCACTGGTACAACTGCTCAGGGTACGAGCGCAAACCCAACTGTAGTAGATTTAGAATTCTTAAATAATTCAGGTTCAGATGCGTATTCCATGACATTCAAGGATGAATTGTCAGGTCTTACAGCTGTAATCACATCACTTAGTGTTGATCTTACAAATACTTTGAGTAAAAATAATTTTCGCGATACGATTAACCTAGCTTTTACAACCTCGCAGACTGACACAACAATTACTGGTAGTAGTCAAATGTCAAGTTCTTCAACATCTACTATAAATTTAACTACTACTACTTCATATGACAGAACTAAGTTTTCAATCTCAGTCGATGGAGGACCTAATGTTGAAATTGATGTAAGATCCGACCTTTTATCAACCTCGGGGATTGATACTACTAGTGTTACACAAACAATTCTCGTAAGCGCGATTGAAACCCAACTACAAAGACTATTTGATTCAAGGTTGAGTGTTGGGACTTCTGGTGGTTCATTTACTATTACTGACGACGAGGGGAGACGATTGAAAGTCACCCAAGGCGCCGGTGACGGATTTCTATTTGGGACCGATCCAGTAAACTGTGGAGCCTTATTGGCAAGAGAGACCACTAGGAACAATTTATCTGTTAATTGGTCAGCAAACATACTGACCTTAACTAACTCTGGAGGAGGTAAAACTACCATAAGCGACTATCAAGCACTCAATAACAGCCAAATACTTATGAATATCGTTGATAACAACCAAATTGATGGTCTATATGATCCTGTTCTACTTGCAACATCCTCTACAACAAATCTACCTACTGTGCCATCCGCTACATTCACAGGAAAAATCGAACAAACTCAAATGTCAATAAGATTCTCTGACAAAGTTGGGGACGGGTCCTCAGCTGAATACGCTTTTAAGCTGACCAACGGTCAAGGTGATATTTATGCACAATTTTCCGGTAGTGGACTTGATGTGTACAAAACCCTATCAGATGGCTCAATAAGAGAATCAGTTCTCTCAGCATTATCATCGGGAGTTACAAATCTTGGCCTAACGGACTCAAGCATTGACATTTCCGAATGGGATGTTGCGATGAGTGGAGATCACCTATTAATTACAAACAAGAAAGGAAGAGCATTAGCTGTTGAAGACTTTAGCAGTTCAGCTGGATATATGACTGCAACCCCAGTAAATGAACCTGGTTCGGCAAATATTCTTGCAGATAAAAATGCGTATTATTCAGAAACCAGAATAGGTCTCAACACGAGTGCATTTGGACTCGACTATTCGGCTTCCGGGACAGATCGTTTTACATTTGCACTTGATGGTGTAACAAATTCGGCAAATTTAACAGTCAATGTAAATGGATCAGCTGTTGGAGGTGGCTTGGTAAGTGGAGACAGCTTTGCTGCAAGTGTTCAATCCGCCCTAAGAGGAGCGGATATTATGATTAGGGATCCAAATGATGGAAGTGCAATTGCTACTGCAAGTTTAACTTCCATTACTGTTAAATACGATCCTGATACTGCTGAACTTGTAATAAGAGATCCAGCTGGAAGAGCCATAGGGTTTGGTATGGACTCATCAGCCAACAGTTTGTGTAATACGGGATATATTTTGTCCACTGCATTTGTGACAGGACCTCCTAACAAAATGTATACCGTTGATGTAGATTCATCAGTTGCTCAAGGTGACGTCTATAATGCTACTACTGTAACGCTAGATTTTAGTACATCAGATGTAGCATTTAATTTTCAATTAAATGGACAATATCTTGATGGATCTTCCTCAAGTACCGGGTCCGCCTTGATTGCAAGCAACATAATTGACTGGAATGCAGAATACCCTTTCGGTTCATCTGTTTTAAAATCTAAGTTAGATGCATTAATGACAGAACTCAATTCTGTTCATCCAAGAAACGTTTTTGAATATTCAATTTTTGGAGATCAGATTACATTTTATCAAAGAGATGGAGGAGAAATCATTCTGGGGGGGTATGTTTCATCAAGCAATAATAGAAAATTAACCGCTGAAGTTACACCCGGATTAGATCAAGGTGAAAAAATTACATTGAGTTTCAACGCCCATACAATTGCTTCGGGAGGCACTGCTGAGGGAACAGGTGCACTAACAACAACCGCAACACTTAATGTTGAGGGTGATGATATCTATTCAATGAAAATTTCAAACGGAACACAAAGTTATTCTTTCGACAGTACTATTGTTGATATTAGTAATTCCAAAAGTGTTGCTACTTTTGTTCAGAAACTTGAAGAATCTTTATTTGGATCAAACATCAACGCCACAATGGATCTCGATGGAAACATATTTTTTACCCGAGAAGACGGGGGCTTAATAATTCTTCAAGAATTCACTTCTGCTGCAGGAAGACAAGGCACATGGACACCAAATCCGGGACAGGGTAATTCTATTTCGCTGACTGGAAAAGGAATAATCGAATCTGCAACTACAAACTCCTTACTACTATCTGATTCATCATCATCAACCACAAAAAATATTTCCATGACAAGCAGTTCTGCAATTACTACTTACGTACCTATTGGTGATGAAGCAAAATTATCTGTTTCAAATATTTCCATTTCAACTCAAAAAGACTCTGAATTAGCAATAGATGCAATTGATTATGCTTTGGACTATGTTCAGGCAGAGAGATCCAATCTTGGTGCTATCCAAAACCGACTAACTCATACCATTGACAACCTATCAAATATCGTTACAAACACTGCAGCTTCAAGAAGTAAAATAAGAGATGCAGATTATGCAAAAGAAACCGCTGAATTATCAAGAACACAAATCATTCAACAAGCTGCAACAGCTATCTTAGCTCAAGCAAACCAATCTCCACAATCTGTTCTTCAATTGCTGCAGTAAGTTTCCGAATATTCAATTTTTTATTTATTTAGCCAACTCTTTCATCAATACTTCAATCAGTTCTTCTTTTTTAATTGGTACGTTTCCTAATCTTGAAACCTGAATTGCAGCAGCTACGTTTCCCAAGTAAGTTGCTTCCCATACAGAAGCACCTAGTTTTTTTGCAAGTGCAACGGTTGCAAGAAGAGCATCCCCCGCCCCTGCAGTATCTACTGGATTAGAATTGAATGCTTTTAAGGAATCAGTTTTGTAGTTTGGGTTATTAGCTAAAGCTACTAAGCCCTCAGCTCCCAGCTTTACTATCAAATTTTTTGCGTCAGATTTTTCAATCAAGCTATTACTGATTTTCTGAATTCCCGATTTAAAATCGTTTGTAGCCAACCTGACCTCACGCTCGGTAGCAGAAATTAAATGAGATCCTTTAAATCTTGAAACATCACTCATCTGAGATGAGGCTTGACTATCAGCAACATATGGTATTTTCTCTTTTCTACAATACTGGGATAAGGTGTCAACTAAATGCTGTGGTAGACATCCATAATTAAAGTCAGAGAAAATAACTGAGTCAATCTCTTTAATTTTTGATAAAAATTTATGAACAAACTCAATAGATTCTTTGTCTCCTAAATCATGAGATTTTAAGTTGTTGACTCTAAGTAAAGTTTTTGAACCGGATCGAAATCTTTGTTTAAGTGTTGTTGGTCTGGTGTTGTCAATAATAAAATGATGTTGTACACCGTACGTATCAAGTGATTTCTTCGCTGCCTCTCCTGCATCATCGTCTCCAACTACAGTAATATATGTTGATTTTGCTCCAAGTCCAGCAACGTGGGCTGAAACAATTCCAGCTCCACCAACAAAACGAGCAGTATCTATTGGGGATACAACAATTGTAGGGTCCTCTTGAGACATTCCAAGTGCTTCGCAATAAATATATTCGTCAATTATTAAGTCTCCTACAACAACAACGTTAAGTGATGAAAACGAATTAACTAAGTCAACAAGACGACTTTTTAAGATGGAGTGTCTGTCTAAAAAGAGATAATCACTTTTAAAATTTTTAAATTCTGATGCTCCAAGTAATTCTTTTCTAATGAGATCTCTCGATGAAAATTTGGCTTCATCGGAACTAAAAAGTAATCTTCCACCATAGTCTTCAATTATTTTCTTCTCCGAATTAGTCATGTATGAAAACTCTCTTCCCTTAACAACGATAGTAGGTTTCAAACTTTCAATTATTTTACCAAGAGCTTCGTTTGGGAAAATTAAAACTTCATCAATTGCTTCCAATTCTTTTAGGCTAGATAGTCTATCTTTCTCAGTTACAAACACCTCTGAATAATCATCGTCGAATAAGCCAACTACTAGAACATCACCACATGTCTTAGCGAAATTTATTAGCCTCAAGTGTCCAGGATGAATAAAATTAAATTTTCCCGAAATAAACACAATTTTTTTATTTTTATATTTCCTCAATAAATCGTTGATTTTTAACTCAAGTTGACTGGATAATTTATTTTTCACAATGCGTTAAATCCCAAAAAATGTTGTAATATTGATTCGTGTCCAGATTAATAGATGTACTCTTACTTGCTGCAGGGGAAGGTACAAGGCTTCGTCCAATTACCGATAACATTCCTAAATGTTTAGTCAAAATAGGGGGCAAACCTCTACTAGGGTATTGGCTTAACATATTAGACGATCCATCAATTGTTGATAAAATTTACATTAACGTATGTTACTTATCCGAGCAAGTAATTGACTATGTAAAAAACCATAAATTATCAAATAAGATAATACTGATAAAAGAAGAAAAATTACTTGGTACGGGGGGAACATTAATAAATTTATTAAAAAAATTAGAAAATAACAAACCTATCTTTTTTGCTCATGCTGATAATTTTACTGATTTTAGTATCAATAAATTTTATGAGGCTCACTTAAATCGCCCTAAAACCTGTGGCATAACAATGATGACATTTATCACTGACGATCCCAAACACTGCGGAATTGTTTCAATAAACAATGCAGGAGTAGTAATAGATTTCTACGAAAAATTAAAAACCAATCATGGAAACTTAGCTAACGGAGCAATTTTTTTTATCGATGTAAATACTCAAACAGAAATTAAAAACTTAAAAAATATTGAAGACTTTAGTGCTGAGGTAATACCCAAATATTTAAATAAAATTTTTACTTTTGAAAACAAGTCTTTTTTATTAGATATTGGAACTCCTGAGAAACTTTTTAAAGCAAGAGAATTAATTAAAGGTAATTGAATTAATGAAAATAGAAAGAAAAATAGACGGTATTTCTCTTGAACTAGGAGAATCTCCAGTTTGGGTGAAACACTTGCACAAATTCTTTTTTATTGATATCAGAAATCCCAAAATATACTCATATGAACCATTTGAAAGAAAGCTACAAACTTTTTCAAGTCCATTTTGTTTTAGTTGTATAGATTATGTTGGTAAAAACTTATTTTTATTAGCCAGCGGCAATAAAATATTAAAAACTGATGATAAGTTTCAAGATTTTAAAGAACACTGTACAGTTGACTTTAACTTAGTTGGTAAACGTTTCAATGACGGTTCATTCGATGGATTTGGGAATTTTTGGATTTCAGGAATACAAAGTAACGGGGATAATCTATCATCAATTTTTAAAATCTCACTAAATAAAAAAATTGAAATATTTGAAAAAAATAGTATCAAACTCGGTAATGGTATTGATTGGAGTCCAAATAAGCAACTGATGTATTTTAACGATAGCAAAGCAAAATTAACATACTGTTTCAACTTTGATAAAAATAAACAAGTTCTTTCTAACAAAAAGATTTTTTTTGATTTTAATGATTTTTTTGGTGAACCCGATGGACTTACTGTAGATGCAGATGGAGCTTTATGGATCCCAGTCTGGGATGCAGGAATTATCACTAAAATCTCGAAAAATGGAGAATTACTAAACTCTTACAATATACCCTCACTTAGACCAACGTCCGTTTCCTTTGCAAATGATAATAAAAATACTATGTTGATAACTACAGCTCAGTTAGATGTTAATAGAACAACAGTAGATGGAAGCATTTTTATTGGCACAAAAAACTAATGCAATGAAAGAAAATTTATACATAAATCAAAGAAAAACAGATCTAGTTGTATTAGGGCTGGGTAAGATAGGTGCTAATTTAGTTCAAAACTTTATCAAAAATACCAAATATAAAATTATTATATTTGATAGTGATAAAGAAAAAGTCAAAAAGCTCCTCAATTTAAGCGGTATTAATAATAGGCTTTTAACACCAATCAATATTGAAAATGTTTTTGATAACAAAAAAACCAACAAAATTATTTTTACTTTAGTTCCCTCTGGAAAAATTTCTTTAAAGTTACATCGAATAATAAAAAATTTAATGCACACCAATGATATAGCTTTAAATTGTTGCAATGAGAGTTATTTGGATTCTAATCTGTTGGCTAAAGAATTCATTGAATCAAAAAAGAACTATCTTAGTACTGGTATTTCTGGTGGGACTTTAGGTGCCAGAAATGGACTAGCAATCATGGTTGGAGGGCAAGAAAAAATTTATCAAAATATATTGCCATTATTAAAAAAAATTGCTGCTTTTAAAAATTCCAAATATTCTGTCAATTATTTTGGAGAAATGGGAGTTGGTCATTTAGTTAAAACTTTACATAATTATTTAGAATATGCAGAAATGCAGTTAATAACTGAAAAAATTATTTTTTTACGTATATGCCTTGGATTAAGTTGGAACGATATTTACAAGATTTTACAAAAAAATAGTACTAATAAAATCTTAGACTCGTACCTTCTTCAAATTACAACTGGGATTCTAAAAAAAATATCCAGCGATCAAGAATTCTATAACAGCCTATTACCTATAGTTGATCATAACAACAGTGGGTTATGGGGATTAAATACTTCAATTGAAACGGCGTCATTTACACCTACACTTCAAATAAGTGTAATGAACAGGATTTGGCTCAATAATTTTAGTAGTTCTAACTCCAAAAAAAAAGTAATGCAAACATACAAAATTAAAAATATTTCTAATTATTTAAAACTACTAAACCAAACCTTTTATTTCTCAAGATTATCTCTTTTGATGCAATTTGCTGATTTGATTCACGATATTAGAGTAAGCAATAAAATAAATATTAATTTGGCAATGTTACAAAAAAATTGGAGTCATGGAGCTATAGTTTCATCAACTTTAATTTCCAACCTAGTATTTATAAGTAAAAATAAAAGTAAACTTAGAGTCAACAAAAATATGAAAGAAATTATTCGTAAAAACTTTGCAGAAGTATTTAAATTATCTAATCAATTTAGTTGTCCTTTGCTCTCAATTTACTCCAGCTATATTTATTTCTCTTATAATTCGACTAGGGAAACTAATAGCAAAATAATAGCCTTGCAAAGGAATAAATTTGGAGATCATCCTCTAGCGCAAATGAGTAATGCATCCTTTAAAAAGAAATAATCTTAAAATTGTTTTAATAGGAATTAGTGGCTCAGGAAAAACCACTTTAGGAAAAATGCTTGCTAAATATTTTAAAATCTCATTTATTGAAGGTGATAATTTTCACTCTATAAAATCTAAGAAAAAAATGAAAGAAGGAAACTCACTAAATTTTCAGGACAGACTTATTTGGCATAAAAAAATTCAAAAAAAAATTAATTTAAATAATAAATGGGTCCTATCCTGCTCGGCCTTAGGAGTTTGGCAAAGAGAAATATTAAGTAAAAAAAACCAAAACTTAAATTTTTTTCATTGCAGCTGCAGTAAAGAGATAATAAAAAAAAGGTTAGGCTTAAGAGTAGGTCATTTCTTTTCACCACATCTGTTAGACAGTCAAATTGAATCCTTTGAAGAACCAAAAGAAATACCAACTATTGAAACATCTAATTGTAAGTCCAATTGTCTAAAAAGGATTTGCAAAATTTTAAAAAAAAATGAGAGTTCAGAATCAAATAACAGGAGTGATTTGTCGAGGCTCTAGACAGTGGTGAGCAAACATTATGATTGCACAAGAATCTACAGGAGCTAAATTTTTTGGGTCAGGTAGTTGACTGACAGTAAAAAATTTATACGACTTACCCTCTTTGAGAATGATTTTGGATTTTTCCTCCTCTGTTAGAAAAACAGAAAAGAAGCTCCTGCTTTTTATTTCACTGTCATATACTAATGAATCAACATCCAATTTCAAAAAAAAATCGATCTTAGATGGAAGGATTGATAACTCTTCGAATAACTCACGTTTAAGTGCATCTTTTAAATTTTCATTTTTTATTACTGAACCTCCAAAAAGACCCCATAAACCTGGGCAATTTATTTCTCTCTTATCATCCCTCTCTTGAAGGCAAATTCTTCTTTCATTATCGAATATTAAAGCTCCAACGCATTCCACTATATGCTTTTTCATTTAAAAAACCATAAAATTTATAAATCAAACTCTAAATTATTGAATGTTAGACATTATTTAAAACTTTGCACAAGGACATAATTGAATTTTTGTCCAAATCAGGATAATTCCCGATGTAAAATCCAAAAAAATGAATGTGTTCTACCACAGGATAATTTTTATAATCTACTCCATACATTTTTCGCAAGTAGGGTTGTCTTAATTGATTACCTCCACCTGCGCTACCTCTTCTGAATTCAACTTTTTCTTCAATTAATTTTTTTATTAATTTTTCAACGAAACCAACATCAGGGTCTTTGAGTACTAAGTTGAAAGCATAATTGCAACTTCCCTCAACTCGAAAATTAGTCTTGTATCTGATATTAGATAAATTTTCTAAAAAAATATCATGGTTAATTTTTCGGCTTTTGTTATTTTCATCTAGTCTTTTTAATTGACTTCGTCCCAAAACAGCATTTATCTCTGTGCTTCGCATATTATAAGCTGGAAAAGCGAAAATAAATTGGGGATTAAGATCAGGATAATCCTTAACGAATTTACTTTTAAGCTTCTCAGAAGTTGATTCTCTTACCATTCCATGTGAGCGCAGCATTCTAAGATTTTGGTAAACATCCTCGTCATCGGTACAAACCATTCCTCCCTCGATGGTACTCATGTGATGAGCATAGTAAAACGAAAAATTTGATGCCCAACCAAAAGTACCTAATTTTTTCCCCTCATGTGTTGCCCCATGAGACTCACAAACATCCTCAATTAGAAAGATATTCTTTTTTTTCAACTCACTTAATAACTCATTAGTGAGTGCATTAAAACCTTGGATATGAGTTAAAAAAACTGCACGAGTCTTATTATTTAAAGACTCAATTATTTTGTTAGAATCCATTCCCAAATGATCAGGGTCTATGTCAACAAAAACTGGAGTGAATCCTGACTTAATTACGGCAGTTATGTCAGATATCCAAGTAAGAGGAGGTACAATTACTTCTCCACCCTGAGGAAATATTAAACTTAGTGCATCCATGGTCAACAAATTTGCTGAAGAACCAGAATTAACAAAAACACTATATTTTATCCCAAGCCATTTCGACCATTCTTCTTCAAAAGCCTTTACATTAGATGACTGGGTGAGAATTGGATCGTCTTGACTTAAAAATTCTATTACAGAATCTAAATCATGACGATTAATATTGTTTTTCATTAATGGTAAATTTAAAGCCATAACTTATTATATTTTTTTTTACAAAAATTACTTGCCACTGTACACAATAACTTGTGAACCAGATCTGTCAATTCTAAAAGGTACCCAACATTTAATGCTAGACAATTTTGATTTAATTTTTTCATGTTTCTCAGGTGGGGCAATGAAAAAGAAAAAACCACCTCCTCCAGCACCCATTAATTTACCTCCAAAAGCACCCTCTTTAGTTGCAGTATCATACAATTCATCCATCCAGTTAGCAGTAATATTTTCAGCCAACTTCCTTTTGATTTTCCAACCTAAGTCCAAAAGATTACCTAGTTTCTCAAAAGAGGACTCTTGTTTAAATGCATAGAGACCCTCATGAGCCAAAGCAGATATCTCTCTTAATTGATGATTTGTTTTACCTTTCTTTATATTTTCAACATGAACTTTTGCATGTTTTTCTGCCATTCTGCTAACCCCACTAAAGCCAAGTAAAATATGTTTTTCAAATTCTAACAAATATTCTTTTGATAGGATTAATGGTTTGGTAGTCCAATTGTTACCTAATCCTAGTTCAATCATTCTTAACCCACCATGAGCTGCTATTACTTGGTCTTGTATGCCAACCGATTCTCCTATCAAATTCTGCTCTACGTGAATAGCTTGTTTTGCCAAATCATCAGCTGTTATCATTTTTTCTTTTAACGCATAAAGAGCATTCAACAGCCCAACTGTAAAAGAAGAACTTGAACCTATTCCTGATCTAGCAGGTAAATCTCCGTCATGATGAATTTCAACTCCGGCTAACATATCCATAAATTGAAGACATGACTTTACAGACGGATGTTTGATTTCTGAGTTATTCTTAACAACTTCTATACTTGAATATACTATTCGGCTCCTATATTCAGGAAAGAACTGCGGCAAAAACCTCACCGATAATCTGCAGTAGTAAGATATTGCTGCAGCTATTATTAGGCCCCCTTCATCTTCAAACCATGAGTTATAGTCTGTTCCCCCTCCAAAGAGTGAAAGTCGATATGGAGTGCGAGTAATTATCAAAGTTCTTTTTAAATGTTTGAGAACTGATTTCGACGCATGACTTGAAAACCCTTAACAAGTTCTTCGATACCAGCTTGTAAGCCTACCGAAGTTGAGAATCCATACTTTTCTATCTTTTCGTTGCTTATTAAATAATTTCTTTGGTCTGGATCTTTACCAATTTCAGAAATTATGAATTTAAAATCACTAACTGTTTTTTGAATAGTTTCGCATAATTCTTTTTTACTCAAATTAGCATCTGATAGACCAACATTAAATGGTTCTCCAGCCATGGAGGAATAATTGTCAATCGCATGAATAAAAGCCCTACTTGCATCACGAACATGCAAATAATTTCTTTTAAAATGTGCTTCGAAAAGTACTAGTGTTTTATCGACAACAGCTCTGTATGTAAAATCATTAACTAATAAATCAAGTCTCATTCTTGGGCTCATACCGAAAACTGTAGCAAATCTGAATGTAAGACAATCTCCTTTTTGTAACAAATACTTTTCTAACTCAACTTTTAATTTTCCATATATTGAAACCGGTCTCATTGGTGTATCTTCATCACAGAAAATTCCTTCCTCACCAACACCATATCCAGAATTTGTGCATGGAAAAATTAGTAATTGATTTTTTGATTTATTGTCTGCTAAATATTTTATTGCTTCGAAATTTATTTGATTTGCTCCAACTGGATCTTTTTCACAGATTGGTGCGCCAGTTAAACACGCTAAAGGCAAAATAGCATCAGCTTCTTTCAGCTCCCGTAATAATAAGTTCTTGTTCCTTACATCACCTCTTATTATTGAAAGATTTTTATTAATACAGCTTTCCAATAGAGGAGTCTGACCATACATAAAGTTGTCAATTACCACTATTTCATTACCTTTATCCAATAACATTGGAACTAAAATTGAACCAATATAACCAGCACCACCCGTAATAAGAATTTTCAAACTCTCTCTCTCCAATAATTTAGTAAATGCAAAACACTTTCTTCAAATGAGTATTTTTCTTTCCAACCTGTAGTTTCTCTAAATTTTTCAGTGTTTGGAATTTGCAGTGTTACATCTGCTGGCCTTAAAAGATTTTTATCTATTTTTGAATTTATTTTTTTTGTTGAAAGTTTTTTTAATACTTCTAGAAATTCACCAACAGAAATACTTTTCGTACCACCAAGATTATATACCTCTCCGCTTTCACCTTTACATGCAGCATACCAATAAGAACTCATTGCATCTCTAACGTCTATCATAGTTCTGACTGAGTCCAAATTACCATGAAAAAGAGTTTCTTGCTTACCAACTTCAATAAGAGCAACTTGTCTAGAAAAGGCAGTAGCAAATAAATCTGTTCTTCTTGGGTTGAAATATGCAAACATTCTTGTTCGTATGACATCTAATCCGTAACATCTCCAATATGTATAACCCAAATGATCCTGAGCAGCTTTTGAAACCGCATATGGACTTGATGGATTAAAAGGACAGTCTTCCTTGATGGGTACATTTTTGGGATCAACTTGTCCATATACTTCAGAGGTACTGCATAACTGAATTACCGGGCTTATATTTGAAGCCCTAATTGCTTCAAATAAGTTGGCTGTACCCATAATATTGTTGTTCAAAACTGCTAAAGGTGTGATGAAACCAGCTCTTACATTAGCATGGGCTGCTAAGTGAAAAATGAGGTCAGGTTTTACCGTTTTTAGAACAGTCAGTATCGAGCTAAAATCCATGAGATCACATTCATGAACTTTTATATAATTTATAATCTTTTCCAAATTTTGTGAACCTGTTGTACTATGCCATCGACTGATGCCGTGGATTGAGACGTCATTATGATTTTCGTGGATGTACTCTGCCAAATAACTTCCCCCTGAACCACTTATTCCAGTTATTAAGGCTACAGTAAAACTTCTAGGATCTTTCACACTTATACTTTACTAACTATTGATTTTAAGCCGTGAGCAATATCGTCAAACACTCCACAAAAGGCTACCCTCAGGAAAGAAGAAAAGTCCTTTCCAAATGCTATACCAGGAGTTACGGCTATCTTATCTTCATTTAACAAATCCAAACAAAAATTATTTCCATTAACATTTTTTGAAATGGGAATGAAAAGGTAAAAAGCTGATTTAGGCTTCTTGATGATACTTTCTAATTTCGGGACTTCATCAAAAAGAGTGTTTATTCTATTACGATACTCTTTTTTAACATCTTGAATAACTTGGTCAACTAAGTTCTTATTCTCAAGAAAAGACGAACACCCTAGTTGCAAAAACGGAGGACAACAAGACAAAGTCGTTGATAAGAATTTGTTTGAATAAGCATTAAACTCATCTGAACTTGAAACCTGAAAACCTAATCTATACCCTGGAATTGAAAAAATCTTAGATAAAGAGGAGATAACAACTATGTTATCGCAATCAAAATCCAACATACTATAGAACTCATCCTCATATGTTAATAAAGCGTATGTTTCATCAGATAAAAGCCAAATATTTTTATCCTTTGCAAACGAAACTATTTTGCTCAAAAAGTCTTTCGAGTATACTGCACCAGTTGGGTTATTGGCAGAGTTAATAAAAATGGCTTTAGGATTTGTTTTTTCAAGTGTCTCAAAGATTGATTCATCGGGTAGATAACCATTTTCAGGAAAGCACGGAAACTCTATCACATTCAATCCTAACATACTGGCAGATGCAAAATATGTAGGAAATGCTGGAGTTAAAATAAAAACAGAATCTCCTTTATCGCAGACTAGAGATAGAAAATTTGTTATTAAGAAGTTTGCAGGTGAAACAACAATATTAGAATAATCTACATTGTTATTTAAATTGTTTTTAATAAGTGCACTTATAGCTTTTTTTAAACTTTCTTCGCCACTAGATGATGTGTAATGATAATAACCTCTTCTTAAGAAATCATAAGTATGTTTTATGATAGTTGCATCTGCAATCAACCCGGGATCACCTAATTCCAAATGTCTTACTTTACCACCAGCCTCCTCTATTTGTTTAGCTCTATCTAAAATAAAAAACATTTCTTGACCTACTAATCTTTCAGCAAGATTTGAAAATTGCCCTAGACTCATTCTATCGAACCATCCTTTGATGGATTGACAATATCCGGCATTGCTGGATTTTCCCAGTTTTCGACAGGCTCAATAAATAGATTAGATCTAAATTCTTGTCTATCTAAATACGGATACATATCTTCAATTGGAGTTGCCCAACCGAAAATCCTAGGTTCATAAGTATGATACTCGTGAATATCTACATCGCAGACGATTGGACCATCATATTCTAGAACCCGATCGATTACTGACAGTGAATCAGCTGGATCCTTGAGAGATACTGTTTTTATATTGTACGCTTCACATATTTTTAGAAAATCAGGCGGGTTATAACCTTTTGGCCCACAAGCTTCTGCTCGGCCTTGAAAATTGGTCTCCTGAAAAGCCTTGGTGATACCATAAATATGGTTATTTAGTATGAAAGTTTTAACTTTACACTTGTAATTAAACAAAGTTTGTAGCTCTTGAATATTCATATTAAAACCACCATCTCCAATAATACACACAACATTTTTTTCAGGTGTTCCAAACCATGCACCAATAGCACCGGCGAAAGAAAAACCCATTGGAGAATTACCGTTATTAGTTATAAAAGTCTGACCAAATTTGGTTTCGAATGCGTGGGAGGTAATTACAATATTTCCTCCACAGTCGGCCACCAAAACATCATTAGAAGTCATTTTTTCAGACAACTGTCTCATAAATCTGTATGGATGAACTGCATCTTTCGACTTTCCAAACTGTGGCTTAACTGGATCGTATTTGGTTTTCCACTCCTTTGCCTTTTCAAACCATCTTTTGTGTTTCAGTGGACCAACTTTAAAGTAATCTTTTTTTTGCAAACCCTGCTCTAACAAATTCAAAAACAATAAAGCATCACTTTTGATACACTTATCAAAGCAAACTTGTTGTAAATGTTTCTGTAATTGAGCTTCATCAACGTCAACCATTATTTTCTTGGCATTTCTTGCAAAAGACTCAACACGACCTCCAGTAATACGGCCCGAAACTCTTGAACCTATTGTAAGCAGTAAATCACTATTTTGAATTCCAAAATTTCTACCAGCCCCTCCATATGTTCCAACACGCCCACAGTAAGATTTCAAATCACTCGTAGCTATGTCAAGAGCATTCCAAGTTGGGTAAACAGGTACTTCTAACATGTCAGTAACTTCTTTAAATTTTTGAACACCACCGGCAGTTTTAACTCCACCTCCAACTAGGATTACAGGTCTTTCAGCGTTTAACAAATCATCAATTAATAAGTTAATTTCTAGCTTTATTTTATTTTCATCAAAAACCGTTTCATTTAACTCTCCCTCGTAACCAACTTGCTTCTCAGGATCAATCATTGTTTTTTGTATGTTGATTGGTATATCGAGTAAAACAGGCCCAGGTCTTCCAGAAGATGCAAAGTGGATGGCTTTTTCTAATTCAAACTTAATACTATTTGGGTCAGTAATCAATTTTGCGTACTTTGTAATTGGTTTGACAATTGATACTATGTCTGTTTCTTGAAATCCTATTTGCCTTAGCGACGGATCAGGACGCAAAAATCTACTGTTGATTTGCCCTGTAATAAATATAGCGCCTACTGAGTCATAAAAACAATTTCCAATTGGGGTCACTAAATTCATACCGCCTGGCCCACTAGTGACAATGTTGATCCCAAGTTTTTTAGATGTCTTATAGTAACCCTCCGATGCGAATCCACCAGCTTGCTCGTGCATAATTGCAACATATGATGTTTTATCAGTTCTAGTGAATGCATCAACGAGATCTCCATTTGCAGCTCCATAAACTACAAAAATTTTATCAGTGCCAATCTCTGCAAATTTGTTAATAACGTAATCAGCAAGCTTAATCATCATTTAATTTCCTATTTTCATTACAAAGATCTAAAATCAGTCACCAAGGATTCTTCTTTTTAAACTAAATTTCAAGGTGTCAGAAATATTCTCAACCGCAGGTAGTCCAAACTTTTTTTTAACAAGGTTTAGATATCCTGGATTAGAGTGGTACTCATGCCATGCCTTGTCCCTAAAACTTAGAATTTCTGCAGAAGATAAATTTTCTGTTCTTAAATTTAATGTTTCATATGAATGTTGACTATAACCAGAGTAAACTTTTGGAAGTTCTAAACCTGCTTCCTTAGCGTTATTGTAAAGTGGACTACCAGGATAGGCCATTGCACAATAAAAATTAGCCATTTCAGTCAGATTTTCTTTTGCAAAATTTAAGGTGTTTTGCATTCCTTCAAGAGTGTCATTAGGCAGGCCAAAAATATAATTTCCTGCCACATTAATTCCAGCTTCATGAATCAGTTTAATCAAATCAACTATCTTTACATTTTTAAATCCATCTTTGTGTATTTCCTTTCTTATCAAAGCATCTGGATTTTCTATACCCAAACCAAGCCATTTCACTCCAGCTCTTCTTAGTACATCCAAGTACTTTGGTTTGCAGGTGTCAATTCTTGAGTATGCCCATATATTAAAGTCATAATTTCTTTCAATAATAAGTTCGCAGATCTTGATGAAATGATTTGGATTTAAAACAAATAATTCGTCAGCAATTTTAATGTTTTTAACACCTGCAATTGCAAACATTTCGAACTGTTTTATTATGAACTCAGGACTCCATTTTCTATATACATTGCTATCAGCACTACTAATGTGGATGCCAGGATCCGTTCTATTAATAATATTTATCATGCAAAAACTACATCTGTATGGACAGCCAAGTGATGTGTATAAAGCTGCAAATGGTTCTTTAAGCGAGTTATTCGACCATGAATGCCAACCAGCTGTCCTGTATTTATGATAATCAGGCAAAAGATCCCAAGCCATTCCTGGCAAGTCATTTTCCAAGTTGTCATTTTTCACAATTGGAGATGGAGGTGTTAAAGTAATTTCTCCGGATTTGTTTCTGTAACCAAGTCCCTTGACATTATTTAAATAGTAATCATTATTTAAGTCTTCAACCTGCAACAAATCACAAATAGTATAGACACCCTCATTTTGACAAACCGCATCTATATAATACTCCGATTCGAGTGTTTCTTTTGGCAATGCTGAAACGTGACCACCAACAAATAAAATAAATGATGATGGAGCTTTTTCTTTTAGTAACTTTGCAGTCTCACAAGCACCAACCATGTTCTGAGAAGAAGCACTTGGTTGTTGTCCGTAGACTACAAAACATATTACTCTTGCATCTGCATCAACTATCTTGTCAGCAACCTCGTTTATCGTTAAGCGCTCTGCCTCGGCATCTAAAATTGAAGTGTTAAATTCACGAGAGCGAACTGAATTTGCAAGCATTGCCGCCCAAATTGGTGGCTCTATAGCAGAGTGATCTTTTGCTAATGACTGATAAACGGCAACCGCACCGTTTGGATGTATAAAAAGTATATCCAATTTTTTCATTGATTATGAATACTTCTTGTAAAATTTCACGATTCTAAAACCCATATACAGCTAGTTTCATAAGTTTGGGGTCTAAGTAAAAATCGCGATCAATTTCATTATTTCCATAGTTAACTGATGTTTCCTTATATTCCCCTTCAATTCTTATGTAATAAATTCCAAAAATAGCACACCAAACCATCACACCCCAGTCTCCAATTTGACCTGGTGCAATAATTTCTACTTGAGTACTTCCTTTCTTTGCAAATATCGACAATGGACTACTACCACCAGCAACCTGAATACCCAAATCAGCATTGAAAGCCAATTTAATCTGATCAGGAATTTCTAGCTTGTGCGGAAAAAATTCATAATACGAGATTTCTTTCTTCAGAACATCCTCAACTTGAGATAAATTATCTAATCTGCGCCATTTTTCCCCTCTTCTGGTAACAAAATAATGCTTTATATCTCTTTCTTTTGTTTGTATGTCCCTAACAGAACTTAAAATATGAGCCCTCATATACTTGAATGTTTCTATATCACAACTTACTCTTGAATCTTGTGGGTGTCTATGAGCGCAGCACCCTATAATAGTAAGTTTTCTTACCCTATAGTTTATACTTTTTTTAATTTTTTTTACTTTGTTTCCCAGTCCTATGAGCCTAAAAAAACTATAAAACCTTTCAGGTACGGATTCATCAACTAAAATTATTGCATCACTGTTATTTGTAGTTGTGAACCTAAATGCTTTTGGCATATTTTCAAAAACAAAATGTCCAAAATTTCCATTACCACCAATCAAAACAGCCTCTTCAATGTCTTCAAACTCATAATCGGAAGATGTTTGAAAAACATGGTTTACATTTTCTGCAGTAGCTGGTTGCAGTTCATCTGTTACTGGACATTCTATTTGATGTCGATGATAGGTCATCCCATCAATAAAAAAAAAATTCTTTACCAAAGCGTATTTAGCGTAAATTAGTGTCGCATTGTAAAGTTCAAATAAAGGCGGCTTGTAATCATAAATGGAGTATTTATGGATGTAGTGTCGAGGATGTTTTTCAGAACATCTTAGTGAAGTATTAAAAGCAAGATAACTCCTTGCAGGATCGACCAAATTCAAGCCTTGACTTGCATTGTCCCCGAAGAGTTTATGATCAAATACTGATGCTGGTATCACATTCATTAAACAAAGTTCTGATAGTTAAAAAAGCTGTTTAGGATAAAAAAAACAAGCACAAAAAATGCCAACATCAGTTGAACTCAAATGATGGAATCCTCTCCAGAATAATCTGATTCATCTCCGTAAAAAGATATATCGTGATCTGACCCGTAAAAAACTCTTTCATGTCTTCTGCTGGCTCCGCACAAGCGGACCTGATCTAATTCCTGTACTTTTTTTGGTTGTTTTGCATCAAATAATTCTCTGTGGATGGCATAAATTATTGGCTTGGTACCAAAAATTGCTTCTTTTAGCATTTTATGTGCCTCGGTGGGGGTTTTTGGAGTCATCACAGTCCATCCCTGGAATTTTTTAAACCATGGTGAAAGATCCTTGCTGTGTTGAGCACCCTGACCCATACCCTTACCAACTTGACAAACAAAGACAATGGGCAAGTCAAATCCTTTGTGATGCCAAACTGGAATATGATTGACTAATGCACACATGCCACTTGCGAGAAAATCGATCCTAACATGTATCATCACAACTCTTTTGCCTGCCAGGGCAAGTCCCATTGCAGAGGAGTTCATAAGTGATTCGGCAACAGGATATGTTATGAAATTTTCGGGATACTTATTAAATAAACCTTTGGTAAGCCCAGCAACTCCATATTTGACTAACTGCCCTCCCACCACAACTGAACTATCTTCATTAATTGATTCCTCAATTGCTCTATTTATTTCTTGAGCAAAGGTTCTCATAATTTTATCCTTTTAATTTTTTCGTTATTCCTAATTTTATAGATGAAATATTGTGGCAAAGTAAAAACAATAGAGCAATTTTACCTGAACTTCGATAAAAGATGGTGCCCTATTTATTTCGTGAGTAAAGGTTCTCATAGTTTTATCTCTTAAAACTTTGGTTCTTCCTGGTCGCAAAGATCAAGCATGGTTGCCATGTTAAGGTGTGCGCATTCTAATCTAACTTTGACCTCAACAAATGATGGCATTTTATTCTGTCTAGTAAAATTCATTGCATCTTCAACTGAATCCAAAACCTTTACATCAAAAGGTTCAACTCTAGGACCAATGGGAGTAGATTGTCTTTCTTCTAAGAGTGCATCAACTGACTTCCCATTATTCTCACAAACAAAACACAATGGTAATTTGTTTAAGGCTGAAAATATTAACGACTCCCAAAAAACTCCTTGTTCAGTTGCCGCATCACCAATACAACAGACTGAAATTGCCTCGGATTTGTCTAATTTTAAAGCATAAGCAGTACCTGTAGAAACCCCTATCAAACCACCCAAAATAGCAGAAGCATGAAAGTTAATAGATTTATCTGTAATGCCTTGAGAACCAGCAAATCCTTTATTAAGACCAGTTTTAAGACCCATTATCTCATCCCATAGTTTTTGCTCATCACCACCTTTCGCCAAGTAATGGTGATGGTTTCTGTGATTAGAGAATAACCAATCAATGTCTTTAATATTATTAAATATTTCTTCTGCAACGCCCTCATGCCCTAATGACAAATGGGTGGGACAGTATATATCTTTCATATTGTCCCGTAATTTTTTTTCAAAACTTATTATTTTTTCTTTTATCATAATCTCACCTGAATTAATCTAAAAACCATAAAATTAAAACAAATTCTTTTATATATTCAATGTCATTTACTGACGAGTAAAATTTAACAACTTAAATGGAAACATAACCGCAGTAGTACATGTACCTGGAAAAATCTCATCTAAGTCAGATGAGGAACAATCTTCAGGTTTGGGTGGATAAATCATCACATGAGACTTACTTACAATTCCTTGAAGAGCAAAAGCATTGGCTACTCCCTTCTCAATACCCTCAAAATCATCAAGTAAAATTATTGAATCCATTATTTTCAAGTCAACTAAAAGAGGAAAATCATCTTGACTTAACCTGCCATCAATATGAAACATTTCGGGAATGACTCTTCTAGTTTTCAATTCTCGAAACATTTGAGTACTGTCGGATTTTTTAAAAAACTCAAGTGTACTTTTCCCCTCATAAGGAATATCAATACTATTACTAATGTCACAACTGTAAAAAGCTACCGGATTATTACTAGACTCTGCTCCCTTGACCATAGATAGACCTGAAGTACCAATGAATGTACCAACCTCAGCTATTGTATTGGGCTTGAAATGTCGGGAAAGTAAGAATAACCAAAGAGCCGATTTAGGTGTTATGGTCCCGGTGTTGTAGTCGGCTTGTGAACGAAGAGCTTGCAAAGACAATATTTCATTGGACAAGTTTTGAAAGTCTTTTATTTGAATGCCCTTTCTAGCACCCATGATTATTTTCCAGAAAAGAGTTGAAAAGTTATTTTGGTTTATAAGTAATTGATCCATAATTTTCTCAAGATTGTTAAATATTGATTTTTTCTCGAATAGAATTCATCCACTTTAGGTTATAACAACGATCGTTATCTTCGAGTTTCCTCTGATTTAAAGCATCAAACACCTGATTGATTGCATCAGCTACTTTGAATTTTGGTGTAAAACCTGTTTTTAATAATTTAGATGAATCTAACCTGTAACTTCTAGGATCATTAGATGCCTCAATTTCAATTTTAGCACCACTTAACTTTGCTATTTGCTCTGCTATATCAAGTATAGAAATATTTTCGAAACCAGCATTAAAAATACCTGTTAGATTAGGCTTCCCGAGGAAAAATACATATAAATCGGTTATATCTTCAATATGAATATTAGGTCTGACCTGACTACCTCCTAAAACAGTCATAAGTCCATTTTTAAATGCTTGCGCAGTCAACAAATTTACTGCAACATCCAATCGCATTCTTGGTGAAAGCCCACAAACAGTTGCTGGCCTTATAATTTGAATATTAAAGGATTCTGCAAAATTAAGAACAAGTCTTTCAGCAACCATTTTTGTCTTGTTATAAGCAGATATTGGAACTAAATCTAATTCTTCAGTAACATGGGGTTCTGTTTTAACACCATAGACGCTGCCCGAAGAAGCATAAATAAACTGCCTAACATTGCTTTTCTTGCACTTAATCAATAATTCTAAAGTAGCCAATGTACTTACTTCCCAAGTTAAAACAGGGTCTAAATCTGCACATGGATCATTAGCGACAGATGCTAAATGAATTACTTTGTCAATGCCATCAACAGAATATGCAGTCTTATCTCTAAGATCAGCTTTGATGAATGACAGATTGTTTGAAGGTTCCAGAAAATTTCCAAACCACATTGTGTCTATTACAACAACTTCGTGACCTTTTTCTAACAGCTTAGGAACAAGCACATGGCCCTTGTAACCACAACCACCAGTAACAAGAATTTTCAAATTTCCTCCTTGAAAAAATAAAATTTATTTATCATTATTCAAATTACAAAATTAACTTGCTAACTCTGAACATAAGTCTTTCATTAGAATATGCCCTACAACCAATTGTAAGTCTTCTGAAATTTGCATGTCTTGTACATTAAAATGCACTGCGTGGTCACACAAACTAAGTGCTTTTCCACCAGTGTATCCGAGGAAACCACAAACTGTAATTTGGTTCTCCCTTGCATAGGTGCATACGTTTAATATATTGGGCGAATTACCACTTCCTGAAAAGACTATAAGAACATCTCCAACCTCACCTTGGACTGCAAGTTGCTCCAAAAAGATCTTGTCATATCCAACATCATTTGCAAGGCAAGTCATTACAGCATTATTTGAACTTAAGGAAATAGCTCTGGCTCCACCACCTGTACGTCTTGCAATTCCATAAACCAAGTCATTAACAAAATGATTGCTATTTGCAGCACTGCCACCATTTCCACAAACAAAAATCTGCTTATTAGAACTAATAGCTTTTTTTACCACATCAGCGACCTCGCAAATGGCAGAGATATCTATCGCGTTGATTGTTTTGGATAAATTATTTAAATATTCTTTTGCGATTTCTTTTGTCATTTTTGTCCTATGATTTAAAAAATTTAAACTCTTCCGGCCAAAGGACCAGTACTTCCAATAGATTTTATGATAACGTCATAGTTATCTTGTTCCCAAATCAATTCCTGCTGATCATTAGAAAATTTAAAATTCTCTCCGTATTCCAGCCCCCAAACTTTTTTACTCCATTCAGGTGAACATGTTCTAACTCCAGGTGTTAGCCATTTAAAAAGCTTATACCTGGCCTCCGAATGCATTAAAGGTACTATTACGCCATTGTTAATACAGTAATTATCAGAAGCTAACTCATAAAGGGCCAACCTTAAATCGTGGTCAAAAACTGCTGGAATAAAAACATCCCAATTCATTTTTAAAGCTTGATTTTCAGTCATAAGATCTTCAAAGTCAGGAATTACTAAAACTTTTATACTTTTTTTGGTTAAGTGCTCGTAAACTTTAAACCATTCATCTAAATTAGAATTTCTTTCAGGCTGAAACTTTGATGTTCTGTGAGTCATAGTTATAAACTCTGAATTCTCATTCAACTTTAAAAGAGAAGTCACATGATCCTTTGCCCTAACGGATGCTCTATATGGTCTTAGATCACAAGGCTGCCCATAAAAATTTTGCAAAAAAGTTGCTGTGTAAGGTATTTTAGCTGGTGTTCCTGGGGCATAAACTGGCGGAAAAGATGGGAACTGGACCACATCACAAGGAGCCGATCTAACCTCAACAGATTTAACCGAAGGAATTAAATGTGGAATTGAACCCAAAATATGTTTAACACGCCACCTAAAATCATGTTCAACTCCTTCTACGAGCTCTCTGGGGCTAGCTTTGCGAAATGTAGATGCAGAGATAATAATTTTCATACCTTCAAGCTTCATGAGCTGTCTGACAGCATTAGCAGATACAAGATAGGTACCAAAGTCAAAGGTTGCTGGACAATGCTCAGTGTCGTAATAGACATTTAAAAGTTTCAAAAAATTACCTCACACTTTCCAAAAAAAGAATTGGCAGATTCTTTAATTAATTCACTACCAAACAATAAGTTTGATTTGCTGACGATTAAAGATTGCTCCTGTTGATTTATATCTTTTGCAATTTTATTTTCAATCTGGTGTTGTGGATTACAAATAATCACACATTTTTTTTCGATTAAATCATGCATTTCTTTTGGGCTGATAATATCAAAACCATCAAGTTTTCCGGTTGGAAATTTTTCAAACATAGCATCAACAAATATAACTTCTTTTTTACAGCCTTCACATACCAGTTTTGCAACTGACCTACCAAGTGACCCTACACAAAAAACGAAAACTTTTTTAAAATCATCGATAATTGGCATTAGTTTCTTTATGCAAATATTTTTTATTTCGGTTGCAATTTTTTCATGAATATCTTTTAAATTAGATATAGGAATTTCATTATTAAATACACCCTTAAATAATTTGGCATCATTACTATTGAATAAATTGTTTTGAGAAATCTGCCCGGAATTTTTTTTACTTGCCAATAACACTCTCATACAAAACAGGGATTTATAAAAATTTAAAACTTCAACGCAAAATATATTTGATTGTTTGTTTAAACCTGAAAAACCATTTTTAAAATTTAATAACTCTAACAAACACATTAATAAATCAATTGACCTATCAACACCTTGACTGGATTTTAGAGTGCCAGGACGAGATACATATTTATAAAAAAAACCAGGGATATTAAATATTTTTCTTGAGCTCAACATTACCATGGTATTAAAAGCTAAGTCCTCACCTACATAAGCATTTGGAAACTTGATGTTGTTTTCTTTAAGAAAACTTTTACTAAAAAGATAGGGTTGAATTTGAGCAGGCAGAAAAGTGTTTTCCATGAAAGCAGACTGAAGTTTTTGAATTTCAAAGAGTTCATTACTAGGTAACTTTCTCTGAAGATTATAGTTTGTAAAAACACCTGACGTATCTTCAAAACCTACACAGATTAAATCAGGGCGATTTGTTATACTTTTCAGTTTACTTAAAACACCTAAATCTATTTCATCATCATCATCAATGAAAAGAATATAGGAGCCTCGAGAAATTTTTACTCCGCAGTTTCTAGAATATCCGGGGCCTCTATTTGAAACATTATTGATGACTTTTATGTTGAATGAAAATTTAAAACCCTTATCTATATTTGAAAAAAAACTATCAAAATCAGAACATAATATCTTTCTACTGGGATCATCATTGACAACTATCACCTCCGTATTCACAGGAGAAGTTCTGTAGACACTTTGCAAAATTTCTTTTAATACAGTGACAGGCCTATTAGTAGCAACTACAATCGAAAGATCGACATCTTGTTGATCAGTTAAAGTACTATTTACCATCTTATGCAGTAAATACTATAGGAATTTCAATTGGTTTTTTTGTTTGCAAAGCTGGTATAACTTTTGGCTGCTCAAAATCTCTACCCAAGCAAAACTTACATGCAGATTGAAATGCCTTGCCAAAGTAAAATTTACCTATAGCTAATCTTAAGTCTTTAGGTTCTTTGATGGTGGACAAATCTATCCAATCAGTATTATCGGATGGTATTGCCTCAAGGTTGTGAGCATTTGCAGAAAAAGGACAATGATAAAGGCGACCATGAAGTAGCGATAAAACATCATTGACACAACAACGTTCAAACATCAATGCAAGTTCTTTTCCTTTTTTTTCACTCTTCACTACTCTTGCTGAATCAGTCCAGTTTTGGGGCTTGTGATCTATATAGCGAATTTTGTGTTTTTTAAATGTGTCAATCATTTTGAGTCTGTTCCGGGATAATTCATCGTAATCAGTTATCTCAACTTCAATCAATGGATTTTTCAATGACTCAAGAACTTCAGGTTTAGGTACAAAAGTTGCATTAGTGTATACAGTGATCCTACTAACTTTTGAGGATTCACAGATCATTGCGAGTAATTTTGGTAAATGCTTGTATAAAAAAGGTTCACCACCCAAAATTCTTAAGTCATAAATCTTATCAACAGCACCAAGAATTTTTTTAACATTATCCTCAAGTAATTCTTGCTCAGCATCTTTGGGTTTTTTGTAGTACTGCATAAGATTTGAACAATCTATACATTTCATAGTACATCTTTCTGTCACTTGAATATCTATTGCATTAAGTATTAGAGAACTATTTTCATCCCTGCCCATGGCCTGTATTCGATTTAGTTTTGAAGTGTGAGTGTGCAACCTTCTTTGAACTTCCTCAAAAGACATTATATTTGTATACGCACTCTCAGGAACCACTCTCAAAATACCTGTGCAACTAAAAATATTTTCAGTTTTTCCGGTTGTTTTTATTGTTCTTGCTATACTCTCAAAATAATTACTAGATAGAAAGATCATTGGATCAGAATCTAAAGTTTCAATGTAGCTTGGTGACATTACCGTTATTCCAAGAAACTCCTCACCTTGACGGTCCAAATCATCATCGACAAAAGCTATTGGTTCAATACCAAAAGATCTAAAGGCAGGAATAGCAATCCTTGCATAACTACTGGGAGCAGTACCAGCTCCATACAATATAACTTTTCTGCCTTTTTTTATATCAGGCAAAAGCTCGAGGAATGAATAATCATTCTGTATAAATTGACAATCTGAAACTTTTATCATGCAGTTATATTCACTTTACGTTTACGTTTGCGTTTTCTAGCAATATTCTTTGAACTACCCTCTATTCTACCCTCTAACTTCTTCGTAAAACTCAAACATTTTATTCCATCTAACTTAAATACTTCTATATGAGGGATAACCTTGCTCTTAAAACCCATCGCCCTGCATTCATAGGGAAATCTCTCGTCCCAACTTATACCAAAATGGCTACATCTCCAACAATTTGGTTTGTAATTTATTCGTTTGAAAATATTCCTCATGAGTGGTTTAGTACTACTCAAAATTTGCAAATAGGTCAGGGTTTTTTTATAAAATCTATGTATATACGACGAATTATTTGAATGGCTAAAACCATAAGAACAACTTTAACGACTACATCTCTCGGGTCAACTTCAGAGAAATTGAAATCAACACCTGCCCAAATCAGAAATAAAACAGGGACAGCGAAAATCAAATACATCCTAATTAATCGACAAGTTGTGCAAACAGGTTTCTTTGTTTGTTGGACAACTCTCTCTAATTCAACTCTAGTATGTGGATCCATATTGTTAGTGTATCGCAAATTAAGTAAAATACTAACCCTGCAACAACTGAAGTACAACTTGTTGACTTGCATTAGCTTGGGCAAGAATCGCTGTTCCAGCCTGTTGAAGTATTTGACTTCTAGCCAACTCAGTACTTGCTTTAGCATAATCAGCATCCTCAATCTGACTTCTTGAAGCTGATTGATTTGTCGAAACATTGGATAAGTTATCAATTGCGTGTGTAAGTCTGTTGATTACTGCACCCATATTTGCTCGATTTTTATTAACTTTATCCATAACTGCATCAAGATTTTCCAATACTTTTTCTGCCCCAGCTCTCGTGTTGATTCTATTAGTCATTTCCTCGAGAGAATCATCTACATCACCAGTAACTTCATTAGTAATTGGGCCGCCTTTTCCAAAATCACCAAGATCAATAGTTATTGTCTGAGTTGCTCTTGCGCCAACCTGAAATGCAAGCCTGCCAACGTTTGGAGGTGACATATCAACAGTCGCTTCCCCGCCAAAAGTGCCTTGAACAAAACCTAATTCAGTAAAACTTGAATTGGGTCCAAAACCATTGTCTCCAGGTGTAATTGTAAATTCTTTATCTGACACTAATTTAATATCGCTATAAACTGTTCTAGAACCAAGTGACGAGGAAGTAGCTCCTCTAATTCCTGTGACCTCATTTGAACCAATTCCGTTGGGAACAGTGTGAGCAATTCCAAGACCCAATTCAGAGGTTGATGAATATGCCCCTGAAACTTCAAAAGGAATTCCGGGATTAGTGGAGGCTAAAGTTATGACCTTAGATAGGGGATCTATACTGATTTGCATATTAGCAAAAGAAGTTGGATTGTCATTAGCTGCCTCATCAATAGCAATTTTTAGAGTGTCTGCAAAAGCAGTAAAACTTGTCGATGTTGCAACTGCAGAGACTTTTACACCATTAATGTTAACTGAAACAGTATCATTAACTGCCAATGTTGCGGCACCACTAGTTTGAGTTAGAGTGATGGTTGAATTTTGAGCAACCGTACCACCTTGATCTAAACCAAAACTTGCAGCTGAGAGCCCCTGAATTGAACCGTCAAACCATACTGACATGTTTCTTCCATCTGAGGATTCTAAAGTTACTCCTGAACCATTATTTGTAGCTGTAATGCCGTGTGTATGAGTCTTCAAATTTATCGCGGATATAACATTTTCTCTCCTAGTATCAGCTGGTTCATCTTGTGTTAATTTGACTTCAAGCTTGGTGCCATTTAAATATAGTTCATAGTCACCTGTAGCTGGAAAAACACCGGGAAAGCCAGTATTAGTAATGGTACCTGCAATTTTTGCACCCCTAATTTCAGCTTTTACCCCTGTCTCTAGCGTATGAGAGTTGATTGCAGCAGCCATTGCGATGGCACTTGAGCTTTTTTTACTGCTGCTTGAAATTTCAACCGATCTAATATCATCTTCTGAATTTGCACCCCTTATAGCTACCCCGTTGATTAAAAGGTCTCCTTTATTCAACTTGCGTGTGGGAGCTTGAAAATTATCTTGGACAGATTCTGCATCAATATAAGCGTCTGTCGCATTGGTTGAAACTGTTGCTGTAAATTCTATACCCGGATTTTTCGCAGTAACGTACACTTCATCGAGGTCATTTCCATAGTCAGCCAAAACAGTAATACCTAATGTTGGATCAGATTCAATTGCACTTATCAACCCGGCTCTGATACTTTCAAGGGAATCACCTGATTCAGTAGTATATGTTTTGCTTTTTCCATTTACCGTTACTGTAAATGTCTCCGACCCCGCAGATGCAAGAGTGCCTGTCAAACTAAATTTACTTATTTGAGATATTGATGGAGGAACTGAAGCACGATCTTTATTATTTACAATTGATACATTCTCGCTATATGTTCCGGCCAATAGTCCAGATCTTGAAATTTCACCTGTTGTACTTGAAGCTAGTGTTATTGGATTATTGAATTCCCTGTTATCCAAATACTGTGGGTCCTCAGAATATTTTGATTCAAGAGAATAGACTCCGGATTGTACTCCTTGGCTTAGACCAGTGCGTGCAGAAAAGGTGGAATCAGGTGCAGTAGTATTGAAACCAATTTCGATATTTCTTCCATCCAATGCTTCTAAACGTATTCCCTTAAAGTCGTCGTTTGTATTTATTGCGATTACACCCGTGTCTTTGGTCATTCGATTTATGGCCTCAACTACAACCCCTCGGCTCTCCCTAATATTATTGTTTACCGTAGTTATAACTGGCGATGTATAGCCGTTTATTACTACAGTACCCGAAACAACACCACCTGCTGTCATAGATTTTCCTGTCATGACTGTTTTTCCAACAACAGCTTTTACACCAGTCGAATCTGAAATTAGATTTATAGCAGCTGCTTTAGCAATTGCACTTCCGGCACTATTTACTCCTGTTGGTGATATGGTGTCGCTCTTAGCCAACGAGAGATTTACGGTTTCACCATTAATTATCAAATCACTTGATCTTAGCCCCGTTAGTTCAGAAAAAACTCTATTAATGCTCATCGTTACCTCTGGGCCTCTCTGAGTGAAAGATTCAGGGTTCCCGTCACTACCTAACATACTCACAGTAAGATCATCAGAAATGAGCAAGCTATTGTTTGAAGCATCAACATTTGCTTGAGTTGTTTCACTTGAAATAAGACTTGTACTTGTGCCGGTTGCTCTGCTTAAAATACTACTTGCCAGAAACTTTTTACCTGCCTCTAACGCAGTTAATCGCAGGTAAGTAGCATCATCATTTGTTACATCCATATCTCTAGCAACAGAGGCTGAAACCAAGTCAGCCAAATTGGCATTTTCCGACAATGCCTCCGCAATGTTTGTAACAATATTTTTGTTTGCAACAGCGTTCGTATATGTTCCACTTGCACTTCCTACATCTGAAGTAGTGACAGTGTAGTTAGCACTTACTCCATCAACCCTAAAGTTTATAATATCACCAGCATAATAATCACCAGATATAGTAAAAGTGTCTTGTTGTGCAACGGAATCCTTGGCAAAAAAGACAGTTCCTGCAGAGAAGTTTGGTGTTCCCTTTAGAGTAATTACATCTCCATTATCAAGTTCAAAATTTGTTGACATTACGCCATAAGTTCTATTTTCATTGACTGTTGACGATGCTCTAGGATTTGCTGATCCTGTAAATGAGACACTTAAATCCGAAACTTCACCATCCAATTTAGAGTAAGTTATTGTTAGAGAGCCGTCACCATTATCTTTTAATGTCCTTCCCGAAGCAGTGTTGAATTGACTATCAGCAAATAATTCTGCTTTTACTTGTGTAGTTATACTACTGGCTGTAAGTCCAGCTGTTGTGGCCAATTCAACTGAAACCCCATCAATAACCAATACTCCTCCAGTTAATGAAGTTGTTCCCACAGACATATCAACTCCTGTAGTTAGGCTTGAAATTGTCGGTGTAAGTGGTATGTTATCCGTAGTTGCATAAACCAATCTAATTGTTCCATCACCATTATCAGTTGCTTGCCTCAGAATATTGTTTGCAGAGAAACTAGCATTTAATTGATCCGCAACAATTGTTGCTACCTCAGCGGTAGTTCTATTTTGTGGTAGTGCAGATGCTGAAGTTAGAGCCACTCCTGTAGTTCCAGCGGAAATTGTTGCAGTAAAGTTATTGAGAGTAAGTCCTGATGAATTACTCCAAGTAATCTTGACCTCTCCTGCACTAGTTTCATAGGCATTGTAAGAAACTCCTGCGGCTGAAAATGCAGCATTTGTCGCACTTACAAACTCACAAGCAACACTCTGAGCAGAATCGGAAGAATGAAGATTTGTCACTTGAACAGAGAAATTCGTACCATTGCCATCAGTCAAAACAAAACCAATTGCTTCAGCAGATGCAGCAGTTGCTGCAGTCAGTGTTAAAGTTTGCTCAATTGTGCCAAGGTTAATACTTGTTACCAAAGCGGCGGTTGCTGAACCTCCTTTGGTTGTTATAGTAAAGTTATTTGAATTTCCTGCACTCCAGGCACCAAAGGCTAAATTGTGCTGTGCTGCTGTCATTGATGGGCCAAATGTTATAGTTCTTTGCAGAGCAGGATCAGGAGTTGCAGTCATTTTTAACTCACCTGCCTTCAAAAATTCTCCTTCGTTAGCAAAAGTAGTGCTAGTGTCGACAACTTGTACTGTTTCACGAACCACAGATAAACCAACACTAGTGTCGGCGCTATATCCTATCATTGAAACTGAAGGACTCTCTTCCGGGTAAGTTATTGTTATTGTTCCACTTCCAGCATTTACTACGATTCTTGACTCAGTTGCTGATGAAGAGCCAAATGTGGCATCTAAAGCTGTTTTAACTTGTGCAGCAACACTAGTTGAATTAGTTCCCGGTGTTATTTGAACAGTTGTTCCACCAATGTAAATGTTGCCTAAACTTTTTACATCAGTTGAGGTAAAATTTGACCCCGTAGTATCTGAAGTCAGCAATGGGTCAAGAGGATCTCCGTCAGCATCAGTGTAAGTAACTGTTACTCCAGCGCTTCCAGATGCATTTGAGGCAGCTCTAAAAATAGAATTTGAAGCAAAATCTGCGTTCAATGCTGCAGCTACTACTGCTGCAATTTCGGAAGAAGTATTGTTTACTGGAACACAGTTTTGTTGGTTTGCAGTTCCACCAGACATAGTGATTTGTGTTGCACCTGCTGATATAGCGACTGCTTGTGTGTTTATTGTGTTTGCAGATGCCCATCTAATAGTTACTGTCCCATCACCATTATCAACTGCCAAATGCCCATCAGCGGTGAAACCAGAAATAGAATTCATTGCTGAGGCTGCTTCTGCACCCACGGATGCTGCAGTATTAGCAGTTGTCGAAAATGTAACTTGTGCAGAATATATTGCAGCTGCGCCACCCGAACTAACACCTGTAATGACAAGACCAACGTTGTTAGCAGACCCAGCTGCAGAAAAAGTTAAAGTTTGTTCAATACTTCCTAAATGAACTGCTGTTACAAGAGGGTTGGCGCCAGATGCTCCTCTTGTTGTAATATTGAATGTAAGACCTGTACCCGAACTAAAATCCCCAAATGTCAGATTATGCGATGCAGGATCAGCATCTCCAAAAACAAGCTTATGTTGTGCTACTGACTCTGTAACATTTTTTGTTACAGGGCTATAGTTAATGTCAGAAAAATATTCTCCCGTTGAGCTAATTTTGAAAACTGGCTTTGGCCCTACCTGTTCACCTGCTGTTCCGTTCAGCACTTGAAACCCATTCCATTCAGTCATGTCAGCTATTCTTACAATTTCTTTCTTTAATTGTTGAAATTCTAAATCCAAATAACTTCTGTCCTCATTGGCATTTGTATCATTAATTGCCTGAATAGCAAGTTCACGTTGTCTTTGTAACATGTCAGTTATTTCATTTGTTGCACCTTCAGCAGTTTGAATTAAAGAGATTGCATCGCCTGCATTTCTGACTGCTTGATCTAAAGCACGAATTTGTTGAGTCATCCGAGTGGAAATTGCTAAGCCTGCTGCATCATCACCAGCTGAATTAATTCTTTTACCCGTAGACAATTGTTCCATCGATTTAGACAAGGAACGCTCAGAATTAATTAGGGCGGCTTGTGTAAATAATGCTTTAGTGTTTGTGTTAATAACTGCCATTTTTTTTCCTTTCTAGCTGTTTTTAACAGCCAGACTTAAACAATTCTTTCTTAAAGCTCTGGGGAATAACATATAAGCACGAAGGGTGCCAACAAAAGTTTTCTTGTTTTCTGCAAATAACTTTGCAAAATTTGATAGGGGGGAAGATTTTACTCTAAAAGAAAATAAATCTATATTTTTCATATATTTATGATTCTTAAGACAAAAGAAGCAGTCTTTAAGCAGATGGTTTCTACTTAAAAATTTGACAGTTTTTGTCGGAAAAACGGTAATCATTTGCCGTTTTCTGCTAACTCGGACCCAGGGGAAATTTCTGGTTCAGAATTAACTTCTGCTTCAATATTTTCTGGATCAAGTACATCCTCACTCTGCTGTGGAAGGTCTGGAGCAGTTTTAAAACCTAGAATTGAACTTAAAACTTTGAACTCAGCATCAACATCTGGATGATTAGGAAATCTCTCATGTGCATCAATACATATACTTAAAGCTTCAGCATGCTCTAAATCGCAACGAAGAGCACGTATTAGCATAATAAAACTGTAAGGCGTAGCATTCACACCTTGTTGATCAATTAGTGTTCTCAACAGAGAGGATGCTATTCCCCAATCTTGTCTTTGCATTGCCATCAAGCTTGCAATTGCTAATATATCTTCACTTTCTGGATACAATGCTAAGCCAGCTTCTACTAAAGCTTCTGCTAAGATTGTTTTATGTTCAGCAACTAAACCAGAAATTGCTTCCCTTATTTCTTGCGGAGAATAATTTGACACCTCCTTGGTAGTCATCATTTTCCCAACAGTCGCCTGTTTTATTGTTTCATCACTTAACCTGTTCATTTCTACTCCCTGATATAAAGAACTATTGAATACGTTTTCTAAAGCAAGAGAGATGCCAGTTTTAAAATTCAGTTTTTTAATTTGATCTTATGATTTAAGGAGTGAAACAGGTTAAACTAATTCCTGTATGGGCAAAGGAAAACAAAAAAATAGAATACCCTCGCAAAGAAGAGCATCTAAACTCGCTCCAAAAAAAGTTCATGAATCAGTAGATTCAATAAACGCACCAGCTTTCGACAAGAATAATTCCTTCCAGGTCGCGCTAAACAATAAAGATTTTGAACTTGCTAAAAAAATATTAGCTGAAAGTTCCAAAAATATGCCTGAGTGGCGACGTTTAAATCTAGAGGGCCTGATTACAATTAGTCAGGGAGACTTGGTTGCAACTGAAAGAATTCTTCTCAGATCACTTAGATATCCAGAGGTTGGAGTTAAGCCGTATAAAAATCTAGTTTCCGTATATAGCCAAATGGGAAGGTTAAGAGACGCCTTACCTTTAGCCGAAAAGGCACATAACATGGAGCCAGATAGTCTCGAAATTGGATTGCTTTATATTAACTGTCTGCTTGATTTAGCCAAAGCTGATGATGTTATAAGAGTTGCTGATAAATTGCTGATTAAAAATAAAAATCAGAGACAACTCATGTTAGCAAAAGCATCGGGACTAAGAGCTGGTTTTAGGCCTGATGAATCAACTCTTTTAGTAGACGAAATTCTTGAACTCTATCCCAATGATGCTACTGCAATGAGATTAAAAGCTGATATTTTGGGAGATAAAGATTCAGTTGCTGCAGTGGAAATTTACAATAAAGCCCAAGCGATTGTATTGAAGGAGAGAAAAAAACCTGATATTGCAATGAACTGGAATTCAAGTCTTCATCACTTAAGAACTCGTGATTTCAAGAAAGGATGGGAGTACTGGGAACTTGGATTTGACAAAGCTGTTGGAACAATGGGTAGAAATCTAATTCCACAAGTGAAAGTTCTTCCTAGGGCTGATCTTCTTGATAAATTTGACCCTGAAAAATGGACACTCATTTGTGTTGAGCAAGGCATTGGTGACCAAATTTTATTTTTAAGTGCAATGGAAGATGCAATTGCGGAATTTAAAAATTTATTTTTTATTTGTGAAGCGAGAATGAAACCAATTATCAGTCGTTCGTTTCCCGACCTTCAAGTCGGCTTGCCTGGTTTGCTTGAGTCATGGCCTCTTACAAGTATCGAAAAAAACGGTTTCATACCGTTAGGAAGTTTGCCTGGTAGATACAGACCTACTATTGAAAGTTTTACAAATTATAAAAAATCATTCATTCAAGTAAATGGGGATTTGTACGTTCAATATCATAAGCAATTAAGAGATATGGCTAAAGGAAGACCTGTTGTGGGTATTTCATGGAAAGGAGGTTTTTGGGAGTCACAAAAAAAAGCAAAAGCTCTTGGAATTGAAAACTGGTTTCCAATTTTTGAAAGAGGAGCTTTATGTGTAAATCTACAATACGGTAACACCTCTGAAGATGAACAACTTATTAAAGATAAAGGGTTTGAATTCGTAACTTTTCCTCAGATTGATTACAAAGTAAAACTCGACGATTGGTTGGCAATTGCTGCCGCTTGTGACGGAATTATCTCCGTCTCAACTGCCCTTGTCCACTTTGCTGGTGCATGTGGTCAAAAAGTTGGAATTGTAATGCCTGAACCTCAAGGGCCATGGATACTTGGTATTGATGACGAGTGGTCAATTGCATATCCGAACGTTGCTATTTTTAGGCGGAATAGAGAAGAATCAGTCAGAGATTTAGTTGACAGAGTTGCTAAGGTGATTGTCACTTGAGTTCATACAGCGATCCATTTATCACTTTGAAAAATATTACCTTGACACAATTTGAGGGTGCCAGGGATATACCAGCATCAATTGATATAATTGTAGACGATCCTAACAAGTACGACATTCAGACAAGAACAATATTACAAAAAATACATGCAATCCTTACTAACTTTAGATTACCAAAAATTGCTGTTGCCATTGGTCCGAGAGAATGCAGTGTTTTTAATACAATTTTGACCTTTCTGCATGGTGATAAAAAAAGTAGAGTAGTTTTTTTTGGTCATGATCCTAAAGAATTTCAAAAAGACACAAAAATTACAAGAGAGGTACTGAAAAATTACCCAATTAATTTTGCCACTTCAGAAAGTGATCTGTGTAGAACTTTACTTCAACAAGACGCTTTTATCGTTGGTGTGTTTTCAGCTAAGGCAGTCAATGAAGTTCGTGAAGTTTTAGATGCATTTTCAAATGATAAAAGTGGGGTTTTATTCGTTCAAAACTACTCGCGACTCGATAGTCCAAGCCATCACCTATACGCTGTAGAGAGAAGTCTAAGGTTACTTGAACTTCCTGATGGTTCCGGTGAATGTTATTCAATTAAAACCAAATAAAAAAAAACCCCGGCGAACCGGGGTTAAAGTGGCTATGGAGAAAATTACAAATTTACTTCTATTACTGCAACAACTGCAGAACTAACTGAGGTTGCTGATTGGCTTGCGCAAGCATTGCTGTTGCTGCCTGAGAAATGATCTGAGTTCTTGCTAACTCTGAAGTCTCCTTCGCATAATCTGTATCACGGATTCGACTCTGAGCTGCACCAGTACTGGTTACAATATTTGATAAATTATCTATTGTATGAACCAGTCTATTTTGGATCGCACCCAAATTTGACCTCTCAGCTTGAACATAATCAAGAGCAGAATCTATAGCTGTCAAAGCTGTTTGCGCACCTGTACTTGAGGTAACACTTATTTCAGCGATTGAAGTAGACCCTCCGCCTGAGAGTGAACTACCAGTGTTAGATGAACTACTGGATGAAGATGTTGACGATGTTCCGTCATATCCTGCAACTGCTCCTGTTCCATCCAAAGCTTGAGCGTCTCCCATGCCTGAACCTGGGGTCCATCTTCCAGTTTTACCTGTAGCAGACGTAAATTCCTGAAGAATAATCGAGCCACCATCATCTCGCTTGAAGAAGACATTGCCATCAGTATCCATAGTAACACTGATACCAGAACCAATTAGTGACTCCTCGATCGCTTCGACAAATTTGTCTGTACTTTTGCTGTTACTTATGTCAACAACTGTTTGAGCCATAGTGTAACTCTGAGTACCATCAGAAATCTTAAGGCCGAATAAGTCATCCCCCTCAATATTCAGTGTAGCTGTAGTTGGTACCCCTGCAGTTCCATCGGCAGTTGCGAATAACTGCTTGTCATGATTTTGGAATTTGAGAGCAATAGTATCACCTTGATCGTCTCTTCCAGGTGTTAAAGTTGCAGTCAAGTCTTTATGAGTATTGGCTGTAACAAATCCACCAATATTTACTTCACCACCATCCCTCTGTAAGATCGTGATTTCTCGTCCTGACACTTCATATTCAAATACATTGCTACCATGAACAGCATTCAATGATGTCATCAATGTATCCAATTTTCCTTTTAATGTTGAGGAATCAAAATCAAGTGATGCATCATAAGATACTGCATTAAGCATGGCCGCACTTGCGTTAGAAGCTGCTGCACTACTCAAATACAAACCATTTACTTGGAAGTTAAAGGCTGCGTCATCCTCGCTCAAAGTTACTTTAACTTCTGTAGCATTTCTAACGTCCCCTTGAGCTATTGCGGAATCACGTCTGACCTCATAATTCTTGTTTGAAGGACCACTTACAAATTCATCTAACAAAGGTCCTATTCCCAAGTGAGCTAAGTTGTTAGCTGATACATCATAACCAAATCCGAGTGACCTTCCCGCTGGATCCCTGAAGACTAACTCAGCTGTATCTGCATCATAAGTGACTGTTATTGAAGAAACGTCTGATGTTGCAACAATACTTCCACCATGAAGACCAGCTTTGTTAGGGTCAATAATGTGTGGTGCAATTCCTGCACTAATTGCTGCTTGAGCACTTGCTGCAAAAACAGCTCCACTCGTTAAACCAGCTGTTGTTGCACCTGCAGATCCTTGAACAGAGATAACCAGATCTACAGATTGTGTTACCCCGTCAATGGAGAAGATGAATCTATTTGTATTTGTTGCTGACAAATCTTGGCCGAATGAACCAGTATTCATCTTCACACGCATCTCTGAATAATATGCATTTTTATCAGCAAGGATTACTCCAGCTCCAGGCTCATTTCCTGGGGTAACTGTCAAATAACCGGACTGACTACTGAATCCATCATCCTGACCACCACCTCTGAAGTCCTCTACAGCAATTGCTCTTCCTGCATTATTGGTAATGTTTAACCTGTTACCGTTAAAGGTTACGTCGAACTCATTAACGTTAAATGATGAATCTGTACCGGCTAGGGTTACCATTCCTGCTGACAATTGTGCTAAAACATCGTCTCTAATTTTATTTTGATCAACTACCGTGTGAACATTTAGAGCAGAAGAGACAAAGTTGGCATAAACATCGCCATCACCGTTCGTAATATTAAAGGCATATGTTGCCGAAGAAGTTGAATTTCCATCTTGATCGGAAAAGACTATCTCGAGAGAAGTTTTTTCTACATTCCCAGTATAAGTTGCAGTTGCCTGAGTATTCATGTTTAAAGTGGCTGTTGCAAGCAGTACTGGTTCATTTAAACCATCAGTTTGAGAATCATCCACTACATTGAACACAACTGCGCTACTTGCACCCGCTGAAAAACCTGATAATGCAACTTTTCCACCTGCAGTATTTGTGACCTTTAAGGTACTGCCTTCCCACTCAGCAGTTATGTTATTTCTAGTGGTCTCTCTGGCCAATACACCGCCATTGTTAAGAGAATCAGTTCCGAATAACGTACCGTCACCAGCTCCTTGAGAAAGTTTAATTCTTCGTCCCTCTTGGTCCTCAATATTTAGACCTCCTGCAAGGTTAGCACTTGCACCAACCCTAGAATCAAACAATCTCTCTAATTCGTTGTCCATTGCAGTAATAACCTGAGCTACTGTTACAGCTGAGTTAGTTACTGCTGCGTTAGAGAGTAATCTGTCTTTCAGATCTACTTGGACAGTAGCACCACCATCTACAGAAATTGCAAATTTGACTTTTCCGAAATTCTCAGAGTTTGTCAAGTCAAGAGAAGCTGCAATCTCAGACGAAAAGTTAGTTGATCCAGAAGCTATTGTGTCTGTTTGGGCTGTTTGTCCCGATAAATTTAAAGCAGCAAGGAATGCATCCTTACTTAATTGATTAGTCATATCAACAGTTAGATCAGTAACTTGTGCTGTCAAACCTGAAATATCATCGACAAGTTTGAAACTGTAATTATCTGTACCAGAACTGTTCAAAAACTCCATATTTACAACAGTCTGCTCTGGAGCAGTGCCCTCGGCTTTAGCACCAGCGACACTCTCAGTAGTACTTGATGTACTCGATGTACCGGTTGTACTTGAGGTTGACTGGCTTGCAGAATTTGATGTAGCAACTCCTAAAGCGCCGGAATTCATGCTACCGATTGATACATTCATAATCTGATTACTGTTGGAACCTATTTGGAAAACTTTGCTAGCATAGCTACCGTCCAATACGTTTATAGAGTTAAATTGGGTTGTATTTGCAACTCTATCTATTTCGGCGGCCAACTGATCAACCTCGTCTTGAAGATAACGGCGATCTTGAGCGCTGTTTGTATCATTGGCAGCTTGAAGGGCAAGTTCACGCATTCTCTGTAGCATAGTAGTAACTTCTTGCATCGCACCTTCAGCAGTCTCTGTTAACGAAACTGTGTCGTATGCGTTTTTGACTGCCATATTTAAGCCATTAATTTGCGATTGCATTCTTGTACTAATGGCTAAACCAGCTGCGTCGTCTTTTGCGGCGTTAATTTTGTTGCCTGTCGACAACCGCTGCATGGCAGTCGACAAGTTTCTGTTATTGATATTCAATGAGTCTTGAGAAATCAATGACTTGAGGTTGGTATTAATGACTGACATGTAACAATCTCCTATAACTTAATCAGTTAATAAATGCAGAAATTAAATATTCCTGAATTTTCTTGTACGTTGAGGAGATCGTCTGGTTAAAGTTTTTCTTGACAAACTTTAAGAAATAATTGTTTTTTTTTGCGAAAAGTGTTGTAAAAATGAAAAACCCTGGAGTATATCCAGGGCTTCTCAAATTTACTCTTTAGATTTATCGGAAATGTTTCCGATTACTTTAGAGCATTACTGTAATAAAGCTAGTACAGTTTGCGGTTGCTGATTTGCTTGGGCCAGCATCGCAGTTGCTGCTTGTTGAATTATCTGTGTTCTAGCTAACTCAGCAGTTTCTGCCGCGTAGTCTGTATCTAAGACTCTACTTCTTGCAGCTGCAGCATTAGTCATTGCATTAGTTAAGTTGTCAACTGTATATGTCAGACGATTAGTTATGGCTCCAAGATTCGATCTCTCAGCCTGAACATATGTTAATGCGGAATCAATGATAGCTATGGCAGCGCTTGCATTATTTTGCGTTGTAATACTCATGCCAGAAATTGAAGTTCCACCTGTGGTTGTATAGCTTGGTGTTCCAGAGCTAGAACTGCTACTACTTCCTGAGCTAGAGGTTGTAACTATGCTAGCACCTGCAACTGTTCCTGTTCCAGCCAAAGCAATTGTATTACCTTGATTGGATCCTGGTGTCCAAGTTCCAGTTCCGCCAATCGATGAAGTAAATGATTGAAGGGTAATTTCTCCACCATCTGCTCTACTGAAATAGATATTTCCAGAAGTGTCCATACTTACTCTAATACCTGAGCCCAGCAACGAGTCTTCAATCGATGAAGCAAAATTGGTTGTACTATTTGTATCGCTAGTATCAACTGTCAATGTATTTGCAGAATAAGATTGTGTTCCGTCTGAGATTGTCATCGAATAAACATCATCACCAGAAACTTTCAGAGTCGCAGTTGTTGCAATACCTTGAGTCCCTACTGCTGTGGCAGCTAATGCCTTGTCATGACCTTGGAATTTAAGAGTCTGTGCTGTAGCTTGTCCTGAGGGTGAAGATAAATCAGCCGTCAGTGTTTTATGAGTCGCTGCTGTAACGAATCCACCAACTATTATTTCACCTCCATCCCTTTGCCTGATAGTGATCGCTTTATTGGACCCATCAATTTCGTATTCAAATACGGTAGAAGCATGAGCTCCATTGACCTTGGTCATTAACGCATCTAATTTAGTTGTAAGAGACGCAACATCTGTTCCAAAGTTTGCAGATATTGCAGCACTCATAGCAGCACTTGCGTTATTAGACGAGCCATCAAGGTAGTTACCATTCAAAGCAAAGTTAAAGGAAGCATTCGCTGTGCTAAATGATAAGGTAACTTCAGATGCATTTATTACATCTCCCTGAGCGGTACTCGATGTTCTGTCAACCACGAGAGATTTATTTGAATTCCCGGTAACAGTATCTGTTTGAAGGGGACCAATACCCAGTCCATTAAGATTATTTGCAGAGGCATCATAACCGAATCCTAATGAACGACCATTAGCATCACGGAAAACTAGCTCGGCGGTGTCAGCATCATAATTTACTGTTATGCCTGATAAATCAGCTGCGGCAATTACACTTCCATCGTTTGGATCTTTAATGGTAATAGAAGCGGTAGCAAGAGAATGAGCTACTGCAGAAGCAAATGCAGCACCGCTGGCTAGTCCACCTGCTGCCGATGCCCCATCAACACTTACAGTAAAGTCTGCAGTGTTAGTTACGCCATCCAGAGAGAATACAAATCTGTTGGTTCCTGTTCCAGAGAAGTTTTGACCAAAGGCACTGGTGTTTAATTGAACTCTTGTCTCAGAATAGTACGCATTTTGACTTGCAAGAACCTCTGCGGCTCCAACCTCATTGACAGGTGTAACTGTTAAGAAACCATCAGTACTACTGTAGTTTTCTACTGCGATTGCTCTACCTTTTGTATTTGTAACAGATAATTGATCTCCAGAATAAGTAACATCCCACTCTTGTACATCAAAGGATGAGTCTGTACCAGCCAAGTTTGCAACACCACTAGAAAGCGCAGCCATTACAGAAGCCTTAATTACTTCAGCATCAATTGTTGAGAATACATTCAAGCTGTCAATCGAAGCATAAACATCACCAGCACCATTTGTGATAGTAAATGAATAAAGTGATGAACCACCGTTACCAGTAGTATCTGAGAAACGCAAAGATGTTTGAGTTGTCTCAACCTTTCCTTGTATAACAGCAGATGATTGAGTCACCTGATTATCGTTGGCTTGTGCCAATAGAATTGGCTCGTTAACACCCTCAGATTGAGCATCGTTTACGACGTTGTAAACAACCTGACTGCTGTTCTGAGCAGAATATCCACTGAGTGCTACTTTACCACCCCCCGTATTGGTTACTACTAGATTGTCACCACTCCAAGCAGCAGACAACTTATTTCTAGTAGTCTCAATTGCCAGTAAACCACCATTATTAGTCGCATCAGTACCAAACATTGTCCCATCACCTGCACCTTGAGTTACTTTGATACGTCTACCTGATTGGTCAGTGATAGTTAACTTATCTGATGTATTGGCAGCACCAACTCTGGCATCAAAAAGACGCTCCAATTCTGCGTCTAGTGCAGTGATAACTTGAGTTTGTGTTACTGATGATGAGTCAACACCGGCAGTAGATACCAGCTTATCTCTCAAGTCAATCTGAGTAGTTGCTCCACCGTCCACAGAAATAGCAAATCTAACCTTGCCATAATTACTTGAGTTTGTAATATCCAACGCTCCAGTAATTGCAGAGGAAAATGCTGCTGCTGCTGTGATTGTGGTATCAGTCTGACCAGTGGCAGCACTCAAATTTAGTGCAGCAACAAAAGCATCTTTACTTACACTATTTGTCATATCAACTGTCAAATTTGATACTTCCGCAGTTAGACCTGACAAACTATCAACAATAAGGAATTTGTATGCGTCAGATCCAGAATTATTTAAAAATTCTAAATTTACAACTGTTTGAACAGCATCTGTTCCTTTAGCAGTACTTCCTCCAGTAGTAACAGTACTAGAAGTAACAGGAGCTGATGTTGTGACAGGAGTGCTTGAAACAGTCCCCGAATTTGAAGTTGCAGCACCTAGAACATTTGAACCCATACTCCCGATGGAAATATTCATTGTCTGACCACCATTAGAACCTATTTGGAAAACTTTTCCTGTGTATGAACCATCCAAGAGGTTAACTGCATTGTATTGGGTTGTTGTTGAGATACGATCCAATTCAGTGGATAACTGGTTCACTTCATTTTGAAGATAAGCACGATCTGAATCACTGTTGGTATCAGATGAAGCTTGCAATGCTAATTCCCGCATCCTCTGAAGAATTGAGGTTACTTCTTGCATTGCGCCTTCAGCAGTCTCAACAGCTGAGATACTATCGTTGGCATTTTTGATTGCTGTTTGTAAACCACGAGTTTGAGAATCGAGCTTTGTGACTATGGCGAGACCTGTAGCATCGTCTGTTGCGGAGTTAATTCTTTTACCAGTCGATAGCCTTTCCATAGCTATAGCTAGCCTCTTACTATTTTGCGTCAGGGTATCCTGAGCAATTAGTGATTTAATATTTGTATTTATAACTGACATGTAATTCCCCTATAGGCTTTTTTTATTAGTTAAAAAGTTTAAAAACAACATAAAATTTGAAACTATTTAACAACGTTTGATACTAAAATACAACATATGATTTATAAATGCAACAAAATTTTGATGGTTTTTTAAATTAATTTATCGAAAAGAACGCCCTTAAGCTTTTCGATACTATGAGCAATGTTTAAAACAGTTTCACTAGGAATCTGTCTTACAATCTCCCCAGAGTCTTTCCTGGTAACGGTTACAACGTCTTTGTTGGTTTCAAAGTCAACTGAAAATCCAATTTCACTCTGCATTGATGCAAGTTCCAAATTTATTTCTTTAACAGCCTGCTGTAAATTCAACTGTTTTTCAGCTAATGTTTTTTTGTTTAATTCCGATAACTTAGATGTAGCAGATGAAACAAACTCTTGATCTGCATCAACTTTGACAGGTTTGGTGATTGATTCGGAAACAGAAGAATCTGCAGTTACTGATCCTGCATTAGTTTGCGTAATTTGTTGAGAAACATTAGAAATGCTCCCGCTTTCGACTTTTTCTATCATATCCACTATCTTCCTCGTGCGTTAAAACGCATCTATCAAATAAAACTTAAAAATATTGCTATTCAGGGAATCGGTAGTAATGAGAAAAACTTTAGTAAAAAAAGAAAAAAAAGCCTGTTTAAAAAAAAAAAAAAACTAAGTTATTGATTAATATTAATATTTTTTTTAAAAGTTTTACTTTTTATACGAATTTAATAGCGCGTCCAATGAATTTCCAAGACTTTCTCGCTGTGAATTCATTTGTCCGACTAAAGCGTCCATTATCGCAAATTGTCTAGTATATCTGGCAAGTAAAACTTCCATCCTTGCCTCTAACCTAGATAAATCATCTTTATATCTTGTAACATCTGAATTGGCCGAAGTGGTTTGCCTTTTTACCAAACCAGTAGTTGAAAGCATGGTATCCAATTTTTTTATAGCATCACCTGCGATACCTTTGTTTGTATCTGAGATTGATGCGTTTCCTCCAAAAATTGTTACAACTTCATCGAATTGTGTATTTAAGGCTGCATCAAGCTTTTTATCATCAATTTGCATAACTCCTGACTTATCTAGTGTTATGCCAATGTCCCTCAACGCCTTTAGATTCGTACTTTGAGTTGACGAATTATTTATCAACATATCTCTTAACTTATACTGAACCGATCGAACCGAAGACTCTCCCCTTAAAGAACCACTAAAAGTGTCTTCAGGATCATCTTCATTTGCAGGCCCAGTTAAAATGGCAAAATCGGAAACACCCTCGTTGTAGGCAGTAATTAACTCTGTTAGGGTTTCTTTGACTGCGGAAGTATCTCTAGCAATAGTAATATTCGCAGCAACACCTGCTGTTGCAGTACTGAGTAATTCCATAGTGACCCCTGAAACAACATCACCGATTAGATTTGTGGATCGACTTACTGACATGCCATCTACTACCAACATTGCATTTGAAGCAGACTGAATTGAACTGAACGTCATCGTTGAATTAGTTGAGTTTGCGGAATATGCTTGTTGTTCTGCAACTGTGGCTTCAACAACTCCAGAGATGTTGGCAAAAGTTGGAAAAGCAGCATCAGCATCAGATCTTGTGTAACTTATCAATAATGAACCGTCACTGGATTGAGATATTGCCCTTCCAGCAGAATTAGTAATAAAAGAGTCGGCATCTAAAGCAGTTTTAACCCGAGCTGCTATTACAGTTGGAGTTTCTCCAGCAGAGACTGCAATTGAGACACCTGCTACAGTAAATGATCCAGTTGATTGGGCCGTGCCAAAACTTACATGTTGAGTTTCTGGAATTGAACTCGTAGTTGTAATACTGAAATTGTTGTTCTCACCAGTATCGCCAGTTAACAAAATTTTAAAAGGCGTTGATCCTCCAGATCCATCATTAATTAGTTGAGCAGTTATTCCCAGTGTTGATGTTGACGAGTTGATAGCACTAACTACTCCTAATGGTGTGGCCTCAGCGGAACCAATTGTAAGTTCCTGAAGTCCGTTTCTGACTGTAGAAAAAGTCGTAGTTACATCAGAAGATCCTACTGAAGAAACAATAAGTGCGGAGGAAGCAACATCCCCTTCGCTTAACTCGTAAGTGACAGTTAATGTTCCATCCGATTTAGCAACAATCTCACGGCCTGAATTTGATGAAACGAATGAACTTCCACTAGCTTGCAAAGCTTCTTTTGCTTTTGCAGCTACAGTTGCAGCACTATCTCCAGCGGCAACTGCAACATTAATTCCAGAGATTGTAAGCGTACCCGCAACAGAGGCTGCTGTAAAAGTTAATTTCTGTTGTTCTCTAGTACTTACTTGGATCGCAAATGATTCGCCACCATTTAATTCAGCAGCAGTGGAAGAAAATCCTGATGATTGTTGTCTCGCTGCTTTAGCAAGTGAATTTACTGCTATTGAATGGCTTCCTGTTTTAGCAAGAGAGGATGTAGTTATTTTTAAGGCACTAGCATTTGAATTATTTGTTGTAAAAGTATTAAAATCTCTTGCGGAATCTAAAGCCTTAAAAGAAGTTCTAAATCTTTCAAGTACAGCTTTAACAACTCCCAAGCCAGAAATTTTAGCAGTACTTTTGTCAATCTTAGATTGTATTAAACTAGTTCTGGGTATTTTTTCAGCATCGACTAGAGCTTGAGATAGTTCTCTAATATTTATTCCAGAACCTGCGCCCAAAGAGCTAACAAAATCTGTGTTAGTTTCCGCCACTTTATTTCCTTTAAATCTTTTAAATTATTATTTTATTTTTTCATACGGTTAATCGGTATATGTAAAAAAAACTTTAATTAAATTTTTAACTCAAATAATTAAATAGACTTAGTGCTGAAATTCTTGAAAAACTACTTTGAGTTGCTTGTAAAGCCAACATATTCTTTTGCATCTCTGTAACTGCCGCGCTATAGTCTAAATCTTCAACAGCAGAAAGTGCCGTTTTCAATTGCAAAACTGTTTCTTCATTAACTGACTTCTGAGTTTCTACCACTGCCATTTCGGTGCCTACTTGTGCAGTAGCTAGAGAAATATTAAACGATGCTTGATCTAGATCATTGATTCCTATATCCATTGATTTTTGATCAGATTTCCTGATTCCTTCAGCTAATTGCTTCAATGCATCAAAAAAACCAGTGCCGGAGATTGATCCGTCTTCGTGCTCTCTAACAACTCTTCCAAAAACATCAGTACCTGTTCGATTAAACCTGATCATTCTTTGTTCACCAACTTGTACCCGATTTCTTGTCTCATCACCAGCGTATTCAACATTACCCAAAGGATCTTTCTCAAATGGTTTAGTCTCAACTCTAGTCCCGGAAAAAACATAATTATCATTAACATCTTGTGTATTTGCCAAGGACATTAAATCGTCTGATAAACCCTGAATTTCAACAGCAACTAGTTCTCTGTCTTTTGGGCCTAAAGTTCCGTTGGCAGCCTGAATAGCAAGCTCTTTTATTCTAGTAAGAACGTCAGTTGTAGCGTTAAGTGCAGTTTCTTCTGCAATCAATCGATTTTGCGCCTCTTGAATATTTTGTTCAAAAGACTCTTGTCTTTTTATTACAGATTTGACCCTTTGAATCGCTGTAGCTTTGTCAGGTGCGTCACTAGGATTAACAACATTTTTTCCACTTGATAGTTTTGTTTGGGTCTCTGCTAAATTCGATTGGCTGTTGACCATTTGGTCAACAGATCGATCAAAAAAAAGTGCAGTGGAAATTTTCATTTTTATATATCCTTGTGCTATCTGATGCCGATAATTGCGTCAAAAAGCAGGCCTGCAGTTTGCATTACCTTTGCCGAGGCCTGATATGCCTGCTGATACCTGACTAAGTCAGCCGCCTCTTGGTCAAGACTAACTCCAGACACTTGGTCTCTTTTTGCAACGGATTCATCATAAATGACTGTCAACGCTTCTTGGGAGACAGACGCTCTTTGTGCATAATTACCGATATCGGTAACAATTCCATCATAACTTTCTGAAAAAGTTAGCCCACTTTCGGCACCAACAAGTCTTTTCTTTTCAATCTCTGAGATTGCAATTATATTTTGATTATTACCAATTCCATCTGAATTCCCATCTACAGTAAATTTATCCCCACTCTTTGGGGGGCCAGATAGTTCGATTTTTAAATTTTGGTATTTAACACCAACACTCACGTTGTAGTCTCTCTCAGCCATTTTGGTTTGAGTCGACTTATCAATTATTTGGTATCTAGTGTCAGAAATAAAATTTATTTCAAAAGGATTTTGCCTCAATAGTTCGATTTGATCTACACTTGTATTATTATATGTTGCAGCAAGTGAGAAAGGTCCATCACCATCGGCGAAAATCAACATATCTTCTGGTGCATTACCTTTTAAATATAAACTAGTGTCAAATCCCAATCTCTTCATGTCTGCTGGATTTCCTCTGTTACCAAAACCAAGTCTAATGTCAGAAGGAAAACCATCAATTGTAGTTTTAGCCTGCTCCAAATCTCTAGAGTAAGTACCTGGTTCAAGATTAAGAACATTTTTGCCAGCCAAGACAATTCCATCAGTATCAGAGGTTCCAATTACCAATGCTCCTGATGTATCAAGATATGCAGTAATTTGATTAAGTCTGTAGTCTGTTTTTGCCAATTCATTAATTTTATCCCTTACATCATCGATGTCAGTAAAAGATCCAGATGTTCCAACAATAACGTTATTAATAGTGAGCCCCTCGGAAAAGTCCATTTCCCCAGCAAAAACTCGTACTTGATCAATAACTCTGGTGAGCTCCAATTCTCCAAAATACTCTTTTGCAGTTACACCCAATATATTGGCTGCCGAGACTCCAGAAATATCAATATTTTTCCCTGTCTGGTTACCTAAAACCAAATTACCATCTGTATCCATGTAGGCCGCAACACCAGTAACATTTGTTTGTAAGTTGATTGCATCTCTTATTTCTCTTATGGAATCTGACCTGGTTCTTAATTCGGCTGCTATAGCATCTGTTTCAGATGATTTTAATACTGTATCTTCAGCTACGACTGTAGTTCCATTAATCTTAAGTCCTGAACTAGGGATAATTTGTGCTGAATCAACCTTTATTTCTGACGAAGCTTCTACTTTGATACCAAACTCATCTGCTTGAGGCTTTAACCATCTTCTAATATCGCTCGCCTCCATAGTATGGTTTGAGTCAATTTTTAATTCTGTTAATGGTTTTCCATTTAAAACAAAAGATTCTTCTGAAAATCCTTCTCCAATAGATGACCTATTTATTGGCTCCGAAACAACAGATCCAAGTACAAATTTACCTGAATCAACAACGTGGTCTAAACCCAGTTGAGGAAGTGCCTCTGGCTCCGCTTTTAACCCATAAAATATATCCATATCTCTATAACTGTCTGGTCCAAAGATGTTAAAGTAATTGTTACTGTATGTACTCCCCGAATTTAACCCAACATCTGCGTCAAAAGCGGATTCGACAAATTCTCTGCCTGCTCTTTCACGAATAGGAATTTGCTCAATTTCAGTAAGTTTCCTGCCGATTTTCTCTTCTTGGATTGCAATTTCCTTATCACCAAATTTGTTTCCATTTAAGTGGTTGGCGTCACGAGTCAAAACTTGTAGATCAACTGGTTTTTCTATATTTGTTGGAGAAATAATCAATTGAATGTCTTGAAAACCTGCAGGAATTATTGCTACTGGAGGTAAAGTTGCTTGGTCATATTCTTTGAATATTGCCTCAAGCTCACTAAAATTTTGATTTGTTAACACATTATCAAGATTGATGTTGCTATCTTTAATCTCAAAATCACTATCAATATCAACTTTCGCGTTAACGCCACTTGGATTTTCTTCATCATCGATAATTCTGAAATCCCCAGCTGCAGCAATTAAAGCTGGATTCTCAAATGCAACATTGATCCCTGCTGCAGGACGATTTTCACTTCTGAGATTTAAAATTTCTCCATCTATTGGAGAACCTTCAAAAGAAATATTTAGTCCATTTATATTAATACTATCTACTCCAACTACTTTTTGATTAGTTGCTTTGTCGGTGGCCTCCCATAATCCTCTCTGAGTTGTAACACTAATCAACCCTTCTGATGACAAAGTTACCGGAGACAAAGAAAAAAAACCAAATTCCTCACTCTTAATATTGACCTGCCTGTCAGACTCTTTAGAGAGTCTAAGAGATTGGCCATAATTTGCATCTAAGAATTGAAACAAACCGTCTCTTACCTCCTCCAATGATACCTTTTCTCCTACATCCTCTATTCCTAAAAATGGAATTGTGTACTTGATAGTTGAACCGTTAAGAGTTAGCTCTACAACATCTCCTTTTCTGTATTGCCCGTCTAGTGTTAGGTTCGATACTTGACCAGCCTCTGCATCAAACTGAAATTCTAAGTCATTTGCATTGATTTCAAGTGGATCGACTATTGTAGGTGTAATGCGAACATTGGAATTAAGTTCCGAGTGTATTGCTGTCAGCTCTGGATCTATCCTAAAAAGGTCTATTCCCTTGTTTCCATTTAAGTCTAGTCCTGCATTGTGAACCTGATTTATTTCAGAAACAAAAGTTTTTGCCAGCCCATCTAGCTCACGAAAAGTCGGTTCCAAAAGTGATTTTCTGAACGAGAGTAAACCACCCAAACTTCCACCACCAATGCCTGAAACTGTCTCAACAGATTTCTTATATTGGCCAAGTTGAAGATTGACTTTGCTTATGTCTGAATCATCAAAAGTAGCAACCAATTTTTCAAACTCTAAGCCAGATACAATTACACCGCCAGAAAAATTTGAACTTAAACTTACGTCAACTGAACCATTGGGAGCCTCTTTGACAGTAATTTTCGCAACCTCAGACATTTCTCTTAGAATTTGATCACGCTCATCCAGCAACTGTAAAGGTTGGCGAGTTAATATCCTCGAGGCAGCAAGTTCGTTGTTGACTAATGATAACTGCTCAGCAAAAACGTTTAATTTAATGATGTCCGAATTAATTGCCTCTTTCGTTTCGTCCACTATCAAGTCTAACTGACTAGAAATATCTTTAAACCTACTTGTTAAATTCTCTGAATCTGACATAAAAACAGTTCTTCTTATCAAAGAAGATGGATCAATTGATAGTTCTCTGGCAGAGTTAAAAAACTGATCAAGAGCTGAGGTTAATCCAACAGTTTCACTTCCAAGAATATTAATTACTCGACTTGCATAATCAACCATTGGACCTTGTTGACTTAAATCACTTTTACTATTTCTTAAGCTGTTTTCGATGAAACCATCATATAGACGTTTAACTCCATCTAGTCTTGCGCCAGTTCCGAAAAAAGATGTTCCAAATTTAGTAGGAGTGTTTTCTGATAAATCAACTTCTTGTCGCGAATACCCTTCACTGTCAACGTTAGCAATGTTGTTTGCAACCGTAGCAAGAGCTTTCTGATAATTTGAGACAGCCCCGGCTGCTATTGAATTTATGTCACTCATTATTTAAATTTTTGTTTGCATGTAACAAAAAAAAAAGAATTTTCATAAGATTAATAATTGTTTTCATTTTTTGTCAGTTCCTCTTATTGAAAAACTCTTTTGTCTTAATTCATAAACTGGGAAAGGTTTTTTTTGTTCAACATTTAATGGGACTGACTTTTCTGCACTACCCCTGATGAGGTCGAAAGACTTTTGACTTTTTTCTAGCTTCATAGATTTGTTCATAAATTGATGGTCTTTAAGGTAACCTTTTGAAGATACTTGATTGCTTCCTAGATGTTTCATCATCATATCCGCAAGTCCCAAGCCTCCTTTTTTGGAAAGAGCAACGGCTATTTCTCTGTCGTACATTGACTCAAAAGTATCCATTGCTTTTGATTTTAATAAATCGCTTTTTGGAACAGCATCTCTCATTGACTTCAACATCATTTGAATGAACATTGCTTCAAACTGTTGTGCGGTTTGACGTGTAGCTTCCTTTTCTCTACTCTGTGCCCTAGCTCTTAATTCACCCAGGCCGTGGAAATCAAGTGATGAGCGAGGAATTCCTGAAATATCGTCCATTTAAATAATCACCAATTCGGCTCTTAAACTGCCTGAACTTTTAAGTGCCTCAACAATTGCAATTAAAGATGATGGGGTTGCTCCAACTTGGTTTACAGCATCAACAATTTGTCTAAGATCTACGCCAGGTTGGAATAAAAACATCGGCTTGTTGGGCTCTGCAACTTCAATATCAGCATTTTGAACTCCCACCGTTTCCCCCTGAGAGAAAGGTAAAGGCTGACTAACCTCGTTAGTTGCAGCAACTGTTACAGAAATTGTTCCATGTGAGACTGCCGCAGCTGTTACTTTAACTTGTCTGCTTATCACAACAGTCCCGGTTCTTGAGTTAATTACAATTCTTGCAGGAGGTTCAGCAGGCACCACATCCAAATTTTCAACCATACTCATAAATGACACTCTTTGAGTTGTATCCTCTGGAGCCTCAACAACAATTGTTACAGGGTCTAATGCCTGAGCTACACCGTCCCCAAAAGTCTCATTGATTTTGTTCACGATTGCAGTTGTGGTTGAAAAATCACTCTCTCTGACGTTCATAACAACGTAATCAGTTTTATCAAACGGCGTAAGGACTTCTCTTTCAACAATTGCCCCATTGGGAATCCTACCTGATGTTGGAACTCCAACTACCACTTTAGAGCCTGCACCAGCAGCATCAATACCTGTGGCAGTTAACGGCCCTTGAGCTAAAGCATATACCTCACCGTTAGCTCCACGCATACTGGTTAACAAGAGGCTTCCACCCCTTAAATTTGTTGCCTTACCGATTGCCGAGACGCTAACATCGATTCTCTGACCTGGCTTAGTAAAACCAGGAAGCTCTGCAGTAACCATAACTGCTGCCACATTTTTTAAGTCTAATCTACCGGTTGCAGCATTAGCGGTTTCAAAATCAGATAATTGGCCGGTTATACTGACCCCCATCTTACCCAAAATTGCACTCAAACTCTGCGTAGTAAAAAAAATGCTGGCTCCGTCTCCTGTTCCTTGTAGTCCTACAACCAAACCATACCCAATAAGCTGATTAGCTCTTGCACTCGCAGGAGTTGCAAGATCCTTGATCCTGTCTGCATTAGCCTTCGGAACCACACCTAAAGACATAAACAAACTCAAAAGTAAAAGTCTTAAACAAAACAATTTACACTTTTTCATATTTATTCTTTTTAAATGTAAAAGCGAAAAAAAACTTAAGTTTTTTTTGAATAAAATTTTTGTGTGTGCAGCTCCGTATTTTTTACTCAATAACAACATAATTAATTAATTCCCTAATCTTTTAAAATTATTAAAATGGCCAAAACTGAAGTAATAAAGTTGTCCCCCATGGAACCCGATTAGCTGATGCAAGTTCTCCGCTTCCGATGTAAGAAATTTGAGCATTAGCTAACCTTCTGGAGAAAACAGTTCCATTTGGCGCAATATCTTCTGTCCTGACAATTCCAGCTACTCTTATAACTTCGCTACCTTCAGATAATTCTAGTTTTTTTTCTCCTCTAACAATTAAATTGCCGTTTGGAAGAATTTGTGCGACTGTTACTGCAATTTGTCCTTGAAGAGTTGCCTCTTGATCTGCAGTTCCTGAACCTTCACTTCCGATGTTGGAGCCGTCCAAATCAAGACCTCCTAGGTTGTTTTTAATGATAGGAAGTTTTCTTAACGCCCCTGCAGCAACTTCGTTGGTTGTTTCTCTGCTTACGTCAGTATTTTGTGTTCTTTCAGCTTGAACTTCCTCATCTAAAATTACTACAACAATATCTCCAACTTTGAAGTCCGTCTTTCTACCAAACCAACTATCACTCATGCCACCGTCATATAAAGAACCTGTTACAGGCTTAACTTCTTGGTCAACTGTTGGAAAAACTGCAGCATAATCTGGATCTGGTAGTACTTTCAGTTTTGATGAAGTTGCACATGAACATAAAAACAGGACAGAACAAACAATTACAAAGTAAATAAAAGATCTTTTGATATTTAAAATTTTCATTGAAAATCCATTTATAAATTATTATTTAAGAAACGCAACATGCCGTCAGTCGCAGATATTGATTTTGAATTTACTTCATAAGCTCTTTGAGTTTCGATCATGTTAACCATTTCTTCTACAACGTTTACATTTGAAGCCTCTAACGTTCCTTGTCTAATGATTCCAGCACCTTCCAAACCGGGGTTTAAAACGGTTGGAACTCCACTAGCAACTGTTTCCTTATAGAGATTCGAACCAATTGGCTGTAAACCTGCATTATTTAAGAAACGAGAGACTTGTATCTGACCCAAAACCTGCTGGCCCTGTCCTGCGAATAATTCAACTGAAACAATACCATCTCGCCCTATGGTTACACTTGATGTGTTTGGGGGAAGTGTTATAACTGGTTGCAATAAATCACCATTAACAGTGACTAACTGTCCAATGTTTGAAAGTTTAAAACCACCATCTCTTGTATACGCGATCGTTCCATCTTGTTGGGCTATCTGAAAAAAACCATCTCCATCTATTGCTAAATCTAACGCATTTTCTGTTGTGATAATATTTCCTTGTATATGAATTTTTTCGTTAGCAAGCACTCTTGTTCCAGTTCCCAGCAGAAGTCCAATTGGAGCCTGAGTATCTGCTCCGGTTTGACCACCAGCTTGTCTTATATTTTGATAAAGTAAATCTTCGAAAACAGCTCTTTCTCTTTTGAAACCAGTTGTGGACACATTGGCTAAATTGTTAGAAATGACACCCATACGTTTTTGTTGAGCATCCAAACCAGTTTTCGATATCCATAGTGAAGCGTCCATCTTGTTATCCTTTAAGTATTTATTTTTTAACCAGGTTTCATCATTGTGTTGCCCGATTCATCGATCGTTTTTGCTTCTTTGATAAAACGAATTTGTTCCTCAAAATCTCTTTGATGCTCAATTAGCGCTATCATTGCCCTAATAGGATTTACATTACTCCCCTCTAAAACACCTGGTGTGATTGAAGGCACGGTTTCACCACTTTCAAAATCTCCATTTGCTGCTACAGCTTCACCAATGGCTTTAAAAAGAGCATCCTCTCTCCTAACAAGAAATGCATCCTTAGCTTCTCTGATCAAAATTTGAGCAATAGGAACTGGGGGAACAACTCCAACAGCATCTGTATCAGTAGCAGTAACATTACCATCCCTAGTAATTTCAATTTTGAAACCAAGTGGAACACTTATAGGCTCGTTATCTTCACTTAATATGATATGACCCTGACCGTTTTCTAAAATACCGCTATTGTTAACTCTAAGGTCACCTCTTCTTGTAAATGCTAATTCACCATTTGGTGCTTGTACTCCCATAACTGTTTTGTTATCCATTGCAATGTCGAGGGCTTTATTCGTGACCATTCTTGGACCAGGGGCTAGATTTATTTGATCAGTTGTTCTAGCTTGAGGTTGAATTCTTGTATCATAACCATCACCTCTGGTTTTTATTGAGATAAGTGCCTGATCAAAGCTTTTTTTAAAACCTACTGTTGATACATTTGCAAGATCGTTCGATTGCGCCTGTCTTTGAGCTCTTCGCTCAGTTATACCAGCTAGTGATGTGTAAATAAGTCTATCCATATTTTTAAACTCTTAATTTTATAAATTCCTTTTATCGAATGTTGATAATCGCCTGCGTTAAAGTATTATTTGTTTCAATTGCTTTTGCATTAGCCTGGAAATTTCTTTGGTTAGTGATTAACTCAATCAATTCCTTTGTCAAATCTACATTCGCTCTTTCTCTAGCACCAGCACGAACCGTGCCAAATCCAGCAGTTCCAGCTTCACCCAATGTCACCGAACCTGACTTGGAAGTTGAAAAATAACTTGCATCACCTATTTGACGAAGTCCCGTGGGATTAGCAAAGTTAGCAATAACAACTTTTGCCAGATTTTTCTGACTACCATTGGAGTAGTTAGCACTAACCAACCCGTCGTCACCAATATCAAGGCCAATCAAATCTCCTTCCGGCCTTCCGTTTTGATCTTGCGCCAATACAGAAAAGGGATTTGAGAATTGAGTTGAACCAGCGTAATCAACTGCAAATTGTAACGTTGCACCTGAATCTCCAATTGTTGTGCTTTTAAATTCAATCGCAGATAGCGGTGAAGATAAGTTACCAGCGGTATCAAAAGTCAACTCACCTTTGTCAAAAAATATTGGTGAAAATAAGTCTCTTGTTTCTTCCTCTGAAAAATCTCCTGGATTTGAGGTTTCCAACCCGTCCCTGTCAACATAGAGTGGAAAACCCTCATCGTCAGTTGCCTGAGGCGGTTCAATCCATTCTGTAGTGGATCCTTTGGAACTCTCCAAGTCAGACAAACCCCAAATTCCTGGACCACTTACTTTTAAGAAAGACGCATCACCCGTTGTTCCAGTCGTAAATTCAAAGAATCTAGTGCCATTTACAGGATTGGTCTTAACTAAGACCGAGACTCCATTTACTGTCCTGCCAAAATCATCTGCTAATGAATTCACTCTTTTCTCTAAAAGCGCTCTAAATTCCTCAATGTTGTAATCTGGTTTGTTAGGCATCTTTATCAAACCTGTCACATTATCGACAGTTACCACAAATGTGTCATTTCTTGGATCAACTGCAAACTTGTTATCAAGATTGATACCAATTGCTGTACCTGTTAATACAGCTGGCGTGGAAGCTATTCCCCTAAGAGGTACATTCGAAGATTCAACTACTGGAGTAGGTCCAACAGCTGCAGGCTCAACTAAGTCAGCTCTGGCGGTTTCAAAACCAAAAATTAAGTTAGATAATGGAGTTGCATCACTAATCTTAACTGTTGATGCATCTCCGGTAGTTCCTGAAGATACATTGAATGTCTTAGTAGTATCATCAAAATCAACTTTGATTCCAAACCTTTGGTCAGATGCATTTCTGATTTCATTTCCATTCGGATAAAATCCAGTTCCGTATAAGTCAGTATCAGCGTCGACAGCAGTCGGCTGTAATCCCAATCCGAACAATACATTTTCAGTAGCAACTTGCGCAGACTGTAAACTTACCTGATCATTCTGGGCTGACCCAAATGTAAATCCTCCATCAACCTCATCGTAGCCAACCTTAAGATTTAAAAATCTATTCTCTCTAGAAATTGCAGCGGAACTATTTATATCACTTGTTCCCGACGTATCTGTAACAAAATTTTGAACAGTTGACAGTGTAGATGTAGCAAGAGCAGCATTAGTACTTGATAAAGTCACAAGAGTATTTGCTTCGTTATCTGCTAATGCCTTTGCATCACGAATGGCCTGTAGCACTGATGTACTTGTAGAGTCTCTTTTTGAGTAAGCCTCAACAGCAGCTCTTTGAAGACCCGTTCCGTTATTAAGAACCGATAAATATACTGATAAGCCAGTAGCAGATGATTTTTCAGATTCACTAGTTGCTGCTGCTAAAATTGTTGCAACACTGGAAAAGTAGGCATTTCCTGTATTTTGACTTGCCGCAGCAGCTGTTACCGCAGCTAGAACATCGGCTTTGTCACCTTTATTCTCTAATGCAAGCCTTGCTGCAACTTGAATTGGAGCTATTGATTCCGCAACCTGCCTAGCAAAATCTCTTTCAGTTAGATCAGCCGTGTTAAAATAGTCTTGTACTTGGTTAACGGTCATTGTAATACCAGAAGCCTCTGTATCTACCAATGTGAATAAATCAATGTCACCATCATCTAGTACAAAATTCATTACAACAGAACCTGCAGGGGCAGCAGTTGCTGATATATCTGCATCTGGATACCTATCACTTAAAGCTGTTGCCATAAAAGTTGCAACTTGTGCAGCTGTTTCAATGGAAGTTTGTTCTGCATTCGGAGCAACAGTTACTTCAGATCCACCTATTGTAACCTTTTTACCAACTGTTATTGGATTAGCAGGAGCAGTGAAAGTTAATGTTTGAATTTCTGGTTTTGTAACCTGGTAACTCTGTATCTGAGCAGAGTTAACTGTCAAATTAACACCATCAGAAATTGTGGAATTCAATGGGTTTTTATTTTCATCTGCTGTTAAAAATTGTACTGTAAAAGTGCCATCGTCATTATCAAGAATTTGTCTTTTTGCAGTCGCTGAGTCAGGGTAAGTCGGGGTACTAAATGAGGCGGCTTTGTACTCCTGCGTTGTATAAATAGTGTCAGCTGCTGCTCCCTCGGCACCACCATTTGTTCCGACTGCAGCACTTGATTGGTCTTTAATTGAAACATCTCCAACGGTCGTTTCTGTAGTTAAAAATTTAAATTGAAGTTTTCCATTCCCTAAATCAACTATTTGTCTCAACTCATTTCCGTCAGAATCGTTTTTTGTTTTTTTAAATGCAGGAACTTCTTCAGCTAAATCTGCTTCAATAATCCGGTCAGTAACTAATCTCGCCAATGCTGTAGCAGAAATATCTGCACTGTAACCTGTAATGGAAACTGATCCGCCTGTATTTAAACTTGTAGTGGGCAAAGTAAAAGTTAGTGTAGTTTGAGCCAAACTAGTGCCCACAGCAGTTAAAGTTGTAAGGTCTATTTGTTGAGCTTTAGCGATTCCAACCTCTTCATAATTCCCTGTTGCCACCAATGCATCTATACTTGCTCGAGCAACACTTGTAGCACTCTGATTGTTGTCATAACTCCTTATCTCACTTACTGTTGTACTTACTAGCGCGGATCCACCGGCCGTAAAAGTATTACTGTTGTCAGTCAAGGTGACCGTGGATGCCCCATCTGATCGCCTAAATTGTATTTGGAATCCAGTGCCAGCTGAATTTAACAGGAACTCTCTCTGGCTCCCGTTTGTATCGCTTGAATCCTGAACTGTAAAACTACTAACAGCGGTACCAACTGATTGAGTACCAAGAGCGGAAACTACTGCTGTGGTAATAGCAGAATTTGTTGCTGTTACGCCTGTCAAGCTTATCGTATAGTTTGTTCCACCAATACCAAGCGTAATACTTGATGTGTTCATCACTTGCTGAGAAAGGCCAGCAGTTGTATTAGCCGAATTAGCAATTGCGCCGATATTTATGCTTGTTCTTTGACCAAAACTTGGCTGAAGAGAGCTAGCATCGACAGTTGCATCGGTCGTTCCAGAATCTTCAATAGTGAATGTTCCTGATGCAGATGGTGTTGTTGATGTTACAGTCAAAGAACTCATTGTGATTAGCTGTCTTTCAGCTCTAGTTGGCTGTGATGCATCTGCAGCATAATTTACAACTTTTAAATCTTCAGCTGCTAATCTAGCATTTTCAGTTCCTAATAAAGATGTTTGAGATGCACTTATTAAAAAATCTGATTTCTGAGAACGAGCAGTTGACCATGTAGATAAATTAGCGAGTCTCTCGGATGCTACCTGAAGATTTGCTGCAGTTAGTCCTTTAGAAAAAGCTTGTTCGTCTATCTGAGCTTGTATAGCTGTAACTGCATCTTCTTGGGTTATTTGTGTAAAATCTCCAAAAACACCGTTCGCAGCATCATTTCCTGTTCTTTTTTCAGTTAATGTTAAAGTAATTTCATCATCTTCAGTTGGCGTTTGATCGGACTGATTTGCTATAAGTTTAAATATATCTACGGTAGTTGATGTATCAGTTGCTTTCAGTGAAGAAAAGTCAAAATATCTTTGATCGCCGTATATTCGGTTAATTTGATTGGTCATTTCCCTTGCCATATCAACACCGGTGTACTCTTTCAATTTATCGGCACCTAATTCATTTAGAAAAGACATATCTATGATTGCAGGCTCAATCGAATTATCAACATTTAAAGTAAAAGTTAATGGGGACTGATTTGTTACTCCTTTATATTGAGTTGACTCCTCGGTATTGATGGCTGCTAAAAGTTCTGTAAGTTTTGCTGGAACATTAAAACCATTTTTCCATGCATTAATTAAACTGTCAGGGATTGCAGCACCTGATGCGGTTGCGGGAACAGAGTCTTGTTTGTTTTTTAAATCATCAATATTAAATAGTTTAGTTATACCTCTTGCAATATCCTCAGGAGGAATTGGAGGATTTCCATTTTCCGAACGAATTTCGCCATACTTGTTAACATATAACTCATTACCGTTTGAATCTGTAGCTTGAATCAATAACTCCTCTAGCTTTGTATCTCCAATGAATACATGTGTTTGCCATTTATTTGTTGGGTCGTCGGGAGTCGCACGCTTTGTTTTCTGATAGTAAATAGTTGCTAAGTACTCATTTCCACCAGCATCAAAAACTGTAACAGCTGTCGTTAAGTTGTATGTTGCAGGATCATTTTTATCAAACGGAGTTGCAATTACTGTTCCGTCTGCTGGGAGATTTAAAGCTAAATCGACCAGAGAAGTTTCTACTGCATCGCCCGCAGTGGATCTGGGAATAACTAATTTTTGAAGTCTGTCTAAATCAGCTTTTCCGTTACTATCTACTGTTGCTGCCTGCAAAAATTGTCCTGCTGAGTTTACAACAGCAAATGAATCATCCAACAAAAGTGTTCCGTTTCGAGTATAAATATCTTGTAAACCATCAGGGGATTTAAGTGGGAAAAATCCATCTCCGGTAATCGCAATATCAAGAGAATTGGCTGAGAATTCGATATTTCCTTGACTAAATTCTTGTGAAACTTGTTTGAGTGCAACACCTTGACCTATAACTGATGAAGCTTTCTGCAATGGTGAGGTAGCAAAAATATCACCAAAATCCGCTCTAGATCTTTTAAACCCGGTAGTTCCGGTATTAGCAATATTATTACTTGTTACACTAAGAGCTGCTGTGGCAGCATTTAGTCCAGTAAGCGATGTATAAAAGGACATGGTCTAACTCTCCAGAAAAATGATTAAAAAATTAATAGTTGTATAAATTTAGTTAACTTTCATCAGATGGTGTTTCTTCTGCTTGACTTGAAGTATTTTCTGTTTGATCTATTTGTTGTTGTTTTGATTTATCAGAAATTACTGAAGGTCCAGCATCAATTCGTCTGACTTGACTGAAGTTAACTGTTGCTCCGTTTGCCACTTCTAAAACTAAGTCATCAAACTGAGCGTTGTAAGTTACAGCTGTTATAACTGAGGGAGTACTAATTGGAATTGTGTTGTTTGATCCGTCAAACCCCTTAACTGAAGCAATTACGGTGTATTGACCATCTGGCATTTTTTCTCCAGTGTCATTCTTTCCGTCCCAACTAACAGTAAAATCTCCAGCAGATTTCCTGCCGTATGGAATAGTTCTTACTGGTTTACCATTGGCATCGTATACACTAAGCGTTACACTTTCAGCCCCATTTTGGCTGTCAAGTGATAAAACTCCTGAAATTGGTTTACCTTCCTCTAACATGGCTGGGCCATTAGGTACTTGAACTTTTTTACCAATCAAGGATGCCCCAGTCATCATTCTTTCTTTTTGTAATGCTCCTGTTAATCCCTTGAGATCAGCAGCCATTGTTGTTGTTGCCTCCAATTGAGAAAATTGAGCCAACTGAGCTACAAACTCTTCGTTTTTCATAGGATCAAGTGGATTTTGATTTTCTAGTTGTGTAGTGAAAAGCAAGAGAAACTCTTGTTGACCCATTTCTTCGTTAATGTCGGCACTACTCTCGTAATATTTTGGTGCAGCCTGAGCTTTTTTATAATCCTCATATGTTTCGATTCCACCAGGTAATTTAAAATCAGATGCTGTAATGGCCATTTTTTAAAACTCCTATGCCTTTGTAATTTCGAGTGTTCGCATAATTAATTGGCGAGCAGTATTTACTACTTCAACGTTGTTTTGGTATGCCCTTGCTGATGCCATCATCTCAACCATTTCAGTAACTTCATTAACATTTGACATGTAAACATAGCCTTTTTCATCAGCTAGGGGACTACTGGGATCATAAACTTTAGGGGGAGGAGCAATTGTGTCAATAATCTTGTCTACCTTTACTCCACCTACATAAGGTGCACCAGGTGTAGCCATCTTTTCATTAAGAATTGCTTTAAAAACCGGTCTTTTGGCTCTGAATGCTTCATTTTCAGTGGTATTAACAGTTCCTTGATTTGCTAAATTGGATGCTGTTAAATTCATTCGTGTTAGTTGAGCATTCAATGCAGTTCCTGCTATTCCAAAAATCCTATCCAATGACATTTTTATAATCCTTTTTAATCGGCTCTAAGAGCTTTTTTAACTCCAGAAATTCTTCCTTCTAAAAACTGAAGTGTTGCTTGATAATCAGTTGAAGCTTTACCAAATTGCGCTTGCTCAACACTCATTTCTACTGTATTTCCATCAGGAGATGCATTAAATGGAAGTCTGTAAAGTAAACCGGAGTTCTTGTATTCGACGGAAACTGGGTAGTGTTTCGAATTAGTTGCTTTCATCTCGGTCCCCTTAACACCTCCAAGGATTTCTTTAAAGTCAATATCTCTTGCTTTGAAACGAGGTGTATCAGCGTTAGCAATATTTCTTGACAGCACTTCTAACCTTTTATTTCGAACCCTTAATGCAGGTTCATGAATGCCCATAACTCGATCAAGAAATTCCATTTAACTTCCTTGTAAAAAATTTTTCAATTATTTAATAAAAAGCAATGTACATGCCAACAGACAAAGTGTAGAAAACTCGTAGTGTCACTTTTTATTTATTATTCAAAACGGTAAGTAATTGCCACCACATAGGAGAAGAATTTCCATAAAAATTTTTTATGAATTGTCAGAGTTCAAAGCTAAAGGCTGTCTGTTTTTTTTGTCTTGATTTGAAAAAATGTGCCTAGATAAAGTATTTTCAGCATGCCCTATAAGACCATTCCTTATTGAGGCTTTGGTTATAGGCTCATTTACAGAACCTCCAACGTGCAGGGCCTTAGCTTGGGTTCCCTGAATTGACAATGGTTGATGCATATTCGATATATTTCTTGAGGCAGGAGATAATATTGTTAGATAAAGCTCTTCCAAAGAAGCAGGGTTGAATCTTCTTAAGTCAGTATCCTCAAAATATTGAGAGACTAAATCCAGTTGATCTAAAATATCCAACTGTAGAATTTTCTCAGGATCGTGAGAGAGTCCCACCGAAGCAGCTCCTCTTCCTTTACCATCACAAAATTGAATTATTCCATGACAACTACCATTTGTCGCCTTTGGGTTAAACCCATCACTCTCCATAAGGGCAACCCGAGCAAAATCATCAGGGATAAAGTTAAATCTATGTGCCATATTGGAAATTTTTTCTTTTGCTTTATCAGCATCTTTGAATGAAATATATCCCAAGTCCGCAGCCCTATGTAAGGTTTTATTCAATAGATGGTGCGAGGAATTAGATAAGTTGTTGGAGTTACTTGTTGCTAAAACTTTTGGATCTAGTATTTTTTTAGGTGCTAAATCTAACTTCTTAAAATTTTTAATATTATTTAAATTTTCTAAAGACAAATCTGCTTGTTTAGCAGAATCTTTATTTACATTTGCTTGGAATGCCAATTTTTCACTTCTATTTAAAGTTTGAGAATCTTTGCTGCTAATAACTGATAAATCTAATTTTTGACCAGGTACAATTAAATTAGGATTTTCTATACTGTTATGATTAGCAATTTTATATGCCATTTTCATTATTGCTTGACCACTTAGTTTGAAACCAGCTTTCCTCATAGACTCAAGAGCAATATGACTTAAAGTTTCTCCTGACTTTACTGTATGAATAGAATTTATTTTTTTTGGTGAATTATCTTTAAAATTTATATAGTTTTTAGAATTTACATTTTTTAAAGTATTTGCAAAAGATTCACTATTATTATTAGTAGTATTTAAATTGCTATGTCTTGAAGAGATTTGATTTAGTCTTCCTACTGAGCTTTTTAAAAGATTAGGCGTGAATTTTGCAGTTTTAGAAAAAAAAGACTCAGACACTGTTTTTATTCCATTTAAAAGGTGTATGTGTAAACATAAAACTTATTAAGCAAGTGACGTGCCACAAGGAGATAGAATTGCATTTTTGCGATATAAGAAAAATTTCGAAATTAAAGGAAATATAGTGAAAAAAATAGTTTTATTTTCTTTTGTAATTTTCATAATATGCTTTACGAGAGTTAATGCTAATGAAAATACAAAAGAAGAAATGACAAATAATGCAAAGAAATGGATAGCACATGAGCTATCAATACCTTACGACAAAGTTCATGTAAAAGCACCTGATAAAAGAGTAAAAGTTTCGAGATGTAAAAGTGATATCAAATTCGATTTCCCCTTTAACAGTAAAGAAACAGTGCGCGCCAGGTGTCAAAACCCATATTGGCAGTTTTTTTTAAGAGTTTCATCAGATGACCCAGATACAGTCAAAGTTTTAAGACCAAAAAAAACTGTAAAGAGAAAAGAGGTGCCAAAAGAATATATTTCAATTTTAGTTGCCAACTCAAACCTCATGAGAGGAGATAAACTGACCAAAAAATCTGTAAAACTTGAAAAGAGGCTTAAAAGAAAATTACCAGTTGATGTTTTTACTAAAATTGAAGGATTAGAAAATTATGAAATGGCCAATAGCGTGAAAGCTGGTGAGGTTATTCGATCAATTGACATTAAAGCAGAAAAATTAATTAAAAAAGGAGATAAAGTGTTGTTCTCAATAATGGCACGAGGTATGCTTGTTAAAGCAACAGTAGAAGCTTTACAAGATGGACGAATGGGAGAACAAATAAAATTAATCAATAAAGATTCGGGGAAAACTGTAATTGGAGTAGTAACAGGTAAAAATAAAGTCACTGGACTTTAAAATTAAATTAAAGTTTTTTTTTAATCAGTCGAATCATATAATGTATAGATTGGAAAGAGATATTATGAGCGAACCTATCAATAGTCTAAATAGACCAATACAAACGGATAAACCTAATACAGGTTTAAATCTTAAAAGGACTTCTGACTCTACAATAAGTAGCGATAAACCAGTATCTATGAAAGACGAATTTATTTTAAGCGAAGTTGCCAAAAGCGCTCTTGATCAAGAACCGGGTTTTGATAGAAAGAAAATTGATGCTATCAGAACCGCTATTCAGGAAGGTAATTACCCATTAAATACAAGACGAATTGCAGAAAGTTTCATTGCAATGGAAAGTATGATTGGTAACAAAAAAGTTGATTAGTAAAACCTCTTAAATTGAATTCCTTAAAAGTAAAAAAAAGTTGTGAGGTAGCAAAACAAATTCAAGACATCCTTGAAAAGGAGTTTGTTGCTCTAAAAAAACAGGACTTGGAAGAATTTGATGCGCTCCAAGATGCGAAAAATTCATTATTAAACTTCATAGCAAGTCAAAATGTCCCTCCTTATGATAGTAAAAACAAGTCAGATCCTTGGATAAAATTTCGGGAAATTATTCAAAAGTGTCAAAACCTACACAGACGTAACGAAATACTTATAACCAGAAAATTGGATTCCATTAGAGCAGCTTTAAATACTCTTTCCGGCGAAACTGAGGGTAGTGCCTCAGTTGAAATGTACGACCGTTTAGGAAAAATAGCCCAAAAAAGAAATAAACAAGGTTTTTTAGAAGCATAATCTAAAATTATTCACGGCATTCTTTTACCGTTATGTCGAAAAGTCGGCAAATTTTTGGCACGCGTATTGCTGAGAGTTCTTACAAGTTAAAATTTAAGGACTTTTTGTGAACCAAGAACCGTTAAAAAAAGTAAAAGAGAGAAATCATTTTTCCAAGTCTTCATTTGATTTAGCGAATGATTTTGAAGCTAATGAGAATAAGCTTAATGCTCTATGGCTTGACCCTTTTTCTCCTCCTAGCAATTCAAACCACGAAGCTTTATCTAAAGCTGGCATTAATTTATTGTCAGTACTTACTTTAGATGATCTCAAAAAAACCTTAAAAAAAACAAATTTAATTGTAATTCGAATAAAAGAAAATTTAAGTTTATTTGAGGAGGTTTTAACTTTAATAAAAACTTTAGACAAACCAGTTCCAATTATAATTAGGGTCGACAGAAATGAATTTGAACTGGGAATTAAAGCAATAAAAATAGGCGCAGAAGAGGTGTTATCTGCGGACAGCACTGATTCTGAGGAATGGAAGAAAATCGTTAGGTCAATAGTTAGTAATAATGGTTTTTCTAAAAGAAATTCATATATTTTTGTTGACCCTGAAAGTCAAAAACTTTTGGCACTAGCCGAGAAGGTAGCCAAAGCTGACGTAACCGCATTATTGACCGGTCCAACGGGAGCAGGGAAAGAAGTTTTAGCTAGAATTTTGCATGATGCTTCCAAAAGAAACAAAGAAGCCTTTGTTAGTTTAAATTGTGGTGCGATACCAGAAAACTTAATGGAGGATTTATTATTTGGACATGAAAAAGGAGCTTTTACTGGTGCCCATCGAGAACATAGAGGAGTTTTTGAGCAAGCAAACAATGGCACTCTTTTTTTGGATGAAATAGGCGAGCTTCCATGTCATTTGCAAACAAAACTTCTTAGAGTTCTTCAAGAAAGAGTTGTTAAAAGATTAGGTGGATCAGTCGACATAAACGTCGACTTTAGATTGATTGCTGCAACAAATAAAAATTTAAAAGAAGCAATAAACAACAGAGAGTTTAGAGAAGATCTTTATTTTAGGATAAGTACCTTTCGACTAACATTATTACCCTTAGCACTGAGAAAAGGAGATATTCTTCCTTTAACTGCTCATATAATTTCAAGTCATGCAGGTGAACATAAAACTATTTCAAGCGATGCTCAAACCCAGTTATTAAAATACTCATGGCCTGGAAATGTCAGGGAGTTGGATAATGTTGTTCAAAGGGCCTTAGTCCTTTGTCCTAGCAACGAAATAAATTCAGAACATTTGATTTTTGATGAAATCTCAAATAATGAATTGAAAACACAAAGAGATGATGATCAAATTTTTGGAAATTCCTTGGAAGCAAATCTAATAGAGGGTATTACCAAGATTTCTGACTCCTCATTGAAAAATGATGAAGATAGAAAGAATACTAGTGAGAATCTAGAACTTACGGTCGCAGTAAAAACGAGTGAGTTTAAAACTATCATTTCTGCCATCAAATCAACTTCAAGCAGAACAGCAGCCGCAAAGAAATTGGGAATAAGTCCAAGAACTTTAAGATACAAAATTGCCCAGTTGAAAAATATGGGAATACCTGAATTGAGTTTCGATTAAAGGAAAAATGAATATGAAAGTAAATAGTCCAGCCAATATTCAAGCTATGTTAGAAACAATAAAAAAACATGAAATTGAGGTGAAGCAAGGTATCCAACAAGAACCAGTTGGCAAACAGGAAGTCCCTAAGGTTGAATTTTTGGATGCAGTAAAAAGTGCTATCGGAACAGCAAATGACGCAGCACAAGCAGCTGGGATTAGAAAAACAGCATATGAAAAAGGAGAGGATATCCCTTTAACAGATGTTGTTTTAAGCATGCAAAGATCTTCGGTAGCCTTTGAAGCAACACTTCAAATAAGAAATAAAGTACTTAGAGCCTATGAAGAAATTCTTCGTATGCCTGTCTAATTAATAGAAAAAAACTATGGCAATTGCAACCACTACTCCAGAAAACCCACTTGTTCCGGACAACGAATTATCGGATGCAGGACAGGATCAAACTAAAGAAGAAAGAAATACAAAAAAACCTAAAAAAACGATTTCAAATTTAGCAGCCTCTCCAATCGGACAAGGTTTATCAGTTGAAAGTTTTAAATTTGACAACCTAAAAAATACTATTCAACAAATGCTAGCTCAACCAGCTGTAAAAAAGACTTTACCAGCTTTGATAGTATTTTTTATATTATTGATTTTCGTTTCAATTTTTGCTCAGGGCGAGTTTTTTAAACCTACTACTTATCGTTTGCTAATGCCAGGTTTGAATGAACCTGAAAAACAATTAGCATTGGAAACATTAAATGAAGGTGGATATGATGCAAAAGTTGATAAGAAAACTGGACATTTAATGGTTTCAGAGAAATCTTATCATCAAGCACGAATGTTTCTAGCATCAAAGGGAATTCCAAAAGCTCCAATTCCAACTGGTATTGAAACATTAAAAGATCAATCATCCATGACAACAAGCCAGTTTATGGAACAAGTTAATTACGTCTCTGCCTTGGAGCAAGATCTTGGAAGAAGTATTGCGGCAATGGCTACAGTAAACTCAGCTAGAGTTCACTTAGCTCTTCCAAAACAAAGTGTATTTGTTAGAGATAGAACACCACCAAAAGCATCAGTTGTTGTTAGTCCAATTCCAAATAGGATAGTCACCGCAGCACAGGTAGATGCTATCGTTCATTTAATTGCTTCAAGTGTTCCATATTTGGATCCAACTCATGTATCAATTGTTGATAATTTTGGAAATTTACTCACTAGAAAAAATGACTCAGCTGCTGGACTTTCAAGTACTCAAATGTCTCATAAACAGGATATTGAACAGACATATAGAAGCCGTATATTAGAAATCCTCACTCCTGTGTTCGGTAAAGGAAATGTTCAAGCTCAGGTTGATGTCTCAATGAATTTTCGTCAAACTGAAATTACGTCTGAGGATTTTGACAGAAATGGAGTTGGTCCCAAAACTCGTTCTGAAACATTGGCTGAAGATAGAACAAATAAACTAGACGCACAAGGAGTTCCAGGTGCGTTAACAAATGCACCACCGAGACCAAATGAATTAACTGATTCAACTGGTGCACTACCAGATGATTTTGGACAAGAGAGTGTAACTTTGAGTAAAAGAGCAACTAGAAATTATGAAATTGATAGAATAGTAAAGCATGTAAAAGAGCAAGTTGGACTTGTTGAAAGAGTTTCTGTTGCAGTAGTTGTTAATGAAAAACAAACACATCCAGATTTCGAAAATAATACGCAAAATACAAATGTTACTAATCTAGATAATAAACCAACTAAATCGCTGATTGCAGGTTACTCTCAAGAGGAGATAGATCGTTTAACCAACTTAGTTCGTGGAGTTGTAGGCTTCAAAGAAGACAGAGGAGATGTAGTAACTTTAATGCCAACAGCTTTTTATGAAGACCCTCCTGAGCCTTGGTTTAAAAATCCGATCACAATTGACGCATTGAAAACAGCAATAGCAAGTTTAGTCTTCTTACTATTTTTATTGACTATAGTGAAACCCATCATGACCTCAATGTTTGCACCACCTCCAACTGAGGAAGTATTAGTTGATGAAGAAGAGGAGAAAGACAAAGAAGGAATTGCTATGGCGCATGTGGCAATAGAAATGGCCGCCTCAGAACCTGCTATAGAAGGACTTGAAAATGCGGCAATTGATATGGCTTCAAATGAAATTGCTACTGAGGGACCAGAAGTTGCGTTGAGTAAAATTCATGTATCCGAAGGAGGTTTATTGACAAATGAGATGATTGCCGCAGCTCAAGAGGCACAGCAAAAAGCTGAAGCAAAACTAGAGGAGTCAACAGACACTAGTGAGGATGATGACGAAGAGGGTTTGATTGATATAGATGAGGGGGAATCCTTGGAAGAAATTAAAGCCAAACTTAAACCCAAAAAAGCATCTATATCAATGGATATGCTTGATACTGCTAACTCTTATGATGATAAAGTGGTACTAATGAGACTATTAGTACAAGAAGATGAAAGTAGAGTTGCTGCAGTATTACGTAATATGATGAAATCCCCATCATGATTTTAACAATATGACAGAGACTAAGACGAGATCTTTATGGCTGACAATAAAAACGAAAATAATCCAATGGGCGAAGAGTTAACTCTTCAAGAGGAATTAGACGCTTTATCCAATACTCAAAGGGCAGCAGTGTTAATGCTACTACTTGGAGAGGAACAAGCTGCAAACATTATTAAGTATTTAGGTCCTAAAGAAGTTCAAAATTTAGGAGCAGCAATGCACTCTGTTCAAGATTTATCTCAAGAAGCCATTGATGCAGTTTTAGATGAATTTTTGGCTTTTATAAAGAAACAAAGCACTATTGGACTTGGAACTTCTGAATACATTGAAACCGTTCTCCACAAGGCCTTAGGTCCTGATAAAGCAGCTTCTGTTTTAGGTAAAATAATGCCTGGAGCAGCTAGCAAAGGTCTTGAAATTTTGGAATGGATGGATGCGCGGGCAATTGCAGATATGATTCGTGCTGAACACCCACAAGTCATAGCAATAATCTTGTCTGTTGTAGAACACCAAGTAGCAGCAGACATACTTGCATTTCTGGAAAAGGATGTGCGTGCAGAAGTTATTAGAAGAGTTGCCTCCTTAGATACAGTTCAACCCTCTGCAATGCAAGAATTAGAAACTATCATGAAGAAACAATTTGCAGCAAACACTTCTGCAGCTTCAGCAACTTTTGGGGGAGTAAAAGCAGCTGCAAAAATCATGAATTTTGTTAAGTCGGATTTGGAATCTGCTGTTCTTGGAGGTGTTGAAGAACTAGATGAAGATATTGCAGGCAAGATACAGGATAATATGTTGAGTTTTGAAAATCTTGGTGGAAGTGATAATCGAAGCATCCAGACTTTGATGAGAAGCGTTGAACCAGATATGTTGATGATTGCTCTTAAGGGCGCATCAGAAATGGTTAAGGATAAGTTTTTTGCGAATATGTCTACCAGAGCTGCAGCAATGTTTAAAGATGAGATGGAAGCCAAAGGTATGCTAAGAATGACTGATGTTGATGATGCGCAAAAACAAATAATGAGAATCGCCAAAAAATTATCAGACAAGGGAGAACTGGTTCTCGCTGGTCGTGGTGATGATTATGTTTAAGCCTTCAAATCAAGAGCTTACAAATAGAGAATACAAAAAACCTAGTGCCTTTCCTCTTTTTTCTGAAGTTGATATTAAAAGATTTAAAAAAGTTGATGACACTCCTAAGAAGGAAGTTTTTAATCCTCAAATTGGGGGGAAAGATTTAACTGATGACAAATACATTAATGAAAGAGATAGATTTTGTGGACTAGCACCAATGAATTTCAAGTCCTCAATCGAGGCTAAGACCAACATTATTCAACTAGAAAGTAAAGAAACAGATAATCTTTCAGAAAAACAAGAGGAACCAACAACTGAGGAAAATGATACTCAACTAGAAAGTAAAGAAATAGATAGTCCTTCAGAAAAACA